>JACCDX010412971.1_pt1 | contig 77498 bp, 66 predicted proteins | sample 7449681 | NCBI WGS metagenome assembly JACCDX01 (sample SAMN15323450, study PRJNA562643) | freshwater metagenome | isolation source: river surface water | place: USA:Blue River Watershed | collected 2017-08-18 | reverse complement strand
GCCGGTGCCTTCCAGGCCTTGCGCCGCTCGGCCAATTGGGCGTCCGACAGGTGGACCTGGAGCAACAACTGATGGGCGTCAATGGTGATGGTATCGCCTTCCTGGACCAGGGCGATGTTGCCGCCCACAGCAGCCTCGGGGGCCACATGACCCACCACCATGCCCCAGGTGCCCCCTGAAAAACGGCCATCGGTGATCAGACCGACGCTCTCGCCCAGCCCGGCGCCAATCAGTGCACCGGTGGGGGCCAACATTTCGGGCATGCCCGGCCCTCCCTTGGGTCCCAGGTAGCGCAACACCATCACGTCGCCCGCCTGAATCTTGCCGTCCAAAATGGCCTTCAGGGCCGACTGCTCGTCATCAAAGACCCGGGCCGGACCCGTGATGACGGGATTTTTCAGTCCAGTGATCTTGGCCACCGAGCCTTCAGGTGAGAGGTTGCCTTTAAGAATGGCCAAGTGGCCTTGTTCATACATGGGCTGGTGGATCGGGCGGATCACATCCTGGCCAGCCGGGGGCTGGTCGGGAATGTCCTTGAGGGTCTCGGCGATGGTCTGGCCGGTGATGGTCATGCAGTCGCCATGCAACAAGCCGGCGTTGAGCAAAATCTTCATCACCTGCGGGATGCCGCCGGCTTGGTGCAAATGCACGGCCAGGTACTTTCCACTGGGTTTGAGGTCACAAATGACCGGCACTTTGCGCCGTACGCGCTCGAAGTCATCGATGGTCCATTCGACCCCTGCCGCATGGGCGATGGCCAGGAAGTGCAGCACCGCATTGGTCGAACCGCCTGTGGCCATGATCACCGCCACGGCGTTCTCGATCGATTTTCGGGTCACGATGTCGCGCGGCTTGAGGTCTTTGCGAATGGCCTCCAACAGCACCTTGGCCGACTCTTTGGCCGAATTCATTTTTTCGTCGTGCGGGTTGGCCATGGTCGAAGAATACGGCAACGACATGCCCATGGCTTCGAAGGCACTGGACATGGTGTTGGCGGTGTACATGCCACCGCACGATCCGGTACCCGGGATGGCGCGCTTTTCAATTTCTTTCAGGTCTTCGTCGCTGAGCTTGCCGGCGGCGTTTTGGCCCACCGCCTCGAACACGCTCACGATGTTGAGCTCTTGGCCCTTGTAATAACCGGGCAGGATGGTGCCGCCGTAGACATAGATCGCCGGCACATTGGCACGCAGCATGCCCATCATGCCGCCGGGCATGTTCTTGTCGCAGCCGCCGACCACCAAAACGCCGTCCATCCATTGGCCTTGCACGCAGGTCTCGATGCAGTCGGCGATGACCTCGCGGCTGACCAGGCTGTATTTCATACCTTCGGTGCCCATGGCCATGCCATCAGAGATGGTGGGAGTGCCAAAAATTTGGGCGTTGCCACCCGCTTCCTCGATGCCGGCCACGGCCGCATCGGCCAGTTTTTGCAGGCCGCTGTTGCAGGGTGTGATGGTGCTGTGACCGTTGGCCACCCCCACCATGGGTTTGGAAAAGTCAGACTCTTCGTAGCCCATGCCGTAATACATGGAGCGGTTGGGAGCACGGGATTTGCCCTCAGTGATGTTGGCTGAGCGGCGCTGAAATTGAATTGGTTGAGTATCCATGAACTGAGTTTAGCGCAGGATTTGCGTGCGGCCCTGAATGCCCCCGCACACCCCACGGCTTACAATGCCGAACATGCTGATCCATCCCCAATTTGACCCGGTGGCCTTGCAATTGGGTCCTGTGGCCATTCATTGGTATGGCTTGACATACCTGGTCGCCTTTGGCCTGTTTCTGACACTCACCCGGGCGCGCCTGAATCATTCGCCCTATGTGTCAGAGCCGGCGATCTGGCATCGGGCCACGGTCGAAGATTTGTTGTTTTACGGCGTGCTGGGGGTGGTTGTTGGCGGGCGTCTGGGCTATTGTTTGTTTTATAAACCAGACCACTACCTGAGCCATCCGCTCGAAATCCTGGCCCTTTGGCAAGGCGGCATGAGTTTTCATGGGGGCATGTTGGGGGTCATTGCAGCCATGGTGATTTGGGCCCGTCGGCACCGCCAGCCTTGGCTCAAGGTGACCGATTTCATTGCCCCATGTGTCCCCACGGGCTTGGCCAGCGGCCGAATCGGCAATTTCATCAACGGCGAGTTATGGGGACGGGCCGCTGACCCGTCGCTGCCTTGGGCCATGGTGTTCCCCCAAGCCGGCGATGGGCTGGCTCGACATCCTTCCCAGCTCTACCAGTTTTTGCTCGAGGGCTTGCTGCTGTTTGTCCTCATGTGGCTCTATGCCCGCAAATCGCGTCCGCTCGGTGCTGTTTCCGGGGCCTTCCTCCTGGGTTATGGTTTGCTGCGCTTCGTGGCTGAATACTTTCGGGAGCCCGATGTTTTTCTCGGCTTGTTGGCTCTCAACCTCAGCATGGGCCAGTGGCTGTGTTTGCCCATGATGGCTTGGGGCGCATGGCTCTGGAAATCCAGTGGCCGCGTGACAATTCCCCCCACTGGCGCAAGCGCCCGCTGAGGGGCACAATCTGCCCTGTCGGGAAGCTCCGCAGGCTTCCAGCATCGTTTCAAACACAGGAGACCCACATGACAAACTTCATTCAGCGTCGCGAGTTTTTGGCCTTGGGAGCAGGGGGCGCCTTGTCCGTGTCGGGCATGAGCCATGCCCAGTCGGGCTGGCCGACCAAGCCCGTCACCTGTGTGGTGCCTTTCCCGGCCGGTGGCGGCACCGATGCCTTTGCGCGACCCTTTACGCTGGCGTTCAACAAGGCGACGGGTAAAAACCTGATCATTGACTACCGGGGCGGTGCTGGCGGCACCCTGGGGGCTTCGGTTGCAGCCAAATTGCCAGCCGACGGTTACCACTGTTTCATGGGGGCCGTGCACCACACCATCGCACCGTCCATGTACCCCAAACTCGACTACGACCTCGAACGCGACTTTGCCCCCTTGGCCCTGATGGCCACCGTGCCCTATGTGTTGGTGGTCAACCCGAAAAATGTGCCGGCCAACAACCTCAAGGAGTTTCTGGATTGGGTCAAAAAGAACCCCGGGCGCCTGAATTACGGCAGCGCAGGAAGCGGCACCGCCCACCACATGGCGGGCGAAATGTTCAAGCTCCAGACCCAGACCTTCATCACCCACATCCCCTACCGTGGCGCGGGCCCGGCCATGCAGGATCTGATTGCCGGCAATGTGGACATGTCTTTTGATGGCTTGGGCTCCTCGGCTCAGCACATCCGCGCGGGCCGCATCAAACCCATCCTGGTGTCAGGTCAGCAACGCAACCCCTCCTTCCCTGACATACCCTGCGCTGGCGAGTTGGGTCTGAAAGACTACAACGTCAGCACCTGGTACGCCATGTGGGCCCCCAAAGCCACGCCTGCTGCCATTCAGGCTGAATTCATCGAGGTCATCCGCAAATCGCGTGACATGCCCGAAATCAAGACCGCTTGGGCCAACAACGGGGCCGAGTTTCCCAACTTGACCGGCGCTCAATTTGGCGACTTTGTCAGTGCCGAGATCAAACGCTGGGCGGCTGTGGTCAAGGCTTCGGGGGCCAAACTGGATTGATTTTTATTTCTCAACATGAAGAACCCAAACCTGTTCAGCGCCTTGCGCGCCGCGTTCCCCTCCGACCTCGACCAAATTGCCATTGAGACCGATCAGGGCCTGTGCTACAGCTGGCGCGATCTCGATCGCGCCAGCGCCATGATGGCCAATTTGCTCGAAGGCCTGGAGCTCCCGGCGCATTCCCGGGTCGCCGTGCAGGTGGAGAAGTCGGTCGAAGCCCTCATCTTGTATTTGGCGACGCTGCGTGCCGGCCATGTTTTTTTGCCGCTCAACACGGCCTATCAAAGTGCCGAGATCGAATATTTCATCGGTAACGCCGAACCGGCAGTGGTGGTGTGCTCAGGCCGAAATTTTGGCTGGGTCAGCAAAATCGCCTTTCAGGCCGGCACCCGGCATGTCTTCACGCTCAACGATGACCGAACCGGCACCTTGCTCGACCGCGCCGCCGTTCAAAGCGACCGCCATCAGGTGGTGCAGCGCCGGGCCGATGACCTGGCCGCCATTTTGTACACCAGTGGCACCACTGGTCGCAGCAAGGGTGCCATGCTCAGTCATGGTAATTTGCTGTCCAACGCCATCACCCTGAAAGCATACTGGGGATGGGTGCCGGGCGATGTGTTGATTCATGCTTTGCCGATCTTCCATGTGCATGGCCTGTTTGTCGCCATCCATGGCGCCATGCTCAACGGCAGCAAGATGTTGTGGCACGCCAAATTTGACCCGCAGCGCGTCATCGCCGATCTTCCCCGCGCCACGGTATTCATGGGGGTGCCCACTCTGTATGTGCGCATGCTGGCCGATCCTGCCCTGAACCGCCAGGCGGTCGCGTCCATGCGATTGTTCGTCGCCGGGTCAGCGCCGCTGTTGATCGAAACCTTCCAGGCCTGGCAGGAGCGTACCGGTCACACCATCCTCGAGCGCTACGGCATGAGCGAAACCATCATGTTGACCTCGAATCCCTATCGTGCCGATGAGCGCCATGGTGGGCAGGCCGAGCGGCGGGGTGGCACCGTGGGCTTTCCATTGCCAGGTGTGTCGTTGCGGGTGCGCGACGACCAAGGCCAAGACTGCCCCGTTGACGAGATCGGGGGCATTCAGGTCAAAGGCCCCAACGTCTTCAGCGGGTATTGGCGCATGCCGGAAAAGACCGCCGAAGAGTTCACTGCGGATGGCTATTTCAAAACCGGTGATGTGGGCAAAGTGGATGCGCGGGGCTACGTGACCATCGTCGGGCGCTCCAAAGACCTCATCATCAGCGGTGGTTACAACGTTTACCCCGCTGAGATCGAAGGCTACATCAACGACATGTCTGGTGTGGCCGAAAGTGCCGTGGTTGGCGTGCCTCACCCCGATTTTGGTGAGGTGGGTGTGGCCGTGGTCATCTCCAAGCCTGGCGCCAGGGTTCAGCCCGAGGCCGTGCTGGCGGACTTGAAGTCACGATTGGCCAACTTCAAGATCCCCAAGCGCTGTTTCGTGGTCGATGAGTTGCCGCGCAACACCATGGGCAAGGTGCAAAAAAACCTGCTTCGCGACCAGCACAAGGCCTTGTTTCAGGTCTGAAGTCCCCGCTTTGCGCCCAAGCCGCCGGGTCGAGCCTGCCGTGTCGCCAAGGCACTCACGGCCGGTGGCCTCTTCAGCGGCCGATCAGCCGCATCAGGTGTTGCCACCCCAACATCAGCCAACCGGATTTTTCAACCGCGGCTTGTGTCACCAGGGGCGCCTCGGCCAGAGTTTTGCCATTCGCCGTGGCCACCACTTTGCCCACGGTCGCCCCTTGGGCGAGGGGAGCTGTCAACCCCGGTTGGAGTTCGATGCGAGTCTCCACCTTTTGGCCGCGAGGCACCGTCAGCGACCATGGCCCGGCCAACCCCGCCGCAACGTGGTCTGCCTGACCGAAAGCGACCGGCGCTTTGGCCACCTCGGCGCCAGCCTGGATCGGCGTGACTTTTTCAAATTTGCTGTAGCCCCAAGACAGCAAGGTGCGTGACTGATCCGCCCTGGCTTGTGCGCTGTGGGTGTTGAGGATCACAGAAATCAGCCGCATGCCGTCCCGCTTGGCCGACGTGACCAAACAATAACCCGCTTCCGAGGTATGGCCTGTTTTCAAGCCGTCCACGCTGGGGTCGGTGTAGAGCAATGCGTTTCGATTGCCTTGTTTGATGCCGTTGTACTTGAATTCACGTTCGGCATAAATCGGGTAGAAGTCGGCGCTGTCGCGGATGATGGCACTGGCCAACACGGCCAGATCGCGGGCCGAGGCCTTCTGGTCCGGGTGGGGCAAGCCGGTGGGGTTCGCAAAACGGGTTCGAGTCATGCCCAGTCGAGCGGCTTCGGCGTTCATGAGCTTGGCAAAACCTTCTTCAGAGCCTGCCATGTGTTCTGCAATGGCCTTGGACGCGTCGTTGCCCGATTGCACAATGATGCCGCGCAGCAAATCGATGACCGTGGCCTGGCTGTTGAGCGGCAGGTACATGCACGACTCGGCGCTGGTCCCGCGGCACCAGGCGTTTTGGCTGACCGTGACCAACTCGGTTTCTTTGAGCTTGCCCGATCGCAGAGCCTGCTCGGCAATGTAGCTCGTCATCATCTTAGTCAGAGATGCGGGCGGCAGGGGTTCGTCGGCATTGGCCGCCGCCAGAATTTGACCCGAATCATGGTCCATCAGCAACCAGGCTTTGGCAGGCAAAGCGGGGGCTTGATCGGCCAGGGCCACTTGGGCCTCAAGCGGGGGCAAGGCCTTGCTGTCTGCGGCTAGTCTTTTGCTGGCAGGGGCCTTCTTGGATGCGGTCTTGCCGTCATGGGGTTTGCTGGCCCAGGAGGCGTGTGAACTGGCCAGGCACATCAGGGCCGCAGTCAAAGCCCATGCGGGTGAAAAACGAAAACGAAATGGCATAAATCAATCTGAGTTGGAACAAAGTTGGGATGTTTCGGTCATGGCGTCGGCGATGAAGCGGGGGGCGCGGGTGCCGTGATCGTGGGGACAGTCATTTGGGCTTTGACCGCTTGCCCCAATTCAATCACAGCCAGCGCGTAATAACTGCTCCAGTTGTACCGGGTGACCACATAAAAATTTTCGGTCCCGGCCACATAACTGGGCGAGGCCCCCCCGTTTTGCAGTTCAACCAGTGCCAGCGGGCCCGCATGAAGGCGTGCAGCCTCCCCCAGCCGCGCGCCCAGTTCGCTCATTCGCTGCGCGCTGAAGGTGGGCAAAATATCGGGCCCGGTCAGGGTCGCCAACTCGATGTCAGGTCCCGAAACATCGACCGGGTAATGGGTGGGCATGCCTGTTTTCCAGCCATGGCCGACAAAGTAATTGGCCACAGAGCCTATGGCATCGACCGGGCTGTTGAGCAAGTCGACTTGGCCATCGCCATCAAAATCTACCGCATGCCTTGACCAGCTTGAGGGCATGAACTGTGGCCAACCCATGGCCCCGGCAAAGCTCCCCTTGCGATGCATCGGGGCACCACGCCGGACCTGTTTGAGAAAAGTCCCCAGCTCCGTTCGAAAAAACGCTTGCCGTTGTGCCGCCCGGGGGTGCTCGGCAGGAAAATCGAGGCTGAGCGTGGTGAGCACATCGAGCACCCTGAACGTACCCAGGTGTCGACCATAGTAAGTTTCTATACCGATGATGCCCACCACCATTTCACCTGGTACCCCGTAGAGTTGTTCGGCACGCCGCAAGGCCTGGGCATGGTCACGCCAAAAGCGCACGCCAGCCTCGATCCGTCTGGGCTCGATGAATCGATCCCGGTAGGCATTCCAGTTTTTGGCGGCGGGGGTGGCCGGCGGCAGCACCAACTGCCGCACCTTGGGCACCGGTTGCGCAGCGGCGATGTGCTTGAGGGTCCATGCAGGAGGCAAATCGAAGCGCTCGGCCAATTCTTGCGCCAATTCGCGCACGGCGGGGGTCTGCCCCCAACTCGGGCGGGCTGCGGATTTGCCGGTGGGCGGCTGCGCGGCGGCAACACCCAAGGCCAGGCTCCAGAACACCCAACCCGGCCACAGTCGACGGAGAGCAAAGAAAAAGCGCATCAGGGCTTGAGGACAGAAGGGGGGGCAGAATCTGCAACGAACCGCACCGAGCGTTGCGGGTAAGGAATGTCGATGCCCGCCTGACGCAACGCCTGCAAGACCGCAATGTTGACCGCTGAGCGAACGTTGTTTTGGCCGTTGATGGGGTCATTGATCCAAAAACCCACCTGGAACTCGAGCCCGTCAGCTCCCAGATTGAGCAACAGGGCATTGGGCCCGGGGCTCGACAAGACTCGCGGGCAAGACGCAGCAGCCTGAATCAGCAGCGCCTGCACTTGTTGGGGATCGGCGTCGTACGATACTCCGACATTGCAAGTGAGCAAGACATTCGAGTCTTCGAGCGAGAGGTTTTCAACCCGTTGGCTGATCAGGGCTTCATTGGGGACCACCGATTCGCGCCCGTTGGCGGCCCGGATCAAGGTGTAGCGGGTCTTGATGTCCTTGACCTGGCCCTCAAAACCGTCGACCCGCACATGATCGCCGATGCGCAGCGAACGCTCGAGCAAAATCACAAAACCGCTGACATAGTTGGCCGCCAGCTTTTGCAAACCGAATCCCAGGCCGACACCCAGCGCACCGCCCAACACCGATAGCGCCGTCAGGTCGACACCCACTGCCGACAAGGCAAACAACAGGCCCAACAAAAGCAACAACGCGCGCAGGGCGTTGGCGGCCACCTTGCGCATGGACAAGTCTTCGACCGCCCGTGACAGCAATTTGTGTTCGATGGTGGCCGAGGCCCAGAGCGCCAGCACCAGCACCAGCACCGAGGACACCGCACCTTCCATCAGGGTGCGCACATCGATTTTGGTCTTGCCAAAGCTGATGCGAATGGATTCCAGTTCAGTGAGGATCCAAGGCAAAAAGCCGGCGATCCACAGCACCGCACCGATCCAGGCGAGCCAGGACACCGTGCGTTCGATCCGCAGGGCCATCTCGGAGCGCGGGAACACCGCTCGCAGCACCCGCGCCATCAGGCGGATGATCGCCAAAGACATCAGGACCGGGATTGCGAATTTGAAGATCGATACTTGGCTGTGATGTCCGGCCCAGGCGGCCTCGCAAGCATAGGCGCCCGCCAAGGCCAACAAGGGAAACATCAAGCCCGCAAAGGGGGTGCGCCCGAATAAAACCGAATCTTCGCTGGCACGGCGGCCTTGCCAGCGCGTCAGACCATACGAGGCAGCTAAAACCAAAGCCAGGGCGAGCGCTTCCCACCAGGCCTCGAGGGTGCCCAGGTGCTGCAAGATGTGTTCAAAGTCCAACATGCAGGGCACTCAGAGCCGGGCCAGGGCACGCAGATGGGCTTCCACACTGCGACCGAGGGCGCTCAGGTTGTAGCCCCCTTCCAGGCAAGACACGATGCGACCCTGACAATGGCGATCGGCGATCAGCATCAATTGCTCGGTGATCCAGCGGTAATCGGATTCGGTCATGCCCAATTGGCCCAGGTCGTCTTCGCGGTGGGCGTCAAAGCCCGCGCTGATGACGATCAGTTGGGGTTTGAATGAATCCAGGCTGGGAAACCAGTGCTGCGCCATCAGCTTGCGGATTTCGCTGCCAGCGGTGTAGGCGGGCACAGGCACATTGACCATGTTGGAGGCCACCTCTTCGGTGCCGCAATAGGGATAGAAGGGGTGCTGAAAGGTGCTGCACATCAGCACCCGCTCATCGCCGGCCAAAATGTCTTCGGTGCCGTTGCCGTGGTGGACGTCAAAGTCGATCACCGCCACCCGCTCCAGGCCATGGCGCTCGAGAGCGTGCAGGACGGCGATGGCCACGGTATTGAAGATGCAAAAACCCATCGAGCGCGATCGGGTGGCGTGATGGCCTGGCGGGCGTATGGCGCAAAACGCATTGTCCAATTCCCCGGCCAGCACCGCATCGGTGGCGGCCAGTGCCGCCCCCACGCAACGCATGGCGGCGTTGTAGCTGTGCTCGCACATGGCGGTGTCAGGATCGATGTGAGCCAAGGCACGCCCACCTTGGGCAGCTTCGTGCTGGATTTCCCGGTTCAGATCGCCCACCGCTTCAACCAGTCGGGGCGCATGCGCCAGCAACACGTCCTCTTCGCTGGCCAACGGGGCTTCGTGTTCGATCAAGCCTTGATCGACGCCAGTGGCCAGCAAGCGATCCCGGATCGCCGACAGGCGTTCGGGGCATTCGGGGTGCCCGCGCCCCATGTCGTGGCGATGGCAATCGGGGTGGGTGTAAAAACCGGTTCTGCTCATGTCCTGATCATACTGAAAGGAGGCCATTAACCCCAAGCGTAGCAGCCGTCTTGGCAGGTCACCAGACCTTGGGCCATCAACTCATCCAGGTGTTGTTGGACGGTGCGGGCCTCGGCGCTGGCCGTCCAGGGCGCGGCGTGACCGGCCGGGTATAAAAAACCTTCATTGACCCAGTCGTTCAGACGCCTGGGGCCGGCTTTGAGTTGGTCGATCAACTTCTGGGTTCGTTCATCGATCCGGCCGGCAAAGCGATTCAGCTCGCGGACGAACTGCTGGCGGTCCGTGATCACCGCCTTGTGATGCGAGGTCACCCAGACCCGGGCGTCGAGTTCAGCCACCTCGCGCAGGGTGCGCCGAAACGCACCCAGATCGGAGGTGGCATCGCCATAGTAGGGGCCAAATCCGCTCAGATCGATGTCGCCAATGAAGGCCAACCCTTCGTTTTCAACCACCAATGCACAATGCCCTGCGGTGTGCCCCGGCAGATGATGGGCGCGGATGCGCACGCCACCCCCCAAATCCCATTGGTGTTGATGTCGATAGGGCAGGGCGTCGGGTCTGGGTGCATAATGAAAATCGCGCTCGATCATGGCCCGCACGCCGGCCAGGGTGTCTTCGGAGTAGCCGTAGTGGGCTTTCAGCCCATCCCACGATCGGGCGGCTTGCACATCCAGCTCGTGCACCATCAAGGCCGCATGATGCAACAGGTCCAAAGCGGCCATGTGGTCCTCGTGGACATGGCCCAAAATCACCAGATCCACCCGAGCCAGCACATCGCTGCGTTGTCGCGAGGCGACCGGTGTGTCAAAGGCCACATTCAACTCCGGACCATGCACCAGCACCTGATTGCCGTCGGGGTATTTACCCGATTGAGCCCCGAGGTGCACGCTGACCGAGCCGAATTCGAGCACCATGTCCGCGGTCAGCTTCAGGCGCCCAGCAGCCGGGCCCGGGCGGCGTCGTATTCGCGCTTGAGCCTTGCGATCAACTCGGCCGTGGGCAACACCGCGTTGACAGCGCCAATGCCTTGACCACAACCCCAGATGTCCTTCCAGGCCTTGCGATCGCTGCCAAAATTCATCTGGCTGGGGTCGCTGACCGGCAGGTTATCGGGGTCCAGCCCGGCGTTGCGGATGGACGGGGCCAGGTAATTGCCATGCACCCCGGTGAACAGGTTGCTGTAGACGATGTCGTCCGAATTGCAGTCCACGATGCACTGCTTGTAAGTGTCCACAGCGCGGGCCTCTTCGGTGGCGATGAAGGCTGAACCGATGTAAGCGTAGTCGGCCCCCATGGCCTGGGCGGCCAAAATGGCGTCGCCGCTGGCGATCGCCCCGCTCAACGCCAGGGGTCCGTCAAACCACTGCCGGATCTCCTGGATCAAGGCAAACGGGCTTTTAACCCCGGCATGGCCGCCGGCACCGGCTGCCACCGCGATCAGGCCGTCGGCGCCTTTTTCGATCGCTTTGCGGGCGAACTTGTTGTTGATGATGTCGTGCAACACCACCCCGCCATAACTGTGGATGGCCTGATTGACGTCTTCGCGCGCGCCCAGCGAGGTGATGATGACCGGCACCTTGTACTTGACGCACATCTCGACGTCGTGTGCCAACCGGTCGTTGCTTTTGTGGACGATCTGGTTGATGGCAAACGGGGCCGCCGGCCGATCCGGGTGCGCCCGGTCGTGTGCGGCCAGAGCCTCGGTGATCTCGGCCAGCCACTCGTCGAGTTGCGAGGCCGGCCGCGCATTGAGCGCCGGCATGGACCCGATGACGCCGTTGATGCACTGGGCAATCACCAGTTTGGGGTTGCTGATGATGAAGAGCGGTGAACCGATGACCTTGAAAGGCTGGTTCGCCAAAACGGCGGGCAGGCGCGACATGCAGTCTCCTGTGGAGGTTGAAGGGGACGCTTAAAAGGCTTCCAGCGCCAGGGCGGTCACGCTGTCAGCGCCTTCCACGATGGCGTCGCGCAGTCCGGGCACGCGCGCCAGCACGTGATCGGCATAAAACCGGCAGGTGGCGATTTTCGAGTGCATGAACTCGGCTTCGCGGCCAGCCTTCAGTTCGGCCTCGGCGACCAGCAGGGCGCGGCCCATTTGCCAGCCCGCCATCAGGTTGCCACTGAGCATCAGGTAAGGCACGCTGCCGGCGTAGGCGGCGTTGGGGTGGCTGGCCGATTTTGCGACAATGAAATCCACCGTGTCCAAAAAGGCCAGACGGGCCGCCTGCAGGCGCTTGGCAAAGGCCAAGGCATCGGCGCTGCCCTGGGCGCGCAAATCGGCTTCAGTGGTCTCGATCTGAGCCGCGATGGCTTTGGCGGTGCTGCCCCCATCGCGAGCGGTTTTGCGGCCCACCAGGTCATTGGCCTGAATGGCGGTGGTGCCTTCATAAATGGTGAGGATCTTGGCGTCGCGGTAATACTGCGCCGCACCGGTCTCTTCGATGAAGCCCATGCCCCCGTGCACCTGAACCCCCAACGAGGTGACCTCAAGGCTCATCTCGGTGCTGTAGCCTTTGACCAGAGGCACCATGAACTCATAAAAAGCCTGATTCTGTTGCCGCACACTGGCATCGGGGTGGGCATGGGCCGCATCGTAAGCGGCAGCGGCCACCGTGGCCATGGCGCGACAACCCTGCGTCACGGCCCGCATGGTCATGAGCATGCGCCGCACATCGGGGTGATGGATGATCGGGGCGGCGGCCTTGATCGAGCCGTCGACCGGCCTGGACTGCACGCGGTCACGGGCGTATTGGGTGGCTTTCTGGTAAGCCCGCTCGGACACGGCAATGCCTTGCACGCCCACCGCATAGCGGGCGGCGTTCATCATGATGAACATGTACTCCAGCCCCCGGTTTTCCTGGCCCACCAGGTAACCGACTGCGCCACCCTGATCGCCATATTGCAACACCGCCGTCGGGCTGGCCTTGATGCCCATTTTGTGCTCAATGCTGACGCAGTGCACATCGTTGCGAGCACCCAGGCTGCCGTCGGCGTTGACCAAAAACTTGGGCACCACAAAGAGGCTGATGCCTTTGACGCCCTCGGGTGCGCCGCTGACACGCGCCAACACCAGATGCACGATGTTTTGCGCCATGTCGTGCTCACCATAGGTGATGTAGATCTTGGTGCCAAACACCTTGTAAGTGCCATCGGGTTGGGGTTCGGCGCGCGAACGCACCATGGAGAGATCCGAGCCAGCCTGGGGCTCGGTCAGGTTCATGGTGCCGCTCCATTCGCCGCTGATCAGTTTGTCGAGGTATGTGGCCTTGAGCTCGTCGCTGCCGGCGGTCAGCAGAGCCTCGATGGCGCCGTCGGTCAGCAGGGGGCACAAGGCGAAGCTGAGGTTGGCCGAATTCAGGATTTCACCGCACAGGGCACCGATCGATTTGGGCAAACCCTGGCCGCCAAAATCGGTCGGGTGTTGCAGGCCTTGCCAGCCGCTCTCGCGGTATTGCGCATAAGCTTGCTTGAAACCGGGGGTCGTGGTCACCACCCCGTCTTTCCATGCCGACGGGTTCTTGTCGCCTTCCCAATTCAGGGGGGCAATGACTTCCTGGTTGAAGCGCGCACATTCTTCGAGCACCGCTTGGGCGGTCTCGAGGTTGGCGTCTTCATAACCCGGAATCTGAGCGATCTGGTCGATGTGGGCCAGGTGCTGCAGGTTGAACAGCATGTCCTTGACGGGGGCGGTATAGCTCATGATGTGATCCTGAATCAGAGTTTGCCGACCAACTCGGGCACGGCGGCGAAGAGATCAGCCTCCAAACCGTAATCGGCGACGCTGAAAATCGGGGCCTCGGGGTCTTTGTTGATGGCCACAATCACTTTGCTGTCTTTCATGCCGGCCAGGTGCTGAATGGCGCCGCTGATGCCGCAGGCGACATAGAGTTGGGGCGCAACGATCTTGCCTGTTTGGCCCACTTGCCAGTCGTTGGGGGCATAACCCGCATCCACAGCGGCGCGGCTGGCTCCCAGGGCAGCCCCCAGCTTGTCGGCCAGCGGGGTCATCACCTCATTGAATTTTTCGCTGCTGCCCAGGGCACGCCCCCCCGAGACGATGATCTTGGCAGCCGTCAACTCGGGGCGGTCGCTCTTGGCGATTTCGCTGCCCACATAGTGGCTTTTGCCCGAGTCGGCCACCGCCGTCAGGCTCTCGACTGCGGCGGCACCGCCAAGGGCAGCGGCATCAAACCCGGTGGTGCGCACGGTGATGACTTGGGTGGCGTCGGTGCTTTGTACGGTGGCGATGGCGTTGCCGGCATAAATGGGGCGCTCGAAGGTGTCGGGCGAGACGACCCGGGTGATGTCGCTGATTTGCGCCACATCCAGTTTGGCGGCCACGCGCGGGGCCACATTTTTGCCACTGGCAGTGGCCGGAAACAGAATGTGGCTGTAGGCGCCGGCCACGGCCAGCACCTGGGTGGCGACGTTTTCAGCCAAGCCATGGTCCAGGGCAGGGCTGTCAGCGTGCAAAACTTTGGTCACGCCGGCGATTTGGGCAGCAGCAGCAGCAGCTGCTGCTGCCTGGTGGCCGGCCACCAGCACATGCACCTCGCCGCCACAGGCGAGGGCGGCGGTCACGGTGTTGAGGGTGGCGCCTTTGATCGAGGCGTTGTCGTGTTCGGCAATGACGAGGGCAGTCATGGGGTGTACTCCGGTTGCGGTTGGGTCAGCCCAACACTTTGGCTTCGTTTTTGAGTTTGTCGACCAGGGTGGCCACGTCGGGCACCTTGATGCCGGCACTGCGCTTGGGCGGCTCGGTCACTTTCAGGGTCTTGATCCGGGGGGCGACATCGACCCCGAGGTCTTCGGGCTTGAAGGTGTCGAGTTGTTTTTTCTTCGCCTTCATGATGTTGGGCAGCGTCACATAACGCGGCTCATTCAAGCGCAAGTCGGTGGTGACGATGGCCGGCAGGCTGATGGACAGCGTCTCCAGACCGCCATCGACCTCGCGGGTCACCTGCGCCTTGCCGTCGGCCACTTCGACCTTTGAGGCGAAAGTGGCCTGAGGCAGGTCGGCCAGCGCCGCCAGCATTTGTCCGGTTTGGTTGCAATCGTCGTCAATGGCTTGTTTTCCCAAAATCACCAATTGGGGCTGCTCCTTGTCCATCAAAGCTTTGATCAACTTGGCCACGGCCAGCGGTTGCAACTCCTGGGTCGTCTCAATCAGGATCGCACGATCGGCACCGATCGCCATGGCGGTGCGCAGGGTCTCCTGGCACTGGGTCACGCCACAGGATACCGCGATGACCTCGGTCACCACCCCTTTCTCCTTCAGGCGCACCGCCTCTTCCACGGCGATTTCGTCGAAAGGGTTCATGCTCATCTTGACGTTGGCTATGTCAACGCCCGTTTGATCCGACTTGACACGCACCTTGACGTTGTAATCGACCACGCGCTTGACAGGTACCAATACCTTCATGGGGAACTCCAAATGTTGTGAAAAACGAAGCCGCACGCACACGTCCACGAAATCGGAATTCTGATTGACGTTTACGTAAACGTCAATTGTAGATCCATTTCGGGCAAAACGAACGAACGTGCTTTTTAGGCCGTACTCTAGTGTAATGCGCTTAACCTCACACGAGGCTGACCAGGCTATTTTCCAACCGATCGGTCGGCTAATTCGGGTAAGTCATGAGATGGATCGGGGTCAGAGCCCCTTACAGTGTGTGTCAAATATTTTGTTCGCATGGAGGTGTCATGAAGCGTAGTCTTGTTTTTCTGCTGGCCAGTGTCGGCCTGACCTTGTCCCAAGCTCAAACGGTGCTGACGGTCAGCAGTTGGGTGGGACCCACACACACCCTGTCCTTGGCCCAGAAAGAATGGTGTGACACCCTCGAGAAAAACACTTCTGCTCGCGTCAAGTGCAATATTTTGCCGCGCGCCCCTGTGGCGGCCCCTGGCACGTTGGACGCGGTTAAAAACGGCCTGCTCGATGTTTCCTTCACGGTTCACGGCTACACCCCAGGTCGGTTTTTGTTCACCCAAATGGCCGAGCTGCCGTTTTTGGGCAACAACGCCGAGCCCATTTCGGTGGCCTTCAACAAGGTCGCCAGCAAATACCCCCAATTTGCTGAAGAGCACCAGGGCGTCAAGGTGTTGAGTTATTTCACCCATGGCCCCGGCATCATTTTCAACACCAAGCGGGTCATCAGTCAGGTCGATGATTTGCAAGGCCTCAAATTCCGCGTGGGGGGCGGCATGGTGAACGAAATCTCCAAGACCCTGGGGATGAACGTCACCCTCAAACCGGCCCCCGACTCGTATGAGTTGTTGTCGGGCGGCGTCATGGACGGTACTTTGTTTCCGGCCGAATCGACCGAATCGTTCCGCATCGACAAGATCATCCGCCATGCCACCACTTTCCCGGGCGGCTTGTACAACACCAGTTTCGTCTTCATGATGAACCCGGCCAAGTACGACAAACTCAGCCCCGAAGACAAGAAGGCAGTCGACGCCATTTCGGGCGAGTTCGCTGCCCGCACTTTCGGTCGCGGCTGGGATAAAGTCGATCGCCGGGCTCTGGCGCTGATGCAGGCCAATAACGTCTTGGTGACCAAGGCCGACGCCAAGTTCATCAATGACGTCAAGTCCCGCACCTCGGGCCTCGAATCCAAGTGGGTGGCTGATGCCAAGGCCAAAGGCCTGAAAGACCCGGCCAAAGTGTTGGCCGAATTCCGCGCCGAAATCGCCAAACAGGAGAAGTGACGACTTCACCGTCTGACGGGCACCCGACCCCGACCGGGATCGGGTGTTTGGCCTTGGATTGCACATGCTCAACAAAACACTCGAATGGGTTTGCGGCCTGCTGGGCGCAACAGCCTTGTTCGCCATCATGACCCTGACGTTTTTCGACGTCGGGTCACGCAAATTGCTCAGCAACTCCATCACCGGCTCGCTCGAACTCACCGAGTTGCTGATGGTGGTGGTGATTTTTTCGGCGTTGCCCCTGGTCTCGCGGCGCGGAGAGCATGTGGTGTTCGACTCGCTCGACCAGATTTGGCCGGCGTGGTTCAGGGCCTTGCAAAACTTTGCAGTCCATCTCTTGTGCGCCACCCTGATGGTGGGGCTGGCTTACCTCATGTGGCGCTTGGGCGTTGACATTGCCGCCCAACATGAAACCACCGCTCAGCTCAAAATTGCCAAAGCCCCTTTCATCCAAATCATGGCCGTCATGTGTGGCCTGGCCGGGGTGCTGCATTTGGGGCTCATGTTCAAGCCGCCTGCTGAGCTGGCTGAAGGCGAAGGGGTGGCGTTGTGACGGCCTCTTTGCTGGGATTTGCCGCCATTTTTGTGTTGGCCTTGTTGCGCGTGCCGCTGGCGTTTGCCATGGGGTTGGTGGGTTTTGTCGGCGTGGGGTGGCTGATCGGATGGCCGGCGGCATACGCCAACGCCGCCCAGGTGGTCTACGAGACCGGTTTTGCCTACACCTTGTCGGTCATTCCCTTGTTCATCCTGATGGGGAATTTTGTCGCCCGTGCCGGCCTGGCGCACGAGCTGTTTCAGGCAGCGTATGCCTTCATCGGCCATGTACGGGGCGGCTTGGCGCACGCCACCATCATGGCCTGTGCCGGCTTTGGCGCCATTTGTGGCTCGTCCATCGCCACCGCTGCCACCATGAGCCGGGTGGCCTATCCGTCGATGAAAAAACTCGGCTACAGCGACGAACTCTCGACGGGCGTCATGGCCGCCGGGGGGACCTTGGGCATCATGATCCCGCCCTCGACCATCATGGTGATCTACGGCATCATCACCGAAACCCACATCGGCAAGCTGTTTGCGGCCGGGGTCATCCCGGGGCTGCTGACCATGGCTTTGCTCATGTTGGGCGTGGTTGCGGTCACCGCACGCGATCCCGAACATGCCCCGGCAGGTCAGCGCCTGAGTTGGCCCGAGCGCTGGCTTGCCTTGCGCGGCATCTGGGGTGTGCTGTTGCTGGTGATCGTCGTCCTGGGGGGCATTTACGGGGGCTTGTTCACCGCCACCGAGGGGGCTGGATTTGGCGCCTTTGGGGCCTTTTTGTTTGCCTTGTTGCGTGGCCGACTGACCTGGCGTGTGCTGGGTCAGGTGCTGGTTGAGTCCGCCCGCACCACCGGCATGCTCTTTACCCTGTTGATTGCCGCCACCATCTTTGCCAATTTCGTCAACTTCACCACCATGCCCGGCGATTTGCGCGACTGGATCATGGGTCTGGGCTTGTCGCCGACCCTGATTGTCATGGCCATGATGCTGATCTACATCGTGTTGGGCACTGTCATGGAGGAACTCACCATGGTGTTGCTGACCATTCCGCTGTTTTTTCCGATCGTCGTGGCCTTGGGCTTTGACCCGGTCTGGTTTGGCGTGCTGATCGTCATGATCGTTCAGATTGGCCTGATCTCACCCCCGGTGGGCATGAACCTGTTTGTCCTCAACGCCTTGATCCCCGGCGTGCGTCTGGGGCAAATTTTCAGTGGCTGCTGGCCTTTTGTGGCCATCATGGTCGGCGTGCTGGTGCTGCTGGTTCTGTTTCCCGCCATCAGCCTGTGGCTGCCTTCGTTCATGAATTGACGGCAATGACGGTCAACAGGGTCTCCCCCCCTGTGGGTGGAGCCCATCGCAAAGGTCAGTTTTTGCTGCCGTCGAACTTCAAAATCCTGGGCCCGTCGCCCATGCCCAGTGACAACAAACCAGTCTGGGTGTAGACGCCCAGTTTGCTCCGGGTGTCGGTGATGTCGAGGTTGCGCATGGTGAGCTGACCGATGCGATCCAGCGGACTGAAAGGAGCGTCTTCAACCTTCTCCATCGACAAACGCTCAGGAGCGTAAGTCAGGTTGGGGCTTTCGGTGTTCAAAATGCTGTAATCGTTGCCACGGCGAAGCTCCAGCGTGACCTCGCCGGTGATGGCGCGCGCCACCCAGCGTTGTGCGGTTTCGCGCAGCATGATGGCTTGCGGATCGAACCAGCGACCCTGGTAGAGCAAGCGACCCAGCTTGATGCCGTTGATGCGGTATTGCTCGATCGTGTCTTCGTTGTGAATGCCCGACACCAGGCGCTCGTAAGCGATGTGCAGCAAAGCCATTCCGGGGGCCTCATACACGCCCCGGCTCTTGGCTTCGATGATGCGGTTCTCAATCTGGTCACTCATGCCCAGGCCATGGCGGCCGCCGATTTCGTTGGCTTTCAGGAACAATTCGACCGGGTCGGCGTAATCGACGCCATTGAGCGCCACGGGTTGCCCTTCTTCGAAGCGCACCTTGACCTCTTCCGCCTTGACGGCGCAGTCTTCACGCCAGAAGGGCACACCCATGATGGGGTTGACGATCCGGATCCCGCTGCTGAGCAACTCGAGGTCTTTGGCCTCGTGGGTGGCGCCCAACATGTTGCTGTCGGTGCTGTAGGCTTTTTCGACCGACATTTTGTAGTCAAAGCCATTGGCGATCAGGAATTCGCTCATTTCCTTGCGGCCCCCCAACTCATCGATGAATTGCTGGTCCAGCCAGGGTTTGTAGATTTTCAGAGACGGGTTGGTGAGCAAGCCGTAGCGGTAAAAGCGCTCGATGTCGTTGCCCTTGAAGGTCGAGCCATCGCCCCAGATGTGGACTTCGTCTTCCTTCATGGCCGCCACCAGCATGGTGCCTGTGACAGCGCGGCCCAGCGGTGTGGTGTTGAAATAGGTGATGCCACCGGTGCTGATGTGGAAGGCGTTGCACTGGATCGCGGCGATGCCCTCATGAGCCAATTGGGTGCGGCAGTCGACAAGGCGGGCTTTGTCGGCCCCGTAAGCCATGGCTTTGCGCGGAATTTCTTCGTAATCCGACTCGTCAGGCTGGCCCAGGTTAGCGGTGTACGCATAAGGGTGGGCGCCCTTTTTCTGCATCCACAAAAGGGCGGCTGAAGTGTCCAGGCCACCCGAGAAGGCGATGCCGACTTTTTGCCCCTTGGGCAGGTGTTGCAAGATGGTGCTCATGGCGTTTGAGGGTTCAGCCAAAGTGGCAAATGTAGTGGTAGGGCTCGGTCACGCGTATGTCGAATGAAGAGTTGGCCGGGATGGAGAATTTTTCACCAGCGCCGGACTTGACCCATTGGTCAGAGCCAGCCAGTTTGTATTCGCACCATCCCCCAACGCACTCCATGATTTCGGCTGCGCCGGTGTTGAAGGTGAGGGTGGCCGGTAGGATGACTCCTACCGACAACGAGGTGCCATCGGCACGCGTCAAACTGTGGCTGACGCATTTGCCGTCGAAATAAACATTGGCCTGGGGTTTGACGCTGACGCCATTCAGTGGGGTGCTCATGGTGAGTGGAAAGAGTTGAAAGCCAACTCACCATTGTAGTCTCTCAGGACTGTGGCGCAGACCCGGGAGGCGGCACCGCAATGGGAGCCTGGGTGGGTGTGGCCATGGAAGGGGAGGGTAAAACGGGGGTCACAGACAGTCGGACCGTGGGGCCAGGGTCGTTGGGCATGACCACCGTGTATTGTTTGCCATTGAATTCATAAACGACGTTATAGCCGGTGGTGCGGTTTTCATAAAAGACCTGATTGGTGCAAGTCTGAACCTGGCGGACTTCAGAGGGCGGCGTGCCTTCGATTTTGTCACCCAGGAATGCGCCCCCAAACACGCCGATGGCCGTGGCGGCGGCATTGCCCGTGCCTTTGCCCATGGCATTGCCTACGGCACCCCCGGCGATGGCGCCCATGATGGCACCGGCGCCAGACTTCTGAGGCTGTTGCACCACGGGTTGGGTGGTGCAAACCTGGCGCGGGACCGCCACTTGTTGATACATGGGCGTGCTGGAAATGACCCGACCGACCTCCTGAGCCTGGACCGATCCCAGGGTCAAAACGGCCAAGCTGGCGAGGGAGAGTGAGGTGATTTTCATGATAAGAACCTTTAGGGGGTTGATGGTTTAACGCCGGACCAGGCCCCGGGGTTGACACCGACGATGACCTGTTGACCCGCCACGAGCACGGGCCGCTTGACCAACTGGGGCCGGGCGAGCATGGCGGCGCGGGCGCTGGGGGCGTCGACCACGGCGGCCTGCTGGGCGACCGTCAAACTGCGCCAGGTGGTGCCCTTTCGGTTGAGTAACACCTCCCAGCTGACGGTTTGCAACCAACGGTCAAGCTCAACTTCAGGCAGACCCTGTTTTTTGAAGTCGTGGAAATCGTGCGCCAGGCCACGCTCTTGCAGCCAGACCCGGGCTTTTTTCACGCTGGTGCAGTTGGGGATGCCAAAAACCTGAATGTTTTCCATCCCTCTATCATGCCCCAATCTGGCCCCGGTTGCTTGGGCGACAATCGCTCCATGGATTTCAATCAATGGTTGGCGCATGCCGAGCGCCTGCACCCCGTCGGCATCGACATGGGCCTGGAGCGCGTGCGCCAAGTGGCTGACCAAATGCACCTGCAACTGGGCATGCCGGTGATCACTGTGGCCGGTACCAACGGCAAGGGATCGACCTGTGCCATGCTGGAAGCTGTGTTGACTCAGGCCGGCTATGCCACAGCGGTATACAGCTCACCCCATCTGGTGCACTTCACGGAGCGTTGCCGATTGTCCGGAGTGCCGGTGTCCGAGGCTGTGCTGGTGACGCACTTTGAGCGCGTAGAGGCGGCCAGGGGCGACATCAGCCTGACCTATTTCGAATTCACCACCTTGGCCATTTTGTCGTGCATTGCCGACAGCGGCTCCGAGGTGGCCATTTTGGAGGTTGGACTGGGGGGGCGTTTGGACGCTGTCAACATCATCGACCCCGATGTCTCGGTGATCACTTCGATCGACCTCGATCACATGGAATTTTTGGGGCCCGACCGTGAAGCCATTGGCCGCGAAAAGGCCGGCATCATGCGACCATCCCGGCCCGTGGTGGTGAGTGACCCGGTCCCGCCCCAGTCGGTGCTGAATCAAGCCCTGACATTGGGGGCTGACCTGCGCCGCCACGGTGTCGATTTCAGGGTTCAAGGGGATGCCCAGCAGTGGTCTTGGCAGGGGCGCCACAAGCGCTTCAGCGGCTTGGCCTACCCCGCTTTGCGGGGGGCCAATCAGTTGATCAACGCCGGCGGTGTACTGGCTGCGCTGGAGGCCTTGCACCCGCGTTTGCCGGTCACAGCCCAAGCGGTGCGCAACGGCTTGGCCCTGGTGGATTTGCCCGGGCGATTTCAGATGGTGCCCGGTCAACCGGCCCTGGTGCTGGATGTGGCGCACAACCCGCACGCTGCGGCGGTGCTGTTCCAAAATTTGGACGCCATGGGTTTTTTCCCGCGCACGCACCTGGTGTTTGGCGCCATGGCCGACAAAGACATCGAGGCCATCCTGGCCCGCATGGCACCGTTGGCCGACGCCTGGTATTTTTGCGATTTGCCCACCCCGCGCGCCAGCACTGCAGCAGCTTTGGTGCGCGTTTGGTCCCGGATCCCGGGCCATTTGCCCCACTGCGAAGTCAGCACCCATGGGGATCCGCAAAGCGCCCTGCAGGCCGCGATCGGCGTGGCCAAGCCGGCTGATAGAATTGTCGTGTTCGGCTCCTTCCTGACGGTAGGCGGGGTGTTGCAAAACGGTTTGCCACGCCTGGAAGCCCCACACCTGAACTGATCACAGCCATGGCTTTTTTCAAATTCCGACCTGGCGCCCATGCCAGCGCCGAAGAAAGCGCGCTCGACGCCGAAACCCAGTCGGTTGAGAATTTGCGTCGCCGCGCCCGTCAGCGCCTGATCGGTGCTGCCGTTTTGGTCATCGTGGCGGTGGCCGGGTTCCCCATGGTGTTCGACACGCTGCCGCGTCCGGTGTCCACCGATTTGTCCATTGACATTCCGGGTAAATCCAAGCAGCCTTCAGATGCCCCGCCCGAGCCGATCAAACCTGGCGCTGGGCTGACGCCCAACGAAACCCTGGCGCCGGCTGCGGTGCGGGTCGATGACAGCCAGCATGCCTTGGGCGACAAGGAAGAGTTGGTCAAAGCCCCCGATCAATCGCCCGCTATCACACCGGTTCCCCCCGCTGGTGCAGCTGCGGTCGCCAAAAATCAAACCGACCCGTCCAAGGCCGACAAAAAGGTTGCCCCCGAAGGTCGCTATGTCGTACAGGTGGGAGCTTTCCTTGAGGAGTCCAAGGTGCGCGAAACCCGGGCCAAGTTGGAAAAAGCTGGCCTGAAAACCTACACCCAGGTGGTCGATGGCAAGGACGGCAAACGCACCCGGGTGCGGGTGGGGCCTTTTGCGACCAAGGCCGACGCCGAAACAGCGGCTGAAAAAGCCAAATCCCTGCAATTGCAGGCCATCGTCCTGACTTTCTGAAGGCCGCCAACGCATGACCGCTCTCGATTGGATCTTGTTGGCCATCGGGGCGCTTTCGGCTTTTTGGGGCTTGTTGCGCGGATTGGTGCGTGAAGTGTTGTCGGTGGCGGGCTGGGTGGCCAGTTTCTGGCTGGCGCAAAAGCACGCCGCCGACATGGGGGCCTGGTTACCTTGGGGGGGCAGCCACGAAACCTGGCGTCAATTATCAGGCTTTGTCGTGGTGTTTGTGTCGGTATTGGTCGCCAGCACCCTGATCGCTTTGTTGATGAAAAAACTCACCTCGGCGGCGGGGTTGGGGCCGCTTGACCGGCTCTTGGGGGCATTGTTCGGGGCGTTGCGCGGCCTGTTGTTATTGCTCACCTTGACGATCGTGGTGGATCTGAGCCCCTGGCGCGAAAGCGACCTTTGGCAAACCTCGGCCATGGCCCAATGGCTGCAAGGGGCCTTGCATGCTTTGCGCCCTTTGTGGCCCGCTGAATTTGGAAGGTACCTGAACTGACATGTGTGGAATTGTCGGCGTTGTCAGCAACGCACCCGTTAACCAGCTGATCTACGATGCCTTGCTGCTGTTGCAGCATCGTGGCCAAGATGCGGCTGGCATCGCCACCCAACTGGGTACCCGATTTTTCATGCACAAAGCGCGTGGCATGGTGCGCGATGTTTTTCGCACCCGCAACATGCGCGCCTTGCCCGGCGATGCGGGGTTGGGTCAAGTGCGTTACCCCACGGCGGGTAATGCTTTCAGCGAGGAAGAAGCACAGCCGTTTTATGTCAATGCCCCGTTTGGCATCGTGATGGTGCACAACGGTAACCTGACCAACGCCCAGGCTCTGAAGGCCGAAATATTTTCTGCTGACCACCGTCACATCAATACCGAAAGCGACTCCGAGGTTTTGCTGAATGTGCTGGCCCACGAGTTGGCTCAGGCCACAGATGGCCATCACCTGACCCATGCCCATGTCTTTGCCGCTGTGCAGCGGGTCTATGCCCGGGTGCGCGGTTCGTATGCCGTGATCGCCCTGATCGCAGGTCAGGGTTTGTTGGCCTTTCGGGATCCTCACGGCATCCGGCCGCTGTGTTTGGGGCAAGGAGCCGATGGCACCACCATGGTGGCCAGCGAGTCGGTGGCTCTGGAGGGCACGGGGCATGTGTTTCAGCGTGATGTGGCGCCCGGCGAAGCCATTTTCATCGATCTCAAAGGCCGCCTGCACAGTCAGGTCTGTGTTGCGCAGGCGCGTCTTGAGCCCTGCATGTTCGAATTCGTGTACCTGGCCCGTCCCGATTCCACCCTGGACGGCATTTCGGTGTATCAGGCGCGCCTTAACCTGGGGCAAACCTTGGCCAAGCGCGTCATTTCGGTGGTTCCACCCACCGACATCGATGTGGTCATTCCGATCCCCGAGTCCAGCCGTCCCAGCGCCACTCAGCTGGCTCATTTGCTGGGGTTGCCGTACCGCGAGGGCTTCGTCAAAAACCGCTATGTGGGTCGAACCTTCATCATGCCGGGACAGGGTGTGCGCAAAAAATCGGTGCGCCAGAAGCTCAACGTCATCGCCAGCGAATTCAAGGGTCGCAACGTGCTGTTGGTCGACGACTCCATCGTGCGTGGCACCACCAGCCGTGAAATCGTACAAATGGCGCGCGATGCCGGCGCACGCAAGGTCTTCATGGCCAGTGCCGCGCCGCCCGTGCGCTACCCCAACGTGTATGGCATCGACATGCCCACTTCCACCGAGCTGGTGGCCTACAACCGGAGCGTGGAAGAAGTGCGTCAACTCATCGGCGCCGATGCCCTGATTTATCAGGATGTCGAGGCCATGAAGCAGGCGGTGCGTTCTGCAGCCTTGCCCGGATCCCGTGCGCTCGACGGCTTTGACGCCTCATGCTTCGACGGTGTCTACGTCACCGGGGACATCACGGTGGACGACATCTTGCGCCTCAACGAGCAACGCCTGGCCCCCCGGGAAGAGTCCGAGGACACTTCGCGCCTGTCGTTGCCCAACGCCACCCCATGACCATGACCCGCAAATCCACCCCCCCCAGCCTGCACCGCGAAACCCTGGCCGTGCGCGCCGCCGTGCCGCGCAGCCCCTTTGGTGAAAATTCTGAAGCGCTCTACCTCACCAGTGGTTTTGTCCAGCCTGACGCAGACACTTCAGCGCGACGTTTTGCCGGCGAGGAGGATGGGTACACTTATGGCCGCACCAGCAACCCCACGGTGACCAGCTTCGAGTTGCGGTTGGCTGCGCTCGAAGGCACCGAGGCCTGCCTGGCCACCAGCAGCGGCATGTCCTCGGTCATGCTGATGTGCTTCGCGTTGCTCAAGGCGGGCGACCACGTCATCATTTCGCAGTCGATGTTCGGCTCCACCCTCAAGCTCATTGGCTCCGAATTTGCCCGCTTTGGCGTGCAAACCAGCGTGGTGCCACAAACCGACCTGGATGCGTGGCGGCGTGCCGTCACACCCCAGACCCGCTTGTTGTTTGCCGAAACCCCCACCAACCCCCTGACCGAGGTCTGCGACATCGCGGCCCTGGCCGACATCGCTCACCAGGCTGACGCCTTGCTGGCGGTTGACAATTGCTTTGCCAGCCCGGCCTTGCAGCGCCCCATCGATTTCGGCGCCGACATCATCATGCACTCGGGCACCAAATTCCTGGACGGACAAGGCCGCGTCATGGCGGGTGCCTTGTGCACCACCCAAGCCCTGATCACCGAAAAACTGTTGCCGGTCATGAAAAACTCGGGCATGGTGCTCTCGCCGTTCAATGCCTGGGTCGTGCTCAAGGGTCTTGAGACCTTGGACATACGCATGCGCGCCCAAAGCGCCAATGCCATGGCGCTGGCCCAGTGGCTCGAAAGCCAGCCCGGAGTGGCCCGGGTGCATTACCCCGGCCTGCCCAGCCATCCCCAGCACGCACTGGCCATGCGCCAGATGTCCGGTGTGGGCGGCGCGGTGTTGTCTTTCGAGGTTCGCGCCGACACGCCCGAGCAGGGCAGGGCGCGCGCCTTTCAGGTGCTGGACCATCTGCAGGTGATGTCGCTTTGCACCAACCTGGGCGACACCAAAACCTTGCTGGCGCATCCGGCCAGCACCTCCCACGGCAAACTCACCGAGGCCCAACGCCAAGCCGCCGGCATCAGCCAGGGCTTGATTCGCGTTGCCGTGGGCCTGGAGCATGTTGCCGATATTCAGGCCGACATCGCGCGCGGTCTGTCCCTGATTGCCTGATTGTTCTCATGACCACACGCACCCGATTTGCGCCGTCGCCGACGGGCTTCATCCATCTGGGCAACATCCGCTCAGCTTTGTATCCCTGGGCCTTTGCCCGCGCGACTGGCGGCGCTTTTATTTTGCGCATTGAAGACACCGACCTCGAGCGCAGCAGCCAAGCCGCCGTGGACGTCATCCTTGAGGGCATGCAATGGCTGGGTTTGACGCCCGATGAAGGCCCGTTCTACCAAATGCAGCGCATGGACCGTTACAAAGCGGTGCTGGCCGGGTTGCGTGCTGCCGGCCATGTCTACCCTTGTTACATGAGCATGGCAGAACTCGACGTCTTGCGCGAGCGGCAGATGGCGGCCAAGCAAAAACCCCGTTATGACGGCACCTGGCGGCCGGAGCCGGGCAAGACCCTGCCACCGATTCCCGAGGGCGTGCAACCGGTCTGGCGCTTCAAAAACCCGCTGGGTGGTGTCGTGGCCTGGGACGACAAAGTCAAGGGTCGGATCGAGATCGCCAATGCCGAACTCGACGACCTGGTCATCGCCCGGCCCGATGGCACCCCCACCTACAACTTTTGCGTCGTGGTCGATGACATCGACATGCGCATCACCCATGTGATCCGGGGCGACGATCATGTCAACAACACGCCACGCCAGATCAACATCTTTCATGCGCTGGGGCAGACCCCGCCCGTTTACGCCCACCTGCCCACCGTGCTCAACGAGCAGGGCGAAAAAATGAGCAAGCGCAATGGCGCCAAGGCCGTCACCCAATACCGTGCCGAGGGTTATTTACCCGACGCCATGGTCAATTATTTGGCCCGCTTGGGTTGGAGTCACGGGGACGATGAAATCTTCAGCCGTGAGCAGTTTTTGCAATGGTTCGATCTGGACCATCTGGGCAAGAGCGCGGCCCAGTTTGACGAAGCCAAATTGCGTTGGGTCAACGCCCAGCACCTCAAGGCCATGGCCAACGAAGCACTGGCTCGGGCCGTCACCCCTCATGTCCAAGCTTTGGGGCACCAACCCGACGAGCGCTTGACGGCCTTGTGTGCGTTGTACAAAGACCGTTGCGATACGCTGGTGGCATTGGCTGACTGGATCGCCCGCCACCATGGCGAGGTGCAACCCAGCCAAGCCGATCTGGCGCAACATGTCACCGATGCCGTGCGACCCGCCATGGCAGCACTGGTTCGCGCTTTGGCCACAGTGGATTGGGAGCCTGCGGCCATTGCAACAGCCCTGAAGGCCGTGTTGGCCGAGCATCAACTGAAAATGCCGCAATTGGCGATGCCCGTTCGAGTCCTGGTCATGGGGACGCCCCAGACGCCCTCGGTCGATCAAGTGCTGGCCCTGCAAAAAAGGGAAGTTGTTTTGGAACGCCTGTCCAAAGCCTGAAAAATGCGCTATACTCTTGTTTCTCGACACCCAACGGGGGTATAGCTCAGCTGGGAGAGCGCTTGCATGGCATGCAAGAGGTCAGCGGTTCGATCCCGCTTACCTCCACCAAATTGTGTCGTCAGTCCAGGTTTTGACCCTATCGTCTAGAGGCCTAGGACATCACCCTTTCACGGTGAGTACCGGGGTTCGAATCCCCGTAGGGTCGCCAAGTTGGCCGCACTTGGCAGTTTGCAACAGCAAGCTGCAAAAGCGGCACCACGCGGAGTGGTAGTTCAGTTGGTTAGAATACCGGCCTGTCACGCCGGGGGTCGCGGGTTCGAGCCCCGTCCACTCCGCCAAACCCCTCAAACCCCTGTTCATGTTTCATGGACAGGGGTTTTTCTTTGGGCTTTGCAAAGCACCACCGATGCCACGGATTGTCTGGGCCGATGGTTGCCTCGACCCTGAACAACCTAGGGTTTTTTCCGGGGGGCAAGGCATGAGGGTATTTGAACAAACCTCTGCATTTCCCGCTGAGATGACCTAAATTCATGCACTGTCTTTTTTACATGCGAAAGGAGCCACTCATGGCATGGCGTTTTGGGCTCGGTTGGGCGGGGTTGTGGGCGGGGTGTGCCTTCATGGCGCTGGCGCAGACGGCTCCAGCCACCGACTATGTGCCCCAGCGCGGCCAGATTGGCAAAGATGTGATTTGGGTGCCTACTCCGGTGCCCCTGATCGAAAAAATGCTCTCGACCGCCCGCGTCACTTCCGAAGACCGCCTCTTTGATCTGGGTGCTGGCGACGGCATCATCGCCATCACGGCGGCCAAGCGCCATGGAGCGCAGGCGGTGGGCATTGAGTACAACTCCGACATGGCTGAATTTGCCCGCCGTCAAGCCCGCGAGGCCGGGGTGTCCGACAAAGTCAGGATCATCACGGGGGACATTTTCAAGGAAGATTTTTCCAGCGCCAGCGTTGTCACGTTGTACCTGTTGCCCGATCTCAACATGCGCTTGCGCCCGACCATACTCAAGATGAAGCCAGGCACTCGCGTGGTGTCACACGCTTTCACCATGGGCGAATGGGAGGCGGATGAAGTGATCGCACACGAGAACTTTCGGGCCTACTACTGGCTGGTGCCGGCCCAACTCGAGGGCGAATGGATGTTGCGCGGGGCCGAGGGGGGGGCGATGAAACTGACTTTTCACCAGCAATTCCAGAAAATCGGGGGCTTGCTCAGCCGCGGCAGTCAGACCTTGCCCCTGATCGGAGCCAGGTTACGTGGCGAAGATCTGAGTTTTCAATACATGACCCCGGATCGGCGCGTGCACACCTTCAGCGGGCGCGTTCAGGGTCGACAGATTTCAGGCACCGTGACCTCCGATAACCTGATTACCCCAGTCGAAGGCGGACGTCTTTGACCCATCCTCTCGCACCCATGACACACCCCGCGCCCAACCCCCAACAGCCCTTGCGCCTGCTTTCCCCGGGGGCCGCGGTCTTGCTGATCGTTGGCATTGTGGTCGGCGCAGGCATCTTCAAAACCCCTGCATTGGTGGCCGGCATCAGTGGTGACGCCGGCTGGGCGCTGGTGCTTTGGCTGCTGGGGGCTTTCCTGTCCATGGCCGGGGCGCTGTGCTACGCCGAGTTGTGTACCGCCTACCCGCACGCCGGGGGCGACTATCATTTTTTGCAACGTGCCTTTGGCCGCGACCTGTCTTTCATGTACGCCTGGTCGCGAGCCACCATCATCAACACCGGTTCGATCGCCTTGCTGGCCTTTGTGTTTGGCGATTACATGAGTTCGATCCTGAACCTGGGGGCACACTCCAGTGCCCTGTGGGCCTGGGCGATCGTGGCCGTGCTGACGGCAGTCAACCTGGTGGGTCTGCACGCCTCGGCGCGTTTGCAGGCGCTGCTGACGGCCTTGGAGTTGTTGGGTTTGCTCGCCGTTGTGGTGGCCGGCTTTTGGGTTGACGCCAACACCCCGCGCGCCATCGAATGGTTCGTTCAGGCTCCTGCGCCGGCTCAGTGGGGCCTGTGCCTGGTCTTTGTGTTGCTGACTTTTGGCGGTTGGAACGAATCAGCCTATGTGTCGGCCGAGGTCCGGGGCGGCCGGCGCACCATGGTCTGGGTGATCGTGGCCAGCATGACGGTGCTGACCCTGATTTATCTGTGGGTCAATGTGGCCCTTTTGTGGGGTCTGGGCTTGCAGGGTTTGAGCCAGAGCAAGACGGCGGCTTCTGACCTGTTGGGCCTGGCGTGGGGAGATGGGGCGAGCAAGGCCTTGGGATTGTTCGTGGCGATCGCAGCACTCACCAGCATCAACGCAACCATGATCGTGGGAGCACGCACCAATTTCGCGCTGGGTCGCGACTGGGGCGTTCTCAGCCGCATGGGTCAGTGGCGCGTCGACACGGGCAGCCCGAAACAGGGCTTTTGGGTGCAAGGCATCGTCAGCGCCTTGCTGATCGCATTGGGCACCCAGGAGGCAGACGGTTTCTCGGCCATGGTGGAGTTCACGGCGCCGGTCTTTTGGGGCTTTTTGTTTCTGGTCAGCATGGCCGTCATCTGGCTCAGGATCACCGATGGTCAGACCGAGCGGCCTTTCAAGGTGCCACTGTTCCCGCTGCTGCCACTGATTTTTGCCGCAGCCTGCGCCTGGCTCACCTATTCCAGCATCACCTACGCCATCAGCCAAAAGGCCATCCATGTGTCGATGTGGCTGATTGCTTCCGGTGTTTTAGCCCTCCTGGTCTTGCGCTGGCGCGAGAAATCCCTGGCGGTGGCCTGAGCACTTGGCGAGCCCATCGATGCTCAGTGGGCTTCTTGCCGGATGATGGCCAGCAAGTCCACAGCGTCCGGCCTGGGGCTGAAGTCCATTCGTTTGCACGCATGATCCATCAGGCGGCGGGCCAACTGAGTGTCTTCGTCGGGGGCGCTGAGCACCATGGCCAGGCGGGTGGGCAAATGGATGCGAACGCTCAACTCGCGCGAGGTTTCGGCGTATTCGGTGATGAATTCGACCCGCTGACCGGGCATCCAATGCGAGCGCAGCAAGACCGCCACTTCCTCGATCAGTAAAGACAGGTTATAGCGCGCCGTGGCACCGAGTTGATGCCGGTCGCAAAACCGCTCTTGAGCGGCATGCAAGGCATACAAATCGAATTGCGGGTGATCGATCTCGACGTGGCAACTGCGCACTCGATGGATGAAGGCCCGGGTTTTGGGGCGGCCGGGCTGGCCGAAGATCTGGCCGGGCGTACCTTCCTCGTAAATGCCCTGTTCGTCCATGTAAAACACCCGGCTCGAGACCTCACGTGCGAATTCCATCTCATGCGTGACGATCAGCAAGGTCAGGCCTTCCCGTGCCAATTTGCGGATCACGGCCAACACTTCGCTCACCATGGTGGGGTCCAGCGCCGAGGTGGGTTCATCCAGCAGGATCACCTGCGGCTCCATGGCCAGGCAACGGGCAATGGCCACCCTTTGCTTTTGCCCGCCCGACAATTCATGCGGCAAGTGCTGCGCCCTCTCACCCAGTCCGACTTGTTGCAACAAGTCCATCGCCCGCTGCCGGGCAGACGCCCGGGATTCACCCTTGAGGTGGATCGGTGCGAGCGTCAGATTGTCCAGCACGGTCAGGTGGGCATAAAGGTTGAACGACTGAAACACCATGTTCATTTTCTGGCGCACGCGAGCCATGTCGGTTCCGGGTGCGGACAAGTCTTGGCCGTCAAACCAGATGCGGCCCTGAGTCGGACGCTCCAGGCCGTTGAGGCAACGCAGCAAAGTGCTTTTGCCACAGCCTGACGGACCGATGATCGAGATCACTTCACCCGCCCTGATTTCGGCGTTGACCTGGCTCAGCACCGTGCTGTCGCCATAGCTTTTGGAGAGGTTTTCAATGCGCAGCATGTTCAGGTTCCGTGTTGACGACGCCACACCGGATCGGTGCGGCGTTCAATCCACTCCAGGACCTGGATCAATGCCCAGGCCAGCACAAAATACAACATTGCCACCATCACCAGGGGGAAGAATGCGTCGAAGGTGCGCGATCGGATGATGTCACTGGCTTTGGTCAGGTCCTGCACCGCCACATAACCCACGATGGAAGTCATCTTGACCATCGAGATGAACTCGCCCTTGTAAACGGGCAAAATCCGCTGGATCGTTTGCGGCAACACGATGTGCCAAAAGGTGGCCATGGGCGTGAAGCCCATCGAGACACCGGCCTCAGTCTGGCCACGATCGATGCCCTGCACCCCGCTGCGGAAAATCTCGGCGGCGTAGGCTCCGAAATTCATGCCGAAAGCCAGCACCGCGATGAGCACCGGGCTGATTGGGACGGAGGCAAACACCACATAAAAAATGAGCATCAGCAACACCAGCACCGGGGTGCCCCGCAAGATGGCGATATACATCCGTGCCGGCAGGCTCAACCAGGGGCTGGAGGCCATGCGCAATGCGCACACCACGGCCCCGATCAAGGTGCCCAGCAAAGCCGAAAAGACCGACAGCTTCAGGGTGACCCACAAGCCGTCGAGCAACAAAAGGTAACGATCTTCCAAAATGATGTTGCTGTGAAAACTGTCTTGCAGGCGGCTCCAAAATGAGCCCGGGATGCGTTCGGGTGGCGTGTCACCTGTCGCGCTCAACCGGCTGGCCAAGGTGAAAAAGTAGTTGCCACTGGTGTAATAAGGATCAGAAAAGTCAATTCGTTTTTTGCGCTCAGGTGTGATGTACATCGAACTGATGATCACATCGATTTTTTGGGCCGCCAACGCAGGGATCAGCGCATTCCAGTCCACCGTGTTCCATTCGGGCTTGCGCCCGATGGCGGCAGCAAAGCGGGTGGCCATCTCGATTTCAAAGCCCACCTTCTGTCCGTTTTGAACCGCCACCGAGGGCAGTCCCAAAATGGCATTGCCCACCCGCAGCGGTGGGGCGTTCGGTTTCAGCGCAATGGCGGGCATGTCGGTGCGGCCTTGGTGGATCCAGCGATCGACCATGTCTTGCCAGGTGCCATCGGCCTTGATCCGGGCGACAAAGGCATTGAATTGCTGGCGCAAAGCACCGGAGTCAGGGTGAAAGCCCGCACCGACTTGCGCCTCGAAGATCGAGTCTCCCAGTTGCGCCATGTGAGGTTTTTCTTTCAGCATGGCCCGCAAACCGCCTTCATCGTAGACAGCGGCATCGAGGTGACCTGCTTCCACCGCCAGGATCATGTCGGGCACCGCCACAAATTGCAGCAGCTGGGCATCGGGAAAGTGCTTTTGGGCGTAGATGTCGTGCGCCGAGCCTTGGATCACCCCGATGCGGGCATGGCGCAAGGAATCAATGCCCGTGAGCTGGGGTTGCGCCCCGGCACAAAGGCTGAACGAAAGGACCCAAACCAGGGACAGGCAACGGGCAACCAAAGACATGGCGGATGACTTCAGAGGTGTCATTCAAAGATCCAAATGAAACGCAAACGGTCGTCGGCACGTTGGCAATCGACACGGGCCAGACGGCGCTGCAAGTCCCGCTGGATCTCGGTCCAACGCAAAGCCAGAAAATCGTCGGCAGCGATCCCGCGCGGTTCGACCTCGAGGGTCAAGGTCACACTGGGGTCATGGATGCGCACGTGCAAAACGAGGTCGGCAGGCAACACCTGTGTCTGTGACACGGCGGCTAAAAATTCAGAGGTGACATCGGTGACCCGATCGATTTGCTCTTTGGTGGCCCCCGCCTGCTCGCCCATTCGGGTGAGGAAAGGCCGAAGCTGGCGATTGAGTTGGAACTCCTGCAAGGATTCGTTGTCGGTAGCCGCCATCGCGATCTGCAACTGGTCTTGCTGAGCCTCTCCAAAGCGGAACACGACCACCAGCAGCATGGCCGAGAAGGTGCCCAATGCCAGCGGCGACTCGAGAATGGGTCGAATCAGTTGCGGCGTCTGAGCGAACACCCCTGGGAGCAGGGCTGGGGTCAATCCCAATACCAGAGCCAGACCGATCACAAACACCCGCCGTTGGCTGAGCAGCCGGGTCAGGAACAAACTCATGCCTGAGACCACCATGTAGGCCGCTGCATAGACCATGACAGCGCCGATCACCGGTTTGGGGATCAGTGTCAGGGCAAAGACAAACCGGGGCGTGAAGGCCGTCAACAGCAACACCAGCCCGGTGATCAGGGCGATCCGGCGGGTCAACAGCCCGGTGGCAGCGGCCAAACTGATGTTGGCCGACGAGATGCCGGTGGGCATGCCCCCGAATGCCCCAGCCACCAGATCGCCCACTGAACTGGTCGAGACCCCGGCACTGGCCTGCCGGTAGTCGATGCGTTGCCAATCGGGTTTGTATTGGCGCTGGATGCTGACCAGCATGCCGATGTTGTCGACGCTGAGCACCAGCCCCATGACCAGGCACAAGGGCAACCATTCGAGCGAGAATTGGGGGGCCACCCAGGCGATATCGGGCCAACCCAGCCACGGCTCGGCCTGCATGGCCTCCCAATGGCTGGTATCCAGTTCGCCCAAGACCCATGAAGCGGCCAGGCCCGCCAGCAATCCCAGAGCCAGTGCCAGCAAGCGGAGCCTGTTTTGTGCATAAACGGCGATAGCCACGATGGTGACCAGGGTGGCCAGGGCGATCGCCAAACTGACCCCATTCGGGCCCTCCGGGGGCGATTGCAGTCCCAAGGCGTGGCTCATGCCCGGACGCACCAGCGAGACCCCCAGCATGATCACCGCCACGCCGCAAACTTCGGCCGGAAACAGCACCCGAATCCAGCGCAGCAAACGGGCAAACATCAGCCCCACCACGCCACTGACCAGTGACATGGCAGCGATGGCGCCCAGCCCCCCCGCACTGCCGACCAAGATGGTGGCGGGCAAGAAGATGGGGGTGGGTACTTCGACCGCCAGCACACCACTCCCCCACGGCTGGCGCACCGAGTGCCAAACCGTGGCCACACCCACGGCCAGGATGCAGGCGGTGATGAATTGGGTCGTTTGCTGTTCGGTCAGTTGCAGGTGTTGGGCAGCGGCCAGGGGATAGACCAGAAAAGCCAACACCAAAACGGCATGCTGAACCGCCACCAGCCAGAGCTCGCCCTGGGGAATCGGGTTGTCAACGATGTGTGGGGCAGAATGAATGGAAGCCATCTTTGATTTTCGTATGAAAACAAAGATAGCATATATTCATCAATAAATATTTCAAAAGTATTTAAAAAAGACCGGAGCACTGCTGGAATGCTCCCGGAGCCAGACTGAGCCGGATCAGCCGAAAGCAGACAAGGTCTTGCCGCCAGCCTCGACCGACTTGGCGTGGATCAGGATCACCGCCATCACGCAGGTTTCCGTGTACGGGTTGACCCAGTTGTGAACCGTACCGCGCTGCACCATGACGTCGCCTTGCTGCAGCGTCACCACTTCGCCACCCGGCTCCAGCTCCATGTCGATCTTGCCCTGCATCACCACGATGTAATCGATGGTGTCGGTGCGGTGATTCCGGGCTTCCAATCCCGGGTGAAAATCCAGAATGCGAAACACCGTGCCGTCGGGAATCATGGTGAAGGCGCCTGGGCGCATGCCCTTGTCCTCATCGCCGTCGTTGTTGGCCGGGTGGGTGTCGGTGGTCCAGATGTTGCACACATTCGCGTTGCCTCGGCCCGCCCTGAAGTGCTGACAGACTTCGTCTATTTGGACCACAGCGCGCCCCTGGTCGTCGTGACCGGTGATCACCCGGCGGATTTTCGGTGGGGGTGGATTGGACATGCGAGACTCCTCTTGTTGTTCAATCGATCATTATGAGCCGACACCCCCCGGCGCGATTCAGGGAAACCCCTTAGGCCAGCGCTGCAAAACTTACACGCAGCGAGTTTTGCAGCGCTTCGCAGGCATCCCGTGGGGCGATCAACGCACGCCCTGAACCTTGAAGTTCATGGTCAGGATTTGAGCGTCGCTCAGGGCTGCGCCGGCAGGCACCACCACCTGCCCCCTGTCATCCTGGATCGGGCCTTTGAAGACCGCAAGTCGTCCCTGGGCCAGTTCATTTTGACGCGTCAATATTTCTTGCCGAACGTGGGCCGGCAATTTCGGGCCAAACCCTTCGATCCGGATCATGCCCTCTTTCACCCCGCCCCAGGTGTCGCTGCTGACCCAGTTGCCTTCGAGCACCGCGCGCACGCGGCGGGCATAGTAGTCGCCCCAATGATGGGTGATCGACAGCAGTTGAGCATCGGGCCCGAATTTGCGCATGTCCGAGTGGTACCCGATGGCCAGTTTGCCGCGTTCTTGCGCCGCAACCATGACGGCGTTCGATCCGGTATGAAACGCCAGCACATCGGCGCCCTGGTTCATCAGGGTCATGGCCGCATCCCGCTCGCGCGCCGGATCAAACCAGGCCTGCAACCAGATCACCCGCACCTCGATGTCCGGGCGCACCGACCGCGCGCCCAAGGTAAAGGCGTTGAGGCCTTGCAGCACCTCGGGAATTGGAAAACCGGCCACATAGCCCAGCACGGCCGTTTGGCTCACGCGCCCGGCGGCAATGCCGGCCAAATAGCGACCCTCGTAGTAGCGCGCGTTGGCGGTGGCCACGTTGGCACTGCGTTTATAACCCGTGATGCTTTCAAACTTCACATTCGGAAATTCGGCCGCGACTTTCAGGGTAGGTTCCATGTAGCCAAAGCTGGGCGTGAAGATGATCTGGTGGCCTTGCCGGGCCAGATCGCGGATCACGCGTTCGGCGTCAGGACCTTCAGGGATGTTTTCGACAAAAGTAGTCTGTACCTTGGGCGCCAGGCGGTTGAGTTGGGCTTCAACCGCTTGGCGACCGGTTTCGTGTTGGCGCACCCATCCGGTCTCGGTCAGAGGCGCCACATAGACAAAAGCGGCTTTGACCGGATCGGCCTGGCTGAGGGTTGAGCAGGGTAAAAGCAGGACAAGAAAAAGACCGCGTGCGGCGGCCATGAGGTTTTTGTACATGGTGTTCCTCGACATGTCGGCTCAAGGCCGAAACAATCCGGGGCAAGCCCCGGGGCGACCACTCAGCGCTTGGACAGCGCCGAGATCGCGGCCCGCAGCGCCAGTTCGTAACTGTCCGCTCCGAAGCCGCAAATTTGACCCGTGACGATATCCGCCAGCACCGAGTGGTGGCGGAAGGTTTCGCGGGCGTGAATGTTGGACATGTGCAGCTCGATCACCGGACACTTGAGAATGGCCACGGCATCGCGCAAAGCGATGCTGTAATGGGTCCAGGCCCCGGCATTGATCAGCACGGCGTCGACTTGCTCCATGAAGGCGCGGTGCACGCGTTCGCACATCTCGCCTTCGTGGTTGGTCTGGAAGCAATCCACCTCGGCGCCCAGTTCGGTGCCCAGCGTTTTGACGCGTTGCTCGATTTGGGCCAGCGTGACCGTGCCGTACTGCTTCGGGTCGCGGTGCCCGAACATGTTCAGGTTGACGCCATTGAGGAGAAGGATATTCATGGCGGCTATTGTATGCTGGCCTTATTGTGGCAACGCCACGACACGGACGCGCCGGTTTTCTGCCGCTTGCGGCTGGTCAGGGAACAGCAGTTGGCCAAAGCCCAGTCCGCGCGCAGCCATGCGCTCCAGCGCGATGCCTTGACCCGCCAAGTATTGTTGCACGGCATCTGCCCGCCGCTGGCTCAGCGCCTTGTTGTAGGCCTCACTGCCTTTTGCGTCGGTGTGACCTTCGATGACAAACCGCATCGACGTCAGGCGTTCGGACTTGAGGGCTTCGGCCAATTGATCCAACAAAGGTTTGCTGACCGCTTGCAGCTTGGCCGAATCGAAGTCGAATTGGATGACCAGGTCGATGCTGCGCTGCACCGGTTTGAGGTTGCGGGTGCGCATGCGCGGGCCAGGGCTGGCGTCGGCTTCGCTGTGGGCCGCCGGCGGGGCCAATTGGTCAATGATTTGTTGCGCATTGGCCGCTTCCAAAGGTTGTGCTTGCGCCAAACTCAAGGTGCAAATGGACAGGGCGAGGACGATATGTTTCATGGGACTTCCTCCACTTCGACCCAGGCTGCGCCGTAGGGTGCAAGGGTACCGCCCTGGCCGACCAGAAATTGGATCAGTGCCGAGCGACCCGGCAGGTCATTCAGGGCATAGGTGAACGGATTTTGGGCATTTCCCGGGGTCAACGCCAATTTTCCCAGCTGACGCGGTTGGTCGGTCACCAAGACCAGCAGCTGGTTTTTGCCAGCTGGGCCAGAGGCCTGCACTTGCCAGTGCGGGCGAGGCAAGACAAGGGATTGTCCAGCCGCAATGCGGTGGTTGGCGTCCAGCCCGTTGGGAAAGAGCAGGTAAAAGCTTTGGGCGTCGCTTCCGAGCAAGACCACATACACATGCCCTGCACGTGCAGATTTGACCTGCAATTGCAAAGCATCATGACCCACCTTCAGGCGCGACTTGTCCAAAGCCACCTCCACCAAGCGGCGTGGGTCGCGTTGCTCAAAGATGTCTCTCAAGGTGGCTGCTGAAGCCATCCCCGGTGTGGGCGCAGGCGTTACCCCCGCAACCGGCGGTGCGGTCTGGGCCGCGCTCGCCACACTCGTCGCGGGCGTGCCCGCGAGGCCGGCTGTGACGGGAGGGGTTGTCACCGGCGCATGTGGCGCAGCCGGGGGCGGTGCGGGCAAAGTCGGCGTCGCTTGGGGGGGCGAGGGCGGCTCAGTGGGGGCCATCGATGCTTGGACGGGGGGGGCGGCGGGCCGGTGCGGTGCCACAACGGCCACCGGGATCAGGTTGCGGTTGCCGCGTACCGTGATGTGATGGGGCAGCAAACCCACGGCATTTTGCAAACGCCGATCGACAAAATTCTGCGCGCAAAGCCGAATCTCTTCCAGCGACACGGCCCCCGACGCGTCGACATCACGAGCCTCACCCAAGAGACAGTCGCGCAGCCCCTGCGTGGCCAGGCCGCCTTTGCCGGCCTCGTCAAAACTCACCTCGTCGGGCAGTGAGGAGGTGATCTGGACGAAGTTTTCTTGCAAGGCCCCAAGCCGGGTGACCTCGCCCAGCAGCCCTCGGGTGCGCATGTTCGAGGGGGTGGCACACTGATCTGATCGGCCGCCCGCACGCAAGTGGAATTTGGGCACCAGACGCTCGGTCGACAATGAGCGCGTGCGTTGAGGGGTATTGCCAATCCCGCCCGAGTGGCAGGCGTCCATGACCGCGATGACCTTGTCGGCTTTTTTGCTCAGCATTTGGGTGGCTTGTGCAAACTCCTGGTGCGTCACGGTTTGTCCGTCGTAGGTCAGCAGGCCTTCGACGCAGCCACCCGTCGATTCATCCCAGTAGCGCGTGCCATGGCCAGAAAAATACACCAGGGCGCGGGCACCCTCGCTGCTGCCTTCGCCCAATTGCCTGATCGCGCTCAGGATGGCCGATTTGGTCGCTTGTTGATCGCGCAAAAAAACCATCTGGTCGGGGCCAATGCCCATGGCCTGGGCTATTTTTTGTGCGCTCTCCATGTCGTGTCGCACGCCCGCCAAAGGCGCAGCCTGAACCACGTCACTGTATTGTGAAATGCCGATGATCAAGGCTTGGCGGTTTTGTCCCCAGGCCGCCAAGGTCAGACCCGAAAGCGCGCATCCCAACAGACTTCGCCGCAAGGCGACAAGAGAGAACTTCATGCAGGACGCTTCTTTTTGAAGGTGACTTTTTGAACCAGCACACGACCGTCGGTTGATCGTTCGAGCACGATGTGCACATCGTGCTCACGGGCGGCATTCAGTTGAGCTTCTTGCTGCATCTGCAGAGCGGCCTTGGCAGACGAGAATAAAGTGCCGAAAAGGCTCAGCAAGGCCAACGGGTTGCGTGCCACCAACTCCCCCTCGGGCGGGTCAACCTGCACCCGACCGCCGGTGCCTTCAGCGGTTTGCAACCATTTTTGTAGCCTGGGTGGCAAGGCGTTGGGGCTGACTTTTTCAAAAAACTGAACTTCGACGGAACCCAGGTCTGCACGCAGCGAGGCCGCCAAATCCCGATCAAAGGCGTCAATGTCAACAAAGCTCAGCCGCGGCTGAGGGCTGGCCGGGGCATTGCCTTGCGGCGGGCTTGCACAACCCAGCATGCCCAGCAAGCCTGCCAGCAGCAGTGACTTCAAACCAAAGTGTTTGCGCATGTGAAAAGTCCTTTCCATTCAGGGTCCGCCATCGCCCACGAGAGACTTCAAGCCCGAATAAGCGGCGATCAGTCCCGAGGCGACAGGCGCTGCGGCAGCAGCGAGTTTTTGAAGTTGTTCCGACACATCTTTGATGCGGGGCCCCACTTGTCCCAGCGTGGCATTGGCCAGCTGACGTTTTTCAAACAGCAGCCTTTGCCCTTTGTTCAGGGCCAAACCCACCAAGTGCCCGGTGACCCAGGCCAACTGGATGGCAATCGTGTATTCAAAAGTCTCGATCCCATCGCGTTTTGAGGTCGGTAGCCAGGGCACTTCGTCGATCCATGCCGTGATGCCCAGCATGCCGGCCACACCTGCCATCGACAAGACGCAAGACGCCAACAGGTTCGATCGCCAGTCGACGTCGCCGCGGGCATTGAGCGCCAACGCCACCAGCAGTGGCACCAGCATGGTGACGATGCGCAGCAGCAAGGGGGAAGCGTCATAAACAAACAGCAACAGCCAGTGAGCGCCCCACAAAAGCGCGGCACTGACCAGAATGCCCATCAGCAAGCGGTGCACATGCCAAGAAATCGGTGGCGGGTCAGGCCACTCCATCACCGCATGAGCGGTTTGGCCTTTGGGGGCCACACTGTTCAAGTCACTGGGCAACCCGAGCGTTTTTTCCAGTCGCTCGACTCTTTGATTCTGCTGGTCGAGTTGGGTCAACAAGCTCAGCCAGGGCACCAGATCTCGGCCACAATGACCGCAGACATAGGCTTTGGGCAAGACCTGGTTTTGACAAAAGGGGCAATTCAAACGACCCCCTTATTTCGCCGTCAGGCTCAAGACGGTGGTCGTGGCGCGGCCTTCGGTGTCTTTGACGCTGACGCGCAAGTGATGCACCCCTTTAGGCACACTGACCTGTGGCAAATCAATTTGGTCCGGTTTGATCCCGGCCGTTACGCGAGGCGTCAGGTCGACCGCCGGCTCCTTCATGTATTCCAGACGCAACGAGTGCGGGTCTATTTTGGCCCCGCCTCTGGGCTCCAGGGCGATTTTCAATGCAAAGGCGCTGGCATTGACCTCGGCTGCATTGAGCATCTTGACGCCAGGACCTCGGGTGATGGCGCGGGTGGTCACCGCTTTGGCGTCGGGCAATTGCGCCTCGGAGGGGGAAATCAGCGCCACTGGATCGGCCCAGGTCAGCGAAGTGGCCAAGGCAAGTGGCATGGCCCAGAGGCGAGTGGCGAAAGGTGTTTTCATGGTTGTGGTCTTTCCAGGGTCAAAAAACTATCGGGCGGAATCGCCCACCAGCACGTAGGGGGCCCAAAACACGGGGTGGGCGTACCGGGGGTCGGCCTTGACTTGCAAAATGGCCTGACGCAAGCTCTCTGCTTTGGGAGCGTCCGGGTGGCGGGTGAAATGAGCAAAGGTTCGGGTGGTCAATTCTTTGGCGCTGTCGCTTTCAACGGCCCAGTGGGTCACCAGCAGCGAACGACTGCCGGCATAGAAAAAGCCCCGGGCCAGGCCGCTGAGCGCCTCTTCGGCCTTGCCATCCCCGGAAGCGGTGTTGCAGGCACTCAGCACGACCCAATCCGAATTGAGTTTGAGTCCCAATACGTCTTCCAGGGTGAGCAACGGCGACAGGGGGTTGCGCGTTTCTTCGCCATTCGCGGCCATGGCCAAAGCGGGTTGGCTCAAACCGGGTAGTTCGCCGGACATCAAACCATGGGTGGCAAACACGACCACTCGCTTGCGTTGTAATGCACCGCTTTGGTTGGCCGCCAGCACGCTCTGACGAGTGGCTTGTGCACCCATGATCAGGTCGTTGGGTTGGGCATCCAATGCCTTGGCCAGTTGCAGCAGTTCCTCACGGGTTTCCGGCAAAGGCGGAATATCGTGATACAGGTTGTCTTGTCCCCGGACCTCGCCTTCGATGTCCGCCGATGTGTTCGATACGCTGCGCAATGCACGCACCAGCGGACCGCTGACAGGTTGGGCCGGTGCGGTGCTGGCCTGCGACTTAAAGAGTGGATCGCCCCAGGCCATCAGAGCCTGGTCCGGTTTGACGTGGCGAGGCAAGGCGCGCAAACTCAGCCAGGAACCCACGCTGGGGACGTGGGTCAACGCCACTTGGTCGATCAACCAGCGCGCCGGTTGTCCCGGTCTTGCCGCTTCGGTTTGCAACAGGGAGAAAGGGATGCGCGCCAGCGGCCCCGCAGCAGCCACGATCCACTGAGGCTTGCCCAACCATTCGGCGCCAAGAGGCGCCAGCAGCTTTTGATACAGACGGAGCGCGATCTGATCGGGGAAGGGGCGCACCAGCCCCGTCTCACCCAGGGCTTCCAGCGGGTGTCGCAAGGCCGTGATGTCCCGGTTGAGCTCCTCCAGGGACCCGCTCACCCAGTGGTGGCGAGCTTGGGCTTTGCCGTCTTGTTGTGCGACTGCCCAAACATGCACGCCTTGGGGTTCGGGCATTAAAAAAATCAGTGCTTCTTGAGGGCTGAGCACCTTGGCGATTTCGTCAATTTGTGGCGGCAAGGGTCGAACCAAACGCTCATACCCGGGGAAGGCAGCTTTGATTTGGGCTTGCAAGCCCAATCTTTGCTTTTCCAGTGAGCTGATCCGATCACGCATTTGGGCTGCGATTTCAGGCAAGGTGCTTTGGGCGCCACCGGCTTGGCCCGCCAGATAGTCGCGCAGTCCCTTGATCTCTTGGCGGGCGTCTTGTTCTTGCCGAACCAAATCGGCCAATCCCTGAGTTTGGGCGGCCGCTCGCACGGCAGCATCGGCCAGCGCTTCTTGGGTGGAGCCAGCTTTGAGCCAATCGGCCAGCCCCAGCGCCTGGGTGATTTCAGGCGAACGGGTCGCCGCCAAAGATTCGATGTAAGTCGAGATGATGGTCTGACGGATTTCGGGTCGATAGCCCCAGGAGTCCAAATAGTCGGCGTTGCGAGGGTGCACCATGTCGGCAATCGCCGCCGCCATCAGCCGGACGCCCTCTTTCCGCGGTTCGGTTTGGCTGCTGCGCCAAAGCGCCACACCCTGAAGACCCCGGGACTGAGCGGTGAAGTAGTGCTGGTCACCGTAAATGTCTTGGGCGCCTTTGACCAAGCGGGCGAACAAGATGGCCGCAGAGTCGGTTTGGCCGTTTTCCAGGGCGATGTAGCCTCGCTCAAACGGGTAGGGGACGCGTTCCAGGGGTAGTTTTTGCGGGAAACTGCGATCCAGTCGATCGATCCACTGCTGCGCCTGCAGCCAGTTTTTCTGCCCCGCATAAGCCACTGCGATTTCGACCATGCGATTGCGCGCGCCCAACTCATACTCGGCACGGCCGGTCTGCAAAAACAACTCCAGTGATTTCTCGCCCAATTTCTGGGCCTGCCCAAAATCGCGCTGAGCAAACCGCAACGAAGACGCAGCCGAATACGCGACCGAACGCTGGATGGCGGTCAGGTTGACCTCTTTGGCAAACCGCAAGTAGTCGCGCAGGGCTTGCTCGGCATCCACCAGCCGGCCGACGTTGCGATAGACATATATTTTGCGCGATAACGCATCGGCCAAGTCTTCGCGCACATAGGTCTGCACCAAGGGGGTGTCTTGTGGCACCTGGATTTGCACCGCTCTGCGGGCCAGGACTTCGGCTTTTTCGGCAGCCTCCACGGCCTGCGGCCATCGCCCTTTGCGTTGTTCGATGAACGACTTCACCCAATGGGTGAAGCGCTGACTGCGCAAAAAATTGCGTTGCTGAACAGGGTTCAAACGAGCTGATTGCAACTGGGCGATGCTGTCTTCGGCTTTTTTGATCCACTCGTCGGCCTCGGCGTGTTTCCACCACAAACGATAGTCGTTGGCGACATGGGCCATGTAGAACGGCTTCCAGATTTCGGGCACCATGGGGATCAGTTGCTGGTGCAACTCCACCGCACGGGCGTATTGGTGTTTGTCGCGTGAAATCCGGGCCACCAGGTTCAACACCGGCGGGGTGGGGACATGCTCGAGCGCTATTTTTGCCAGTTCCTCCTCGGCCTTCCGGTCGCCCAATTTCAGAGCGGCCTCCAATTTTTCATTGACCTGCCTCTCGATGTTGAGCTTCAAACCGTTGAGATCAATGGGTTGAGCCAGCAGGGCACTGAGGCGGGCACGCTCTTGCTCCGTGATTTGCCGTGCCGCCAGCTCCGAGGCGTCCATGTCCTGCGCCCACACCCAACCCGCAAAAAGGGCACCGAAAAGAAAAGTAAAGAATCTGTAAAGCATGAGTCCGGGGATGGGCTTATTACAAAAATGTTGTTTTTATCAATGTTAATGTTAAATCTGATTTTTAACCAGAGGGGGGTGAGCTGTGGTCAGGCTGAACCTTTGCCGTGCCTAAAAATGTAGAATTAGGGGTTATGACCATCAAATCCGACCAATGGATCCGCCGCATGGCTGAGCAGCACGGCATGATCGAGCCCTTCGAGCCAGGGCAAGTCCGCCAACGCGACGGTCACAAAATCGTCAGCTACGGGACCAGCAGTTATGGCTATGACATCCGCTGTGCCCCTGAGTTCAAGGTGTTTACCAACATCCACAGCACGGTGGTTGACCCCAAGAATTTCGACGAGAAAAGCTTCGTCGACATTCAATCCGATGTCTGCATCATTCCGCCCAACAGCTTTGCCCTGGCCCGAACCGTGGAGTATTTTCGAATTCCCCGCAATGTGCTCACCATTTGTCTGGGCAAAAGCACCTATGCCCGCTGCGGCATCATCGTCAACGTCACGCCTTTTGAGCCCGAGTGGGAAGGCTATGTGACGCTGGAGTTTTCCAACACCACCCCCTTGCCTGCCAAAATTTATGCGGGTGAGGGTTGCGCCCAGGTGCTGTTTTTTGAAAGCGACGAAGTCTGCGAGACCAGTTACAAAGACCGTGGCGGCAAATACCAGGGGCAGGTGGGCGTGACCCTGCCCAAAACCTGAACCCCAAGATGTCATCCTTTTCCAATTTGAATCTCGCGCCTCATCTGGCGCGTGCCGTGGCCGAAATGGGCTACGAGTCCATGACCCCCATTCAGGCCCAAGCCATCCCGGTGGTTCTGACGGGCCAGGACGTGATGGGGGCAGCCCAGACGGGCACCGGCAAAACAGCCGCTTTTTCTTTGCCCTTGTTGCAACGTTTGCTCAAGCACGAAAACGCATCCACTTCCCCTGCCCGGCATCCGGTGCGGGCTCTGGTTTTGTTGCCCACCCGCGAATTGGCGGATCAGGTGGCGCAACAGGTCAAGCTGTACGCCAAATACACCCAACTGCGCAGCACCGTGGTGTTTGGTGGCATGGACATGAAGCCGCAGACCGCCGAATTGAAAAAAGGCGTTGAGGTGCTGGTTGCGACCCCCGGCCGATTGCTCGATCACATCGAAGCCAAAAACGTGGTGCTGAACCAGGTCGAGTATGTGGTGCTTGACGAAGCCGACCGCATGCTCGACATCGGTTTTTTACCCGATTTACAGCGCATCCTCAGCCACTTGCCCAAACAGCGCACCACCTTGCTGTTCTCGGCCACTTTCTCCCCTGAAATCCGGCGTCTGGCCAACAGTTACCTGCAAAATCCGATCACCATCGAGGTGGCGCGCCCCAACGAGACAGCTTCCACGGTGACCCAACGTTTCATCAGCGTGGCCGACGACGACAAGCGCCGCGCCTTGGTGCAATTGCTCAAGGACAACACCGTTTCACAAGCGTTTGTGTTTGTCAACAGCAAGTTGGGTTGCGCCCGCCTGTCCCGCAGCCTCGAGCGTGATGGCCTCAAGGCCACCGCTTTGCATGGCGACAAAAGCCAGGACGAACGACTCAAGGCCCTCGACGCCTTCAAGCGCGGCGAGGTGCAGTTGCTGGTGTGCACCGATGTGGCAGCCCGTGGGCTGGACATCAAAGATGTCCCGGCAGTATTCAATTACGACATCCCCTTCAATGCCGAAGACTATGTGCATCGCATCGGTCGCACCGGTCGTGCAGGCGCCTCCGGTCTGGCGATCAGCTTCGTCACACCCGGCGACCAGCGCCTGCTGGGCGACATTGAAAAACTGATCAAGAAAAAAGCCGAGCTCGAACCCGTCGAGTTCGACGACGATCGCCCCCGTGGACGCATCAATACAGGGCGGCGCCATTGGGGTGAAGACGACCCGCGCGACGTCATCGATGCCCGCCCCGAACGCAGCCCAAGGGCGCGTTCTGCCCCACGTCAGCAGCCGTTGGATCCTTTTTTCACTCAGCCTTATCAGGCCCCTGAAGCGCCTGCCGAGGCGGTGCCTGAACCCACGGTGCCCAGCCGGATTTCCAACAACATCAAATCCAAGAAAAAAGTCGCTGCCTTGTTCAAATGATCCATTCATGCGCCTCCTGAGTTGCGGCGTTTGCAGGGCACAAAAAAACGGCACCCGAAGGTGCCGTTTTTCATGGGCAGGGCCCGCAGGCCCGTGTCTCATGCATTGAGCAGGTCGTTGTTTTCTTTCTTGCGGCGCATTTTGCCGATCAGCGGCCAGAACAGCATGATCAGCGCCAGGGCCGTGATGCCTCCCGCCAGAGCCGTGTCGAAGAACACACCCAGGGAGCCCTTGGAGATCAGCATCGACTGACGGAAGCTGGATTCGGCCATGTCGCCCAACACCAGCGCCAGAACCAACGGCGCCAAGGGGTAGTTGAGTTTCTTGAAGGCATAACCCAGCACCCCGAACACCAGCATCATCACCACGTCGAACATGTGGTTGTGGACGGTGTAGGCACCCACCGCACAGATCACGATGATCACAGGGGCGATGATCGAGAACGGGATGCGCAAGATGGCAGCCCACCAAGGCACCGTGGTCAGCACCACGATCAGACCAGCGATGTTGCCCAGATACATCGATGCAATCAGGCCCCAGACGAAGTCTTTTTGTTCCTGGAACAGCATCGGGCCGGGTTGCAGGCCCCAGATCAGCAGGCCACCCAGCAGCACGGCGGCAGTCGGCGAACCCGGGATGCCCAGAGTCAACATGGGCAACAGGGCGCTGGTGCCGGCTGCGTGCGCCGCCGTTTCCGGGGCCACGATGCCTTCGACCTTGCCTTTGCCAAAGTCGTCCGGGGTCTTGGACATGCGCTTGGCCATGCCATAGCTCATGAACGAGGCCGGTGTCGCACCACCGGGGGTGATACCCATCCAGCAACCGATCAGGCAGGCGCGGATCGAAGTGGCCCAGTAGCGGGGCAGTTCGGCCCAGGTTTCCAGCACATCGCGCAAGCTGATGCGGCCTTTCTGGCCTTTGAAGGCCAGGCCTTCTTCCATGGTCAGCAAAATCTCGCCGACGCCAAACAAGCCGATCACGGCCACCAGGAAGTCAAAACCTTGCAACAAAGACTCTTGACCGAAGGTCATGCGCAATGTGCCGGTCACGCTGTCCAAACCGACAGCGGCCAGTGCAAAGCCCAGCATCATGGCCATGAGTGTTTTGGCCGGTGGTTCTTTGGACATGCCAATGAAACTGCAGAACGTCAGCAATTGCACCGCAAAGAACTCGGGCGGACCGAAATTGAGCGCAAATTTGGCCACCAGGGGGGCCAGGAAGGTCACCATGATCACAGCGAACAAGGCACCGATGAATGACGACGTGAAGGCGGCAGTCAGGGCGGTCGCGGCCTTACCCTTTTGAGCCAGCGGATAACCGTCAAATGTGGTGGCCACCGACCAGGGCTCGCCTGGGATGTTGAAGAGCACCGATGTGATGGCACCGCCAAACAAGGCACCCCAATAAATGCACGACAACATGATGATCGCCGAGGTGGGCGACATGCTGAAGGTCAGGGGCAACAAAATGGCCACGCCGTTGGCGCCGCCCAAACCGGGCAACACGCCAATCAGCACGCCGAGCAAAATGCCGACAAACATCAGCACCACGTTTTGGAACGACAGGGCAACGGCAAAGCCCTGCATCAGACTGTTGAGTTCATCCATGATCAGTATCCGAACAATGCTTCGATGGGGCCCTTGGGCAGAGGCAACAAAAACCAGATTTCAAACAGGGTAAAGAGCACAGCCGGGACTGCGACCCCGACCGACACCGCCTTGACCAAGCTGTATTTGCCTTGCCAGATCATGAAAAAACCAATGAAAATGGCTGAAGCGACATACAAACCCAGCACAAAAATCGCCGCCACATAAATGGCCGCCGGGATGAACATCTTCAGCACCAGGCCCACTTCTTCGTGAGTGGCAAAAGAATCGGTCATGCTGTCTTGACTCCATTGGCGCACCACATCAAAAATGACTTTGGCCGCACCCAAAACCAACACCAGACCGATGTAGAAAGGGAAATAACCGGGTTCCGGGCCGTCGCTGCCCCATTGCATGCCGACGCGGATGCTGTCCCAAATGACGGCGCCACCAATGGCCGCAAAAAACAGGGCAACAACCAGTTCTGCCCAGCGTTGCTGAACATGTGGACTGTTCATGAAAAAAACTCCCTAGGTTGTGAATTCAAAGGGCCCCGGCACCCGGGCCGGGGCCATGTGACAACTTACTTCTTGGCCAGGAATCCGGCCTCGGTCATCAAACGGGTGTGCTCGGCTTCTGCTTTGGTGAGCCAGTCCTTGAACTCGTTGCCGCTCAAGGCCATGTCCTTGAAGGCGCCAGCCTCAAGGAATTCTTTCCACTCGGGCAAGGCGCGCACTTTGTTGAAAATGTCCTGGAAGTAAGCGACTTGGGCGGGGGTCGACTTGGGGGGCATGAAAATCCCGCGCAGCATCAAGTACTCGACGTCCAGGCCCTGAGAACGGCAGGTGGGCACATCTTTCCAGGATTGGGTGGAGGTGATCTTGTTGGGGTAGGGCATCGGGTCGTGGTCAAACACGCACAGGGCGCGCAGGGTGCCTGCTTTCCAATGCGAAGCGGCCTCGATCGGGTTGTTGACCGTGGTGTCAATGTGCTTGCCCACCAACTGCACCGCCACATCGCCGCCCCCCTTGAAAGGGATGTAGGTCATTTTCTTGCCGATGGCTTTTTCAAGGGCCACGGTGATGATCTGGTCTTCCTGCTTGGAGCCGGTACCGCCCATCTTGAACTTGCCATCTTCGGCAGCCTTGACCGCCTTGACATAGTCAGCCACGGTTTTGTAGGGCGACTCTGCATTGACCCACAACACGAATTCGTCAAGGGCCAGCATCTGCACCGGGGTCAGGTCTTTCCAGTTGAAGGGCACGCCAGTGGCCAAAGGGGTGGTGAACACGTTAGAGAGGGTGATGATGATCTTGTGACCATCGGGGCGTGCATTCTTGGCGTCCAAAAAGCCCTCGGCACCCGCACCGCCGGATTTGTTGAGCACCACCATGGGTTGCGACATCAACTTGTGCTTGGTGATCAAGCCCTGAACAAATCGAGCCATTTGGTCGGCGCCGCCGCCCGTGCCCGCTGGCACGATGAATTCCACCGACTTGGTGGGTTGCCAGCCTTGAGCCATGGCGGCAGTCGAAACCGCGCCAGCCAGGGCTGCGCCACCGATCCAGCGCAATAAACGCCCCATACCGCCTGAGCGGGTCACGGTGGCCTTGAACTTCATTGTGGTCACTCCCATTTTCATCCTCCAAAAGATGGTTGACAGGTCAGAGAAACATCAAATTTCTTCCGATGATGGATTAAACGATAAATCCGTCAGGTTTCACCCGCTCATCTGGCGTTGATAGGTGAAAGTCCTAGGGCATTTTGAGGCAAAAAAATCGCAATTTTTTTTTCTTGACGCCGGTCAACAGAATCGAACTTGGACTCGTGTTATTTAACTCTGGCGGCGCCCATTGAAGCCCCTTGAATGGGTTTTAATGGGGCAGGCCGAGGAGCCTGCAAACCTGATCCAAATGGCTCTTGGGTGATCCGTCAGTTCAGCTTCGGACTTGATGCAAGCCGGACGCTGATCGAACGGCATCCGTTCACACCTGAGGAACACCCCAACCAAGGCGTCACTGAATCATGCTAACCTTTCTCGGCATGCAGTCTGAAGGTCTGATCAGTTATCTGGTTCAACAGGAGATCCCGACATGAAACGTTACGCTCGCGCAGGTGTTGCCCTGCTGATGTCTCTGGCTTTGTCTTCCGTGCAAGCACAGACCGAAATCCAGTGGTGGCACTCCATGGGTGGGGCGCTGGGGGAGTGGGTCAACGACTTGGCCAACGATTTCAACAAAAGCCAAAACCAATACAAAGTCGTGCCGGTGTTCAAGGGCAGCTACGACGAGTCCATGACGGCAGCAATCGCCGCCTATCGGGCTGGCAACGCCCCGCACATCCTGCAAGTCTTCGAGGTCGGCACGGCGACCATGATGGCCAGCAAGGGGGCTGTTCGACCGGTGGCCGAGGTCATGAAAGAAGCGGGCGTTGAATTCAACCCCGATGGCTACGTGCCTGCGGTATCGGGTTATTACACCTCACCCAGCGGGCAGATGCTGAGCTTTCCCTTTAACAGCTCGACCCCGGTGTTTCACTACAACAAAGACGCTTTCAAGGCGGCGGGCATCGATCCGGATACCCCCCCCAAGACCTGGCCCGAGGTTGCTCTGGCTGCAGCCAAACTCAAGGCTTCGGGTCACAAATGCCCCTTCACCACCAGTTGGATCAGCTGGACCCAGCTCGAAAGCTTCTCGGCCTGGCACAACACCGAATTTGCCACCAAAGGCAATGGCATGCGTGGCATCGACGCGCGCCTGAGTTTCAACACCCCCTTGCATGTGCGACATATTGAAAACCTGGCGAACATGGCCAAAAGTGGCTTGTTCGTCTACAAGGGCCGCGGCAATGCGGCGGACGCCACCTTTGCCTCCGGAGAGTGCGCCATGGCCACCGCCTCCTCAGCCTTGTATGGCAGTGTCATTCGAAACGGCAAGTTTGCGTATGGCATCGGCACCTTGCCCTACTACCCTGACGTCACGGGTGCACCACAAAACACGGTGATTGGCGGTGCCAGCCTGTGGGTCATGAACGGCAAAAAAGCCACCGAATACAAGGGCGTGGGACAATTCTTTGCTCACCTCTCCAAGCCCGATGTGGCTGCCGCCAGCCATCAGCGCACCGGATACCTCCCGGTGACCAAGGCTTCTTTTGAACTCACCGACAAATCCGGCTTTTACAAAAAGAACCCGGGCACCGATGTGTCGGTGACGCAAATGATTCGCAAGACCACCGACAAGTCTCGAGGCGTGCGTTTGGGCAACTTCGTTCAGATTCGCACCATCATCGATGAAGAAATGGAGCAGGTCTGGTCGGGCAAAAAAGTACCCAAGGAGGCTTTGGATGCTGCCATCAAGCGCGGCAACGAGCAACTTGAGCGCTTTGAGAAAGCCAACAAGGGCTGAGCCCCTTGCATGGAAAAGCGGGTTTACTTTCGCCAGCCGTGGCTGCCTTGGGTGCTGGTTGCCCCCCAGTTGGCCGTGGTCATCACCTTTTTCTTTTGGCCTGCCGGACAAGCGCTTTACCAAAGTCTGGTTGAGCAAGACGCTTTTGGCACCCAGTCGCAGTTTGTCGGCTGGCAAAATTTCTCCCGCTTGTTCAATGACCCGTCCTACCTCGGCTCGTTCTACACGACGGCCTGGTTTTCTGGCTGGGTGGCGGTGATCGGGCTCAGCGTCGCGTTGGTGTTGGCGGTCATGGCCGATCGGGTGGTGCGTGGCGCCACCTTTTACAAAACCCTGCTGATTTGGCCCTACGCCGTCGCCCCCGTGGTGGCGGGCGTGTTGTGGCTGTTCATGTTCGCTTCCCCCATGGGCGTGGTCGCCCATGCCCTGCAAGCTTGGGGCTTGCCCTGGAACCACTTGCTGGTGCCTGAGCACGCCATGGCCCTGATCGTGATGGCGGCAGTTTGGAAGCAAATTTCCTACAATTTCCTTTTTTTTCTGGCGGGCTTGCAATCCATTCCACGCTCGCTGATCGAGGCGGCCGCGATCGACGGTGCCGGCCCTTGGCGGCGTTTCTGGACCATCGTGTTTCCTTTGCTTTCACCCACCACGTTCTTCTTGCTGGTCATCAACGTGGTCTATGCGTTTTTTGACACCTTCGCCATCATCGATGCCACCACCCACGGTGGCCCGGGCAAGGACACGGCGATCCTGGTGTACAAGGTTTATTACGATGGCTTCAAGGCCATGGACTTGGGATCCTCGGCAGCCCAGTCGGTGGTGCTGATGCTGCTGGTCATCGGTTTGACCATTTTGCAATTCCGCTACATCGAAAAAAAGGTCCAATACTGACATGGTCGAGCGCCGCCCCGGGTTGACATTGCTCACCCACCTGACTTTGATTCTGGGGGTGCTGGTGGTGGCTTTTCCCATTTATCTTGCCTGGGTGGCTTCGACCCAAACGGCCCAGCAAATCCATCAGGGCAACCCGATGTCGCTTTGGCCAGGCGACCACTTTTGGGAAACCTACCGGCTCACACTTTTCGGGGGGACCCATTCTGCTGGTGCGGCCTTGGCGCCCCTTTGGCCGATGATGGGGGTCAGCCTGATCACCGCTTTGAGCATCGCCATTGGCAAGATCGCCATTTCGCTGTTGTCGGCTTTTGCCATTGTGTATTTCCGCTTTCCTTTGCGTGGGTGGGTGTTCTGGATGATCTTTGTCACCCTGATGTTGCCGGTTGAGGTGCGCATTGCCCCGACTTACGAGGTGGTGGCCAACCTTGGCCTGCTCAACAGTTACGCCGGGCTCAGTGTGCCGCTGATCGCTTCGGCCACCGCCACCTTTTTGTTTCGTCAGTTCTTCATGACCGTCCCTGACGAACTGGTCGAAGCGGCACGCATCGACGGGGCCGGCCCGATGCGTTTTTTCTTCGATGTGCTTTTGCCGCTTTCGCTGACCAACATCGCTGCCATGTTCGTGATCCAATTCATTTACGGCTGGAACCAATACCTTTGGCCCTTGTTGGTGACCACCGACGAGGGCATGTACCCGGTGGTGTTGGGCATCAAACGACTGATATCCGGCGAATCCTGGACCGAATGGAATGTGGTCATGGCCTCGGCCATGCTGGCCATGATCCCGCCGGCGCTGGTCGTGATCCTGATGCAAAAGTGGTTCGTCAAAGGACTGGTCGAAACGGAAAAATAAACATGGCATCCATCCAATTTGATCATGTCGGCAAAACGTATGGCCAGGGTGCCAAAGGGGTTGAAGTCATCCATGATCTCCAGGCCAGCATTGCCGATGGTGAATTCGTGGTCATGGTGGGCCCGTCAGGATGCGGTAAATCGACCTTGTTGCGGATGGTGGCGGGGCTCGAAGAAGTGACGCATGGCCAGATTTTCATTGGTGAGCGCAGGGTCAACGAACTCGAACCCTCTCAGCGCGACATCGCCATGGTCTTCCAAAATTACGCGCTCTATCCCCACATGAGTGTGTTTGAGAACATGGCCTATGGCCTCAAAATCGGCGGCTTGGCCAAAGAGGACATCCGGACACGTGTCCATCAGGTCGCCCAGTGGTTGGAGTTGATGCCCCTTTTGGACCGCAAACCCCGCCAGTTATCCGGCGGCCAGCGCCAACGGGTGGCCATGGGACGGGCCATGGTGCGGCAACCCCAGGTCTTTCTGTTTGACGAACCGTTGTCCAACCTCGATGCCAAACTCAGAGCCCAGACCCGACTTGAAATCCGTCGCTTGCACCACGAACTGGGCGTCACCAGTTTGTATGTGACACACGATCAGGTGGAGGCCATGACGCTCGGGCAACGCCTGATGGTCATGAATGCCGGTCGGGTGGAGCAAATGGGCACACCTGAAGAGGTTTATAACCGGCCCGCCACTTTGTTTGTCGCCAGCTTCATGGGCTCGCCTCCCATGAATCTGTTGCACCACGCACCGGGCATTCCGGCCGGCAAGGTGTTGGGCGTGCGGCCTGAGCACCTCAGTTTGGCCCGCTCAGGTTGGTCAGCTCGGGTTGAGACCACCGAGTTGCTGGGTGCTGAGCGCTTGATTCATGCCCGCTTGGGCGACGAACTGCTGACCGTGAGGCAGCCGGCTGAGGTCGAGCCGCCGCCCGTGGGCGCGGCCTGCCGCATTGAGGCACCAGCCGATCGGGTGCATTGGTTTGACGCCACCTCCGGCCGGCGGTTGGACGCATGAAGCCTTGGCCCTACCCCCGCTGGATCGCACACAGGGGCGCTGGACTCCTGGCGCCCGAAAATACCCTGGCGGCTTTTCAGCAGGGTGCGCGGCACGCCTACCGAATGTTCGAGTGCGATGTCAAACTCAGTGCTGACGGCGTGCCCTTTTTGCTCCACGATGCCACCCTGGATCGAACCACCAACGCCCATGGCTTGGCAGGCGAATGGCGTTGGGCTCAACTCAGCGAGTTGGATGCCGGGAGTTGGCACAGCCCGGCCTTTGCCGGTGAGCCCTTGTGCACTTTGCAAACCTTGGGGCGTTGGTTGCAAGGGCGCGGCTTGTTGCTCAATCTGGAGATCAAGCCTACTCCGGGCACCGAGGCGCAGACCGGCGAGCGGGTTGCCCGTGCAGCGGCCGAATTGTGGGCCGATGCCAAAGTTTGGCCTTTGCTCACCTCGTTCCAGCCAGCCTGCTTGCAGGCGGCCGCCCGGGTCGCGCCACACTTGCCGCGTGGTTTGCTGATCCATGAATGGCCTGACGATGTGCTGGCGCATCTGGCCGAGCACCGTCACTCGGCCCTGATTGCCGAGCACAGCCTGTGGACGCCCGAGCGCCTGAATCAGGTCCGAGCCGCTGGCTTCTGGCGGCTCAGTTACACCGTCAATGACCCGGAGATTGCACAAAGGCTTTGGCATTGGGGGCACGAGGCCATCATCACTGACCGCATCGATCTTTTTCATCCCGAACGTCACCCAGGGGGCTCGTCATGACCCGGCGTCATCGGGCCGGCGGGCTCATGATCACCCCATGAGCCTGATGTCAGACCTCAAGCCCGCACAGGGCCTGCAGCATTGGTCGCCGGCCGAGCGTCGGCAGATCCGGGGCGTGTTGACCGACATCGACGACACCTTGACTGAAGGCGGTGTCCTGATGCCTCAAGCGCGTGTCGCCCTTGAGCGTTTGCGCGCAGCGGGTTTGCCCGTGATCGCGATCACCGGGCGCCCGGCCGGCTGGAGCGAACCCTGCGCCCTGGATTGGCCTTTGACGGGGATCGTGGCCGAAAACGGTGCCGTGGCACTGTGGCGCGATGACCAAGGCCGATTGCGCAAAGACTGGTTGCAAGACGAAGCCACCCGCCGGACCCATGCGATCCGCCTGCAGGCTGCGGCTGCCGACGTGTTGCGCCAATTGCCCCATGCCTGCTTATCGACCGACAGTGCGGGTCGTGAAACAGACATTGCCATTGACCATGCCGAGCACGCCCGATTGTCCGGTGCTGACATTGAGCGGGTTTGCGCCATTTGGCGGCGGCATGGTCTGACGGTGACGGTCAGTTCCATTCACATCAACGGTTGGATAGGCGACCATCACAAATGGGCCGGAGCCTGCTGGGCCTTGCGGTTGTGGATGGGGCTTGATTTGCGGCTGGAGCCTGAACGATGGGTCTACACCGGGGATTCGGCCAACGATGAAATCATGTTCCAACACTGCCCGCAAAGTGTCGCCGTGGCCAACATCGCCCAGCATTGGTGCGCGCTGCACCACTTTCCGCGCTATGTCACAGCGGGGCAGCGGGGAATCGGATTTGCGCAAATGGTGGATGCCCTGTTGGATGTAAAGTAAAGCCGTTTTTTTGAAAGACTACCGGATGGATTTGCAACCCAAATGGGGCCGCCGTGGCATGGCGGTGGCTCCGCATTCCCTGGCTGCCGAGTCGGCCATCTCTGTGCTTCGCGAAGGTGGCAATGCTCTCGAGGCCATGATCGCCGCTGCGGCCACCATCGCCGTGGTGTATCCCCACATGAACTCCATCGGTGGCGATTCCTTTTGGGTCATCCATCGACCCGGACACGCCATGGGCGGCATCGATGCTTGTGGCGCCTCAGCGGGTTTGGCCAGCCGCGACTGGTACGCTGGCCAAGGCATGACCCAGGCCATCCCGTTCAGGGGGGCGGTGGCGGCCAACACGGTCGCCGGCACCTTGTCGGGTTGGGGCGCCGCTCACCGACTCTCCAAGCTCAGCCTGGGCGGGCGCATGCCTTTGCACCGCTTGCTGGACGACGCCATCACCCATGCCAAGACTGGCGTGCCTGTGACATTCAGCCAGCACCGACTGACCGCCGCCAAACTGCCCGAACTCCAAAATCAGCCCGGATTTGCTGAAACCTTTTTGACCCATGGGCAGTCACCTGCCACCGGCAGCGTGTTCTTGCAGCCCAGACTGGCCGCCACCTTGGCCCACGTGGCCCGTGCGGGCACCGACGATTTTTATCGGGGCGACCTGGCGCGCAGCATGGCCAGTGAACTCGAACGCCTGGGCAGCCCCTTGCGCCTGTCTGATTTGCAAGCCCATCGGGCGCGCCTGATCGACCCATTGACCCTGCAACACAGCCTGGGAAAAGTTCACAACATGACCCCGCCCACCCAGGGCCTGATGTCGCTGATCATCCTGGGTCTGCTCGATCGGCTCGCTCTGAACCAATGCGCGGTGGACAGCGCCGATCACGTGCATCGTTGTGTCGAGGCCACCAAACAAGCCTTCAAAGTCCGGGATCAGCACCTGACCGACCCAGCCTACATGAAGCGTGACCCGGCCGAGTTCCTGACGCCCGCCGCTTTGGACGCCATGGCTCGCGAAATTGACTTGCAACACGCCTTGCCCTGGGGCGCAGGTCGTCCCCCGGCCGATACCATCTGGATGGGCGTCATCGACGGCAGCGGTCTGTGCGTTTCTTTCATCCAAAGCATTTACCACGAGTTCGGGTCGGGGGTGGTGTTGCCCTCGACCGGCGTCAATTGGCAAAACCGGGGATGCAGTTTCTCGCTCTCGCCGGCTGCGCTCAACACGCTCGAACCGCATCGCAAACCTTTTCACACCCTCAATCCGGCGCTGGCCGTGTTTAAATCGGGACGCACCATGGTTTACGGCACCATGGGGGGTGATGGGCAACCGCAAACTCAGGCTGCGATTTTCAGCCGCGTGGCGCATTACGGCCTCGACCCGCAAGACGCCATCAGCAGGCCACGTTGGCTGCTGGGCCGCACTTGGGGACAAACCAGTGATACGCTCAAACTCGAAAGCCGTTTCCCTGCGGCGGTCACTGACGAACTGCGGCACCGAGGTCACGATGTGGAGATCATCGGCGCTCTCGACGAAACCGTGGGTCATGCCGGTTGCATCATTCGCGAACCCAATGGCGTCCTAAAGGGGGGGTGGGACCCGCGCAGCGATGGCGCTGTGGTGGCTTACTGAGTCCCCTGCACTCGGTAGGTTTAAATAACTTTACAAATAGGCTGGCTTTTCAAGAGGCCTTAACATGACCTCATGAAACGTTTTTTTTGGTGCATGACCGCAGGGTTGGCTTGGCAAGTGCAGGCTCAAATGGCATCGCCTTCCATGTCCACCGAGATGCCCGACCTGAAGTCATTGACTGAAGTGGTTTTGCGGCATAACCCCAACCATTTGGCGGTCATGCAGGCTGAAAAGCAAGCCCAGGCGGGTCTGATTTCAGCAGCGGCCTTGCCCAACCCCCGGCTGGAGCTGGGTCAGGGGCAAAACCAGGCCCGCCTCACCGGAACGGGTGCAGCCGTTGGCACGGTTCAAAGCATCGGCTGGGTGCAGCCGATCGAAAACCCCGCCTTGCGCAGCGCCCGTTTCAATTCGGCGTCGGCACAGCAAGAATGGGCCCGGCAACAGGTTCGGTTGCTTCGATTGCAATTGATCGCCGATGTGGAGGCTCTGGCTTTTGAGTATTTTTGGCGGCGCGATACGGCCCGCGTTTATCGCGAAGATTGGCAATTGCTCGAGCAAGTGCGTGAGCGGGTGCGCGTCAAGGTGGAAAGCGGCGAGGCCGCACGTTATGAATTGATCAAAGCCGATGCCGAAGTGATCAATGCCCGCCAAAGGTTTCAAAGTGCCGATGTTCAGTCCCAGCAGGTGTTGTTGACCTTCAACCGGCTGGCGGCAGGCCAGTTGCCCGGTTTGGTCGACATCCAGGGGGCCTTGGATCAAGCCGTCGACATGAACTCTCTGTTGGCATTGCAGGATCAGGCTGTGCAGCGCAACCCGGAGTTGGCTGCCTTGCGAGCCCAACTGACCCGGGCCCGGCATCAGCTGGATCTGGCCAAGTCCCAACGCTGGCCCGGGGCTGAGTTGCGTTACCACCAAACCCAGGATCCCCAGATTCGTCAAGATGTGTGGGGCATCCAGGTTCAAATACCGCTGCTGGATCAGCGCCGCGGACCCATGGCCGAAGCCCAGGCGGAGGTGGCCCGCTTGCAAGCCCTGGTGGATGGCCGCACCGCTGAGCTCAGACAGCAGATGGCGCAGTCTTGGAAAGCGCTGGACATCGCCCGGACCAAAGTGTCGGCCCTGAGCACCGGTTCGGTTCGGGTTGCCGAAACCGCCTTGCAGGTTGCCCAATCCGCGTATCGCTTTGGCGAGCGCGGCATTCTGGACGTGCTCGACGCCCAACGCGTCCTGCAATCGGTGCGCGTCGATTTGTTGCAAGCTCGCTTTGAGCTTCAAAAGGCCCGCATCGACCTCGAATTGCTCAGTGCTCAACGCTTGGATACCCCCACACCATGAAAACTTCCAGGATCCTGACCCTCGGCGTGGTTTGTTCTGTTTTGGGCTGGCTGACCGCTTGCTCACCCCAGCCGCCTGATGTCAAGTCCGCCGCTGCGCCGGCCCAGCCTGCTGACCCCATGCTGGTGCGACTGGGTCCAGATCAGCTGGCTCGATATGCCACTCAGCCCATTGAATTGCGGCCTGTGGCCGATGTGCAAACCCACCCGGGTCGCATTGAGGCCAACGAACAAAAAGTCAGTCGAGTGGGTTCAGGCGTGGTCGGCCGCATTGCTTCGGTCAATGTTGAATTGGGGGATGTCGTTCAGCCTGGACAGGTCCTGGCTCGTTTGACCAGCCCCGAGTTGACCCAAGCCCAATTGGCTTTTTTGCGTGCCAACTCCAACCTGACCCAAGCTGAGCGTGCGGTGGACCGCGCGCGCCAAATGATTCAGGCCGATGTGATCAGTTCGGCCGAATTGCAAAAACGTGAGTCTGAACTGGCTGTAGCCCGTGCTGAGTTCAGGGCGGCCGAAGACCAATTGGCTTTGTTGGGCTTGCCGGTCGACGCCGTCGAGCGACTGCGCCAGCAGGGCCGCTTGCAGCCCGAAGGGGTGGTTGCTGCGCGCCAGGGTGGCGTGTTGCTCGAGCGCAAAGTCAATGCCGGCCAGGTGGTCCAGCCGGGCGACTCGCTGTTCACCATTGCCGACTTGTCTTCAGTGTGGGCAGTGGGCTCGCTGCCGGAACAAACCGCCAGCCTGATCCGCAAAGGTCAGTCGGTCGAAGTCGATATCCCCGCTCTGGATCGCACCCTGAAGGGCAAGGTGGTCTTTGTGGGTGACACCATCCAGCCCGAGACTCGGACAGTGGCCATTCGGACGCTGCTCGATAACCCGACCCGTGACCTCAAGCCCCAGATGCTCGTGACTTTGCGCATCGAACTGGGGGTGCGCCAGATGCCGGTGGTGCCCGAGGCTGCGGTGGTGCGTGACAACGATCACGACCATGTCTTCGTCCAGGTTCAGCCTGGCGTCTTTCGCCTGACCCCCGTCGATTTGGATCCGGGTTTCGGTAAATTCAGGCCCATCCGCTCAGGTCTTCAGGTGGGTGATGTGATCGTTTCCGATGGCGCATTTCACCTCAACAATGTGCGCAATCAGCAAACGCTGACATCGGGTTCTGGGGGGCAGTGATGATTGCCGCCCTGGTTCGATGGTCCTTGCAACAAAGGCTGCTGGTGATGGTCATCAGCGTGGCTTTGTTGCTGTCCGGGGTCATGGCCTTGCGCAAATTGTCCGTCGATGCTTTTCCCGATGTGACCAATGTGCAGGTTCAGGTGGCGACCGAGGCCCCTGGACGTCCGCCCACTGAGGTCGAACGATTCATCACCGTACCGATTGAAATTTCCATGACCGGGTTGCCGGGTCTGGTCGAGATGCGCTCGCTCAACCGCAATGGCGTTTCCCTGGTCACGCTGGTGTTCACTGACAAAACTGACGTGTATTTCGCCCGACAACTCGTGCTCGAGCGTCTGATCGAGGCGACCCAACGCATGCCTGCGGGCATCAGCCCGGTGCTGGGGCCGGTTTCTACCGGTCTCGGAGAGATTTATCAGTACACCCTGGAGCACCCTGGCGACCGGGGTCCGGACGGCAAATTACGCCCTTTGTCTGAGTCGGAGTTGCGGCAACGGCGTGAAATCCAGGATTGGGTGGTACGCCCCATGCTGCGTTCGATTTCCGGCGTCGCCGAGATCAACACCCAGGGCGGTTTTGCGCGTCAGTATCAGATCAAAGTCAAACCCGACCGCTTGCGCTACTATGGATTGAGCATCAAGGAAGTCTACGCAGCGGTGGCGCAGAACAATGCCAATTCTTCGGGCGGGGTGCTGCCGGCACTGGCCGAGCAATACCTGATACGTGGTGTGGGTCTGATTGGCAGTTTGCAAGATGTGGGCAACATCGCGCTCAAGGAATTTCAGGGCACCCCGGTGTTGGTCAAGGATGTCGCCGACGTGCAAATGGGGTCCGAAGTGCGCCAGGGGGCCATCATCAAGGATGGGCAAACCGAAGCGGTGGCTGGCATTGTGCAGATGATCCGGGGCGGCAACGCCCGTGAGGTGGTGGGCCGAATTCAGCAAAAAGTTCAGGACATCAACCAAAAGCAGATGTTGCCCGACGGTTTGCAGATTGTGCCGTTCTACGACCGCAGCGAGCTGGTCAACACCGCCATGCAAACCGTGGCCAAGGTGCTGGCTGAAGGCATCATTCTGGTGGTCATCATCCTGTTTATTTTTTTGGGCGACGTCCGATCCAGCCTGATCGTGGTCGCCACCCTCATCCTCACGCCCTTGTTGACATTTTTGGTCATGAATCGCATGGGCCTGAGTGCCAACCTGATGTCTTTAGGGGGGCTGGCCATTGCCATCGGCCTGATGGTCGACGGGGCGGTGGTGGTGGTTGAAAACGCCTTTGCCCGTTTGGGCGATGCGGCCAACCAGGGCAAGTCCAAACTGCGTGTCATCCTCGAGTCCACCACCGAGGTCGGCAAACCGGTGCTCTACGGCGTAGGCATCATCATTTTGGTGTTCCTGCCCCTGCTCACCCTGCAGGGCATGGAGGGCAAGATGTTCGCCCCGCTGGCCCTGACCATTGCGATCGCGCTCACCTTGTCCCTCATTCTCAGTTTTACGCTGAGTCCGGTTTTGTGCGGTTATGTGCTCAAGGGGGGGGCCGAGCATGACACCTGGCTGCTGCGCCAGATCAAGCGGCCTTACTTGAACATGCTCGCCTGGTCTTTGCAGCATCCCAAAAAAGTCCTCGCCATCGCTTTGTTGGCATTGGCCGGCAGTTTTGCCTGGGTGCCTTTTTTGGGAACCGCCTTCATTCCCACCATGCAAGAGGGGTCGATCACGCCCGTGATCGTCCGTGTGCCCAAAATTTCGATCGAAGAATCGGTCAAAATGGAGGCGCAGGCCATGGCGGCCATCAAGACCGTGCCAGAGGTTAAAACAGTGGTTTCCAGACTGGGGCGTGGTGAGTCGGCTTCGGACCCCGGTCAGCCGCACGAGTCCGATCCCATCGTCAGTCTCAAGCCCCGTGATCAATGGCGTGACGGCATGACCCAGGAAGACATCGCCAACGAGATCCGTGACAAACTGAAATTCCTTCCGGGTGTAGAGATCGCCATCAGCCAACCGATTGCGGCCCGGGTCGACGAGATGGTTTCAGGCGTTCGTTCTCAGGTGGCGGTCAAAATTTTTGGCGATGACTTGGCGCAACTCAAGCGGGTCGGTGACGAGATTGCCGGCATCCTCATGGCCACCAAAGGGGCCACCGATTTGCGGGTTGAGCGGGTCAGTGGTCAGGATTACCTGACCATCCACATCAACCGGGGGGCCATTGCCCGCTACGGCCTGAATGTGCAGGAGGTCAATGATCTGATCGAAATTGCCGTTCAGGGCAAGGTGGCCACGCAAGTGTTTGAGGGGGAGCGGCGATTTGACGCCGTGGTTCGATTGCCTGCCAGTGAGCGCAACAGCATAGAGGACATCGGCAACCTGATTTTGCGCGCCCCCAACGGATCCATCGTGGCCTTGCGTGACATCAGTCACATCGAATTGGCTGATGGACCCGCGCAGATCAGCCGAGAAAGTGGGCGTCGTCGGTTGGTGATTGGGGTCAACGTGCAGGGGCGTGATTTGGGCGGCTTTGTGGCCGAAGCGCGCAGTCGCATCGAACGACAGGTCAACTTGCCCACGGGCTACAACCTCACTTGGGGGGGGCAGTTCGAGAACATGGAGCGCGCCACCGCCACCCTGGCGATCATCATCCCTTTGACCATCGGTGCCATCTTTTTTCTGCTCTTCATGCTGTTTGGCTCTTTGCGCTATGCCTCTTTGGTCATCACGGTGTTGCCCTTGGCGGCCATTGGCGGCGTCGTGGGCCTGGGTTTGAGTGGCGAGTACCTCAGCGTACCGGCGGCCGTAGGCTTCATCAACCTGTGGGGCATTGCGGTGCTCAATGGGGTGGTGCTGGTCAGCTTCATCCGCCAAATGCGCGAGGATGGCCTGGACACCGACGCTGCCATCATCGAGGGCTGTACCCATCGCCTGCGGCCGGTCATGATGACCGCCATGGTGGCCCTGTTGGCACTCATCCCCATGCTGTTTTCCACCGGGCCTGGCTCGGAGGTTACCCGACCCCTGGCCATTGTGGTCATTGGGGGATTGTTTTCTTCCACATCGTTGACCTTGTTGCTGGTGCCTGTTTTATACCGCTGGTTCGAGGAAAAACCCATCGAGGCCTGATCCATCATGAAAGAAATTCGAGCCATCGTTCGCCCCCAGCGTTTACCGCAATTGCGCGAAGCCTTGCGTCAAATTCCCAACTTCCCCGGTCTGACTTTCACCAAGGCCGAGGGCTTTACCGCGCCTGCACATGTCCAAAAGCGGACAGTCAAGGAGGAACTGACGGATTACACCCCCAAAATCATGGTGACCGTCATCGCTGAAGATGACATGGTCGAGCCCATCCGGCGGGCCATCATCGACGCCAGTTCGACGGGCCAAATCGGCGATGGCATTGTGTGGACCGTGGATTTGGGTAGTTTGCACCGCATCCGCAACGGCGAAAGCATGATGTAGCCATGTATTTGGTCGCCATCGCCTGGATCTATGTGGTGTTCATGATGTCAGTGGCCGAGGTCATGCATCCAGACGGTACGTGGCTGGGCGGCATCATCACATTCGTGTTGTACGGCGTGCTGCCCTTGTCCATCGTGCTCTACATCATGGGAGCGCGTTTGCGGGCTCGCAAACCGCACGAACCGCCAAGTTCCTGAGGCCTATCCCGGCCAGAATTCAGTGGGTTGCCCCCAAATCCAGTGCCGCACGGCGGCTGGCGTGCAAACTGGCTTCCGGCGGCGCTTGCAAGGGCCAGCCTTGCATGTGGCGCCATGCGATGTCGCACAAGGCGTCGATCCAGTTCGAGCGGTCATTCAGGCAAGGGATGTAATGAAAGACTTTGCCGCCCTCTTCCAGAAAAGCGGTTTTGACTTCCATGGCGATTTCCTCCAGGGTTTCCAGGCAATCGCTGGTAAAGCCCGGGCAAATCACATCCACCCGTTGCACCCCCGATTGAGCCAAAGCGCGAACCGTGGGTTCGGTGTAGGGCTCCAACCACTTGGCTTTGCCAAAGCGCGACTGGAACGTGACCCGATAGCGCGTTTTGTCCAAGCCCAAGGTCTCGGCCAGCAACCGGGCCGTTTTATGGCATTCACAGTGGTAGGGGTCGCCCTGCATGAGCGTGCGTTCGGGCACGCCATGAAAACTCATCACCAATTGTTCCGGCTGACCATGTGCGCTCCAGTGCTCGCGGACCGACTCGGCCAGCGCGCGGATATAACCCGGATCATCGTGGTAATGGTTGACAAAGCGCCACTCGGGTAAAGTGCGGGTGCGCAAAGACCACAGGTGGATGCGGTCAAAGACGGCTGCGGTGGTGGTGCCCGAATACTGGGGGTAAGCAGGCAATACCAGGATCCGGGTCACGCCTGCCGCCCGCATTTCGTCGAGCACGCGCGAGATGGCGGGTTGCCCGTAAGTCATGGCGGTGCGCACCATCAGCGACTGACCGGCGGCATCGAACCGCTCTTGCAGGGCCTGGACCTGGCGGTCGGTCCAGACTTTCAGGGGTGAACCTTGCTCGGTCCAGATCGTCGCGTATTTGTGCGCCGATTTAGCCGGGCGGACACGCAAAATGATGCCGTGCAGAATCACCAGCCAGAGCAGGCGGGGAATTTCCACCACCCGGGGGTCACCCAAAAATTCCGCCAGGTAACTGCGCAGAGCCGTGGCGGTGGGGGCGTCGGGCGTTCCCAGATTGCAAAGCAAGACCCCGGTTTTGGGGGTCTGGCCATGGGTGTAGTGCGGTTCCGGGGCAAAGCGACTTTTCAACATGGTGCTATTCTCGCCCACCTATGCTTGATTTGACGCCGATTCGCGCAATATCCCTTGATCTGGACGACACCTTGTGGCCCGTTTGGCCGACCATCGAGCGCGCCGAGCGGGTGTTGCACGACTGGTTGACCCGGCATGCCCCGGCTGCGGCTGAACTGGGCCGTGACCCCACCGTTTTGCGCTCCGTGCGAGAGCAGGTGCAGCAGGATTGGCCCGACCGGCGACACGATCTGGCGGCGATGCGGCAGGAAGCCATCCGGCGTTTGCTGGTTCGGGCGGGCGAGCCTGATCAATTGGCGGGGCCGGCTTTCGAGGTGTTTCATGCCGAGCGCCAACGGGTGAACTTGTTTGAGGACGCCTTGCCCCTGTTGCGCGCCTTGCAATCGCGCTACCCCTTGTTGGCGGTGACCAATGGCACCGCCGACGTCCACCGGGTTGGCTTGGGGCTTTTTTTCGCGCATGCCGTCAATGCCCCGACGCTGGGCAAAGCCAAACCTGGCCCCGAAATCTACCACCACGCCGCCCGCCTGTTGGGGCTGGCTCCGCAGCAAGTCTTGCACATTGGCGACGATGCCCATTTGGACGCCTGGGCGGCACGCAATGCCGGTATGGCCTGCATCTGGGTCAATCGACAGGGCAAGGCCTGGGAGCAGCCCGGAGAACCTCCTCCGACCGTCAGCGGGCTGGGTGAGATCTTGCGCTGGATCGAGTCCTCATAGCCGACCCAGGGCTTGCACTTTCCAGGCCAGCCAAAACTTGCGCAACGGGGTCAAGGCCACACGTTCTCTCAGCACCGGAAATCCAGCGGCCTCGATTTCCTGCAACAGCGTGCGGTAGATGCTGCACATCATCAGTCCGGGCTTTTGCGCCCGCCGGTCGGCGGCAGGTAACAACGCCAAAGCTTCGTCGTACAGGCGATGCGTGTGGCGGCACAGTTCGCCCATCAGACGCTGAAAGCGATCTGAATCAACCCGGTTCAGGATTTCGTGTGCCTTCACCTCGTGCCGTTGCAAATCCTCGATGGGCAAGTAGATGCGACCACGCAAGGCATCTTCGCCCACATCGCGCAAAATATTGGTCCATTGGAATGCCAGACCCAGTCGATGTGCGTAGGCTGTCGTGCGGTCATCGGTTTGGCCAAAAATGCGCGCCGACACTTCCCCCACCACGCCAGCCACCAAGTGGGCATAGCGCTCCAGACCTGTCCGGTCCAGATAGCGGGTCTGGCTCAGGTCCATCTCGCAGCCTTCAATCACGGCCAACAGTTGTCGGGCATTCAAGCCAAAGGCCTGTGCGCCCGGCATCAGCGCTTGCATCACCGGGTGCTGTGCTTGACCTTGAAACGCCTGCTGCACTTCCTGGCGCCACCAGGCCAGCTTGGCGTGCGCCACCTCGGGTTCGTGGACCTCGTCGACCACGTCGTCGACCTCGCGACAAAAGGCGTAGAACGCCGTGATGGCCAGGCGTCTGGCCGGCGGCAAAAAAAGAAAAGCGTAATAAAAGCTGCTGCCCGAAGCGGCAGCCTTTTGCTGGACATACTCTTGAGGGCTCATGCGCCGATTGTCCCACCGCTGACCAGCGTCAGGCTGCCCGCGTCAGGCGCACCCAAGTCCAGCCCCAAGCGACCCAGACCGTTGGATGTGCCGCCACCCAACACCAAACGCCAAAGCAGTCGCCTGACCCAGGTGCGATTCACTTTCACGGGCCGGTGCAAGGCCATCGTTCCGCTCGCTTCGATGACTTGCAGGGTCTTCAGTCCGATCAGGGCAGGCAAAGCGCTGGCCCAGCGCAAACGCCAGGGCCCGATGGCACGGCTGTAGGCCAGGCCCAGGCACAACCCGCGGCGGGTCTGGTCGATCCACGAGCTCATCAGGGTGTGCAGAGGCGCCATGGCGGTCGCGTCGCCTTGTTGGACCGCGTGCGTGAATTGCTCCGGCGACCAGCCAATCGTCTGCAGTTCTTCCAGCGGCCAGTAACAACGGCCCAGACTCAAATCGGCCGCTGTGTCGCGCAAGATGTTGAGCCTTTGCAGGGCCATGCCATAGTCGCTGCCAGCCTGCAGCATGACCTCGAGATCGGCCAGTCGCCAACCTGGCAATCGGGATTCACACATCCGGGTCCAAAAATGTCCCACGCAACCGGCCACCCGCCAAGTGTAGTCAGCCAATTCTGCGCTGTGGGTCAGTGCCCGGATCCCCTGCCGGACTGGGGCGAAACGGATCAGGTCCAAGCGCTGCCCAGAGACAATGTGCTGGCAGACTGTGGCGATCAGGGTTCGATCTGTTGCCGCCAAAGTCGACAACCCCTGCAACAGTTCGGGCAAGGCAAGCAGCAGCGCCCGCTCGCGCGGGTCGGGCACCGAGCCGATCAGGGGCGCAATGGCGGCACAGGCCGTGTCCTTGGCCCCAGGGCCTTGCGCACTGTTCTGGATCGCCGCGCCCAATTCATCCAGCGCCAACAGGCGTTCGGACCAACCCTTGTGTCCGGTCACCGAGTCGGCCACTGCATCGCTGGCACGCGCCAGCAAATAGGCCAGACCCACGGGCCACCGAATCTCGTGCGGCAACACCCGCAAACTCAGGGCAAAAGATCGGGCCACCCCATTCACCCAGGAGGGGAGGTCTGCCCTGATCGGGTCTTGGGGGGGGGTGGGGCTGGCAGGCATGCCCCTGATTGTCTGACAACCTTTGAAACATGGTAGATTAATGACCAATTGGTTATTAAATGGACTTGCCATGAGCACTCAGTTTAAGTTGTTCGCCTTGGCGTTGGCCTTGCTTCAGGGGTGTGCCCCATCGGTTCCTCAGCAAGAGCCCATGCGATCGGTCAAACTCATCACCGTGCAAGCGTCGCAAGCCAGCTCCAGCACCGGTTGGTCCGCCGAAGTGCGGGCCCGCCACGAGGCCAGATTGTCTTTTCGCACCGGGGGCCAACTGATCCAACGCCCGTTGGGGCTGGGCACGCGTTTCAAGGCGGGCCAGGTTCTGGCCGAGCTCGATCCTCAGGACCAGGGTTTGGGGGTTCAGGCGGCGCAGGCGCAACGCCTCGCAGCGCAGGCTCAATACGACTTGGCTCTCAGCGATTTCAAGCGTTACGAGACGCTGTTTGCGCAAGGGTTCATCGGCTCAGCCGAGATGGATCGCCGGCGCACAGCCTGGCAAGCGGCGCAGGCGCAGCTGGAGCAAGCCAGGGTTCAGGCTGACTTGCAGATCAACCAGGCACGCTACACCCGTCTGATCCCTGATCGGCCAGGCATCGTCATCGGCATCGACGCCGAGCCCGGGCAAGTTCTGGCGGCTGGAGCCCCGGTGTTGCGGGTGGCTTGGGAGGGCCCTCGCGAGGTGCAAATTTGGGTGTCTGAGGATCAGATTCAGCACTGGGCAACGGGCCAGACTGTCCAGGTCTCCCGGTGGGGTGAAACCCGGCGTCTCTCAGCCCGGGTGCGCGAGGTGGGAGCCAGCGCCGACCCGCAAACGCGCAGTTTTCTGGTGCGCATCGACCTGCCCGCCAACGCCGATTGGGCTCTGGGCCAAACCGCCCGGGTTTGGCAGGACAAGGCCCAGCCTGCTTCCGGCGATCTGATCGTCCCCACCTCTGCGCTGGTTCAACTGCAGGGCCAGCCTCATGTGTGGGTTTACCAGCCCGCCCAGCGACAGGTGCAGCCGGTGGCGGTTGAGGTCTTGCGCTACCAAGGTGACCAAGTGGTCCTCGGTGCTGGCCTGACGGCGGGCCAGCAAGTGGTCGCCCTGGGTGGCCATGTCTTGACGCCTGGTCAGGTGGTCACACCCTTCGTGGGCAAAAACCCCTCGCCGCAGCCCGCAGACAGCCACGCCGGGGGACGGCCATGAGTCAGGAGCCTGCGCAGGCAGGTCGATTCAATCTGTCCCACTGGGCCTTGCGGCATCAGGCCCTGACGCGCTACCTGATGGTGGTGTTGCTGGTCTTTGGCGTCTCTGCTTATTTTCAGTTGGGGCAGGACGAAGATCCGCCCTTTACTTTCAGGGCCATGGTGGTTCGGGCCTATTGGCCCGGGGCCTCGGCCCAAGAAATGGCCGATCAGGTCACCGACAAGATCGAGCGGACTTTGCAGGAAGTGCCCTACGCCGACAAGATTCGCAGTTACTCCAAGCCAGGCGAAGCCCTGATCGTGTTCCAACTGAAGGACTCTTCCCCAGCCAAAGAAGTCACCGACATCTGGTACACGGTGCGCAAAAAAGTCGGCGATTTGCGGCCGAACCTCCCAATCGGTGTGCAGGGTCCGTTTTTCAACGATGAATTCGGTGATGTATTCGGCGTCATCTACGCTTTGCAGGCCAAAGGCTTGAGCGCACCGGAGCAAAAAGACTTGGCCGAGTGGGTGCGCCAACGGTTTCTCAAAGTGCCCGATGTGGCCAAGGTCGAGTTGTATGGTGAGCAGCCTGAAAAAATCTACATTGACCTGATTCCTGCCCGGTTGGCCCAGTACGGGCTGAACTTGAACCAAGTCGTGGCACAACTCGGGCAGCAAAATGCCGTCGAGGGTGCCGGGGTGATTCAAAGCACCCATGATCAGATCACCCTGCGGGTCGAGGGCGCCTTTCAATCGCCTGCCGCCTTGCGGGCCATGCCCATTCGCGCCGCCCAGGGAGCCACCTTGCGGCTCTCTGATTTGGCCCAGGTCTGGCGCGGCCCTGTCGATCCGCCCCAACCGCGGGTGTCGCACCAAGGCGAATATGTCTTGGCCCTGGGGATTTCCATGGCCAAAGGCGGCGACATCATCGCGCTGGGGCAAGCGCTGCAAAAAGCCAGTGCCGACATCCAGGCCGCTTTGCCGGCGGGCGTCCACTTGATTCAGATTCAGGATCAGCCCCGTGCGGTGGCCACATCGGTCAGCGAATTCGTTCGGGTGCTGATTGAAGCGGTGGTGATCGTTCTGGCGGTCAGCATCTTGTCCTTGGGGCTTCAACGTGGCGGTCGTTGGGGCTGGCGGGTCGATGTTCGACCCGGCTTGGTGGTGGGCATCACCATCCCCCTGGTCTTGGCCATGACCTTCATGGCCATGCACTTGTGGGGCATCGGCCTGCACAAAATTTCGCTCGGTTCGCTCATCATCGCTCTGGGCTTGCTGGTCGACGATGCCATCATCGCGGTCGAGATGATGGTTCGCAAAATGGAGGAAGGTTACGACCGCTTTCGCGCCGCGACCTTTGCTTACGAAGTGACGGCCATGCCCATGTTGACCGGCACCCTGATCACCGCCGCCGGGTTCGTGCCGATCGGGCTGGCCCGATCGGTCACCGGCGAATACACCTTTGCGATCTTCGCCGTCACGGTGCTCGCTCTGGTACTCAGTTGGTGGGTGTCGGTGTTCTTTGTGCCCTTGCTTGGGCATTGGCTGCTGCGTTCACCGGGCCGTGCAAGCGACCATGCCCCGCATGAGTTGTTCGATTCGCCGTTCTATCAGCGCTTCAGGGGCTGGGTGACATGGTGCATCGATCACCGCTGGATCACCATTGGCGCAACCCTGTTCACCCTGGTGCTGGGACTGGCGGGCATGAGCAAAGTCCAGCAACAGTTTTTTCCCGACTCCAGTCGACCTGAAATCCTGATCGACATCTGGCTGCCCGAAGGCGCCAGCATGGCCAGCAACGCCGACATCAGTCGACGCCTCGAACTCCAACTGATGGCCGAGCCCGGCGTCGACAGTGTCACAGTCTGGGTGGGTTCGGGCGTGCCTCGCTTTTACCTGCCCCTGGACCAGATTTTTCCGCAAAGCAATGTCAGTCAATTCATCGTCCAACCCAAAGGTTTGGCTGAGCGAGAGGCTCTGCGCAAGCGTTTGCCCGATTGGCTGGCCACTGAATTTCCCGAAGTGCGCGGTCGCGTCAAGTTGTTGCCCAATGGGCCACCCGTGCCTTATCCGGTGCAATTCCGGATCGTCGGCACCGACCCTTCGGTGTTGCGACTCAAGGCTGACGAGGTCAAACAGGCCATGCGCGAAAATCCCCACGTCCGGGGTGTCAACGACAACTGGAATGAGTCGATCAAAACCCTGAGGCTGGTTGTGGAGCAGGACAAGGCCCGGGCTTTGGGCGTGTCCAGCCAGTCGTTGGCCCAGGCCCTGAAAACCTGGGCCAACGGCAGCATGGTGGGCCAATACCGCGAAGGTGACCGGTTGATCGATGTGGTCTTGCGCGCCCAAGGCTCCGAGCGCGCGCGCATCGATGATCTGAATCAGACCTATGTGGCCACTCTGTCCGGCACATCCATCCCCTTGAGCCAAATCGCCCGGCCGCAGCCCGACTTTGAGCCCGGGGTGTTGTGGCGCGAGAACCGCCAGTACGCCATCACGGTGCAAAGCGACATCGTCGACGGGCTGCAGGGGGCGACCGTGACGCAGCAATTGATGCCGGCTTTGCGCGTGTTGCAAGACCGATGGATGGCCCAGGGTGATGGGGGGTACCACATTGAGGTTGCGGGTGCGGTGGAGGAAAGCGCCAAGGGCTCGAGCTCTATCGCCGCCGGCGTGCCCTTCATGCTGTTTTTGGTCTTCACGTTGCTGATGTTCCAGTTGCAAAGTTTCTCCCGTGCCATGCTGGTCTTCCTGACCGGCCCGATGGGGATCGCCGGGGTTGCCGCCGCCTTGCTGATCCTGAATCGACCATTTGGCTTTGTGGCCCTGTTGGGGGTGATTGCCCTGATGGGCATGATCCAGCGCAATTCGGTCATTTTGATTGATCAGATTGAGCAAGACCGCGCGCGCGGGGTGCCCTCCAGACAGGCCATCATCGAAGCCACCGTGCGTCGCCTGCGCCCCATCGTCCTGACCGCCGCCGCCGCCGTTTTGGCCATGATCCCCCTGACCCGCAGCGTCTTTTGGGGCCCCATGGCGGTGGCCATCATGGGTGGGTTGCTGGTGGCCACCGTCTTGACCCTGTTGGCATTGCCAGCCATGTACGCTGCATGGTTTCGGGTCCCGAAGCATGACATTTCGGGGTAAAATGCCCAGTTGATCAAAACAGCCTCGGGGGGTCTGTCTGCATACCACCCGGGGCTCTTTTGCTTGCGCGGGTGGCGAAATTGGTAGACGCACCAGGTTTAGGTCCTGACGCCAGCGATGGTGTGGGGGTTCGAGTCCCCCCCCGCGCACCAACTCGAATTTCGGGTGAGCCTGCCCCGTGCGGCCCCCTCCCTATTACCGGAGAAATCAAATGACCGTGAACGTTGAAACCCTCGAAAAGCTCGAGCGCAAAATGACCTTGACGCTGGCTGCTGAAACCATCCAAAACGAAGTCAATGAGCGTCTCAAACGCCTGGCCCGTCAGGTCAAGATCGACGGCTTTCGTCCTGGCAAAGTCCCCATGAACATCGTCGCCCAGCGTTACGGCTATTCGGTGCATTATGAGGTCATGAACGACAAAGTCGGCGAGGCCTTTGCCCAGGCTGCCAACGAAGCCAACCTGCGCGTGGCGGGCCAGCCTCGGATCAGCGAAAAAGACGGTGCCCCTGAAGGCCAATTGGCGTTTGACGCCGTCTTCGAGGTCTACCCCGAAATCAAATTGCCCGAACTCGCCACGCTCGAAGTCGAGCGTGCCACCGCACAGGTCAGCGCCGAAGCCATTGACAAGACCATCGACATCTTGCGCAAGCAGCGTCGGACTTTTGGACAGCGCGCCTTGGAGGCTGCTGCCGCAGACGGCGATCGGGTGCAGATTGATTTCGAAGGCAAGATCGACGGCGAGTTGTTTCAAGGGGGGCAAGCCACCGACTTCAGTTTCATCATCGGTGAAGGCCAGATGCTGCCCGAATTTGAAAACGCCGTGCGCGGCCTCAAGGTCGGCGAAAGCAAGACCTTCCCCCTGGCTTTTCCCGCCGACTACCATGGCCGCGAGGTGGCTGGCAAAACTGCCGACTTCCTGGTCACCGTCAAGAAGATCGAATCCAGCCATTTGCCCGAAGTCAACGACGAACTGGCCAAATCGCTGGGGGTCAACGGTGCCACGGTGCAGGCTTTGCGCGACGACATCGAAAAGAACCTCTCCCGTGAGGTCAAGGCCCGCCTGATGGCACGCAACAAACAGGCCGCTCTGGATGCCCTGGTGGCCAAAGCCGAACTGGACTTGCCCAAGTCCATCGTGCAAGCCGAAATCGATCGCCTCATTCAAGGCGCACGCGAAGACCTGAAGCAACGCGGCATCAAAGACGCCGACAAAGCCCCCATTCCCGACGACTTGTTCCGCCCGCAGGCGGAGCAACGCGTGCGCATGGGTCTGGTGGTCGCTGAATTGGTGCGTGCCAACAACCTGTCGGCCACCATGGAACAAATCAAGACCCATGTTGACGAACTTGCCGCCAGCTACGAGAAACCCGAGGAGGTTGTGCGTTGGTACTTTGGTGACAACCGACGCCTGTCCGAAGTCGAAGCGGTGGTCATTGAAAACAACGTCACCGACCACATCTTGAGTCAGGCTAAGGTCACCGAAAAAGAATTGGCCTTTGACGAACTCATGGGCCAATGAGCCCCTCACAGGAGTCACACACATGAGCGCACTAGACACCCAGGCCTTGGGCTTGATCCCCATGGTCATTGAGCAATCGGGCCGTGGTGAGCGGTCTTACGACATTTATTCCCGCTTGCTCAGAGAGCGCGTGGTTTTTCTGGTGGGCCCGGTCAACGACCAAAGCGCCAACCTGGTGGTTGCGCAGTTGCTCTTTCTGGAGAGCGAAAACCCCGACAAGGACATTTCGCTCTACATCAACTCACCGGGCGGTTCGGTCAGCGCTGGGATGTCGATTTTCGATACGATGAACTTCATCAAACCTGATGTATCCACGCTGTGCATCGGCATGGCCGCCAGCATGGGGGCTTTTTTGCTGTCTGCGGGGGCCAAGGGCAAGCGCTATTCTTTGCCCAACTCCAAGGTCATGATCCACCAGCCTCTGGGGGGTACCCAGGGCCAGGCGACCGAGATTGAGATCCATGCCCGCGAAATCCTGAAAACCCGCGAGCAACTCAACAAAATCCTGGCAGATCAAACCGGCCAGCCCCTGGAAAAAATTCAGCGCGATACCGAGCGCGACTACTACCTCTCGGCCGACGAAGCCAAGGAATATGGCCTGGTCGACCAAGTCATTGCCAAGCGCCCCTGATCCCGCCATCGCCTCAGCCTGACGCAGGATGGCTGGTGCTCAACCCCGGCCTTTTCATGCCGATACTCCCCAGACGGGTCTGATTTCCTGTCTGCGGGAGATATTGTTGCGTGAACGCCACTTTTGGGGTGCGTGTGTGGTTATCATTAACATTCAAAACCGGATTTGCTGAAATGGCGGACAAACCAGGCACTCAAGGCGAAAAAACCCTCTTTTGCTCTTTTTGCGGCAAAAGCCAGCATGAGGTCAAGAAATTGATCGCAGGCCCCTCTGTTTTCATTTGTGACGAATGCATCGATTTGTGCAATGAAATCATCCGGGACGAGCTGCCAGAAAACGAAGTCGCCCGCCAGGCGCGCGGCGATCTGCCGACCCCTGCTGAAATCAAGGGCAACCTCGATCACTACATCATCGGCCAGGAAGTGGCCAAACGCACCTTGTCGGTGGCTGTGTATAACCACTACAAGCGACTGCGACACAAGGAAAAGTCCAAAAAAGACGATGTCGAGCTGTCCAAAAGCAACATCCTGCTGATCGGGCCGACCGGTTCTGGCAAAACCTTGCTGGCACAGACTCTGGCACGCATGCTCGACGTCCCCTTTGTCATGGCCGACGCGACCACTTTGACGGAAGCCGGCTATGTGGGTGAAGACGTTGAGAACATCATTCAGAAACTGTTGCAAAATTGCAATTACGAAGTCGACAAAGCCCAGCGTGGCATTGTCTACATCGACGAGATCGACAAGATTTCGCGCAAATCCGACAACCCCTCCATCACCCGGGATGTTTCGGGGGAGGGCGTGCAACAAGCCTTGCTGAAATTGATCGAGGGCACCATGGCCAGCGTACCTCCTCAGGGAGGGCGCAAGCACCCCAATCAGGACTTCCTCCAGGTTGACACCACCAACATCCTGTTCATTTGTGGCGGTGCTTTTGCGGGTCTGGAAAAAGTCATCGAAAACCGCACCGAGGCCTCTGGCATCGGGTTTGGCGCCACTGTCAAGAGCAAAAAGCAGCGCAGCCTCACCGAGGTCTTTGCCGAGGTGGAGCCCGAGGACTTGATCAAATTTGGCCTGATTCCCGAATTGGTGGGCCGCATGCCGGTGGTGGCGACGCTGGCTGAACTCTCCGAAGATGCCTTGGTTCAAATTCTGACCGAGCCCAAAAACGCCTTGGTCAAGCAATACGCCCGCTTGCTGGCCATGGAGGGGGTCGATCTCGAAATACGCCCCGCCGCCTTGCACGCCATTGCCAAAAAGGCGCTGGCTCGCAAAACCGGAGCCCGTGGTCTGCGCTCGATCCTTGAACATTCGCTGATCGACACCATGTTTGATCTACCCAATCAAACCAATGTTGAAAAAGTGGTGGTGGACGAATCCACCATCGAGGACCAACAACCCCCACTCCTGGTTTACCGGGAGGCCGCTAAAAAGGCTTGAACATGTCAGCACAAAACCTACTGCCGGCCACGCCCCTCGACCTGCCTTTGCTGCCTCTGCGCGATGTGGTGGTGTTCCCCCACATGGTCATCCCCCTGTTCGTTGGCCGCCCCAAGAGCATCAAGGCCCTTGAGACTGCCATGGCCGCCGAAAGGCGCATCATGCTGGTCGCGCAAAAAGCTGCCGCCAAAGACGAACCTACCGTTTCGGACATGTTTGATGTCGGCACCATCGCCACCATTTTGCAGTTGCTCAAACTCCCCGATGGCACCGTCAAGGTGCTGGTGGAAGGCCAACAGCGCGCAAAAGTGTTGGGCATCGAAGAGGGTCCGGATCATTTTGTGTCCACCATCGCCCCGATCCAGGTTGACGGCTCAGAAGTCGAAACCGAGGTCGAAGCCCTGCGCCGCGCGGTGCTCCAGCAATTTGACCAATACGTCAAGCTGAACAAAAAAATCCCGCCCGAGATCCTGACTTCGATTTCGAGCATCGACGATGCCGGTCGCCTGGCCGATACCATCGCGGCCCACTTGCCCCTGAAGCTCGAAAACAAGCAGGTCATTCTGGATTTGGCCGAAGTCAAACCGCGCTTGGAAAGCCTGTTCGAGCAACTCGAGCGCGAAGTCGATATCCTGAATGTCGACAAACGCATCCGCAGCCGAGTGAAGCGGCAAATGGAAAAGAATCAGCGTGATTTTTATCTGAACGAGCAGGTCAAGGCGATTCAGAAAGAGCTTGGCGAAGGCGAAGAAGGCGCCGACATCGAAGAGATCGAAAAGAAGATCAAGGCGGCTCGCATGCCGCAAGAGGCGCGTAAAAAAGCCGAGTCCGAGCTGAAAAAGCTCAAGCTGATGTCTCCCATGTCGGCCGAAGCCACCGTCGTGCGCAACTACATTGACGTGCTGGTCGGCTTGCCCTGGAGCAAAAAAACCAAGATCAAGCACGACCTGGCGCTGGCTGAAGAAGTGCTCAACCAAGACCACTACGGCCTGGAGAAGGTCAAGGACCGCATCCTGGAATATTTGGCTGTGCAGCGGCGCGTTGACAAGGTCAAAGCCCCCATTTTGTGCCTGGTGGGCCCGCCCGGCGTGGGCAAGACTTCGCTAGGGCAATCGATCGCCAAGGCCACCGGGCGCAAGTATGTGCGCATGGCCCTGGGTGGCATGCGCGACGAGGCTGAAATCCGTGGCCACCGCCGAACCTACATCGGGGCCCTGCCTGGCAAGGTCTTGCAAAGCCTGACCAAGGTCAATACCCGCAATCCGCTGTTTTTGCTCGATGAAATCGACAAGTTGGGCAGCGATTTCCGGGGTGACCCATCCAGCGCCCTGCTTGAAGTGCTGGACCCGGAGCAAAACCACACTTTTGCCGATCACTATGTCGAACTTGATTTTGACTTGTCCGATGTGATGTTTGTGGCCACCTCGAATTCCATGAACATCCCGCCGGCCTTGCTCGATCGCATGGAAGTGATCCGCTTGTCGGGCTATACCGAGGACGAGAAAACCCACATTGCCATCAGTTACCTCTTGCCCAAGCAATTGCAAAACAACGGTGTCAAACCTGAAGAGCTTCAGGTCGAAGAAAGCGCCATTCGCGATGTGGTTCGTTACTACACCCGCGAGGCTGGAGTCCGCGCCCTTGAGCGCGAACTCTCCAAAATCTGCCGCAAAGTCGTCAAAGCCTTGCAGCTGGGGCAGATGAAAGCTCAGGTGGTGGTCTCGGCCGATAATCTGAACGATTTCCTGGGTGTGCGCAAATTCACCTACGGCCGTGCCGACCAGCAAAATCAGATCGGTCAGGTGGTCGGGTTGGCTTGGACCGAGGTGGGCGGAGACCTGCTCACCATCGAGTCTGCGGTCATGCCTGGCAAGGGCAACATCACCCGCACAGGATCCTTGGGTGACGTCATGAAAGAGTCGGTGGAGGCCGCGCGCACCGTGGTGCGCAGTCGGGCCCGGGTGTTAGGCATCAAGGACGAGCTGTTTGAGAAAAAAGACATCCACGTTCATGTCCCTGATGGCGCCACGCCCAAAGACGGTCCCAGTGCCGGTGCTGCCATGACCACATCGATCGTGTCTGCACTGACCGGCATCCCGGTGCGATGCGATGTCGCGATGACCGGCGAGATCACCTTGCGCGGTGAAGTCACCGCCATCGGCGGACTGAAGGAAAAATTGCTGGCTGCCTTGCGGGGTGGCATCAAGACGGTGTTGATCCCCGAAGAGAACGTCAAGGATTTGCAGGACATCCCTGACAATGTCAAATCGGGTCTTGAAATCGTTCCGGTCAAGTGGATTGATCAGGTGTTGCAGGTGGCACTTGAGCGCCAGCCCGAAGCCCTGAAAGACGACGAACCGGTGGTGGCCCCTGTCTCGGCAACCCCTGAAGTCGAGGGGGCTGCCGTCAAGCACTGATGAGGTGGGAGAAAATCCAAGGCACTTGCAAAGAGCTCAAAAATAGCGTTATAATCT
>JACCDX010502980.1_pt1 | contig 77667 bp, 82 predicted proteins | sample 7449681 | NCBI WGS metagenome assembly JACCDX01 (sample SAMN15323450, study PRJNA562643) | freshwater metagenome | isolation source: river surface water | place: USA:Blue River Watershed | collected 2017-08-18 | reverse complement strand
TGGCTTGCACATTCACACTGGCAAGAGCTTGTCCTGCCCAAAAAAGATAAATGAAAACGAAGGCCAAATATGTTTTCACCTGACACCTCACCAATCTTTATCACGAGGCTCTTCTTTGCTTCCTCGCTTATTGAACTCGGCTCGAATTTTCTGTTCTTGCTGCTTGATCTCGCCCATGATTTTGTTCACATCTGCTTGAGTCAGATTTTCGCTTTTGAATTTCTGTGGCTGCGGCTTGCTCTTCGCATACTGCTTGGGCTCTTCTTTTTTGTCCCCGTCTTTTTTCTGATCCTCTTTTTGTTGATCGTCTTTGGGGTCTTCTTTTTGTTCCTGACCTTTTCCATTCTGATCTTGATCTTTATTTTCATTGGGGTCTTTTTGCTCGTCGCCTTCGCCTTTACCTTTGCCCTGTTGATCTTGAATCAACAGTTCAATATTGGTTTTGGTTTCTTTCGACTGAGGATCAAACTTAAGAGCTTCTTGGTAATAGCGAAGAGCTTCATCTGTTTTTTTGGCTTTTTGTGCCAACTGGCCCAAATTGAAATTCGCCGCAAATCGACTGTCATCCTCCGCTGCCAATTGCAAGGCCGTCTGGTAAGAGGCTTGCGCTTTGTCGGCTTGACCGAGCATTTCAAATGTCAGTCCCAAATTCAAATGCAGTTTTGATTCGAAAGGATTGATAGCCAAACTTTTCAGGAACTTTTCTTGTGCGGCCGAGGGATTGCTGTTTTTTAAATCCTCAAGCCCTTTGGAGTTGGAAAGCACGGACGTGGGAGTGTTGGCCGCTGAGGCCGCCACACTGAGCAAGCAAATGAGAGACAGGATTTTCCATTTCATCCCATTTTCTCCTCGACCACTTCAAAGCGGCCCTTCCACAATCGCGACGCCGATCTCCGCTCACCCAAGAAAAGCTCAAGCAAACCAAAAAGAATTCCAAAGAAGACGAAAATTTGAAAGCGCTCATCATACTGAGTTGCAATTTCACTCTCAAATTCAGTCTTTTCCAATTGATTGATGTCGGCCACGATTTTCTGCAAATGATCGCCGCCAAAGGAAGCGTGGTAAAAGGCTCCCTGCCCGGCTTGGGCCAAAGCTTGCAAAGCTTCGCCTTTGACTTGAGTCAAAACAGTCTGACCGCTCTTATCTTTCTTATAGCCTCGCAAAAAGCCCATCGAATCGCGCACTGGAATGGGAGCTCCTTTTTCCGTCCCATAGACCAAAGAAAAAATTCTCACGCCCTCTTTGACCAGCTTTTGGGCGGCATCCAATGCTCCTGGTTCATGGTCTTCCCCGTCTGAGGCCAAGAGAATCACTCGAGTCACTCGAGTGACGGCATCAGCTTGCACCCCACCGCGCTTGAAAGCATCCGCGGCTTCTTGAATGGCATTTTGAAAATTGGTTCCCTGCGAAGACACACTGCCAGGAGAAAGAGAGTCCAAATACATTCTCAAAGACGCCGGATCGCTGGTCATTGGCGACAGCAAAACCGCACTGCCGGCAAAAGCCACAATTCCGATTTTATGACCCGGAAGAAGCTCAACCAATTTGCCCAATTCGGTTTTGGCTTGCTCCAGTCGATTCGGTCGAACATCTTCGGCCATCATCGAATCGGAAACATCCACCACCAGCATCAGCTCCACACCTTCTGAGCGGACCTCTTGCTTGCTCTCCCCCATTTGAGGCCGCGCCAAGGCCACGACAAAAAAGAAAAGAGCCGCACATTGCAAAATCAATTTCAATCGACGAGCCGAGCGCGAGACCGAAGACATCAGAAATGGCGCCACTCGAGTTCCCAAAGCTTTGCTCAGTTTGGTCTGCGATCGGCGAGTGAAAATCACAGCCATCACCAAGAGCAGTGGAATCAACCAAAGATAAAAAAAGGCTTGAGGATTTTCAAAGCGAAACATTTACGGAAGCCTCCTCAACCAAGTGTGGGCCAAAAAGAGGGCGACCAAATAAGAGATCACAGCCATCATCAAATAAAAGGGAAAGAGTTCTGTGTAGCGAGTGTACTTATTGACATCAATTTTTGTCTTTTCCAGTTGATCGATCTCACTGAAAACTCCCTCGAGAGAATCCTCTTTGCTGGCACGGTAATATTTCCCGCCCGTTTGGCTGGCCATTCGACCCAGCAAATCTTCATTCACTGTCGATTCAAAAGGTTGATAAGTTTTGACTCGATTTCCAAAGACGTCTTTTTGGTAAATCGGAATTCTCGTCGGACCGTCCCGTCCGATCCCGATCGAGTAAATTTTCAATCCATAGCCTTTGGCCACTTCCAGAGCTGTGTCCGGGTCAATGGTTCCAGAATTGTTTTCACCATCTGTCATGAAGATCATGACTCGGCTCTTGGCCGTGGACTCTTTGAGTTTTCCAGAAGCGTTGGCCAGAGCAACACCAATCGCTGTTCCATCTTTGATATGGGCTTGCTGAGCTGTAGTGATTTCTTCGATTCGCGAAAGCAGCAATTCATAATCCAAAGTCAGTGGAACCAAAGTGAAAGACTCGCCAGCAAAAATCACCAGGCCGATGCGGTCACTTGATCTTTTGTTGACGAAATTTTTCAAAGTCTCTTTGGCTGAATCCAATCGATTGTTGGGGTGCATGTCCTCAATCAACATGGAATCTGAAATGTCCAAGGCAATCATGATGTCGATGCCTTCCACATTTTTTTTCATTTGAGTGTCGGCTTTTTGCGGGCGCGCCAATGCCACGACGGCCAGAATCAGAGCCAAGGTTTTGAGCGCTTGCGGCAAAAACATCAGCCTCGTTCGCAAGGTCGGAGTCATTGAAGAAAAAAGACTGGTTTGGGAATACAGAAGACTTGCTTGTTTTTTTCGTCGATTGAAGAAATACCAAGCCGCCATTGCCAGAATGGGAATCAGCAGCCAAAATGCGGCAGGCGAATGAAAACTCATTTTGAATTTCCTTTCAGCCAAGCTTCGATTTGATCCACATTTTTTCGCAACAACTCTAAAAGCTGCTGGCCATCTTTTCCCGAAACAATTTGCTGGGGATTTTGAGCGCGAGTGCACTCGGCCAGAGACTTGCGAACTTCCGATTGAAATTCAGTGTAAAATTTCCGGTGATTTCTCTTGAGGTCCGCCAGAATCTGACGATCTTTCCATTTGAGTGTCGGCACCAGAAAATGCCGAGCCAAATAGATCTTATAGGCCGAAGTCAGATCCTGCAAAAACTGGTGGGTTTCCGCATCGGTTGGCTGTGCACCGGAAAAAAACGAATAACTTCTCTGCAGTTTTCTCAAACTGCCATAAAACTGAAAGAAGGGCTCTTGAGCGCTGTCGGTCAGACGCATTTCATTGAGCAGTCGATTCTTTTCCCTTTTGATTTTCCAGCGGTAAAAGAAAAATCCCAAAATTGAAGACAGCAGCAAAACTGCCGAGAGCGGATAAATCAAGGGCAGAGACAATTGATAAGGGCCAAAGGGACCGTAGGGCTCAGCCGGTGGTTCTTGCGGATTGATCACAGAAGCAATCGTGAATTCCAAATCGCCCAAAACCACACTGTGCTCTGGATCCACCAATTGCACTGATTTCAATTTGTGCTGCCCGGCTTTGTAGCTAACTACCGTCAATCGTCCGAGATTGTTCGAAGCCGTTTCAAACTTCATGAGCTTCAGCTTGTACTGATCTTCTTTTTCCAGTCGCAATTCCAAAGCATCCGATTTCAAGGCAGGCCATTCGCCTTCACAGACGAATTGAAAAATCGATCCGACAGTGAGCTCGGCACTCTCTGAAGAAGGGGGGTTGGGATTTTCAAGCCGGCACTGCACTTGCGCCACAGTCACTCCCGATTCTATTTGCGCTTCCGAGTTTTAAAAAATGCAATCAAGGGGTCGACATAATTTTCGCTGGAATTCAGTTCAACTCGTCCCACTTGCGATTGCTTCAAAAGCCGGTCTCTTTTTTCCTTGCGCGATCTGAGCTGGGCTTGAAAATCGCGGCGAAAAGCTTCAGATCCAGTGTCGACAGTCACCAGCTCACCCGTCTCGGCATCTTGCAAATCAATCACTCCCAAATCCGGCAATTCCATTTCCGCTTTGTCTTGCATCACCAAAGCCGCGACATCGTGTTTACGCCCCAGCAGACGCAGAGACTGATCGAAATTTTCATCCATAAAATCACTGATCACGAAAACGGCTGAGCGTTTCTTCAAGACACCTTGCAAATAATCGAGGCCGACCGACAAGCGAGTGCGGCGGCTTTTGGGCTTGAAAAAAAACAAATCGCGCAGAATGCGATGCACATGCCCCCGGCCTTTGCCTGGTGGAACGAAATGCTCGACTTGATCGGAAAACAGCAGAAGACCCACTTGATCTTTGTTTTTCACAGCACTGAAGGCAATCAGAGCTGCAATGTGAGTCATGGCTTCGCCTTTGAAATACTCGCCAGTTCCAAAATCAGCCGAGCCACTGACATCAACGGCCAAAATAACCGTCAGCTCGCGCTCTTCATCAAATTTCTTAATATAAGCTTTCCCTGTGCGAGCGGTAAGGGCCCAGGAAATCGTGCGGACATCATCCCCCGGCACGTACTCACGAAAATCAGAAAAGGTCATGCCCTGCCCCTTGAACATCGTGTGATATTCACCGGCAAATTGATTGTTCACCAATTTGCGCGTGGAAATCTCAAGCAGTTTCACTTTCTTGAGAATCTCTTCGGGAAGCAGGGGCTTTTGCGAACTCACTTTATGGCACCTCGATGGAGCCGAGAATTTGCTTGATGATTTCGTCCGACTTGATGTTTTCGGCTTCTGCTTCGTAAGTCAGGATCAGACGGTGGCGAAGAACATTGTAAGCAATGGCTTTGACATCTTCGGCCGTCACATAGCCACGACCGCGCAAGAAAGCGTGGGCTTTGGAGGCGCGGATCAAGCTGATGCTGGCACGAGGCGAGCCGCCAACCGACAGCAAATTGGCAATGCTGGAAAGTCCATGTTCGCTCGGATGACGAGAGGCCATGACAATTTCCACAATGTAGTTTTTCACTTTGGCATCGACATAAATTTGATCAATGCGATCCGAAGCGCGCAGCAAATCTTCTTTGGTGATCACCGGTTGGATTTGCGGCTTTTCATTGCGGCCCATGCGATTGACGATTTCAAGCTCTTCCGCTTTGGTCGGATAAGTGACATCAATTTTGAACATGAAGCGGTCCATCTGCGCTTCTGGCAATGGATAAGTTCCCTCTTGCTCCAAGGGATTTTGAGTGGCCAAAACCAAAAATGGATTTTCCAGTTTGTAGGAGGTCTCACCGATGGTCACTTGCTTTTCAGCCATGGCTTCCAAAAGAGCGGATTGCACTTTGGCCGGAGCACGGTTGATTTCGTCAGCCAAAACGATATTGGTGAAAATCGGACCTTTGCGCGGAGCAAAGTCTCCCGATTTGGGATTGAAAATCATGGTCCCAATCAAATCTGTTGGCAGAAGATCCGGAGTGAATTGCACTCGCTGAAAATCGAGAGAAATGGATTTGGAAACGCTGGAAATGGTCAGAGTTTTCGCCAAGCCAGGAACACCTTCAAGCAGAACGTGTCCACCTGTCAAAAGACCCATCAGGATGCCTTCGACCATTTCTTTTTGTCCGACGACAACTTTGTTCACTTCGCTGAGCATGCGTTCGACGAACTGGCTCTCTTGCTTAATGGCAGCATTGAGCGCCATAATGTCCACTTCCATGGGACCTCCTGCTTTCTCTGTCACTGATTTCAAATAGTGAATTCCATTTCAGATTTTCCTCTAGATTCTCAACGCGCTCACTCTCTAATGCAAAGCAAAATCACTTCTTGATTTCATGCTCCGCCTTTGATTCAGTGTTGGGGATGCGAAATCCGACCAAAGTCCCGTTCTCTAATATGACTCTTTTCCCTCTGACATTGGCACGAGTGTCTTTGAAAGTCTGGATTTTTCTATTGGCTCTTGCCATCGTGCAATTGTACTTAGGATACCGCTTAGGTGGCCGTCCTGGATTGTGGATCGGTTTCCTTTGGTCGGTGAGCTTTATTTCTCTGATTTATTTTTTCGCTGACGCTCGACTGTTAAAGAAATTCAAAGTTCGAAAACTGAGCGGTCAAGATGCTTGGAATCTCACGGAGATGGTGGACAAATACTCGCGCTTGGCCGGAGTCCCACGGCCTGATATTTTTTTGATGGATCATCCGACTCCCATCGCATTTTCGATGGGTTCGTCTTGGAACCAAGCTCGCATTTGCCTGTCCACAGGAGCCTTGCAAAAACTCACGAATCCAGAAATTGAAGCCGTTCTGGCTCATCAGGTTTGCCACTTGCGAAGATTGGAAATGTTTTCCTTTGCGGTTAGCAGCTCTGTGGCCAATTCTCTCATTGGCCTGGCCCAGGTCCTGGACCGAGCCTGGCCCGCCAACTGGGGAAAGAAAAAACCACGGCAATTTCCCTTTTTGACGCTACTCTCCCCTTTGGCCGGTTTGATTTTAAGAATCGCCCTTTCGGATCGCAGCTATTATGAAATCGACGACTTGGCACAGAATTTTCTGGTCGATCGCAAAGCTCTCGCCACGGCGCTCTGGAAATTGGAGAGTTATTGTCAGGCTGAGCCCCTTGACATTCTCCCTTGCACTAACCATCTCTTTATTGTGAATCCCGAAGGTTTGAAAGAATCCAATTGGTTTTTTGTGACTCATCCAAAAATGGAGAACCGATTGAAAAGATTGGCGGGCACTTACCCGCTTTAAACGACACAGGAGAATTTATGCAGAAACTGGAAGCCAGTTTTTCCGTCCTCACAATGTCCATCGCTTCAAGCGCCGCAATGGCCTTGGGTCTCGCTCCGGACCCGCAAACAAATCAGTCTCACAAAGACAAGGACATGGCCAAATTCAATATTGATTTGCTCCTGATGCTCAAAGAAAAAACCAAAAGCAATCTCTCCAAAGACGAAGAGCGTTTTCTGGATTCGGTGATTGCCGATTTGCAAATGAAGTTTCTTCAAGACAAATAAACGAGGTTTGTAGTGAAAAAATGGATTCTCTCGTCTTTGATTGCCTTCCTGAGCTTTCAAGTGCCGACTTCTTTTTCTTTCGCTCAAAAAAATATTGCTCCTGCGCTGAAGTTTGGCGACCCTTTGCCGGCAAATGCTTTTGTTGAATTGGCGAAAATGATCAATCCGGCCGTGGTGAATATTTCCACTCAGACTCTTCCCAAGCAGCCTTCGGGCCGTGGAATGTACCGCGATCCTTTCTTCGATATGCTTCAAGAGTTTTACGGTCTTCGCATGATGCCGCAAGCGGCTCGCCCCGCTCAGGCTCTGGGCACGGGATTTGTGATTCGCGAAGATGGACTGATTGTCACCAACAACCACGTGATTGCTGGCGCTGACAAAATTCAAGTTCAGTTCACCAACAAAGGCAAATTTTATGACGCCAAATTGGTGGGCTCGGATGAGCGCACAGACATTGCCTTGATCAAAGTTCAAACCACAGAAAAATTCGCCACTGCCCAATTGGGGAGTTCAAAAGATTTGGAAGTCGGTGAATGGGTGGCAGCTTTCGGCAATCCCTTTGGCCAGGGACACACCATGACCAAAGGAATTATTTCCGCCAAGGGCCGCGAGATTGGCGAGATCAATAAATTTCCTCTGATCCAGACCGATGCTCCGATCAATCCGGGAAATTCCGGAGGACCTTTGGTCAATATGCGAGGCCAAGTCATTGGCGTCAATTCAGCCATTGATGCCAGAGCTCAGGGAATTGGTTTCGCCATTCCAATTGATGAGGTGAAAGCGATTTTACCTCAATTGGAAAAAGACGGACGCATTCGTCAAGGTTATCTCGGAGTCGGACTGGATGATTTGAATCCGCAGTCGGCAATGTACTTGGGTTTGAAAAACACGGATGGAGCCTTGATTGCCAGCGTGGATCCGCGCGGACCTGCCGGCAAATCCGGAATTCAACCCTATGACGTGATCACGGAATTTGATGGCAAAAAAGTGGAGTCGGTTCAGAGTTTGGTGAACATGGTCGCTGACACTCCGATTGGCTCCAAAGTAAAAGTGAAATTGTTCCGTGAGGGCAAATCACGAACAATGGAAGTGGCCATTTCTGATCGACCGGAAAATCCGCGTCTGCGCAAGTCCGAAAAAAACACGCGCAAGTTTTATGGACAAAAAGCTCCCAATGATTTGGGATTTTCGATGTCGGATATCAATGACCAGCTGAAAAAAGATTTCAATGTCTCTGCCGAAGTTGGCAACCACCCCATCGTGATCGAAGTTGAATCCGGCAGTCGCGCGGATGAAGCCGGATTGATGGCAGGAGATGTGATTTTAGAAGTGAATCGCAAAGAAGTGAAATCCATTCAAGAAGTCACGAGTCAGTTGAAAAAAGGAACGAACACTCTTCGCATTGCCCGCGGCAATGGAGTGGCGATCATCATGTTTTAATTCGAGTCAGGCTGTCACTGCAGGCAGCCTGACTTTTTTGTCTCAAATCGAGCCCCAAAGCGGATTTTCTTTTCCCGACTAAGTCCTTGAATTTCGAGTCTTTCTCAATTCAGAGCGCAGTTTCTCTGGACCTTGGTCTTTAGTTCCCTGGACCTTCGCCGATAAACTAGAAACATCTGAGTCTGCAACCAGTTGAATCTCCAGGAGTGCGCATGAAAATCACCGAAGTGAAGGTCTTCGCCGTGAATGAAGACCGTCTCAAAGCTTATGTTTCCATCACAATTGATGACTGTTTTGTCGTTCGCGACCTGAAGGTGATTCAAGGAACGAATGGTTTGTTTGTCGCTATGCCTAGCAAAAAACGCAAAGACGGACAGTTCCGCGACATCGCTCACCCACTTAATCAAGAGACTCGGGCCATGATTGAAGACGCCGTCTTTGATGCTTTTGAAAATGAATTGAAATCCATGGGAGAGTCACTCACCAATCTGCAAAGGCAAAAATCGCCGGACTCAGATGACCATGACGAGTGAACCAGACGGGTTCCCTGCTCTTCACAACAACCCGGTCTGAACTCTTCCCCAATGCCAAGTCAGGCACAAGGCCCGCTCGATTTTCGATGCGGGCCTTTTTTTATGGCGGCTCTCAACTCCAGCGGAAACTGGAATCCGTGGCGCCGGATCTTCGAGTAGCTTTCACTCCTAAATCATCACTGACTTGCACATAACCATAATAAGCGGAGCCAATTGCAATCACAGCGTGAAGCCAAACATCATGACCGAACATGGGTGCCAAGCCAAAGAGAGTGGCTGCTCCTGGAATAAGCCCAAACACCGTCAGCACGGCATAAATGATGGCTGTGCTTCGACAGTAAATTCGGGATGAAGCCAAGTTTTGGAAAGCCACAAGTCCCCAAGCTCCAAATGCCAAATGCACGAGATTGTGAACCATATTCACCGGAAACAATCCGAAAAGACGGCCATAGTTTTGATCCACTGCCATGCCCGGGTCTGTCGCCATCGGGGCAGTTGTGATTCCGGGAATAAAACCCAAGATCCCAATCAAGACAAACAGCACACCTGAGACCAAGGTGAAACGTTTGATATCCATAAAAACTCCTTTCGAAAATTTTCTGTCTTTTGATTTTGCAAAGCTAAGGCCATGAGTTCTTTGAATTGCGAACGGCACTGCGGTTGCAAAATCTTGCCTGAATGAGAAAACGAATTTCCACAGGAGGAATGTGATGAATGAGAACACACTGAAAAATTGCAAAGTCGCTATCTTGGCGACGGATGGTTTTGAAGAGTCTGAATTGTTTGAACCGCTTCACGCTCTGCAAGCGGCGGGCGCTGAGGCCCAGATTGTGTCGATCAAAACGGGGCGAATCAAAGCTTGGAATCACGATCGTTGGGGCAAAGATGTCGATGTTGAGCTCCTGGTCAGTGAAGCCAATCCAGATAATTTCGATGCGCTTCTTTTGCCAGGGGGAGTGATGAATCCCGACAAATTGAGAATGAGCAAAGACGCCGTCAATTTTGTTCGTCGTTTTGCAGAGGATGGAAAACCGATTGCAGCCATTTGCCATGGAGCATGGACTTTGGCTGAAGCCGATGTCGTGCGTGGGCGTCGAATGACTTCTTATCCCTCGATCAAAACCGATCTGAAAAATGCCGGCGCCATTTGGGAGGATTCCGAAGTGGTGACGGACCAGGGACTTGTCACCAGCCGCTCGCCCGCCGACCTCTCCGCTTTCAATCGCAAAATGCTGGAGGAATTCGCCGAAGGACCGCACCGGCCGCGAGAGAGAAGAAAAAGAAAAGAGGAGTCTCGGGGCATGTCGTATTGACCCAGGACTGCGCAATTCTTGAACAAATCGCTCTTTTGAGTTCATTGTTGCGTCGCATTATCTGTGTTTTGCTAGTTGCCAGAAAGACGCGAATTTTTTAACTTACGGCACTCATTCTGTTGGGGTGTCGACAAGTTGGTAAGTCAACAGATTTTGATTCTGTCATTCGCAGGTTCGAGTCCTGCCACCCCATCCACTCTCTCTTCGGAGCGAGCGATGAAAAACGAAAACCCGCTCACAAGGCGGGTTTTTTATTTTCTAAAAACTCCGAAGGTACGCCGTACCTTTTTCGTAGACTCACCCCCCTCAGACAAGCTGAGATAACACATATGACAGCTCGACTTTTTCAAGGACTTCGGTGGTTCTTCCTCGCGATTTTGGTTTTGATTGCGGCTTGCTATTTGATTTTGGCAATCGCCATGAAATACACCGCGGCCGGCGGAGGACTCCCCGAACAAACTCCTGATGCCATTTATGCCGAATCGACCGCCCCTCACTCGCTCAAGTTGATCGACACCGGCATGACCTCGCTATACGAGCGCTTGAAATTAATCGAATCTGCCAAGAGCAGCATCGAACTTGAATTTTTTATTTTCAATATCGATCAAGCGGCCCGTCTCGTCACCAACGCTCTCCTGCAGAAGGCCAAAGACGGAGTTCACATTCGCTTACTCGTCGACTTTTCTGCTCCGGTGTTTCAATTGCGTCCAGCTTATGCAGAGCTCATGAGAGCCGCCGGGATTGAAATTAAATATTACAACACAGTTCCACTGTATCGCTTCTTCAGCGTGCAACATCGAAGTCACCGAAAGCTTTTAATTATAGATGGCCAAACTGTTTTGACCGGCGGAAGAAATATTGCCGAGGACTACTTTGATCTTTCAACTCACTACAACTTTCTGGACAGTGATCTGCTCTTGAAGGGGCCTCTCGCTGAAAAAATTCGATCCAGTTTTGATCTTTATTGGAATTCGGCTTTCGCTACTGATCCTCGAAGCTTGAATGAACAGATTTCTCCCACGGAACTGCAACAAGCTCTCGCCTTTCTCAAGGTGACCGACGAAGATTCAAAAACTCTCGAACTGGTGAGATCCGAGGGCGCCAAAGATTCCGCCTCATTGAGTGAACACTCCTGCAATGATCTGATTTTTGTCACTGATTTTCCAGAACGCGGCGAGGCTCATCGCAAGATTTTCCCCACGATCCTGAAGTTGATTTCCTCGGTTGAAAAAAATGTTCTGGTCGAGAGCCCCTACTTTGTGATCCGCCAAGATGGACACGATGCTTTGAAAAGTCTTGGCGACCGAGGCGTTTCCGTGAAAGTCCTCACCAACAGTCTTTATTCGACGGACGCTTATTACGTGATTTCGGCCTTGAACCCAAGAAAGGGATGGATTGCCGAGACCGGTTTGGATCTCTATGCCTACCAAGGCGAATCGCTCAAAGGATATCCGATCCGTCCTCGCTCAGAGCGCTGGGGAATCCACGCCAAACGAGCTGTACTGGATGACAAAACAGTTTCGATCGGCACTTACAATATTGATCCACGCTCGGCTAATTTGAACTCAGAGTTGATGGTCGTGTGTCGAAACAATCCCGCATTTGCTCGCGCTGTCACCGAATCAATCCAAGCCCGCATGCAGCAGTCAGACCTGATAATCTCCCAGAAGGAAGTGGTCAATGGAGATGCTCTCACTCAAAGGGTCGATTGGAAGATGAAATTGCAGACTTGGCTTGCTTACCCGCTCGCCAGCCTATTTGACGTCTTGCTGTAAGCGGGTACGCCGTACCTCTGAATCGACCATGGTCTTGTTTCAATATTCGGCGATGATACTCTGGTTTAACTTTTTGAATTTCAAGCTTCTCACTTTTACAATTGAAGGCGAATTCAAACCTAGCAAACAAAGGATTTCGAATATTATGAAAAAAGTCATGATGAATCTGACGATCGCGATGGCAATTTTGGTCAATGCAGGATGTGCCTCGATGTTCAGCGGGACAACTCAAAACCTCTTAGTTAAAAGCGACCAAAAAGACACCAAACTTTATTTGAACAACGATGAAATTGGCACAGACACAGCCACAGTTCAAATTTCGAAAAAGAATTTAAAGAACTCAGTCCTAATCGCAAAAAAGGCCGGCTGCACAGACGCCCAAACCACCATTCCAACCAAATTTGATGCCACTTCTCTGCTTGGAATTTTGATCGATTTTGGTCTGATCACAGTGCTGGTTGTCGACTGGGGCGTCACTGGCGCAGTCAACGAAGCCGAACGAACCAGTTTCATTCTCAATCCGACTTGCAACTAATCTATTTTTACGGCGTACTTTCAGACCATTCTGGGTACGCCGCAATTTGAAGACTCTCCATGCACAAAATTCTCTTTTTTTTATTTACCACTTTAATTGGACATGGAAGTTGGGCTCAGAGCTGTCCGCCTCGCAATTCGAATTTAAAGTCTGAGTCTTCTTTTTCCTGCTCCGCTCTGAAGGACCTTTTGCAATCAAAAGGTTTTGTTTGTGACGACCAGCCTGTTTGCAAAGGCAGGATCACTGGATATCCGGAACCCGTTTTGATCATGATTCCGACCAAATATCGCATCGATCAACCCGTGCATTTTCATTTTCACGGACACAATCTCACAGGTGACCAAAACCGCGAGTCGTTGCACTACAATCGCAAAAACGGTCAAGGGGATTATCTGAAATTCGCCAACGAAGCCGGAAACTCTTCCTTGATGGTTTTTCCGCTCTCAAAAGGCAAGTGCACCACTTTCCTGCAACACTTTAAATCGAAGAAGGATCTCGACACCTTTCGCGGTGAAATTTCCAAAATCACAGGCTCCCCACCTCAAAAGTTTTCGCTTTCCTTTCACAGTGGATCGGATGTCCTTGCGGATCGCTTTCTCAATGACCCAAGTATCGACTCTGAACTTTCCGGGATGGCTCTCTTCGACGCTCTCTATGCAGAACGAACCGGAATTCAAGGCGCCCTCAAACGATGGGAAAAATCAAACGCCCCACCTGCCTTCTCCAGTTACTATGTCGCCAATTCAGCGACGGCCCGCTACAACGAATGGCTGAAAAAAAGCTCGAATTATGGCGAGTTTTTTCCCGTTAAAACCAGTCATATGGGAATCATGGCCGACGGCCGAATGAGTGAGTTTTTCAAGAAATTCAGCACTGCTCCATAACGACAGGTACGGCGTACCTCCCGCTCCTGCGTCAAACCATGCCCGTTTATAAAGAAAAAGGTTTGCATACCCCCTGGGGGTATAGTAGCTCTGCCTCATGGCTAAGAAGGCAACCTCTCGCAAAGTGTCCACGTCGCATCCTGATCACACGGCGGAAATTCCGCGTCTGAAAAGACTGATCGGCCAGCTAGAGGGCGTCAAACGCATGATCGAAGAAAAACGCTACTGTATTGATATTATCAATCAGCTGCGAGCTTCCAATGCCGGCATCAAAGCCCTGGAGCTGGAAATTCTCAAAGGGCATCTCGAGTCTTGCATTCGTGCCTCCGCCAAAACTGACAATCCCTCGGATTTTAACAGCAAACTTTCGGAGCTGCTCAACACCATCAAAACTTAAATGAATCCATTTCCAAATCCACTGAACCTCATGGAGGAAACATGAAAACCATCCTGCTCGCCATCACCCTGCTCTTCAGCCAAATGATCTGGGCCAATGAACCACCCGCCAATTATCCCCTCGTCAAAGGACTGATTCGCAAGATTGATCTTGCCTCTCAACGCCTGACCGTCAAACACGGCGATATTCCAAATTTGCAAATGCCCGGAATGACCATGTCCTTCGCTGTGAGTGATGCCCAATGGCTCCAAAGTTTGAGCGTGGGAGACTCGATCCTTTTTGTCGTCGACGAAGTGGACAGCGACTACACGATTCTGTGGCTGCAGAAAACTCCCCCCAAAGAAGTGGGCACAGCCAATATTCTTTGCACCGGAGAAGCTCCGACAACGCCAAAGACAAATGTGGAAATCGAAATCCGACCCGAGCGTTTCAGTACGATTCGCTATGAAGTCTCCGAGGGGTCCTTCAAAGGAACTGCTCAAATCAATTCGATTGGCTACTTGAAGCCGCAACACGCAGACGATCGATATACTTTTCGTTCCGGAGACGGCCCATTGGACACGCAAGTGTCGTTTCGGCTGCTCAATGGCGAAATGACCCAAGGTCACTTTTCAACAGGCGGGACTCGGGGTTATAACTTCTCAGTTCGTTGCAACTGGGCCGATGAATAAATCAGGTACGGCGTACCCGAAAAAAACTGGAGAGAACCGATGAAAACATTGATTCCATTCTTGATTGCTTTGCTGTCTTTCAATTTGAGCGCAGCTTCCGCAACCCCACCGCCATCAACTGTTGAGTCCGTTGATTTGAATCGCTATATCGGTGCTTGGTATGAAATTGCCTCGATCCCACAGTGGTTCCAGAAAAAGTGTGTGAAAGGCGTGATGGCCAATTACTCGCTTTTGCCCAATGGACGAGTGCAAGTCGCCAACAGCTGCATCACCAAAAAAGACGAGAAGAAAATCACTCTGGGTGAAGCCAAAGTTGTCGACTCGAAGACCAATGCCAAACTCAAAGTGACCTTTGCCAAAATCTTTGGTGGCTACGTTTACGCATTTGGCGGTGATTACTGGGTGATTGATTTGGATCCGAACTACAACTACTCGGTCGTCGGCCACCCGACACGCGAATTCGGTTGGATTCTCTCACGTCAGCCCAAAATGGCCGATGCGGATTTAATTCAAATTTCCGAAAATCTCAAAAAGCAAGGTTACGACACTTGCAAATTCAACATGAGCCTTCAAGAAGGCGGCAACTCTCAGTCCTTGCCGCTTTGTGAATACGTTAAATCCCTCTCACCGAGCACTTGAGGACGAGTTCGCTTGAGCTGGAGCCGAAGCCGGTGTCGGCGCGGCAGATGAAACCGGTCGCTGGGTGACAAGGAGAGATTGAAACACTCCATCCGCCCAGCGGCGAGCTGGCTCGCCAAAGCGATGCACGCAATCCGGAGTGGTCTCAGCAGTTGTGGAATCACGACTGTCGACAAACTGGCAAAGTGATCCGACTTCTTTTTGAATCACCGCAATTAATTTTTCCAGGTTCGGTCCCTTACCTTGGCACATGGCCCCTGTCTTACCCAATACCGGTGGTCCAATCCAATCACATTTCGCCCCTGAATCTCGAATCTGCTTGGCAAATGGCGCAAAAGACTTCAACCCATTCAGTCCCAAATTGTTGGTCCCCAAAGCCACAATCACTCGATCCACTTTCGGCTGTCGGTTGAGAATTTGCGCCAAAGAGGGCAAATCTCCAGTTCCCTGACATTGAACCAATTTCGGATTTTCTGAAGAGTAAGTGCGGCATTTGTTCAGCTCTCTGGGCGGCTTAAATCCATTTTGAAAGTGTTGAACCGACATCCCTGGCGCGCAGTACATGGTGACTTTGTGTTTCCCCTTCTCAGACAAATTCCTCACCAGTCTTTGCCCGAAGTCTCCACAAGAATGAGAGTCGCCAATCACCACGACCTCTTCTGCCCGTGCTTGAGAAAAGAAACCTCCGGCCATCAGAAGACACAATGAAATCAAAAAGAGTTTGCTCATGTATCCATTATGATTTTCCGTCAAGGCAAAATCAAGAAAGCCGGGCCGGCCTATAAGACAAAGGTCTTCATCAAGTCCAGCGCAATTGCATTGGCCCGTTTGCGAGTCACCGAAACTAAAAACAACTCCTCGGTGATTCCTTCCATTTTACCAATTTCAACCAGCTCTCCGGCCTGAACTTGCCGGATGACCGAATGGCTCGCGGCCGGAATCAACCCAAGTCCCTCGACGGCCATCAATTTCTTCAAACCAATATCTTGAGTCTCCGCGATCACATCAAAAGAGATGCCGCGAGTTTTCGACCAATGTTCTAAGTCATAGCGCAACTTACTGGCGTAGGTCGGAAGTACGAAAGCTTGACCATGAAGAGATTCGGGAAATTTCTTTTTAAGAGATTTGAATTTTGGAGAACCATAAATCGAGACTGATTTCCGGGAAAACAACCGATGCACCAGCCCCTTGGCGGCCTCACCCGTCGGAATGAAATTGGTGACAAACAAATCGATCCGATGGGCTGTGAGCTCCCGAAGAATTTCATCCGAGCGACCTTCAATTAAACTCACTTGGCACTTGCCTGCTTTGTATGCGGCTTTGGTCAACTCGAGGATCACTTGTTTAGGAATGCTGTCCAGTGCGCCAATTTGCAAATGTGTCCTGGAAGGAACGATCTTATCGTGCAGCACTTCGAACATTTCATTGCCCATATTGAAAATGCTTTTGGCATATTCCAGAGCCACTTTTCCTTGTTCCGTGAGAACCAATCGTTTGTGCTTCCTTTCAAACAATTGCACTCCAATGGACTCTTCAAATTGTTTCAATTGCGCACTCAATGTGGGCTGTCCCAAACGGAGAATCTCAGCCGCGCGGGAAACGCTGCCTTCTTCAGCAATCAATTTGAAATAAAGCAAATGATGGTAATTGATCCAGACTTTCATGGCTTTTCGTCCTTTGTTGGCAGGGAAAGACCATTGTTATGCCAGGAGAGGTGAAAATCCAATATCGATTTTATCGATGGATTTCAGTTTTATTATAGATTTGATGAATTCATCCAAATCACCGAAAATAGATCCATATTTAAGGAGTTATCAAATCATGCTACTGTTTCCATTTGCTGATTACTGGGGTTTCTACGCACTTTTCACGCTTTTTGTTCTCGTTATTTTGGCGCTGGATCTGGGAGTGTTTCACAAAAACGCCCATGAAGTCTCATTTAAAGAGGCCTCTATTTGGACGACCGTTTGGATTGGACTGGCTTTTGTCTTTAACTTTTTCTTTTACAAATATGCGCAGTGGAAATTCACCACGGACGAAAGATATCTCTCGATGTCTGGCTTCGATCCAGATGCGCAAGCCAAAACATCGGCCTTGGAATTCTTGACGGGATTTGTCGTCGAGAAATCTCTGGCCATCGACAATATTTTTATTTTCGCAGTGGTCTTCTCTTACTTTGCGATTCCCAAAGTTTATCAGCATCGAGTTTTGTTTTGGGGAATCCTGGGAGCTTTGCTCTTCCGCGGAATCTTTATTGCCATGGGCTCCGTCTTAATGCAGTACAAAGCAGTGGTGATTTTCTTCGGCCTCCTGTTGATCCTGACTGGATTTAAGATGTTCTTTGCCGGTACAGCTCCCCAGAATCTGGAGAACAATTTCATTGTACGACAACTGAAGAGAATCTTCCGGATTCATCCTCAAATTGAAGGTGAAAAGTTCTTTGTGAAAAAGAGTGGCCTGCTTTATGTGACTCCTCTTTTCTTGGCTCTTTTGTTTATTGAAGTGACTGACATCATCTTTGCCGTGGACTCTGTCCCTGCTATTTTTGCTCTGACCAAAGAGCCTTTGATTGTATTCACAAGCAATATCTTCGCCATTTTGGGCTTGCGATCGATGTACTTCATGCTGGCCGGAGTGATGGATCGTTTTGCTCTGATCAAGTATGGCCTGGCAGCGGTCTTGGTGTTCGTCGGATTGAAAATGGTTTACTTGAATGAGGCCTTTGGCGGCAAATTCCCCATCTCTTGGTCTCTGGGCATTATCACTGTGCTCATCGGCTCCTCGATTGTGGCTTCCTGGATCATCGACAAAAGAAAAAACAGACAAGGCCTGCGAATGGTCTAAGAGCTGAACTCAACCTATCAGCGAGCCCAAATCACGGCTCGCTGATCTTGGTAAATGACTTTCCAAGATTTCAAATGCTGAACGATGGGAAGATCCGGATGAAGTTTGGTGACATCTAAAATAAAGAAGCGAAAATCATGACGGCGGACAGAGTCCTCGAAAAACTCTCGACTGGTGTTCATGCCATGATACTCATAAGCTAGAATTCGCGGATCATCGACATGGCCGTGAATAAATAAACTCTCAGGTCTGTTCAATTCCCAAATGAAAAAAGATCCCCACTCGTATTCATTGAAAATTCGCCCCTGCAAATTGTTTTTCTGAAGAAACTGAACGGCTCCCACAGGAAATGGTGAAGCTTCAATGCCAACTGCAAATTCTCTTTTTCCTGAAGCCGAATTGTAACCGTTGTTCAAAATCCAGACACCCATGGACAAAAAAACAATCGCACAAAAAACCCGCAATCGGCTTTCCCATTTTTCGCTGAAGGACCAATTCAATTGGTGCCAAAAATAAAAAGCCACCACGGCGAAACCCAAAGCACTGGTCGTCATAAAGCGGCTGGCATTCTGGGCAAGATAAACAAACACTGCAAAAGCAAAAACAGCGAACCAGTGGCCTTTCCTTTTTCGCAAAAGAGTCAAAACCATCAACCAACCTGTGACGATCAGAACCAGGATCAGTGCTTTCACTTCCCAAGTGGAAAGAAAGGGCTCACTGAAAGTCGGCATCCACTCAAAATTCAATTTTCGATGCAGAGCCCACTCGTCCTTAAAGGCTGTTTGCAGCGGATACAGCGCCCCTTCAACAAACAAGGGGTTCACTAGGACCGCGAGATAACTGAGAAGCACAGTGCCCCACTGCTGCCGAGTCGCTTGCCTTCCCTGCAAGACCACAGCTGCCGTCAGCAGCACTAAGCCCAACACAAAGCCCGGATGAAGATTGACCCAAAGAGCAAAGCTCAGAGGCAAAATCCAAACAAAATGTCGGGATTGCCAAAGTCGTCGACTGAGAAGTCCGGCCGTGAGCAACATCAGGCCAACATCCGAAAACAGCGAGGCTCGTTCCACAAATCGATGGGAACAGGCCAGACCCACCAACAAAAGCAAAGGAAAACTGAAGCCCTGGGGAATTTTCCATTGACGAGCTGAGGAAATCAAAGCTGCAAAAGCCCCTCCCCAAAGAGCAATTTTCAGACTCAAAATGCCCCACCAGCTTCCCAGCCAATAAGAAAAATAAAAGACAATGTAGCTCAGCCACTCGTGTTGAATATGCCAGTCTTTGAATTGAAAAAGATAAGGATCTTGCACGGGCAAGCTCCCTGTTTCAAAGATCAATCGCCCCAAACCCAAATAGAAAAAAAGATCCGCATCTTGAAAAGGAAAAACCAAGGCCACAAATAAAAGAAAGAAAAATGATGCCGCCGTGGCATAGGTTTTGAGATGACTCATTGATGCTCTTAGTCTTACGAGATTCAACCAGACTGACAAGTCATTTCGCAGATTCAGCCAGCCAAGGTTGAAGGACTCCCTCCCATGAAAGATACTGGCATCATGAGACGTCTAGTACACCTATCCGATCTCCACTTTGGCCGCACTCGTCCCGCTCTTATTCATGGCTTGCACTTTGAAATTCTCAAAATTCAACCCGACCTGATTGTGGTCTCGGGCGACTTGACCCAAAGGGCCACTCCGATCCAGTTCCGGAAAGCTCACAATTTTCTTCAAAGTTTGCCATTTCCCAAATTGGTTGTGCCAGGAAACCATGACATTCCGTTTTGGAATTTACCATTTCAAATTTTTCGTCCATTTTCGCGCTATCAAACTTTCATATCCAAGGAACTCTTTCCCCTTTTCGAAGATGAGGAGATCAGCGTCCAAGGACTGACTCCTCTCGCGAGCGGAACAAAGATATTGGCGCATTGGCAGACATTGCCCCCTTCTGTCATCCGAGTTCTCGTCAGCCATCAACCACTGGGTGCTCAGCATCCGCTCACTCGACACGCCGATCTCATTCTGTCGGGTCATTTTCATCAAGGCGAAATATTTCCAGCCGAACATGTGTACATGACTCAAAATCGATCCATCATTGAAATTCGAGCTGGCACGGCCACCTCCACTCGCATTCGTGAAGAGCCCAATTCCTACAACGTGCTCCAGCTGAGTGAAGATGAAATTCAATATGAAAAACGAACTTGGAGTGAAAACGAAGGTTCCTTTTTCACAGAGAAAACCAAACGCTTTTTCAATCATCCCCATCCCGATCACCGCAAGGAACCTTCGCTCCAGCCTGACTCTTGGAGAGAAAATCGCCCTCTCGATGGGTAATTTGCTGCGCCGGGAGATCCTCTCCTGGATTGGTGCTGAGCCCGCAACGCCCTGCGCACCGCCTCTGCCGTCTTTGTTTTTGACAAATCCTTTCACCCGCCAGTTAATCAAAGCTCATGACCCAAATGCGGCCCTTCCGTCACGAGGATCTCGAAGCCATTCGACTGTTCACTGATCGTGAGATCGGCACCGGCTATTATTCGATTCAGGAAATCGAAGACATTTTCCGGCGCTCACAAAAAAATGGAGTGATGTGCTCATACCTTTTGGAGTCTCCCGAGCAAGGAATTCTGGGAGTGAGAATCACTTATCCACCAGGTATGTGGAAAAAAGGAAAAGGCCAAGGCCTGCACCCGGAACTCTGGCCTCATCGCATTGAAGAGACGGCGTACTTTCAATCGCTCTTTCTTGCCAATTCCGTGCAAGGTCAGGGGTGGGGTGGAAAACTTTCGCAAGAGTCGATGAAAGCCCTCCGTCAGGTCGGCGCCAAAGGCATCGTCTGCCACTCTTGGAAAGAGAGCCCCAACGATTCTTCCAGCCGCTACTTGCGAAAACTGGGATTTGAATTGATTGCAGAACACGAAAAATATTGGAAAGATGTTCCCTACAATTGCACTCGCTGCGGATCTCCGCCCTGCCAATGCACGGCTCAGGAGATGTATCTTAATTTGGAGAAAAATATATGAGCACGTCTTATTGGTTGGATCGTTCCCCCAAATCAGACCGGAAAGTTTATGATGCTGTGATCGTTGGCGCTGGAATTTCCGGATTGTCGACAGCTTATTGGCTCAATCAAAAAGATCCTTCTTTGAAAATTGCGATTGTCGAAAAGTCTCGCTTGGCTTTTGGTGCCAGCGGCCGCAACGCTGGATTTATCACGGCCGGATCCGTTGAACATTTCAATCGCATGATCACCAAGCATGGCTTCGATGAAGCCGTGGAGATTTGGCGATTTGCTGAAACCAATTTGAAGCTTTTGCAAGAACACATCATCCAGGATGATGGAGCTGCGCTCGAATTCGAAAAAAATGGCTGCTACTCTTTGGCAGCTCAGGAAAACGAATTCACTGAGTTGAAAAAAGTGGCTGAAGTCATGAAAGGTCTCAACATTCCCACGGAGACTTACGATTCAAAAGATGTCTTCAAACGTGTCGGAGCCCAAAATTTTGTCGGCGGCATCAAGTACATGGACGATGCCACTGTCAATCCTGTGAAGCTCGTGAATAAAATTCGCTCGAAAGTCAAAGCCGACCTCTTTGAGTCCACAGAAGCTTTTCGGATTGAATCCACCAGTGATGGAAATCGATTGCTGAAAACAGACCAAGGGGACTTTGAAGCCCCGATGATTCTGATGAATCTCAATGGCTACACTTCCCAACTGCACCCGTGGTTCAAAGACAAAATTTATCCCACTCGCGGTCAGTGCCTGATGGTGGACAAAGTTCCTCGCTTCATGGAAGGTCCATGCTACGCCAATTTCTACTTGGATTATTTCCGTCAAATTCCCACTGGCGAATTGTTGATTGGCGGATTCCGCCAAGTGGAGAAGGAAACCGAAGTCGGAACTTCAGATCACACCACGGAGCCGATTCAAAACTCATTGCACAGTTTCGTCTTGAATCATTTGCCTCAATTCAAAGACGCTCGGGTCACTCACCGCTGGTCGGGTGTGATGGGTTTCTCATCCGATGGTCAACCGATGGTCGGTTCTTTGCCTGATGATCCTCAAGTCTTTTTTGCGGGCGGATACACTGGACATGGAATTGGCTTGGCTTTCCACACGGCTAAACATTTGGTGGAAGTCGTTTTCGGATCAGACGCGCCTCGCTGGCTCTCAGCTCGCCGCTTTTCCTAAGCGCGCCTGACCTTGCATTTTATTGGCGCTTTTTTCGGGCCATTTCTTTTTCTTCTGTATGATAGAAGGACTGGTATGTGCCCATGTCAAAACGCCAGCCCTCATTTGTTTTCACGAATGGGATGAGCCGTCTTTCACCTTTGGACTCACTTTCGACCACAGCATGGTCTGTTGCAATCACTTCACTGCCGCAGCTCAAGTCTTGAAGACGATCCATATAGCCGGCATGCATTTTTTGAAAGCTGCCTTTTGTTCCTTTGATATCTCGTCTTTCCCGCTCCGGCATCGCAGTCGTCATTTTCATGAAGCCCTCAAAGTTTTTCGCCTTGGCACTGGCGACCATCGATCGACAAGCTTCAGACGGAGTGGTTGAAGCCATGGCCGCTGCGGTCGAAGGAGCGCTCGTTGTCGTACCACCACTTTCCATCGAACTGCCGCTTTCCATAGACCGATCCATTTCAGTTGAACTTCCGCTCTGCATGGAGCTTCCACTGTGCATGGAACTTGTGCTGGGTTCGCTGGTGGCCTTTTTTGAAGTGTTCCATGATGAACCCGACATCTTAGAGTGCTCAGTCGCACAAGCGCTGAGGGCAATGGCGACGATTGATATTAAAATAGTTTTATTGAACATGGTGATTCCTCCTTGGGCATGGATTGGATGCCAGGAAGGGATTTCAGGCAAGCAAGCTTTGTCTGACAACACAGCCCAATTGCCAAAGGTCAGAATTGATTCAGTGCAAATCAATTCTGACCTCTTTTTTTTAAACAAAATTTAATATTACTGGCGAGTTGAATTCTCGCCGCGCTCATCTTGATGAATTTTGATCAATGCCGAATTCACAGCTTCAGCCACTGACAATTTGCTTTTATTGGCCATCCAACCAGAATTTTCGTCACGTACTTTTTCAAGTTCCTGACGAGCATTGGGATCATCGAAATAATTCAAAGCATTTCGGCCCGCTTCTTTTAAGTCGCGATCATTGGACTTCAATAGATCCAATATTTTTGGAAGTGCCGGGGCTCCGATTTTACCCAGACTCTGACTGCACCATTTTCGAACTTGCAGATCTTCATCGCGCACGCAGTTTTCAGCCGTTTCCAAAGCTTCGTTGCCAGCGCTTTTCACATTGAGTTCAGCCAAAGCTCGAGCGGCCACAGGTCGATTCAATTTTTGAGGTTGGACCACTTCCTTGCGAATGGCCTGAAATCCAGAATGTCCCATGCAATTCAAAGCTTGCATGGCTGGATCTTCTTTTCCACCTGTGCGAACCAAAGCCACCACTTCATCCAAATGAGGTTCTGCGACTGTTCGGCTGGCTTGAGGCAGAACACAAATCAAAGCCACGGCCCGACCCTTGTTTTCTGTTTTTCCTGTCATCAGCTGATCAACCACAAATTCAGTGACAACTTCTTCACGCTTGAGATCTTCGACCAAAACACGTGCGGCGAGAAAGCTCGACTTCTCGCTGTCCAAGAGTGATTTGAGACGTGCAATTGCGAACTTTCGGTCTTCTTCACCCATTTTCGCCATCACAGAAGAGGCCGCATGCACAACTTCGGGAGCTTCTTTTTCCGAAATGCGCTTGATAATCAAATAAGAAATGGATTTGAGTTTTTCAGCACCGTAACGACTCATTCCACGAATAGCTGCCGTGCGAACCACAGCGCTTGGATGATCCGCCATCACTTTAGCCAACTTTGGCAGAGCCATCACCGAAGTCAGGTCCGAGCACTTCAGAGCTTTGATGGCCCAATACACAGTGTCTTCGGGCCCGATGGACTGCAAGGACGCCAAAATATCTTTATTGCCTTCAAAACAAGGTTTTCCGCTTTCTGCCATGGCTTGAAAAGATTTTGCCTTTTCACTGCTCGCCACTGGAACTATTTCTTTGTTCTCTAATTTTTCAGTTGTCGCTACCAAAGCTGCAGGTTCAGAACCCGATTCAGGCTCTCCTTGCTCGAACAAATTCACAGTGACTTGGGGATGAGTGGTCAAATAAGCACTGACAATGGTCTTTCCCAAAAACAGAGCGGTCACCGGAATCATGGCGAAAACCGGCAAGCTCGACAGGAAGGCTGTCACTCGACTGAAGGACACTCGAGAAGACCAAGTCAAAATCGGCCCCATCAAACTCCACACACCGACAAACAAAGTGACCGAGAAAACAATCGGAATCACGAAGGCTTGCCAAATCAAAGGAATCCAAGAAAATTGGCCCAAAAGATAAAAACCAAAAGCCACCGCTGCAGCTTGAAATGCCCGGAAGATCCAAGGTTTGGAGTTGTAGCGCAGAGAACTTGGCAACGAGTGCGCAATCCAAATTCCCGCTTTGCTCAAAGTCCGAATGTTCAGAACCAGGCAAAGAAAGATGCCACCGGCGAGAGCGCCTGACGAAATCATGGGATCTTCAAGCAATTGTGGAAAATGAATTCCAGCCACCACAATGCTCACCAAGCAACCAATGAAAAAGACAAACCACGGAATGATCAGATTGCGAATCACATTGATTTTCATGCTACTCCCCATCACGAGTCGGCAGAGACCTCAAATTCGAGATTCCCTGACTTTGACTGTGTGAACCTATTGAAGGCATTGAGCATAAAGCCCTCAGGGAGAGAGGTCCAGTTTTCGACAGCTTTTTGAGAGCCTATAGCACAGGTTGTCGTAATTTTGTTGCTCAGCAAATTCGATCAATTTTTCGAAGGCCTTTCCTGCTTTTGCAAATCTTCCGAAGGCCGATCTGGATCCACTTGTGGAACAGGTTGCCGCTCACAGGCAAGAAAAGTGATCAAACTCAGCAACAGTCCAAGAGTCATTTTCGATAATCCTCGAGAATTCATAAGACCTCCTTCAGCCATCCAGAGATGCAAATTTTATTCTGTGCTTCCTTCTCTCGAGCCTGCCAGACGACAGACTCTGCTCAATTGACTCCGGAATTCAAAAGGCGCTTACTCAAACTGACTTTCACTTCGGGGGTTGCTTGTATGCACAAGAAACACTTTCTCAAACCCGACGGTCGGCGGATGATTCTTTACAGCCGAAATCCGATCCCAGATGAAATTCAATCGACCAATCCTCCGCATGAGCCCATTCAAGGAACTCCTCACATGCGCTGGCATCCTCTGCGCGGAGAATGGGTGGCCTACGCCAGTCACCGCCAAAATCGAACATTCTTGCCTCCCAAAGAGTATTCGCCCCTGGCCGTCACCAAGTCGAAAGACTTTCCAACCGAGATGCCAGAGGGCCAATATGACGTGGCGGTCTTTGAAAATCTTTTTCCGTCTTTCAGCGAAACTTCGGCTCCATCGCCGGATCTCTTTGTGCCAACAGCTTCCGCGCAAGGAGTTTGCGAAGTCGTGGTGTTCACCCAAGATCCCGACACTTCTTTGGGAAATTTGAGCGTTGAAGAAATTCAACTGCTTTTGCAGGTCTGGGCTGAAAGGACAAAAGAGTTGGGTTCGCGTCCCAGCATTGATTATGTTCTGCCATTTGAAAACCGCGGTGTCGAAGTCGGAGTCACTTTGCATCACCCACATGGACAAATTTACTCTTACCCTTTTGTTCCTCCGGTTCCCGCGAAAATGCTGGAGAATCAAAAAAAATACTTCCAAGAAAAGCAGCGCGGATTGTTGCAAGATTTCATTCGTGACGAAATCAAAGATGGACGGCGACTGATTCACGAAGAAAATTCGGCACTGGCTTTTATTCCTGTTTGCGCTCGTTATCCTTATGAAACTTGGGTGGCTCCCAAACGCCCAGCCCCTTTTCTCTCGGATCTTTCAAATCAAGAGCTGCGCGATTTGGCCGTCGTTTTAAAAACAGTTCTACTGAAGTTCGATCACCTGTGGAACAAACCCTTTCCCTACTTGAATATTCTTTACCAAGCACCCACAGATGGAATCTCGCACCCTGAATGCCATGCTCACTTTCAATTTTATCCACCACTACGAACTCGTGAAAAATTGAAATATTTGGCCGGCACGGAAATTGGGGCTGGGACTTTCATCAATGACACTTGGCCCGAGGAAAAAGCAGCTGAACTTCGCGCCGTCGAGGTGCCGTCATGACGGAAGTCACTCGCAAACTGCAAAGGCTCCGAACCTGGATGAAACAAAATGAAATTTCCGGCATTCGCTTCAAAGGTGTCGATTGGTTTTCCTGGATCACTGGCGGCGCCAGCAGTGTCGTGATTTTCACCAGCGAAACCGGAATCGCCGAAGTTTTCATCACCAGCAAAAATGCTTGGATTCTCACCAACAAAATTGAAGGCAATCGTCTCATTGCCGAAGAAACGCCTTCTGAATTCGAAGTGTTGGCTTTTCCCTGGCAAGAGACAAATGCCGCCGAGGAATTCACCAGAGCTCAATGTCAAAACGGCCTTTGCCTTTCCGATCGCCCCAGCTCAAGCGAAGAAATGATTCCCTTCGCACTTCATCTGCTCAAAATGCAATTGCTCCCTGAAGAAATTCTTCGTTATCGCCAAGTCGGCCGCAAAGCCGCCGAAGCCATGACTGAAGCTCTCTCGGCCGCTCGTCCTGAATGGAGCGAAGATCGATTGGCCGGCGAAGGCGCCAAATGCTTGTGGAGTCGGGGCTTGGATCCGACGCTGATCATGGTCGGAGGGGAAGATCGCGCCCCTCTCTACCGGCATCCCATTGCCACGGCTGCTCCCTTGGGCCGATTTGCCATGATGGTCTTTTGCGCTCGCGCTTTTGGCCTCTATGCCAATCTCACTCGCTTTATTTTTTTTGATCCGCCGAGTGAAAAAGAAAAAGAGCGTTTTCAAATTGTCGCCCGAATCGAAGCGGATATTTTTTCTGCCAGTCGCCCCAATGAAGCGCTTCCAAGTCTTTATCTTAAAATGGCTGAAAGTTACAAGCACTGGGGATTTGCGGATGAAATCAACCGCCATCATCAAGGCGGACCCACAGGCTATTTGTCACGTGAGCACATTGTGACAGCTAACAGCCCACCTGAATTGAGAATCAGCGAGAACATGGCTCTGGCTTGGAACCCCAGTCTCCCCGGAGTCAAAATTGAAGACACCATCTTGGTCACCAATTCAGGACTGGAAATTCTCACCGTCGATCCGGATTGGCCAACAATTGAACTGGGCGGATACCGACGCCCGGATGTGTGGGTGAAACAATGAAAGAAATTGTGGCGGAAGCCTTCGGACGAGTGAACTTGATCGGCGAACACACGGATTACAATGGCGGTTGGGTTCTTCCCACCAGCATCCCACAAAAGACAAGGGTCCGCTTACGCCCACGGCAGGACCAAAAAGTGAATGCCAATTCGGCCAAAATTAAAAACGCCGACTGCTCCTACCTTTTGGGTGAAGAGAAAAAGGGACGTCAATGGCTGGATTACATTCAAGGAGTGACTCATATTCTTCTGAGCGCTGGCCACAAAATCAGCGGATTCGACATTTCAGTGGAATCCACAGTGCCGATTGGCAGCGGCTTGTCTTCCAGCGCTGCCTTGGAAGTCAGTCTCCTCAAAGCCCTTCGCGAAGCTTTTAACCTGAAGATCACAGACACGGAATTGGCTCTGATGGGCCAGAAGGCGGAAAATGAGTTTGTCGGAGCTCGTGTTGGAATTATGGATCAAATGGCCTGCGCTCTCGCACGCGCTGGAGAAGCTCTTTTCTTGGACACCAAGACTTTGCAATTTGAACGCATTCCTCTTCCACTCAATGAGATGGATCTTCTGGTCATCAATTCGGGAGTGGTGCACTCGCATGCCGGCAATGAGTACAACGATCGCCGCTCTCAATGCGAAGAGGCCTGCCGACTGTTAAAAATTCAACAACTGCGCGATCTGGGCACCCAGGATTTGCACCGCTTGGAAGTGCTGCCGGATCTTTTGAAGCGAAGGGCTCGGCATGTGATCACAGAAAATGAAAGAGTCCACGCCGCCGTCGAAGCGATTCGCCAATCCAACTGGCAACATTTGGGAAATTTGTTTCGCGAATCGCATCGTTCAATGAAGGAAGATTATGAAACTTCGATTCCAGCCATTGACACTTTGGTGCAAATCACAGAGTCCCACCCCGCCGTGTTTGGAGCTCGCCTCACGGGCGGTGGATTTGGCGGCTCAATTGTCGCCATCACCGAGCCTGGCTTTGCTCAAACCGTCTCTCTCGAAGTCATTCCACAGTATAATTTGAAAACAGGACAACAGGGCACACTTTTGGTGCCCTGAAATTATTTTTTGATTTTAAGGTCTTTTAAAAGATCGCCAAAGGTCCCAAACTTGGCCTGGCTGGATGTGTGGGATCTCCAGGATTCGTCCGCAGCTTCGCCCGGCAAGCCCAAAGAAATTTTTTTCTCTTCCAATTTCAACTCGGCCACTTGCACTAGAACTTTATCGCCTTTTTTCTTGTTCTCGTACTGGGAGGCTTCGGTCGAATCTTTCCACTTGCTTCGTGGCAAAAGACCAGTGACTCCGGGGCCAATGCTCACAAACAAACCGTAGTTTTCTTTTTTCTCAACAGTTCCTTCAGTTGTGAAGCCGACTGGATAATTTTGCGCCACACTCAACCAAGGATCGCTCTCACCGCCCCCTTGTTTGAGAGAGAAAGACATTCGCAATCGTCCTTCTTGATCTTCAATTTTCAGCAATCGGACTTTGACGTTCATTCCAGAATGAACAACGTCTTCAGTTTTCACTCCTCGTGACCAGCTCAATTCAGAAACGGGGATCAAACCTTCCAATCCATTTTCCAATCGCACAAAGGCACCAAATTTTTCCAAACGAGTGATGCTACCGTCGTACATATCACCGACTTGCGCTTTTTCCAGCATTTGTCCTTCGACTTCAGCTTGACCTTGTTCCAAGAGACGACGACGAGAGATCACGATATTTCGTCCCTGATTTTCATAAGCCGTGATGATGAATTCAAAGCGTTTGCCCACATAAGCGGTTTGATCTTGAGGCACTCGCAATTCAATTTGGCTCAAAGGACAAAAAGCTTTTTGTCCTGCCAGGTCTACTCGAAATCCTCCCTTGACGATTTCGAGCACTTTGCCTTCAACAGGAATTTCCATGTCGAATGCATCTTCCAAATTGTCCATTTCTTGCGAGCTGGATTTGGCCTGTTTGTAGCGCAGGAAAACTTCGCCTTCGCGAACTTTCAAAACCACCACTTCGATGATGTCACCGACTTTGAATTTAGGCTGTTTGTTTTCGTCGAGAATTTCTTTGAGGGGCAAATGACCGTCCACCGCTGTGCCAGTGGAAACATAGACCATTTCTTTGTTGATGGTGAGAATTTCACCTTTGAAACTATCACCGTTTTGCAGAGCTTTGCCGCGCAAACTTTGTTCGAGCAGAGAACCAAAGTCGTTTTCATTGGCTTGAACATCATCACCGAAAATATCTTTTTTTGCCATAGCAGTATCCTGATTGAATGAGATTGGAAACCGCAAGATTAGCGAAAGAATCCGGGGCTGTCATCAGGCCCCGGACCTCTAGGACACAGCGATAAGCCGCTTCCAAAGCGTTTAGAAGCGCCCCCGGGACTCAACACTGCGAAAATGAGAGCGAGAACCTGTTTCGCCCATCGACCGAGGTGCCATCGGACGAGCCTCCGACACGCTGATCGAACGGTTGAGCAAAGAAGAGCCATGCAGCTTTTCAATGCACTTAGCCGCTTCTTCCTCGTTCGCCATTTCCACAAATCCGAAGCCTTTGCTTCGTCCACTGCCTCTTTCAGTAATCACCTGTGCCGACTGCACTTTGCCGACGGTAGAAAAGTGTTCTTCGAGATCCGAAGAATTCACAGAGTAAGACAGATTTCCGATATACAATTTATTTCCCATTGATGCCTCCAGGGGACTGCGCTTAGAGCGACTGATTTCCCCCAAACTATGACTTGCACTTTTGCTTGGCCATCGGATTCTGATGACTCGCACTTTCTAAAGAAAAAAAATAAATTGCCTGCTGGTCAAGATGACAACTTTTGACTTTAAAATTTTCAGGTACCTTGTGGAACGAACGTCGCAGGTGAGATCGCCTTTCGCGACCTGAAATCATAACTTTCTCCATGCGCGAGAATATGAAGCTTCACATCGTGCATAGACATTGTTTTCTCAGCGCTATCCTCAGAGATATTGGTGTAACTCACGCTGTGCCCATCAATCACATAGACGGCATTGGAACCCATGACTTCGAAATGAGTTTTATCAACAATCACGGCCGTGTCTTCGTCGATTCCAATTCCCAGTATCCCCGGGTTCAAGGCCACCGCTCCCAGCAATCGGCCAATGCGCCCCCTTTGCGCGAAATGCTGATCTATCATCATTCCCTTGGCCAATCCAAATCCCGGCGCCATCATCCAATTTCCGATTTTATGCGTCTCCGTCGCTTCGCCACCAACCAACATGGTTTGCCCCATGACGGAAGCGCCGGCAGAGGTTCCGGCAATGATTCCACCTTGTCGGTAAATTTCTAAAATCTGATCTTCAATCACGGTCCCGCCAATTTTCGATGACAGTTTCAACTGATCTCCACCAGTGAAAAAAATTGTTTTAGCCCCTTGAAGCATTTCCAAACAACGTGTATCCCGAGCGTCTTCGGGTTGAGTGACTTGCAAATGATGAATTTTTTTAATTCCAAGGCCTTTGAAAAGAACTTGATAATCCTGCCAGAGCTCTTCTGGATATTCCGAAGCGGCTGTGATCACCACCAATTTTCCGCCGGCATTTCGCTTGGCTAGTTCGCTCAAGATCAAGCGATCTCCTTCTTTGTCTTCACGTCCGCCAATGATGATCAAACATCCTTGCCGCGAAACTTGCCTTTTGCCTTTGTTTGAAATGGCTCGTTTTTGCGTCATCAGGTGAATCTCCTTTCCATGGCAGACTGGCGAATATCAAGATCCTCTTCCCACTCAATGATTTCCCCAGGAAAGTCGAAAATATCTTTCACAGGCGTGGGATCAAATTGCCGAATCAATGGCATCAAGTCATCGATGGATTCGTAAATCACCACCACCAAATCATTGTCCTGAATAGGAAGAAGAACCAAATCCAAAGCTTCTTTTTCGCTCGAAGCAATCGAGACCTGTTTGTGGGGATAAAGACGCCGAATTTCCTGTTGAGCCAGGGCCGGTATTTCGCCTGGCTGACGACCTCGAAGATCTCGATCATCGCGAAGAACAAATCTGTCAAAGTAGCGTCCCGCTCTGGCCGCTGCCATGCGAACAATTTCGTCAGTTCGGTCCCCCGGCAATCCGAAGATCAAAGTTTTTCGAAACCCCGAGTAAGAAGACAACCATTCTCCCAAAGCTTCGATGGCATCCGGATTGTGACCGTAATCCAAAACCAAGTAGCCACCTGACAGTCTGTACAAATTCAATCGGCCACGGTTTTCAGCATTGGCTTCAAAATTCACGAGGCCCTCAATGATGTCGGATTCATTGGCTCCCATTGCTGCGCTCGCACAAACAGCGGCCAAGGCATTGGCGATTTGAAAGGATGCTTTCCCCTGCAGAGTAAAATTTAAATTCTGCACAGCCACTAGGCGCTGAATGACTTTGTGATGTTGCAAAAACAACCAGCCCTGTTCCAGCCAAGCGCCACTGCCCCCAGCGTGCAAATGCTGCATCAATGCTGGGTTGTCACTGCGAAGTGAGTACAGAAAAAAATGCTTCTTATTTTTTAAAACTCGGGGACTCTTTTGCAAACCAAGAGATTCTTCATCATCCGCATTGAGGACCAAAAAACCATCAGGATGAACTCTTTCTGCGACCAGGGATTTGATCCAAACCAAATCCTCAATGTCTTCAATTCCATCTTGTCCGATGTGATCGGCGCGGATATTGGAAACCACAGCGACATCCGCCCAGTCATAGGCCAATCCCCCGCGCAAAATTCCGCCCCTGGCCACTTCGAGAACCGCCTTTTCGACCAAAGGATCGGACAGCACCATTTGGGCTGAAGCCGGACCTGCCGAGTCTCCGCTGGTGATTTTCTGAGAACCGATCCACACCCCGTCACTGGTGGTCATTCCGACAACAGCATTCGCCGAAAAAATTTTATGTATCAATCGCACAATGGTGGTTTTGCCATTGGTGCCTGTCACTGCCACCACAGGAATTCTCGAGGGAGTGCCATCGGGATACATCATGTCCAGAATGTCCTCTCCCACATTTCGCGCTTTGCCTTCTTGGGGGCACCAGTGCATTCGCAGCCCGGGACCAGCATTGACTTCAATCACTTTGAAAGTCGAATTGGGAGAATGGCCCAGTCCATCGGCAATAACATCAATTCCACAAATGTCCAAATCCACCATTCGCGCCACTCGTTCACAGAGAGCGCGAACGGCTGGGTGGACGATCTCGGTCACTTCTCGCGCCGTTCCGCCACTGGACAGATTGGCCGTGTTTCTCAAGTAAACAGTCTGCCCCTTGGGAGGAATCGACAGCAAATCGAGGTTTTGTTTTCGCAAAGTGGCCATCACCGCTTCGTCCACTTCGATCCGGGTGAGCGCGGAATCATGCCCCACTCCTCGCCGCGGATCCAAGTTCAATTGTGCGATCATTTGCTCGACTGTGGAGACTCCGTCTCCCTGAACTTGAGGGGGAAATCTCTGGGCAGCGGCAGCCAGTCGACCGCCAATAACCAGAAGCCGATAATCATTTCCAGGACACATTTCCTCTAGCAAAACTTCTTTGCAATATTTTTGAGCGCTCTGAAAAGCTTCAAGGGCTTCAATTTCACTTTGCAGATTAATCTCAACACCTTCTCCATGGTGTCCGTCCACAGGCTTGATCACCACGGGCCCCTTCATTCGCTCAAATTCCCGGCGCAGCTCACTTTCCTCTCGCACGACCACTCCTGGAGGGACAGGAATTTCAAAATCTCGCAAGAAGTCTTTAGTGAAGCATTTGTCTTGCACAATTTCGCTGGCGATCAAACTGGTGCGATCGCTAATGGCCGTGTTCAAGCGACGACGGTGCTTTCCCCACCCAAGCTGCAGCAGACTGCCACTTCCCAGGAAGCGGTGAGGAATTCCTTTTTTCTGAGCGGCTTGCAAAAGGCACTGGCCGCTCGGGCCTAATCGAGAACTCTCAAATATCTTCCGGATCTCTTGAATCTCAGTTCCGACAGTCGGAGATCTTTCAAGCAAAAGATCTTGCACCCAAGCGACAGCCCTTCGGCAGGCCTTTTCTGTGGCCAGATCATTCAGAGATCGAAGGACCACATCATAGTGACCGGGCTTCCCCGCCCATCGAGTTTTTCCAAATGAAACCGCCATTCCTGCGAGATTGCAAATTTCAATCGCAACATGTTCCACAATATGAGCGGGATAAGTTCCCTTTTCTAAACGGGACAAGAAACCGCCAGCCTTTCCCAGCGAACACGTGTGCTCGGATAAGCCAGGAAGAAGAGCCACCAGTTGTCGCTGAAAATCCGGAATCAGATGACTTCCCACTTCTGTCCAAGGCCCCAAGTCCAATCTCATCACCAGAACAGATTGAGAGTGATAGACATTGGGTCCTTGAATCGATTGAAAAAAAAGAATTTTCATTTCGACTCCCTTGATTTCGTCGAAGCCTTTGCCCATCGTCGAGGCGTCTCTAAACTGATCTCTCGAGCTGCCTTGTCCTCTCGAAGTCCCTGAAAAACCGGAATGCGCAAGATTCCGTCGTGAGTCCAATTGGCAAAAGTCACTTCTGCCACAAGCTCGGGCCTGACCCAAAATGTCTCCCGATCAAACTCGGGCACCGGTCCCTTGAATGGTTTTTTTCGACTGATGAGAGGGTTGATCTTCTCCTCGAGATCCAGCAGAGAAGGCAAGCTAAAGCCAGTTCCGACCTTTCCGACATAATGCAACTGTCCTTGGTCATAGACTCCCAAAAGCAGCGAGCCAAAAGCACTCGAGGCCCCTTGAGATCGAGTGAATCCGCCAATGACAAACTCCTGCCTCAATTTGCATTTGGATTTGAGCCAATTCTCATTGCGCCCCGAGAGATAAGCGCTGTCAGCTCGTTTGGAAATGATGCCCTCGAGTTGCAAGTCACATGCTGCTTCTAAAAATTCTTCGGCCTCTCCGCGAATGTGATCGCTAAATAGCACGGGAGTGGCACGAAGAGGCAGAAGAATTTCCTCGAGCTTGGCTTTTCGCTCGAGCAAGGGCTTTTGTCTCCAGTCCTCGCCATTGAAGAACAGCAAATCGAAAACATAGTAAAGAATCGAGTCTGACTTTTTATCCTGAAGGGCATTTTGCAATTTTTGAAAATCGCTGCGCCCCTCTTCATCCATCCACACAATCTCGCCGTCTAAAATCACATTCAGTTTTTTGAGCTTGTGAAGGGCTTGCTCCACAGTTGGAAAACGCCGTGTCCAATTTTGAGCATTGCGATTGAAGAGTTTCACTTGCCCGTTTTGAACATGGGCTTGCATTCGATAGCCGTCAAATTTCGTTTCGTGGACCCATTGGTCTCCAGAAGGCGGTGCTTCCACCAGAACAGCCAATTCCGCTTCCACAAACGACGTTGAATTCAACTTCTTTCGGGGAATTCTTTTTTCGACCTGGTTTTTCTGAGTCCGAATGCTTGGCACAAGCACCTCCGCGCCAAGTCGTTGCCATGACTGTGCCAAAACAGAAAACTCATCGACACGCAATGTTCACAGAGGCTGTGGAAGTTTGACTCATGGAAAAGGGAGGGAATGCCTCAAAACCTTAAGGAAGATCGAAAACAAGAAATTCTGACTCGGTTTTTGAATCGATTAAAACTTCAATTTCGTCGCTGATGGCCATTCCGTCACTGGCGCTCAAGATCGCTCCATTGACCTGCACGCTGCCTTCAATGACTTGCACCCAAGCGTGACGGCCTGGCTCCAACCCAATGCGGCGCTCTTCGCCAGATTTGAATTTCCCCAAATGAATATAAGCATTTTGATTCAATGTCAGCGAACCATCTTCTCCATCCGGAGAGGCCACCAAAACGAGACTCTTGGTTTGGAAGTCGCACAAGAAAGATTTTTGTTCGTAACTGGGAGACACGCCTCTCTTTTCGGGCTCGATCCAAATCTGCAGAAAATGCGCTTTTTGCTCTTGGGAGGCATTGAACTCGGAATGCCGAATTCCGGTCCCCGCACTCATGCGCTGCAATTCGCAGGGATTGATTTGGGTTGAATTTCCCATGGTGTCTTTGTGAATCAAAGCCCCTTCAATGACATAAGTGATGATTTCCATGTCTTGGTGGGGGTGAGAGGGAAAGCCCGAACCTCCGACGATTCGATCTTCATTGATCACTCGCAGGCAGCGAAACCCCATTCTTTCTGGATTGTAATACTGACCAAAGGAGAAGCTGTGATGAGAGTCCAACCATCCGAAATTGGCATGACCTCTTTTTGAAGCTGGAAGAACTGTTTGCATTCATCACCTCCGAGATCCCATCTGACTGCATGGGATCAGATTTTCATCCGACCATCCAGAGCTTGGAGGCCAAAAGTTTTGAAAGACAATAAATCAGTTTTGGCCGTATCGCCGACCTTCAAGATCGACATAGCCATCAGGTCGTTTGTCCCTGGAATCTTCGTGCAGCCAGTGCAAGAGAGCTCCATATTTGGTCCATTTGAATTCGCCTCCCACGTCCACTTGGTCTCCAACCTGAAGCGGAATTCTCTGCCCCTGATCGAGATTGTAAACGCAGAGCACTTTCTGACCTTGCGACGTGACGACTTCAAATTTCTGATGGCGAAGGCCCTGTTGATCATCTGCCAAAAGCTTGGTCACTTTGAGGCTGGCAGCTTCGAGAAAATACACATTTTGATGCTTATTGATGGCGTCATTGAGATTTTTATCATCTCCGACCGTCCCTGCCGAAGCGCTGAAAACCCAAGAATTGACTGCGAACAAAAGAGACAAAGTGATTTTGGTTAACTTCATGGCCCCCCCGAGCTGTCCAAAAGACTAGCGAAGTGAGAGAGGCACGGCAATGCCAAATAGCGTAAAAAAACAGGTTCTGAGGGGGGTTTTTAAATTCTTTGAAAATTTTCCTTTATTCTCAGCAAAGGTCAGTTACGATTGTCAGGATACAAATTAGTTAAACCGGGGGATCATCCCCGAAAAAAAGGAGATTCTATGAAACTCGTTGCTACTACAATCGTGACTTTGTTTGCTGCTGCTGCTTTCGCAACTGGCACTGCTGCTCCAACAGCTCCTGCTGCTACAACTGCGGCTCCTGCTGCTGCTGCTGCTCACACTGAAACAGCTAAGCCAGCTAAGAAAATGAAAGAAGCTCACGCTGCTAAAGCTGAAGCAAAAGCAGAAGCGAAAGCTGATTGCACTAAGCTCACTGGCGAAGCTAAAGCTAAGTGCGAAACTGCTGCTAAAACTCACTAATTACTGAGTTTAAAAAGCTGAAGAAGCCTCGCCTCAAACGCGAGGCTTTTTTATTTGAACTCGACCTTTTCAATCAAAACAGCTTCTTCACCAGCCGGCTTTTGAATGACCACTTCATCCCCTTCTTTTTTGCCTAAAAGTGCTCGAGCGACTGGGGATTTCCAAGAAATTTTTGCTTTCGAGATATCAGACTCATCCTCACCAACGATTTGATACGTGTGCTGCTTCTCTTCTTCATCGAGAACAGTGACTGTGGCACCAAAAACCACTGTGCTGCCATTCAAAGTCTTGGGATCGACAATAAATGCATTTTCCAATCGAGCCGTCAGAAAACGCAATCGACTGTCAATTTCACGCAAACGACGCTTGCCGTAGATGTAATCGGCATTCTCGGAACGATCTCCGTTACTCGCTGCCCAGGCGATCGTCTCGACCAGCTTGGGCCGTTCTTCGTGAAAGAGCCGAGCGTATTCCGCTTTCAATTTTTCCAGACCTTCAGGAGTGATGTAATTTTTCTGTTCCATAGTCCGGATAAACTACCACAGACTTTGGCCGAATTCCAATGCGCCTGGCACAAGATCCGTTCACGGAATCACTTGAGAATCCGAAAAAGAATTCTGGAAAGGGTCGAGCCAAGTGAGAAGAATTTGGAAGCGAATCATTGCTGCTGCCATTTTGTCTTTTAGCGTCTACGGCGCGACTCAATATTTTGCTGATCAATTTCGCCCTCAACGACAAATTGAAAACACTGAGAATCCAATTGCTTACATCAAAGATGTCGATGACGAAGTCGAAAAACGCGCCGTCACGAGTTTGGTTTGGAAAGGCGTCAGCACCGGCGAACTCTTGCATCCTGGCGAAGCCATCAAAACATCTTCGCAAGGTGAAGTTCGCATTCAATTCACAGAAAGTTCACGCTTTATTGATCTGGATCCAGATTCTTTGATTGTGCTGACTCAGGAAAAAAATAGCGAAATTTCACTGGATCTTCTCAATGGAAGTTTACTCGTCGGGCAAAAACAGGAACAGAGCTCTGCGAAAAGCGAACCCGCTCTCACTTTGAAATCCAGTCAAGGCAAAGTCGACTTGTCCGAAGCCACAGCACAAATCTCGAAAAGCAGCGGAGACCAAATTGATGTGCGCGTTTTGCGCGGCAAAGCCAAAGTCGAAAAAGATGGCAAAATCCAAGAATTCGACAAATCTCGCCAGCTCTCAAAACTTGAAATTCTCTCGCCCCTTTTGGACCAACCTCTTTATCTCAATCCTTCATCGGAAGAAGCCGTCCCTTTCAAATGGAAAGGATTTCCAGCCTCAACTCGGACTTCGTTGTGGATTGGAAAGACACGCAAGAACCTCTTGGAAATTTCGAGAACGGAATCTCCCGATATCACCCAGTTGACGACCCGCTTGAATCCAGGAAATTATTTTTGGAAACTCAAAGCGCATGAGGCTCTCAAAGGCCAGATCGTCGAAGAAAGTCCTCTTTTTCGTTTGAAAATCGAAAATCGATATCCTCCGACGCTTGTTCAGCCAGCTCACCAATCCAAACTGTCCGAGTCCGCAGTTCACTTCCAATGGCATCAACCAGCCACAGCACAAAGAGTGCTGGTGGAAATTTCCAAGGATTCCGCTCTTAAAGAAAAAATTTACTCCGAAACCTTCACTGGATCAGAAAGTTTTGAACGCGAACTTTCCCCTGGTCTGTACTACTGGCGCCTCTCGGCTCTTTACTCAGAAATGAAGTCTCTGGTTTCCAGTCCTGTTTATTCCTTTACGATCGGCCCGGCGCCAGAGCCCGAGAAACCTCAAATTCCGGTACAAATTTCTTGGCTGACCCCAGACTCGCAAAAACCTCTTTATTTTATTCAATCTCCCAAAGCCCAATTGTCCTGGACCACCAATCAAACAGATCAAGTGCATCACTGGCGCTTAAAATTGGCAGACAACGAGGAAGCTCTCAAAAGTGAGCAAATCAAACCGCTCGTGCAAACTGAAATCAAAGAGACGACTCATGAAGCGCCCCTTCCCAAACCCGGGCGCTATTTGGCGATGGTCGAAGCTTTGAACGAGAAAAACCAAATTCTTGCGAGCTCAACGATTCAGAATTTTGAAGTTCTTCCCATGCCCTTACTGACGTCCCCTCAATTTGAACCTCTCGATGGGGATTTCAAAACCGATCCCAAAGGAAATCTCAATTTGCGTTGGACATCGGTGAAAGGAGCCAAGGAATATTGGCTCTCTTTGGCAGACGAGTCTGGCAAAGAAATTCGCAAAGCTCGGTTCGAAAGAACGGCGACGGCCCTTTCTAATCTCTTGCCCGGGATTTACCAAATCTCAGTGATCGCCGTGGATGAACATGGTCGGGAATCCGAACGCAAACCGAGCCGCAGAGTCTTGGTTCCCGAAAGCAGCGGACTGCAAGCTCCCAAACTTAAAAAGATCGAGGTCGATTGATGACGTCCTGGATCTTCACCCTGATCTTGTGGGTCCTTTTCTTGAATTTTCCTCTGCCAACCTGGGCCCAGTACAAAAGAACTGTGACAGTCGAATGGGAAATGATTGATGGAGCTGCTCACTACGATGTCGAGTGGATCAAAGTCCCAGCGGCTGCCAACGTGCAACCACTTCGTGTGCAGGTTTCAGGCAAGCCATCTTGGTCGGGCCCGATGGCCCCTGGAATTTATCAAATGAGAATTCGCGCTCTCGATCGCAGAAAAGTTCCAGGTGACTGGTCTGCCTCCGAAGAATTCAAAGTCGGCTTGGATCCTGTGCAAAGTCACACCCCGCTTGATGGCAGCCTCATTGCAACTGCGGAGTCAGAAAAAGAAAACGTCCGATTCCAATGGTCGCCTGTGCAAGGAGCCGAAAAATATCTGTTTGAAATTCAATCGGAAGATGGCAGTTTTCATTTTTCTCAGGAGACCACCACAGCAGAATGGACATTCGCACTGGCTGTCGCCCAGAAGTACACATGGTCCGTCAAAGCTCAAGCCTCTGAAAACATTGTGAGCGAAAAAGCTCAAATTCTCTCCTTCTCTTTGATGGGTAAAAAATTGGACACTCCCATTTTCCAAGAAATGGACACACTGGGGATGATCAAATGGTCACGACCCTCCTTTGCAGAAACATTCGACATTGCCTTGTCGAAAAAAGATTCGGCCAGCGATGCTTGGCAGCCCGTCGAAAAAATTCAGGCCAGCTCTCAATCGCAAATTCGACTGAAAGAAAATTGGATAGATGGAGTGTATTTGATTCAAGTCAAAGCTCACTCTCCACTGCGAGAATCCTCGGACACTGCAGTGGCTCAATTTCGTGTCGACGACAGCAACCGGCAGGCAATTGCTGAGCGTGAAGCCTTCCAGTTGCGAGAAAAGTGGGACCGCCGGGAAGGCTATTTTGCAATTCTTCGCCAACAGGTCGGTCTCATGGACTACACCAGCAACAATGTTGATCTCTCCGAAAATGCTAATTTTGCAGCGCTTGGCGGATTTGCCCGCCTCAGCGCTGGACATTTTGGAAAAGGCCGATGGGGCGGCTCTCTCTCCGCCGAAGTCGGCGGAGTTTACTTGGATGGCCGATCGTACACAGCCTCGACAATCGAAGTGACCGCTATCAACCGACAGACTTCTGAAACAGGAGAAGTCCGCCATTCCTTTGGGCCCTTTTTCAAAGAACTTCCGATGATCTCTTCGGCCAACACCGAGACCCACACAGTTGACCGAGCTTCTGCCATCGGCCCCCACTATGGTTATGAGTGGAGCCGAACTGTGGCAGGCAAAGCCGGAGTTCTCATGAGCTTCGATGCCTTTATGAACCTGATCAAAGTGCGAGCTCCCAGTGAACAAAATGCCGCTCCTTCGATTTCCTTGCAAACTGCGCTCATGGGAACTTACAGGCTGACAGAAACTGCAACTGGATTTTACGGTTACACTTATCGAATGGATTCCTTGGCCTTCGGTCCCGCGGCCAACAGCATTGCCAACAACAATATCATGCTCAAAGGTCACTTTTTGAATTTTTACTTGGAGTGGGGCTTATGAGAATCGGCATCTCGATGAAATTGATTTTCATGACTGTCGGTTTTTTGGTGGCCACCACTTTTGCCATTGCTCTTTCCAACAGCCAAAATATCGAAAAAAGAATTTCAGCTCGCGAAAAAGATTTCAACCAGGAAAAAGCTCACTCAAAAGCCGTTGAGGTCAGAGGCCTCTTAGCGTCTTCGATTGAAAGAACTTTGGTGCTTGGACAAATGGCTGTGCAAAAATCCGGAAGCAGCGAAGAAGTCGACTTTAATTTTGAGAAAGACCGGCACCTGGTCGCTTTGACCATTTATCACGTACAAAATGAGCAGATCTCCACTGTTTTCGTCAAAACCAAAAAGTCATTTTGGGAAGAAAATAAATTGGATGAAAAATTTCTCAGTCAATTGAGAGAAAAATCAGCTTTCCCACTGCAACTTCTCCTGCAAAAGAAAGTGGCTGTTCGCAATAGCACTCTTCCAAAATCCCCTCCCCTACTGACTATTGGAATTCCTCTGACTCGAGATTCGGAAGGGCGAGTCACTCATTTGGCGCTGGCCGATTACAAGCTCAGCCTCGTTCAGTCCGCCTTCAATGAAAAGAGCACTCGAGTGCTCTTTGTGACTGATGAAAAAGGAGTGCTCCTGGGGCATCAAGATGAAACCAAAGTGCTGGCTCGTTTGAATATGAAAGACAATCCTCTGGTGGAATTGGCCTTGACCTCGGAAGCTCCCAACCTTCAAAAAGAATATTTGGAACCTGATATCGACAAAGAAGTGATCGGCGCCTACCACAAAATTCCCGATCAAAATTTGATCGTTTACTCGGAAGTCGACAAAAGCATCATCCAAGAAGCTGTTGGCACTTTGATCAGCTCAATTGTTGAAACGGCTGGCATTTCAGTTTCGATTGCTATCTTTTTGATTTTTCTCTTTTCAATGACTCTGACCCGGCCGATTGAAACATTGGCGTATTTGATTCATTCCGTTTCCAAAGGTCAGTTCGATGTCAAAGCCCGACTGAAAATTCGTTCGAAGGACGAAGTCGGAGACTTGGCTGTGGCCTTTGACAAAATGACAGAGGGCCTGAAAGAACGGGACAAAGTCAAAAATCTCTTCAGCAAGTTCCACGGTTCGACTATTGCTGAAGACATTCTCAAAAATGATATTGGAGTCGGAGGCGAAAACAAAGAAGTGACCATTTTCTTTAGCGACATCCGAGGATTCACAAAGTTCAGTGAAAATCATAGCCCTGAAGAAGTGGTCAGAATGCTCAACGAGTACTTTGAAATCATGGTCCGAATTATCAATCAGCACAATGGCGTCGTGGACAAGTTCATTGGCGATGCCATTATGGCTGTTTGGGGCGCACCTCGTGCTTCCCATGAGGACACTCATCATGCAGTCCGAGCAAGCTTAGAAATGCGCAAAGCGGTGCAAAAATTGAATGAAGCGCGAATTTCGCGAGACCAGGAACCCTTGCTGATCGGAATGGGATTGCACACCGGAAGAGCTATTTCCGGCACCATCGGCTCCAATGAACGCATGGAATACACTGTGATCGGCGACACTGTGAATATGACTTCCCGAATTGAAGCTTCGACAAAAGCTTTCGGCGCGGATCTTCTGATCAGCGATGAGATCGCCAAAAAAGTCGGAGAGGATTTCCTTTTGGAACTTGCCGGCACAGTCGAGGTCAAAGGCAAATCCGAGCCGCTCAGTCTTTATAAAGTCCGAGGCTACAAAAACGGAAAAGGCGAAATTGTTGAAGTCCATACAGAATACACGGACTACCAAGCTTCACCAGATGCCAAAGTGAAAATGGTTTCCTAATTCCAACCTTCAGCTTCTCGAATTGGACGGACAGGAACGATGGGTTCCCCCCATGGCGGTTGCTCTCCGAAAATATTCAAAGGATTTAAACGCAAATTCAAAACATAATTCCATTCCACGGGTAAGAAACCTAACTGATGTTGGACAGAAAAGCGCTCTTGTCGGGAAGTTCCTCCCCAGCATCGACTACCAGGAGTGTACGAAAAACTATCGCACAGGGCGACCTTCACTGAAGACAGTTTTGAAAAACGACCCAACCATTCCGACAGTCGCAGTAGACGCTGCGGTTCTACACCAGGATCCAGAATAAAAATTTCTCCTCGCCATCGAAATGCGGCCGCAACGTGATAAGACCAGTAAACATACTTTTGTGGCTTGAAAAATGTCCGCATCTTTAAATTTCCAAAGGCAAAAACTTTTCCGGGTCTGACTTTGCCATCATTCTCAAAAACTCGAGCCACATGGGCGGCTCGGGCATAGCAACCGTCTCGTGGATAAAACCAAGTCGACCGACGCGGGAAACTTTTTTGATTGGATTGAACGTACAAACGAATATCTCGAGCTTTTTGAAATGCCAGCTGAAGCTCTTGAAATGATCCCGGCCACTCAGGCAAAAAACTGGCATCCAGGGCCTCTGAGAAAGATTGCGCCGCGCCGCGAGCCGAGGGGACGATCGCGGCCAAAGTGTCCACTTCACTTTCAAAATCGAGTGCAGTGTTGCGATCCAAGGCCTGCTGCCAGGTTTCTTCAGGTCTGCGCACAGCTGATTGTTGAGACTGTGCCGGGAGAGAAATCAAAAAATACAGAATATAAAAAAGCAGCCAGGCCTTTTTCATGACGCCATCAAAAGATATAATGGCGAAGAATTCAAAATAAGTTTTCGTCAGGACTGACGACTCGCCGTGCTGATTCTAAAAGTGCTTCAAACGCAATTCTTTGGCTGTTTTGAGATTCTCGGTTGTTTCACGCAAGCGCCCCGCCAAGTAGCGGGCCAAATCTCGGTAGAATTTATGCGCCATGGATTCATTGGCAGCCAACAACTCTTTCAACTTTTCGTATTCCACTTCCAAAAGCTTTGTGGACTCGGTGGCTTGTGCTGTCGCCGAACGTTTTCCTTGGTCAACAATGGGCATTTCACCAAAATGCGAACCTGTTCCCAAGTTGGTGATATTCACGTCATTGCCACTGGCTGAGTTGGAATAAATTTTCACAGTGCCCATTTGAATCACAAAAAATGATTTCGCTTCCTGACCCGCGATGAAAATATCTTGTCCCGGCATATAGTTTTTTTCGGTGACAATATTGCTGAGCTTGGAAAGCTCGTTGGCATCCAAAGACTTGAACAAATAAATATTTTTTAAGACTTCAGCGTTGGCCATGGAGACTCCTTTATCTGGCGGACAGTCTCCAGTTTAGGGAGAAGATGCGAAAATTTGAATTCTTTTCGCGCATCTCGACTTCCGTAGAGGCAACTTTGCTCATTCAAACCTGAACCGATAGACCGTCTTTCAATGCCGATTTTGTAGCTTTCAGTGCCGGGATCAATCCAATCAGGACTCCCAAAACCAATGTCACCGACAAATAAAAAATTTCTGAGCCCGTGAACGCTGCGCCCACGAGATAAAGGCCAAATTGTTTTTCCAACCAACTTTTCAAAAGAAAGAATGTTCCCGCTTGCAACAAAGAACCAGCTACAATCCCGATCAAAGTCAAAAAACCACTCTCCAATACCAACAAAGTTGCGATCCGCCCGGGTCCAGCTCCAAGCGACCTTAAAATCGCCATTTCGCGTCGACGCTCATTCAATCCGGTGAGCAATGCAATCAACATGGCCATCAAACCCACAGCAACCACCATCCAGGAAATCACCTTGAGAGCTTGATCGACATATCCCAGTCCCCGCCACAGCTCCGCCAAAGTCACCCCAGGGATGATCGCCAACAAGGGCTCTTGGCTCGACTGATTGATCTCTCTTTGCAATCGCAGGGTTTCAATCCGTGATTTGGTCCGCAAGAAGAAAGAAGTGATTTGCTCGACTTGAATTTTATTTTGGGAAATCTGCTCGGGAGACAATGCGGACTCGCGAGTTGGCGCAGCTCCATTTTGCCAATCCAAGTGAATGGCCTCCATTCCAGGAAGCGAAATATAAAGACTGGTGTCTAGGGCGGTGCCCGTGGCTTTTAAAATTCCACTAACTCTGAAGGGCTTATCGTCATGCTTTTGAATCCCCTCTCCACGAGTCACACCGTGAGCAATGACCACCGCATCACCCAATTTGTAACCCAGCTTCTGCGCCACTTCGGAACCCAACACCACATCCCAGAGTCCCAAGGCTGGAACTCCGGTTTCCAATTCCACTTTCTGCTGCCCACGAAACCGATAGTGCAAATAAAAGTTCTCGTCTGTGCCGACGACTCGGAAACCCCGATGCCCGTCTCCCAGAGAGTAAGGAATTGTCCACTCGACGGCAGGATGATTTTTGATTTCCTGGTAGGTATTCCAAGAAATATTGTTTGTGGCACTTCCCATATTGAAAACCGTATAGAGAATCAAGTTGATCGGACCACTGCGAGCCCCCACAATCAGATCGGTCTGCGACACGGCTTGAGTGAAGCCTTCTTCGGCTGCTCGCTTAGTCCGTTCCACTGCCAACAAAAGAGCCGTGCTCAATGCAATCGACAAAACTGTCAGACTGGTTGTGAAAACCCGGTTGCGAAGTGATTTCAAAGCCAAGGTCCAAAAATTCATAGAGCTCTCACCTGATTGACTTCGGGCAAAGATACGGACCGAGAAAACATTTTTTCAAGACTGCGATCATGACTGACAAAGACAACCGTGCTGCCTTTCTCTTCGCAGACCTCAAACAAAAGGCGAATAAATTTTTCGCGGTGATCTTGATCCAGACTGGAAGTCGGCTCATCGGCCAAAATAATCTCAGGACTTCCCAGCAGGGCTCGTGCCACGGCCACTCTCTGCTGCTGCCCGACGGACAACCGGGTCACTTGCCGATCTTGAAAATCCGCAATCCCCAGTCGCAAGCAGAGATGTTGTATTTCTTTATCGACAGAGCCGCTATTCAATCTCTCGCGCCGGACAGAGCTGAGAGACAAAGGCAGTTTGATATTCTCTTCGACATTCAAATAAGGAATTAAATTGAAACTTTGAAAAATATATCCCAGGTGCCCGGCCCGAAATTGATCTCTCTGCGCCAAACTCATTTTTACCAGGTCCTGACCCAAGATTTTCACTTGGCCTTTTTGTGGCGCGAGAACTCCAGATAAGACTTCGAGAAATGTTGATTTGCCACAACCACTGGGACCATACAAAAAAACTTTCTCCCCTTGAACCACAGAAAATTTGGCTATGTCCAAAGTCTTTCGAGATGACTTTGGATATTGAAATTCAATATTTTCTAAATCAATCAAGCTCATGGTTTCAATTCAATTTGTGCGGGTTGAGATTTCACAGTGATCGACTTTTGCAGATCGCCGACCAATATAGTGACTTCGACTTTTTCCAACTTGGGGAATTTTTTAAAATCAAACCGAATAGAGGTACCCAGTGGGGATCGGGTACAGTGAAGGTTGTAAATGGCCACAAAGTCGGAATGCTGATGCTCATCGGATTGGACTTGCACTTTTTCTTTTTCAAAGCGGCACCGAAGACCCTCTTCAAAATGAATCATCTTGGAAACTTGCTTTTCAAATTCATCGATTCCCATTTGGACTTTTTTTCGATCCACTTCGCTTTTCACAGAATGTTCAAAACCCACAATCGCAAAAGCCGGAGTCTCAAATTGAAGACTCCCTTTTTCCTGATCAAATGCCAATGACAGCTCAGCTTTTCCATGCACGTGAGCTTTCTGAGTTTTTTGAGACTTGGCTCCCGCTGGGACAAAAGCCATCAGAGACAAAAGCAGAATGGGAATCCCTGTCATCGCGACCTCCTACCGGTAAGGCTCAATATGACGACCCTTCATGACAAACGAAGACTCTCCGTACTGATGACGCTTGGAATGCAATTGCAGCTTTCCATAAATCCATATCGGACCGAATTCGACTTTGGTATTTTCAGTGCCATCCATTTCGACCAGCACCATTTGATTGGGCGGCGGCGGCGGCACGTGAATGCAGGCTTGGGGACTCGGCACCAGCAAAAATTCAGTGACGCTTTTCATGTCATCTTCCAAAGGCACCATAAACCCGGGAATTCGAACCTCTTGGCCATCCAAAGCTTGCAGCTCTGAAGGTGCTTGACCGGTGATATAATCCAATTCTCCCAAAAGTTTCCAATCGACCTCCACTGTGTCGCCCATCGACAATGTGGACCGGTTCTGAAAAAGGAAGACTCCAGCCAGAATGGAGAGCACAAATACAGAAGTAAAAACGATGATTTTGGTTTTGGACATCCGAGGCACTTTATAATAGATTTCAGGCCATATGAATCAAAAATTACAGCCAGCGCGCGGCACTCAAGATCTTCTTCCAGAAACTTGCCGGGCCTTCCGCAAAATCGATCAAATGGCTCAAGAGACTTCAGCTCTCTACGGCTTTGAGGAAATCTCGACTCCTATTTTCGAATTCTCTGACGTCTTTCATCGCACTCTTGGCGAAACTTCAGACATGGTGTCCAAAGAAACCTACACTTTTTCAGATCGTGGCGGCGACTCTTTGACCTTGAGACCTGAAGGCACAGCTGGAATTGCCCGAGCATTTATTTCCAATGGCCTGGCGCAAAATCTGCCCTTGAAACTCTACTACTCAGGCCCCATGTTCCGGTATGAGCGTCCCCAGAAGGGTCGCTACCGTCAATTTCACCAAGTCGGAGTCGAATGCCTGGGCTTGGAAACTCCAACGGCCGATATCGAGTGCCTGGCACTGGCCTTCGATTTTCTTTGCAAAATCGGACTCACGAACAAAACTCGACTGGACATCAACAGTTTGGGAGATTCTGAATCGCGAAAAAAGCACCGCGATTTGCTGGTGACTTATTTGCAGGATTTCGCTCAGCAGCTTTCCCCTGATTCACAAATTCGATTGCAGAAAAATCCTCTGCGCATTTTGGATTCCAAAGATGCCAACGATCAAAAAATTCTTCAACAAGCTCCGCTGCTCAAGGATTGCCTGAATGATTTCTCAAAAGAGTTTTTTCAACAGGTCCTGGCCGGACTCCAGGCTCTGAAAATTCCTTACCAGGTCAACGACAGCTTGGTGCGAGGAATTGATTACTACACTCATACAGTGTTTGAATTCGTAACAACTGAACTGGGAGCGCAAGGCACGGTTTTGGCGGGCGGACGCTACGACGGCTTGATTGAACAAATGGGTGGCCCCCGCACTCCCGGAGTCGGATGGGCCGCAGGGATTGAAAGATTGGCTTTGCTTCTCGACCCGGCTCTCACTCAGTCAAATTTAAAAACAGTGGCCGTTATTTGTGCTGACGACCGTGCCGAATTGAAATGCTTGGAGATTTCTCATTCCTTGCGATCGAAAGGACTGAAAGTCGAAATGCCCAGCAGTGGAAATATCGGAAAGAAAATGAAACGCGCCAACAAGATGGGCGCCCAATTCGCGGTGATTCTCGGCGAGCAAGAATTCAACACTCAGTCAGTTGCTTTGAAGAATTTGACCACTGGGGAACAAAAGACAATTTCTGAAACTGAACTGGCTCAGTTCGAGTTTTAATTTTTTGAAATCAAAAGCACCGGCTCAGCGCCGGTGCAGCTTCACCGAGTGACCTCGGCCCCAACCTGAGCTTGGCAAAGTTTCCCGACGTCCCCAGACGAACAGCAAAATCAATCCAATCACAAAAAAGACAACGCTGAGCCATTGACCACGGCTGAGATCCAACAAGCCCAATCCCAAATGCGCATCAGGCATTCGGTAGCGCTCAACGACAAAGCGAATAGCCGAATACATCACCAAGAAAGTGGCTGCGACAACTCCGGGTCGACGAGGTTTGTACCAAAGTAAAAATAAAAACAGGAACAAAAATAAACCTTCGCCCGCAGCTGCATAAAGCTGAGCTGGAAATCGCTCTGTCAAAAGCGGCCCCAGAAGTCTTTGCATATCTTCCGAGCCTAATTGCACGGACTCGACAATTTTAATCAAAACCTGCTGAACAGCACTTTGATTGTTTTCCGAGCCTGGCATTGGAACCAGCAAGTTGGTCCACTCGCTGCTGCTGGTTCCAACTTTCTCCGCCAAGGGCGCGAGGCTTGGCAATTGCGCTGCATTCGTTTGTGGCCAGTAGAGAATTTCAGCTGGATACTTGATGGTGAACGGCACTTCTCCGTTAGCTGGACGACCCATAAAATCGGAAGTGAAAAAGTTGGCCATGCGTCCGAAAAAAATTCCGATGGGCGCGGTGAGAGCCAGCAAATCATACAAATACAATCTTCCGATCCCTGTGCGAATCGCAAAAAAAGTGGCCGCCAGCCAAAGTCCGATGATGCCTCCGTAAACCGACATCCCGCCCTCTTCAAGAGCTAAAACTCCCCAGAAAGGAAATTCGCCGCGAAACTTGAGAAAGAGATCTGGAGCATAGAAAAAGCAGTACCCCAATCTCCCCCCCAGCAGAACACCAATTGCACAGATCATCACAAAATCACCGAGCATTTTTGGTACCAATTCGGAACGTTGTCGATAAGACATCCACGCCATAAACACAAAAGCCACAATCAAAGTGAGAGTGTAGCTTAAACCATTCCATTGAATTCCGAAACCGTCTGAAATTTGCAACAGGTAAGGACTGTAAGTATGTAAATACATGTAGTCATCCTCGGGTGAATCAACTCATCAGTCAATTGCAAAACAATTTGGAAAATTGCACAGCTTTCGCCGTCCGATTGGAACAAAAAAACATTCGCCCTCACCTGGAATTGCCAGTAAACTGAAAGGACTCATGAAGGAGTTTTGAAATGTCCCAAAATGAACCATCGGCTTTGGTGGATCTGAAGCCTTGGACTCAAAGAATCGACTGGCCTGTCACTCTTTTTCTTTTGCTCACTCCCCTGGCGGCCTTGATTCTGGTTCCGATTTATTTTGTCCTTGAAGATGTGCACGCTGCGCTGATTGTCTTCACTCTGATTTTTGCAGCAGCCACCAACCTTAGCATCACCGCTGGCTACCACCGCCTGTTTTCTCACCGCAGTTACGAAGCCCACCCCCTGGTGCGCGCACTCTACCTTTTGATCGGCGCATCGGCTTGGCAAGGTTCGGCCCTCAAGTGGTCCGCAGATCATCGCCAGCACCACGGCAAAGTCGACACCGATCAAGATCCCTACAGCATCAACAAAGGCTTTTGGTATGCGCATATGGGATGGCTGTTTTTGAAAGATTCCACTGACCGCAACCCAAAAGCGGCAGACCTTGAAAAGGACTGGATGGTTCGATTCCAACATCGCTACTACATTCCTCTGGCCATCCTCATGGGATTTGGTTTTCCAACTTTGATTGGATATTTCTTGGGATGTCCTTTTGGCGGCTTGGTTTTCGCTGGCGCCTTGAGAATCACTTTGACTCAACAAAGCACTTTCTTCGTCAACAGCTTGTGCCACACTTTGGGTCGCAAAACTTATTCAGACAAAATATCTGCTCGCGATAGCGTGATTGTGGCCCTGCTGACTCATGGCGAGGGATACCACAACTTTCACCACCACTTTCAAAGTGACTACCGCAATGGCATTCGGTGGTACCAATGGGATCCCACCAAGTGGACAATTCGCACTTTGGCTTATTTAGGCCTGGCGAAGAAACTGCGCCGAATCTCCAGCGCTGAAATTCTCAAAGCTCGCCTGCAAATGGAGGCCATGAAGCTGCAGTCCAAAGGCTACTCGGAAGAAAAAATTCAGCAACTTCGCGAAAAAATTCTGCACGCGCAGAATTCCATGCGCAAATTGCAAGAAGATTACAAGCAAATGAAAATGGATATGCGCCAAGCTTCCAGCGAAAAATTGGCGCAAATCAAATGGGAAATGAAAGTTCGCCGTATCGAGCTGAAATACGCCATGAAACAATGGCAAACTTATCTGGAAGCTCCTCAGCCGATTTTTGCTTGAAGTTTTTTAAACGCGACCTGAAGGGAGTTTGACATGAACTCGTTTCGGATTTTTTGTTGGACAATGCTCCTGTCACTTTCAGTGCAGGCAGCTGACAGCGCTGGGACCGGAGGAAAATTCAATCCGGGCCAGAAAGCGACTCAAAAATCTGGCAGCCGCTGGACACTGCAAGAATGGATGGAACAAAAGCAGCGCAATCAATTGATGGATCTGTGGCTGGGCATGTATGCACCGAGCCCCTATGAATTTTTCCTCAGCGGCTCTTACAATTCCTTTTCAACTGATTACCATTCGACGACAAACCCCGCTCAGACCTTCAATAGCTACTCCAGCGAACTGGGGCTTTACGCGACGGTAGTGGGCTTGGAAGGGCGCTACGAGAACAACACAGCCGAGAAGTACAGCGACCTCAGCGGAGCCATCCATTTGCGAGTCATGGGCAATTCCGTGCAAGGCACCCATTTGATTTTATTTTATGGGCAAAGATCTCGAGATGGAGAGTGGCAAGGTTCACGCTTCCGAGTGACCAACCCGATGGCTGGCGCGGATCTCAACATTTATCTGACCAAATTTTTTGGAATTTCCGGACGCTACAGTTCTTTTCAATCCACTCAGGCAGAAAATGTGGGAGATATTTCTGGCAGCCGAACAGAAGCGGGAGCTTTCTTGGACTTTGAAGCTTTGCGAATTTTTGGCAATTGGTTTCACGATGCCCAGAAAAATGAAAATGCCGGTTTGACGCTCATCACAGATCGAGTGGGCTATCAAACCGGCTTGAAATTCTTTTTCTAAACAGAATCAATCCAAGGCTTGGAACGCGCCCAGGCCATTGATGAAGTAAGAACGAGAATATTTGAAGGATTGCAAGATCGTGTTGATTTGGTAGTTCACTTGCAAATTCATTCCAGCAACAGGAGCTTCTTTGCTTCCCATGTTGTAAATCGTTGGTGTCGAGCTGTCAGCTTTGAGATTGAATCCCCAAGCAACATACACATCCGCTGGCTCAATAGCCGCGTAACCAATGTAAGCGCCTTTTCCGTTCACTGAACCACCGGAAACAAAAATCACTCGGTAGCTGAACTTCACCACTTCCATGCCGTAGAGATTTTTAAAGACTACTGAGTAAGTCTTGGCAATCGGTGCGCTCCAAGTTTGCAGATCCTGCCAGCATTTTGCTCCGTAAGGCAGAGCCGTCGCAACGTCTGTCTTCAAATTGACGACAGGCTTGCCTTCTTCAATCAAAGCCCATACTTTTTTTCCCAAGTTCACAACGCGATCAAGAACCAGAGAAACTGTATCCATTTCATTCAAAAAGTCACCAACGCCAACTTCGGCTCCGCCAGCAAAAGCGCGGCTCAAGAAGCGAGGATTGGCTTCAGTGCAAAGAGAAGATCCGATCGCACCACCGTTGAAAAGACGAGAGTTGAGAACAACAGTTTCGCCCTCGCTGATTTCCGGTTCACGCAATTGAAAGTAAGCTTCGTCAGTGGCTTGCGCAGCACCCGAAAAAGCAACAACAGCACTGAGAATCAGAGCCCATTTTTTCATTCTTTACTCCTGGTAAAAGTGGAAGGTTTCACGGGGATTGTTTAGTCCCCTTTTCCAGGAACGGCAAGTCAGCTGATAGAAGGCTCACGAATGGCGCTGTATTGAGAACAGGCCTGAAAAGATTTCATGGAGTCTTGAGATGAGCTTAATTTCGCCAAGCAAAGCTGATGGAAGGATAGATCAGGACTCGGCTGTAAGAGACATCGCTCGCCGTGCTATTCACTGTCGAAACCGAGTAATTCAGGCTGTAATAATTGAGTTTGATCCCAACAAAGAAATTATCCGTGACTTCGGGCATCGCTCCAAAAGTGGCAAACAAACCCGTGCCCGTTAAGGCCTCGTCGGTGGTACCGTTGTTAGAGGTCCCTCGAGCCACAAAGTTGTAACCCACTGCCAAATTAAAAAGTTTCTTGCGATCAATCACCCACAAAAACATCGGTCCCATATTGGTGCTCGACAAAGTCACTGTCGAGTTGCCAATCGTGTCTTGCATGCTCACTTGATCGACATGAAATCCGGCAAAGTATCGTCTTTTGGTTTCCAGATTGGCATAGACATCCAGACCGTAAAGCATTTTCGATGTCGAGGTGTTGGTAGCGGCTGTAAACTGATCGGTGTTGTAGAAGAGATTCAATTCCCCACCCAAGCCCGCCGAGGCTTGCAATGCCATTAGAAATGTCAGGAAAAATCCCAGTCGCTTCATGAAAAACTTATCGGCAGCTCACGCTTTGCGTATAAGTCGAGCCGCAAAAAAACCATCGCCGCGACCTTGGTCGGGATTGACTCGCAATTGCTCTTCCAACTCCCAATTGGAGTTCTGGGAGAGGAAATTTTGCACTTGGCCTTCGTTTTCAGCTGGAAGAAAGCTGCAGGTTGCATAAACCAACTTCCCTCCCGGCCGAGTCATGTGCGAATAGTCTTGCAGGATATCCGCCTGCAATTTGAGAATTGTCGGGAAATCTTCTTTTTTCAGCTTCCACTTGGTGTCGGGATGGCGGCGAATCACACCCAATCCCGAGCAAGGCACATCGAGCAGAACTCGGTCTGCTGTCTTTTCCATTCGCTTGATCACTTTGCTGGAATCCACCACTCGAGTCTCAATGATATCAACACCATTGCGAGTGGCTCGTTTGCGAAGCTCTTTGAGTTTCCACTCGTGAATGTCCATGGAAATGAGCTTACCTTTGTTTTTCATCAAAGCCGCAATGTGCAGAGACTTCCCCCCGGCTCCGGCACAGGCATCGATCACACGTTGCCCAGGGGACAACTTCATCAAAGGCGCCACCAATTGCGAAGCCCGGTCCTGCATTTCAAAATGCCCGGAGGTGTAGGACTTGGTGATGAAAACATTTTTTCTTTCCAGCAAAGTCAAACCGTCTTCAGCACTTGAAATTCTCTCCGTGAAAATTTGCTCGGCTCGCAATTCGTCTTGCACTTGCGGAACTTGTGCACGCAATCGATTGACTCGCAAATCCACTGGCGCTTTTTCATTCAAGGAGGACAAAACGGAATCCCATTGGTCACCCATCTCGGACAACCCCATTTCGTCGAGCCAATCAGGAACGGATTCCCGCACTGCTCGCAAATCCGCGAGCTTTTGCATTCGAGTTCGGTCCCATCGAAAGTTTCGCAGTTCGGGCCAATCCGGCAACTCCTGGCCTTTGATTTCAAAATGCAGAGCCCACAAGCGCAGCAAAGCCTCTTCACTAAACTGCGGCTCCTCTCCGAGCAAAAACCAATAGCGCCGCCACCAACGAACGATCTCATAAACTTGCTCTGCAAAAAATCGTCGATCGCGAGAGCCCCACTTGGGATGGGCTTTTGTGGTTCTCTCGATGACTTTGTCAGCATGGCCGCCTTGACTGAAGATTTCTCTCAAAGAAGTCAAAACGGATGAAACCAGATGAGGATGAAGACTTTGTTTTTTCATTAAAACGTGAAAACCGCGCCGGCTGAGAATGCCGTGCCATTGACTTGTCCGTCAGACAGAAGGTGCAAATGATTTTTCAATCCGAATTCCAGGAAAGCACCGAAATTCTCATAGAGGTCCGTGAAACGAGCGCCGGCCACCAACTGGTAGTCAAATGACAAATTGGACTCATCTTCCAATTGCACGAAGAATATTCCCAATCCAGCTCCCAATCCGAAATACAGAGGGAAGTCAGTTTCGGCCATAGGCAATGTCCAGAGAGGCATAATGCTCAATTTGGTGGCGCGCTCATCATCGATTTTGTATTCGTTGAAATCGAAGCGCAAATTGACATCCAACCCTTTCCACTGATCCCACAGATAAGTGACACCATAAGTGGCCGTTCCGATGTTTTTGCGTTTCTCGGAGTCTTTCCAATGATAAGAAACACTGGAAGTGTAGCCCCCAACATGCAACATCAACAATCGGTCCATGGGCATGATTTTTTCAACTGCCGCCAGGGACTCATCATCCGTTCCCGGCCCCGCCTGACTGAGGTATTTGGCAGCGGCTCGACGACCCACTCGTGGTGACTCAGCAAAGGCCATTTCCGAGGCAAATGTGAGACTGATCAGAAAGCATAAAAATGAAATGCGCATCCTTATGACTTAGCGCGAAACAGACGCAAGGTCAACGCACTTGACCCCGTGTTAGGACTGTCGATACCGTGAAAGAGACTCCATTAAGACTTTCGTCTGAAAGGTGGATGAGGCTGCATGAAGTGCCCTTATTGCGGACACAATGAAGACCGGGTGCTCGACACTCGGGAACAAAAGGAAGGCGAATTGATTCGTCGCCGCCGCGAGTGTCTCCAATGCAAAGCCCGCTTTTCCACTGTCGAATCTCTGAATTTGAATTTTCCTCTGATTGTCAAAAAAGACGGACGTCGGGAGCCCTTCAGTAAAGAAAAAGTGTTTAAGGGACTGCAAGCTGCTTGTCAGAAAAGGCCCATCAGCCATGGCCAATTGGAAGCCGTTGTCGACCGCATTGCGACTTGGGTTTTGAGCCGGGGCGAGAAGGAAATCCCCTCTCGTTTAATTGGACAAAAAGTCATGATGGAGCTTAGACTTTTAGATGATGTGGCCTATGTCCGCTTTGCCAGTGTTTACAGAACTTTCAAAGACGTTCAAGAGTTTGTAGAAACGCTTGAGGACCAGGAAAACATCGAGGTATATGATCCTTCAACTCAACTGCCATTGACACCGGAAAGGCAACCCTCGGATGCGTCATCAGTCCCGCGAACTCGCTCTACAGATCCTCTTCCAAATTGAATTTGCACCCCAAATTGAATACGCAGAATTTCTCGAGGTTTTTGAGCAAAGCTTTTCTCAAGACGTCATCGACTATGCGGACATGCTGATCAATGGCGTGAAAAACAACATGCAAAAAATTGATGAAATGATTCAAGCCACCAGCTCTCACTGGAAAGTTGGACGCATGGCCATCGTTGACCGCAATATTTTGCGGATGGCTGTATTTGAAATGCGCTTGATGTCCGATGCTTTGAAGCCCAATATCGTCATCAATGAAGCTGTTGAGTTGGCAAAAAGATATGGCAGCAGCGAATCTTCCGGCTTTGTGAACGGAATCTTGGATCAATTGGCAAAGGGGGCCTAATTGACTTCGCAGTTGGACAGTGAAAATGCAGTTTTCTCTGCCGGCTCGGATCTTTGGATTGTCCCTGAGAGAAAGCACTCGCCTTGGGTGCGCAAGCTGGATTGGTTGCTCAATTTTCAAATGGCTCGCTCCGGCCAACATCAGTCTCGCCATCTCCCCGAACCTGTCGTTGAAATTCTCAAGAACTGCGAATTGCCAGGCTATGACTTCATTCCGGATGAAAACTCTTCTTTGATGATCTGGGCTACTCCCTATGTGCCCGCCCGCTGGGTTGTGGTGATTCATGATGGGGGCAATCTTCAATCTTGGATTCGTGCCGCCGTTCAAAAATGGAAAGATTTGAATTCGCCTTCAGTGCGCGTCTTCCTGCCTCAAGGAATCAAACCGGCTTCATTCCTGGAAACTTGGAAACAGGCAGGCGGAACTGCAAATGCAGTTTTCGTCCCTGCTTTGGAGGGAAAATCTCATGGATAAAATCAGCCGACTTTTTCTCAATCAAGTTCAATTGTTGCAAAAACAATTGGAAAACTTATTGGAGAAAGAACCTCTGAATGATCAGAAGAACGTGGACTCCAAGCCCTTCGCTCCCCAAACTGATCTGAGTCAAATTGAAACTTTGGGATTTGGCCTGCCAGCAGAGTTGCGCGAACGAGCGGTGATGCTTTTTTCCAGACTGGCTCCCTATTTTGAATCGGGATTGCTTTTTCATCAGCAATCCGAGCAGTGGAAGGCCATTTGCGGCTTTGACCGTGGCGATTATTTCCCTCTCAAAGGAGTGGAAATTGAAATTCCCTTTCGCTTTCCCGAAATGAGTTTGGTCGAGGTTCGAAAAGTCAATTCTCCCGAAATCTTCAGCCAATTGATTGATCTGCAAATCCTGCGAAGCGAAAGAGGACAGGCTTTGATATTCAAACCTCAACCTCAGTTTACTTTCATGGTCACATCCAATCTTGGGGACCCTTGGCTCAAACCCCACGTTGAAAGAATTCAAAAAGAAGTTCTCCTTCTGCTGGGAGATTACTAATGGAACAGGGTACGATTTATTTACTTTCTGACGGCACAGGCGAAACAGCGGCGACCATGATTCGAGCGGCTCTGGTGCAATACAGCGACAAAGAAGTGCAACTGGTTCGCTGCAAAAACATTCGCACAGAATCTCAAGTTGCTCCTTTGATGGATGAATGTTTCGAACGCAAGGGTTTGATCGTTTACACCGTCGTTAGCCAGCAATTGCGCAATAAAATTTTCGAATTGGCCAATGACAAAGGAATTCCCTGCATCGACCTGCTAGGTCCCGTTTTGCAAACTCTGGATGGTTACTTCGGAGTGTCCCAATCCCATCCGCAGGCGGGCCTTTTGCGCACTGTCGATGAACGCTACTTCAAAAGAATTGAAGCCATCGAGTACACAGTTCGCCACGATGACGGCAAAACATTTTCGGAACTGGACAAGGCCGACATTATTTTGGTGGGCATCAGTCGCACTTCCAAAACACCCCTGTCGATTTTCCTGAGCCACAAAGGCTGGAAGGTCGCCAATATTCCATTGGTCCTCAACACTCCATTGCCAAAAGAGCTTTTCGAAGTGGACCAGAGAAAAGTGGTGGGCCTCATCATTGATATCGAAAGCTTGCAAAAGATCCGCAAGAATCGACTGGAAAAATTTGGCCAAGACACGGGAGGAGAGTACGCCTCTCTTTCGCACATCATGAAAGAGATCGAATATGCCCACGAGCTCTTCAAACAAAACAAGAAATGGCCTGTCTTCAACGTCACGGAAAGAGCCCTGGAAGAAACGGCCACGGAGATCACTCGTATCGTGGCTGCTCGAATGGGATGGCCTGATTCCGCCATTTTCTAAGCCGAGGGACGCTCCCCCTGAGCGTCTCAAAATGAGACACAGCCTTTTGCGCCTGGCAGACGTCTGGCAAGCTGACAGCCGGAAACAATAATTGTCCCTTCCTTTTTAAAATCCAACCAAATCCAATGAGCTGCCACCAGAGTTGGCAATTGATTTGCTCTAGTGACTCCTGAAACCAAAATCAAAGGAGATCACTATGTCAACGCGTTCAGGTTGGAACAAAACTCGGAAGTCTTTTTATTTTCTTTTGGGAGCTTTGACCTTGGCAACGGCTCTCACGGCCTGCGACCGAGGTTTTAAGTCAAAACAACCAGCCAAAGTGAGAGGTGCTGGCGCGAGGAATATTTCCATCCAAACGACTTATTTGAATAAGAATCCTCTTTTGGAAATGGCTGCCACAGCAAGTTCCGAAGTGGCCGCCATGGTTCAAAATCCAGCCAATTTGAATCGCCTGCAAGTCAGTTCCAATATTGGTTTTGCAATGACTTTGGATGCCAATGGTCTTTCAGTTCCCGACGCTTCCGTTCTTTATCTTTCAATCAATGTTCAAGCCGCTGATGGCAAACAAGCCACAGCCATGGTTGTTTCCAACAAAGCGGCTTTGGAAATGACTGCCACTGAAGGTCTGATGATCAATGGTTATTGGACAATTGATCGCCCAGGAAAAACATATCCTTTCTACATTGGTTTGAATTCCGCCATGATCTTGAATGGCAACGGAACTGCCAACTTGAAAGGCACTGTTTTTGCGAATTTCACTGGCACAAATTACGAGACTTTGGCTTCCTTCGACGAGTCGATTTGCACTCTGGTTGTCGATCCTCAAGTCTGGTCCACTCGCTACTATAGCGAAACGGATTTTGCCGGTTGCGCTTTGCCAGAAGCTTCGCCTGAATACGGCGATGACATGGGAATCTAAAATTTAAAAAAGACAGGAGAGACTATGCTCTCTCCTGTTGCTGAAGTGCCTGATAAAAAACTTCCGTGATATCTTTGAGCTCAGCCGCTTTCTTCGAATAAAAGAAAAACTCGACAGAATAATCAAAACCTCGCATCAAAACATGATTCAAGCGGCCCATGCGCACTTGTTTTTTGATCGCCAGAGATGGAAGAAATCCCCAACCCAATCCGGATTCAATCACTCGTTTCAAAGTTCCAACGTTGGTGGATTCAAAAGTCGGCTGCAAGTCGACTTTTGCTTTTTCCAGTGATGACTGCAGAATCTTATTGAAATGAGGGTACTCGCCAGTGAACAAAATGATCGGATAACGAGTGTACTCAGAAACATCGATTTGCTTGGGCATATCGCTGTCTTTACCAGTACCGACCAGCCACATCTCTTCTTTGAACAGGAATTTCTTTTCGGCATCTCCCAAATCTTCAGAAAACTCTGTTTCCACTTCCGGGAGAATCAGAATATCAATTTCGTTTTTCTTGTAACGTCGGATGAGATCATCTCCACGACCATATTCGATTTTAATATTCAGTTCGGGATTGTGCTTGAGAAGACGGCTGACGATCGGGCTCATGAGCTGGACTCCGATCGAATCCAAAGTGCCGACCCGCAATTGCCCTTTCAATTCGGCCCCCATGGCTTTCACTGCCACTTCGGCTTGATGGGACAACTGCAAAATTCTTTTGGCATAATCAAACAGAACTTCACCCTGCAAGGTCGGCTTGATCTGTCGAACGCCGCGAACCAAAAGATCGACTCCCAAATCTTCCTCAAGATTTCGAATCTGCTGACTGATGGCCGGCTGAGTGAGGAACAGTTTGTCCGCGGCACCGGTCATACTGCCTTCGCTGATCACTGTGACAAAAGACTGGAGCTGATACAAATTCATCATAAAATTCACCAACCTGCTTTGACTGGTAGCTGCCTTTTCCCTATCCTAGGACTACCATTGCCAAGGAGAGGGTATGAAAGTCTGGGCTGCTGCTTTAGGGGTTATCTTAACCAGTTTGACCTTGGAAGCAAAAGTTTTTCGCAATGCTTACGTCGCCTTTGAGCTTCCCGACACTTGGAAGTGCAATCTAGAACACACCGAGTGGATTTGCCGAAGCGAATCGTCCGGAGACTCCAAAGAAGCCATTATTATTCTCACCGCCAAAGAAGTGGGCCCCACGGATTCCTTCGAGTCTTACACTCAGCATCTGAACACCCCCCAAACTGCGCAGAGCAAAACCGGAGGCGGAGCGCCCTCCCGAATCGTCTCTCCTGGCAAACAAGTAAAAATCTCCGAGCAAATTTGGATCGACGGACTGCACATGGGAAGTGAGGTCCCCAATTACTTCACTCGCTACTTGGCAACGATCAAAGACAAAATCGCGATCCTGGTCACTTTCAGCGCCCACAAAAACTTTTACACCAAATACAGCCAGGACTTTTTCAAAGCCGTACAAAGTTTGCGCGTGGTGGCCTCACCCAGCTTGATCAACAATCCGGCGATGGGTCCCGTTCGACCTGGCGGGGAAACTCTGGGAGCACCGATCGCTGGAGCCATGCCCGGCGACATGATGATGGGCGAAGGTGGACAACAAGGAAGCGATCAGGGACAAAAAACCAAAATGATTTTTTTGGGAATCGCTCTGATCCTGGCCGCACTCGCAATTTATGTGTTTATGAAAGCGAAGAAAAAGTAAAAAAGTGTTCAGAAAATCCTATTGGATTTTCTGAACTTCAAATGAGCCGACTTTGGCGAGCTCTTGTTTCACAGATTTCTCATCCGCGAAGACCACAACTTTGAATTGATCCGGTTGAATGTATTTGCGAATCGCCGCATTGACGTCTTGCAAGCGGATGGCATTCACATTTTCAAAAAAGTTCGTCAAATAAGAGTCTGGAATGCCGTACACTCGCAATGCCAACAGATTGAAAGCCAAGCGATCTGCTGTCTCAATGGCAGCAGGAAACTGTCCCACCAACAGAGCTTTGGCCGCCTTCAGTTCTTCTTCTCGAATTCCATTTTGATGGAAGTCCCGAACAACCTCCATAGTGCTTTGAATGGCCTCACCCACTTTTTCATTGCGGGCAAAAGTATTGATTTCAAAACTGCCCGTGCCCATTCTCGAATCAAAACTGGAAGAAATCGAGTAAGTCAGACCCAAATCATCCCGTACTTTTTGGTTCAAGCGGCTGGCAAAAGCTCCGCCCAAAACGACGTTGGCTAATCTCAACTTTAAAAAATCCGGATTGTTGCGAGCGATCCCCAATTGACCCAAGCGAATCTGGGTTTGCTTCAAGCCCGATTTGGAAAACAATTTGTAGGCCAAGGGACTGGGCACAGGGGTGGCTGGAAGAGCGGGCTCGGCGAACTCAGACTTTTTCCAATTTGCAAAAGACTTTTCGATAAGCGCTTTGTAGGAGTCATCAAAATGTCCCACCACGGCCAGCATGGAGCGATTGGGAACATAGGTCTGACGGTAATAATTGCGAATCTGATCCCGGCTGATTTTCTTCACAGAGGAAATATTGCCTGAAATCGGATGGGCATAAGGATGAGCTCCGAAAAGAACTTGGTCAAAAAGTTCGCTGGCATACTCAGTGGGCTGATCCGGCTTCTGCTGCAATTGTGCCAATACCTGAGAGCGTTTTCTTTCCACTTCGGCAGGAGCAAACGCTGGGTTCAATGTCACATCCACAAAGAGCTCCAAGAGTTTTTCTTTGGTGTCTGCCAAGCCCGCCGTTGAAGCCATCACATAATCGCTCGAAGCCGACTCATTGAAACTGGAACCCAATTGCGCAAAATCATCTGCGATCTTGAGGGCACTTCTTTTTGCAGTTCCCGACTCCAGCAAGGACACGGTCAAAGCTGCCAGACCTTCAGCCCCTTTTTCTTCCTGAGCCGAGCCACTCTTCACGAGCAAATTCAAACTGACTCGAGGCAGAGAATGATCTGCGATGTAAATCACCTTGAGACCATTGCTCAAGGTCACTTCTTGAATCGGACGCAATTGAAATTTGCTCTCTTGTTTTTTGCTGACGGAGGAGCAAGCCAAAACGAGAGTGCAGGTCAATAAAACTGAAATTTGAGACTTGATATTTTTCATTTTGATTTCGGCTCCAATAGTCCAACAACTTTTCTCTGTGGCTGAAGATATTTTTTTGCAGCGGCTTGAATGTCCTTGGCGGTCACAGCATTGTACTTTTCCAAGTCCGAGAACAATCGGCCGTAATCATTGAACAAAATTTCATTGATGGCCAAGGCTTGAGCTTTTCCATCGATAGTCGTCAAGCCTTCCATATAATCCATCATGGTCTGGTTTTTCACTTTTTGCAGTTCTTCCGCGGAAACCAATTGAGTCTTGAGTTTCTCGATTTCACTGTCGATCACTTTCTCAGTGGCCTCTGTTTTCTGCCCTGGTTTCATTGTCACGAAAACCATGAAGGCACCGGGGTCCGCATTGGTCATATTGTAAGCGCCAGAAGCCGAAGCCACTTGCTGTTGATAGACGAGCTTTTTATGCAATCGACTGGAGCGTCCACCACCAATGATCGCAGCTGCCAAATCCAAGGCAAAGGACTCGGGAGTTCCCGAAGCCACTCCTTTGTAGGACACCATTAAGGAGCGAGTTTGCACATCCCACGGCAGCACTTTTCTCTGTGGCGCTTTGGGCTCAGGCTCCACTGGATAATTCCGCTCTGGCAAAGGGCGGGCTTGCAATTGTCCGTAATATTTCTCGATCAGTTTTTTGGCTTCCTTCGAATCAAAACTGCCGGACAGGACCAAGACAGCATTGTTGGGCACATAGTAAGTGTCGTAGAACTTTCTCAACTTTTCAGGAGTGTAAGCTTGAATATCATTCATGTATCCGATCACTGGCCAAGTGTAAGGATGCACTTTGAAAAGTGTCCCCATCACCAGCTCTCTCAACAGACCGCCTGGATTGTTGTCGACACGCCAGCGTCTTTCTTCACCCACCACTTGCAATTCACTTTTGAGGTCATTGCCATCGATCGTCAAAAAACGCATGCGATCCACTTCCATGTCCATCATCAGTTCCAATTTGGAGCTCGGAAGATTTTCGTAAAAACCGGTCAAATCAGAAGTGGTGAAAGCATTGTTCACAATTCCGTTTTCGTGAAGAATCTGATCGAATTCTTTCCCCGAATATTTTTTGGCGCCTTTGAACATCATGTGTTCCAACATATGCGCAGCCCCAGTGACCCCAAGACTCTCATCTCGAGAACCGACTCGGTACCAAGTGTGATAGCTGACCATGGGGACCGAGTGATCTTCGGCCAACAGCACAGTGAGCCCGTTCTTCAAAGTGTATTTCTCGACTGGAAATTTAATTTCGAGGCGGGCTTGAGATTGAAGGGAAATAAAAAAAATGAGCGCGGAAGTGAGAAGCTTGAATGTTTTCATGTGCAATGATTATTGCACAACGAACTCCGAGAAGTAAACGTCCTTGACCACACCTTGTTCGAGCAGGCCGTTCAATGCTGAAGCTATGCGATCCTTCAGAAATAGCTTCCCTTGAATGCTTTCCAATTCGCTAAAGGTCTTGTCATTGAGAATTCGCACAATCTGATCTCTGGCCTTGGCCCGGTTGTCAGGATTGATGATTTCCTCGAAGCCATCTTTCCCCAGCATTTCCAAATTCACTTCGATTCGGATCGTGCGCTTTGGCTCACCCGCCAGATTCACAGTGAATTTGTCCATGGTGTAAACCAAGGGCCCCGTTTTGTCGGCTCCCTCATGCGCTTGCTCAGCTTCGAGTTTTTCTTTTTGAGCCACCAGACTTTCCTCGGTGATCTGAGGAGCATGCCAGCCAATTGTGGCAGAATAAACCCAGTAGGCCCCCATCCCAGTCACGCCCAAATTGACAAGCGCAAACGCCACTTGCAACAGCAAGGCGACTGGCAGTTTCTTTTTCTCGGACTGGTTTTGATCTTTGTTCTCGGCCATAGTGCTTCACTTATCGGCCATCTGGACTGAGGTCTGAAGACAGTCAGATAATTTCCTGAAACTATGTTTGGGAAATTTTGTCGATTTCTTCAACATCTCCGAGACGATAGTTGGCGCGCATTGACATTTCCCCACTGTCACGATCGAATAGATAGATGCGAGTTTATTTTTACCTCCTCTCAGCATTGAGCCTGGGGCTGTCGCCTCTGCTGTCTCAAGCTGAGACCAACAAATCTGAGCCTGCGCCCGCCCCTTTGGCCAATGAGAAAAAGTATCCGGCAGGATTGATTGCGCTTTCCAATGATGCTCGATTTGCGAACCACTCGTTTGTGGTGGATAAATCCAAACGAACTCTGCAGGTCTTCGAATGGAAAAATGAGGACTTGCAACCCATTGCCGAATTTCCCACGGACATCGGTAAAAAAATGGGCGACAAAACCAAAGAGAATGATCATCGCACACCGGTCGGTATTTATTTTTTAACTCGCGAAATGACTCAGCCTGAAATTCCATTTTCCCTTTACGGCAATTTGGCATTCACCACCGACTATCCCAATATTTTCGACCGCCGGGATGAAAAAACCGGTTCAGGTATTTGGCTTCACGCAGTTCCCGACTCTGTGCCTTTGACTCGTGGCTCACGAGGCTGCGTCGTGGTTCGCAACGACGTGATTAAACAATTGAAAAGTTTTGTGCGACTGGAGCAGACTCCAATTTTGATTTTCGATGAAGTGAAATATCTGAGTGCTGACGAATACCAATCTCAAAGAAAAAAGTTCCTGCAAGACTTTGAGAACTGGCGAGCGGCTTGGGAAACTCAAGATGTTGATACTTACATCAAATACTACGATCCCACTTTCAAAAACGATCAAATGAATTTCAAACAGTGGTATCGTCACAAGAAAAAGCTCAAGGAGCTATACAGCTACATCAAAGTTCAGCTGGCTCCGCCCTTGATTCTGCAGAACAAAGATCAAATTGTGATTCGCACCATTCAAAGATACGAATCGAATTTGCATCGGGATTATGGCGAAAAGACAATTCACGCTCGCCTTTCACCTGAGGTCGGATTTCAAATCATTCGTGAAGACTGGAAACCATTGCCAGATCCGATGGCCACAACGGCCATTGACTCGACTGTTTCAGGTCAACCGCAAAAGCTTCCACCAGAACCAAAAACGGGCCTGGTGGAATCATCTCAAAATTTGAATAATTAATTAGTGCTGTTGAGAACTGTCAGAGCCAGAGCGGCCGTTCTCTTCGATGTCGAGCTTTTCAGAATTGTTGCCTGAATCAGGCAGTTGGCTCAAGTGAGCTTTCAACTCTTCTTTGGAAATCACGCCATTGTTCACATTGAATTCCGTCATGCGAACGTCAAACTTCAGATTTTTCAGTGCTTTATCCAGTGACATTAAGACCTCCAAGGAATCCAAAGACTTATCAAAACCTGGGGCAAAAAGCTAGTTCCAATACTTGGGACCCTCTCCTGACTTTGGCGACTTTTCATTGTCGACCACCAAACGGAGGTTGCGGTTCTTTTTCTTGGCCTTTTGAGCCCACAGCAAGCGCTGGATTCGCGTCCACCCCACCAAAACCAAATAGCCCGAGATCAAACCGCCAATATGAGCCAAGTAAGCCACATCCCCGCCCCTGACATCTGACGTCAAAAGGGAGGCCAGCTCTACAAAGCCCATGATCGCAACGAAGATTTTGGCTTTCATGGGGAAAACCCCAAACACATAGATCATGCGCTCGCCAAACAAGATCCCGTACGCTAACAGAAGCCCAAAGATCGCTCCGGAAGCTCCCATGACCGGCGCCACCATGGCATAAGCATCCGGTTTGATAAAAAAGTAAATCCAAGTGCCCAGGCAGTAAATCAGGGCGGCCCCAACTCCGGTCGCAAAGTAAAAACTCAGAAAGAACTTTCGACCCCAGCGATTCTCCAGCTCAGTCCCTAAAAACCAAAGCATGAGCATATTGAAGAAAATATGGCTCACTCCCCGAGTGTGCAAAAACATATAAGAAAAGAGCTGCCAAACATTGAAATCAAAAAGTACTTTTCCTGGATAGAGCGCAAACCACTTGGAAAAGTCGAGTCCCAGCATGTTTTCCAAAATCACTTGGAAACCTAACCAGACCACAAGGTTGGCAATGATGAGTCCCTTGACGGCTGGAGTGATTGAGAAATTCATTTGAACTTGATTGCGACTCATAGATTATTTACCGCCTCTGAAATAGGCTACCAGACGTTCAAAGCTCATCTCAAGAGATTCAATGACAGCTTTCGTTTCCGCGACCAAGGGGAAAAAGTTCAAGTCCCCAGCCCAGCGCGGAATCACATGGTAATGAAGATGCTCTGGAATCCCAGCTCCCGCCACAGCGCCGATGTTCATTCCGGTATTCACTCCCCCAGGCTGGTAAATTTCAGTGACCGCTTGCACGGCCTTCTTGAGAGTCAAATGCAGGTCCTCGAACTCCGCTTCGCTGAGTTTCAGCAAATCTCCGCAGTGCTTTCGAGGCAAAACGAGAACATGGCCCGAATTGTAGGGAAATTTATTGAGCAAGATCATGGAATGACGGCTCTGGTAAACGCAAAGAGTTTCAAATCCAGGCTTTTCTTCTGCCGCTCGACAAAATACACAGCCTTCAGGCTTGATCAATTTTCGCACGTATTTGAAACGGTCTGGCCGAAACAGAACATCTCTCTCGAGAGGCCAGATCTCACTTCCCGCTTGCAAATGAAGCGACGTCGCTTTTGATTTGCGACCCACTCTCGAAGAACTTTTGCTTTTGGCCTTTGCCTTCTTCATTTTTTAGCGGCTCCAAAATCCTGGCATCAGAAACAGGGGCTGATTGACAAGATGAGCTTTGAACACTCGATTCATCACTTCCGCAGGCAACTGCGATGTCACTTCTTCTTCGTCTCCCAACATATCCAGGAGGCTTGGACGTTTTTTGGGAACTTCATAAATTTCATAGTCTTCAATTTTTGCGAGTTCCTTGGCCGTTTCAAATGCATGGTCCACAGTGCCTACTTCATCGGCCAATCCCAATTTGACTGCGGAGGCTCCGGTCATCACGCGACCGTCAGCGATGGCTTCGACTTTGTCTTTCTTGAGATTGCGTCCTTCCGCCACGGCTTCTTTGAACTGATCCCAAACTTCATTAATCATGCTTTGGAAAAGCTCTTTCTCGTCATCTCGCATGGGACGATATTCCGCTCCCGAATCCTTGTATTTTCCAGTGGTCAAAGTGTAGCGGCTGATTTTAGCCCAATCATAAAGTTTTTCCAGATTCGCGAATTCCATGATCACGCCAATCGACCCAACCAAGGCCCCCGGAGCCACAATGATTTTATCGGCAGCGACCGCCGCATAGTAGGCACCGCTCGCCATCAAGCCAGTGGAAACCGCGACGACAGGTTTTTGAAATTCTTCACGAGTGCGTTTGATTTCTGCGAAAATTTCCTGAGAGGGCCCGACCACTCCGCCGGGAGAATTGATGTCGATCACAATCGCTTTGATCTTGTCATCTTCGCGGTATTTTTTGAGAGCTTTTAAGAAGCGCTCTCCATCCATGATCACTCCATCCAATTTCAAATGCAGAATGGAATTTGGATGCACGAAAGTCATTCGGTCTGAGCTTCCGCCAAAAAGAGAGATTGCCGAACTTCCGACGAGAAAAACAAAAAGGGAAACAAAGACAAAAAGCAAAACGCCCAACATCAGCCATGGATTTTTTTTCATAAGTTCCTCACTCCAGTTCATAAATCTCTCATTAAAGCGAGATCACATAAAGAAGAGAAAAGACTCTTTGGCGCACTGGGTGAAGGAAAAAGAGAAAGGCAGATTCGGTCGGAGTGAAAAAAAACCCGGATCTTTTGGATCCGGGTTTTGGATTCGCATTTACGCGAGGCAGTATGAGCTTGTTGCTGATTACTGCTTCTTGAACTGATCGCCGAAGAGATCGCCCAAAGTTGACTTGGATGTGGAAGTTGCCTTCTTCACATAGTCATCAACATCAGCTTTTGATTCTCTCAGCTTCACAAGCTTCGAAGACAATCCGATCTTACGAGCGTCTTTGTCGATGGAAATCACTTCCGCCTTCAAAGTCTCTCCGACCTTGACGAAGTCTTCTGGCTTGTTGATACGCTCAGTTGTCAGTTCAGAGATGTGGATCAAGCCTTCGATGTCGCTTTCCAGCTCAACGAAAACTCCGAAGTCCGCAGTCTTAGTGACTTTCACTTCATGCTGAGTGCCGACAGCGTACTTGCCTTCGATATTCGACCAAGGATCCGACTCGAGCTGTTTCAAGCCCAAAGAGAATCTCTCGTTCTCGATATCGACGCCCAATACAACCGCACGAACTTTTTGTCCTTTTGCGAACATTTCGTTCGGGTGGTTCACACGCTTCGTCCAAGAGAAGTCAGAGATATGAACAAGACCATCGATGCCCTCTTCAACACCAACGAAGATACCGAAATCTGTGACAGACTTCACTTCACCTTCGATGATTGTTCCCGGAGCATAAGACTCTTTCAATTCAACCCATGGGTTGGCTTGCAATTGCTTCATGCCGAGAGAGATGCGACGTGTTTCAGGATCCACTTCGAGAACCTGAACTTCGACTTCGTCACCAACGTTGACGATTTGAGAAGGATGCTTCACGCGCTTAGTCCAGCTCATTTCAGAAACGTGGATCAGACCTTCAACGCCTTCACCGATTTCAACGAATGCACCGTACTCAGCCAAAGAAACAACTTTGCCTTTGAGTTTCGCGCCCACTGGGTAAGCAGCTTTCACTGTTTCCCAAGGATCTGGTTGCATTTGCTTCATGCCCAAAGAGACACGTTCTTTTTCAGTGTCGTACTTCAGAACTTTGACTTGGATCTCGTCACCAACATTCAAAAGCTCAGAAGGATGCTTCACGCGTCCCCAGCTCATGTCTGTGATGTGCAAGAGGCCGTCCATTCCACCGAGGTCGATGAATGCACCGTAATCAGTGATGTTCTTAACAACACCAGTGACAACTGAACCTTCTTTGATCTGATCCAAAGTTTGAGTGCGCATAGACTCGCGCTCTTCTTCAAGAAGGGCACGGCGAGAAAGAACGATGTTTCCGCGCTTCTTGTTGAACTTGATAACTTTGAATTTATATTTTTTGCCGATGTATGCGTCCATGTTGCGAACAGGGCGCAGATCGATTTGTGAACCAGGCAAGAATGCTTTCACGCCGATGTCCACTTCAAGTCCGCCTTTAACTTTGGCGATAACTGTTCCTTCGATCACTTCTTCGTTTTCAGCAGCTTTAGAGATATCTGTCCATGCGCGCATCATATCAGCTTTGTTTTTGCTGAGGCCGATCATGCCGTTTTCGTTTTCGATGCGATCAATCAGGACTTCAACTTGGTCTCCCGGCTTCACAGAGCGGACGCCGTCAACAACTCGGAATTCATCAATTGGGATGAGACCTTCGGATTTGTAGTTGATATCAACAAGAACGTAATCGCTTTGGACTTCCACGACTGTTCCATTGACAACATCACCGACTTTGAAATCTTGCTCTTTCATGGACTGAGCGAAGAGCTTCTCAAATTCACCAGCGGACTTTTCATTGTTGAGTCCAGGATTGGAAACAACATCTTTGTCAGCCTGATCAAGGAAAGCCAGAACCTTTTGTTTTTCAAGCTGAGCTTTGTTTAAGTTTTTTGTCATATACAAACGTATACCTCCTGCAGAGTTTTTGAAATTTCGTCCTCGCTCACAATCTTGTCCAGAGACTTTGAGTTTGAATTCAATTTTAAAACTCTAAAAATTTCCTGAAGTTTTCGAAACCCGGTTCAGAACAGAAAATCCTGTTATTTTAAGGGCTTGAACCTCAAGATGAACCGACTATTTAGAAGGCGCGAATGGCTCTTGTCAAAGGGCCAGAAGGGATTTTTTTATGCTCAGTGTCTGGAGCCCTGAGCCCCCTCTTGAAAGCCTCACGATCCGTTCCGCGGTTGAGGCATATGATATTGAAATTATTGGTTATTTTTCCTTGCCCCCTTCTGGCTATCGAAAAAGCCAAAGATCCTCTTAGGAAGCCGGACCTGAAAAAACAACCTGTCTCCACCTTAGACACCCCCACGTCCTCTCGACTTTCCTCTGAGAGGAAGGGCCGTTCTGGCAATCCAGTCTCGAGACAGGCTCGTGAAAATCCGAAAAATAACTCTGTAGACCATCGCTTGGAAAGATGAGGCCCCATGAGAGAGACCGTTTTGGAACTGATTCAATCCGCATCTCAAGTTGTCCTGGGAAAAGAAAAGGAAATTCGCGAAGCCACACTTTGCCTTTTAGCGGGAGGCCATCTCTTGATTGAAGATGTGCCCGGAGTGGGCAAAACCACTTTGGTCAAAACTTTGGCCAAACTTTTGAATTTGGAATCGCACCGAATTCAATTCACTGTCGATCTTCTCCCCTCGGATATTTTAGGCTCTCCTATTTTTGATCCCCGAGAACAAAAATTCCAATTTCACCCCGGCCCTCTTTTTGCTCAGATGGTTTTGGCGGACGAGCTCAATCGCGCCAGCCCACGCACTCAAAGCGCTCTTTTGCAAGCCATGGAAGAAAGCGAAGTTTCCATTGACGGAGTGGTGCACCCATTGCCGCAACCTTTTCTCGTCATTGCCACCCAAAATCCCCATCAGCAAACCGGAACTTTTCCCCTTCCCGAAAGCCAGCTCGATCGCTTTTTGATGAGTCTCGAACTTCATTACGCAGCTCCTGAAATCGAAATGAAAATTCTCTCCCAAACAGATCCACGACAAAAACTTTTGGAACTGAGGCCTCTTCTCGGAACTCAAGAGCTTTTGCAAATGCAAGCGCAAGTTCGGCAAGTGAAAGTTTCCGAGAAAGTCGCCAGTTATGTCAGTGCTTTGCTCACTCATTCGCGAAATTCGAAAGCTCAATGGCTGCCCCTTTCAACTCGCGCCGGGCTGGCCTTGATTCGAGCTTCGCAAGCGCATGCCTACTTGGAGGGACGAGATTACTTGAGACCCGAAGACGTGCAAGCAGTCATGATTCCTGTTCTCGGTCACCGTTTGGGAGGTTTCCATGGGATTCGCCAAGGCCGAAGCTATGCTTCAAGCCTTCAGACATCCACGATGGTTCCAGTCTAAAAATTGGAAACTTCCCACGAATAAAACCTTCATTCTGCCGACTGGTTTTGGAGTCGCCTTTGGCTTTTTGGCTTTGATTCAGTTGATGATGGCCATCGCCTCTCAAAATAATTTGATTTACCTTTTTGTCTTCTCTGAAATCTCAGTGGCTCTTGCCAGTATGTTCTTCACCAATTTGAATGTTCAAAAAATGCGAATTGAATCCGCATCAATCGAAAGCTGCTTTGCCGACGAAGACAATTTGCTGACTCTCTCTCTCCCCAAACAAAAACAAAAGCCAAGTTATCAATTGGCCGTTCGATGGCGAGACAAAACTGAACCCTTCGAAATTCCTCCGCAACAAGACCAGATTCAAATTCCATGGCGACCATTGAAAAGAGGACGACACACTCTTCCCTCTCTGGTTTTAGAGAGCAGTTTTCCCTTTGGGCTTTTGCGTGCATGGAAAATTGAAAATCTGAATCAAGAAATCACAGTCTACCCCAGCCGCCGAGGCTCCCCGCAATTTCCAGCAACTTTGTCCGGACAGACCAGCTTGCAAGAGCGGGGTTTGTTTTTTGATTTGCGAGCTTTTCAAAAAGGCGACTCACCCCAAAGAATTGATTGGCGAGCCTCACAGAGATCTCAAAAAATACTGATTCGACGTTACGAAGAGGACTCGAACCTGCAATTGCAATTTGACCTGTCTCAAGTCACCCACTTGCAGGGATTGGAAACTCAAATTTCTCAACTGGCCTTGTGGATTGACCAAGCTGAAAGACAAGGAGCATCTTACTCGCTTCAAATTGACAGTTGGAATTCAGGCATCGGACAGGGCTTTTCTCACTGGCATCAGTGCCTGGAATATTTGGCGCTTCTCAAACCCGAGGACATGAAATGAGTTACCGCTTTTTTCAGCGTCCCGCTCTTGTTTTCAGTATTTCAGTTTTAACCCTGCTCACGGCTCTGGAAGTTCCGGCCTTCGTCGTCACTTTTTGCGCCATCCTTTGGTTTTGGAAATGGCTATCGGAAAAAAATATCTTGCAGCCGCTTTCTCGGACAACAACGACTGTTCTCAGCTTCCTGGCTTTGTTTTTTATTTATTTTCAATACAAAACAATCTTCAGCCAAGAGTCCTCAAGCTCGCTCCTGCTCTGTCTCAGCGCCATCAAAGTCATGGACTACGAAAACCGCAGGGACCATTTGCTATTGGCATTGCTTGGTTTTTTGCTTTTGACCTTGAAGCCTCTTTACGGAATGGACTTGCTTTGGCTCCCAGTTCAATTGACTTGCATGCTCACTCTGTGGTGGGCTCTTTCCCAAAATCCCAGATCTGTTCCCAGCAGCCAATTGCTTCGAGTTTTTGCTTCGGCCTTGCCAGTGGCTCTGATTTTGTTTTTGATTTTCCCCCGAGTCGTTTTGCCCTGGGCCCTCTCGAGAGCGAAACCAACGACGGCGCGAATGGGATTTTCCTCGAGCCTCAACCCCGGACAAGTGGCTCAATTGGCCAGCTCTTCCGAATTGGTTTTTCGCGTTCGATTTCTTTCCCCGGTGCCAGTCAATCCCAGTGTTCTGTATTGGAAAGGCGCCCGTCTCACGCAATCTCAAGGGCTGGCCTGGAGTGGAGCTCAAGGAAAATTTCGAAACAACAGTCCCCCCTCTTCTTCGATCAACAAAGAAATTTCCTACGAAGTCATTCTCGAACAAGGCAATGGCACTTTGGTCTTCACTCTCGATCCCACTTATCAGCTCACATCGACGGATTCCGCCGTCTACCAACAAAGTTCCGGCATTTGGAGAACCTCAATCAGCAACGGCAAGTCTCTCAGATTCTTCGGCAAGAGCACTTTGCAATCCAAAGACACCGTCCCTCCTGGCGAAGAGGATTTGCAGATTCCTGAACTGCCAATCCGAACTTTGGCCTGGGTGAAGGAAACCCTTTCTCGAACTCAAAACTTTCCAGAGAAAAAACAAGCGCTCCGCGAACTGTTCAGTCAAAACGGTTTTGTCTACACTCTCAATCCGGGCACTTACGATGGGCAGGGTCTCGACGAGTTTTTATTTCAGAGACGACGTGGATTTTGCGAGCACTTCGCCGGCGCTTATGCAACTTTGGCCCGAGCTTTGGGAATTCCAGCTCGAGTCGTCAGCGGTTATCAAGGTGCCGAGTACAACCCCATGGGAGAGTTCTGGAAAGTCACCCAAAGACAAGCTCACGCTTGGGTCGAAGTCTGGAACGGCGAATTTTGGGAAAGAAACGATCCTACACTTTTGGCGCCAGTCTCAGAATTCAATCGCCAACAAGAGCGAGGAATTTTCGAATGGTTCAACCAAGCCTCTGATGCTTACGAGACAATGAACTACAAATGGACAACTTTCCTGATCGATTTCGATCGCCAATCGCAGGTCTCACTTTTTCAAGAGTGGTGGCCGCGACTGACTTTGGCAGGAATTATCATCCTGCTGGTTTTTTTCCTCATTCGATTGCTGCACTCCCAAAAATTTACCCGCCGAATTAGCAGCGAGGAAAGGGCTCAACAACAGCTCGCAGAATTGATTCAGAAAGTAAAAGACTTTGAGCAGAAATTTCAACAGCGAGACCTTTCAACCGTCCCGCCCCTGCAAGTGCTCCACTTGGCTGAAAATCGACAGAGTGAGAACTGTGAATTTTACCGCAGACTCAGTGAGCTCTATGACAAAATGGCTTATCAAGAAAAATCAGAGGAGACTCCGTCGAGAGAGGAGATTCAAAATCTCCAGTCTCAGTGGAATCAAATTCAAAGAATCAGCGATTCAACTTTTCCAAAAACTCCATCCAACCCGTTCCCCGGTTGAACTTAAGCTGCGAGTATCGCTCTCCGTGATGATCCAAGTAAGACGAATGATTCGGCAACCAAAGCCCCACACCGCTGACGTTTGCGAATGGACCCGTGCCTCCGTTGGCAATCACCATTTGATCCACTGCTGATTTCACGGCATTAAGGGTCTTGGAATTGACTTTGATTTTTGCTGAAGCCATCCGATTTGTGAAGCCAACAAGATCTTTGTAGTCATCATAGGTAAAGGACAAAGTGCTGTCCACCACGTCTCGCGTCTTTTCCAAATCTGAAGAATTCATTTTTTTCAATTCGTCTTTGAGATTTCGAACTGCCGAGTATAGTCCATCCATGCGAGACATGTCATAAGCCGAAAATGTGACTTTTTGTCGTCCGTAAATTCCACCCGAGTAAGCTTTCAAATACTCTTCGGTCAGGTACTTGGAAACATCCGCCCCCGTGGCTTTTGGATTGGCTTCCCATCTTTTCATCCAAGTGCTGTAAGGCCATCCGTAACCAGGCTCCAAATCCTGAGAGCCCACAAAATAACTGACCGAGTCTTTCATTTCCCCTGCAATTTCGGCCATGGCCATCAAGCAAGCATCACTTCCGTAAATATCAACTTTGTGGCCGATGATTTTAGCCGCTTCCTCCATTGCCATTCCGAGCTGTTCCGTGGTGATTCGATTGCCCGTCAAATCATCATTGGAAATGTCTCGCACTTGAAATCCCGCATTCATCAAATGCCAACCGTTGCCGTGGTTCCAAACGGCAATCATGTATTTGCGGGCGGGAAAGTTCTTCACCCCCCAGCGAACAAATTCGATCAGATTTTGATAGTCCCCCATGTCGACTGCCGGCATGGATTCCAATATTGGCGAAGTCACTCGAGGATCGTCATCTTTTTCCACCAGCAAACGACGAGTGTCGCCATTTTGCAAAGAAGCCCACTGCACAACCATGTTCAAATTTGAATTGGATCCGACCTCTTCCATTTGATTGATATTGAAGGCCCCGTAAGTATCCAAATTATTATGGCCATTGATGAAAAGCAGAAAGGTCCACTCTTTGATATTTTTTGAATTCGCCGTCTGCGCTGAAGCCGTCTGCGAAAAAGCCGCAACAATCACTGAAGTGATCATCAAGACCATCATGCAATTTTTCATTCGAGAAAAGAGAGAAACTGGGTGGCATTCAAACATACAGGCTTCCTCCTTGAAGCAGAGAGTACTTCTGGAAGCCTACAGTTTTTTATTTCGAGTTTGGGAACAATCAGCCTGGTTCCAAATCAGAACTGGCCGATGGTGAAGAGCGAACTGAACCTTCGTTTTAGTAAAACTTCTTCAGATCAAGACCCTTGTAGAGGCCAGCCACTTCTTTCTCGTAGCCATTAAAAAGACGAGTTGGAATTCGAGTCGGAAAGAATTTTCCATCCAGAACTCGCTCACTCGCCTGACTCCAGCGCGGATGATCCACGTTCGGATTCACGTTGGCATAAAATCCATACTCACTGGGAGCCAAATCATTCCACAAGGTGCGAGGCTGTTTGTCTGAGAATTCAATTTTCACAATCGATTTGATGCTCTTAAATCCGTACTTCCAAGGCACCACCAATCTCAAGGGCGCGCCATTTTGTTTGGCAATTTTTTTTCCGTAAAGACCAGTGGCAATAAAAGTCAAAGGATGAAGAGCTTCTTCCATCGTCAGACCCTCTTGATAGGGCCATGGGTAATGCGGAAGACTCGCCATATTGACGCCAATCTTAGGATCGCTAAAAGTTTGAAACACAACATATTTGGCCGAAGTTTTGGGCTTCAGTTTGGGAATCAAACGAGCCAAGGGAAATCCTCCCCAAGGCACCACCATGGACCATGCCTCCACACATCGAAAGCGATAAATTCGCTCTTCTTCGGGTCCGGCCATTTTGATCAAATCTTCCAAGGTGTAAGTCTTTTTTTCATCTGTCAGTCCGGCAATTTCAACTTTCCAAGGATCTGCCAATTTCCAATTTTCAACTTTCTTTTGAACTTCGCCTTTCTCCAAACTGAATTCATAAAAATTATTGTATGAAAGAGCCAGCTTTTCGTCTGTCATTTGGCGATCGGGATCATTGACTTTGTAAAGAGGGTTGACAGCGAAGGCTGCCATCGCGGCGCTCCCCGCTTTGATAAATTCACGTCGGCGCAAATAAACATCTTCGGGCGTGACTTCATTTTCAGAAATTTGCCATGAGGGTTTGTTTTGAATGATCATGTTCTTGCCCCTTCCTTGAATCCAGAACAGAATAACAAGATGATTCGATTGAACAAGCTCTTTCGTTTGGCGCTTCTTCTCCCTCTCTTTTTCTGGGTCTACCAGATTTTTTTTGGCAATCTTGGTGCCGAACCCACAAAAGAGTTGAATCACCAAACCGGCTTCATTTCTTTAATTTATCTCAGTCTCAATTTGTGGATTGGCATCCTTTGGTCGTTTTGGAAAAAGTGGCCCGCCAGTTGGCGTTCACTCTTGGGCGAAAGACGTTTTCTCGGAGTTCTCACTTATTTCATTTTGATTGGGCATGTCTTTTTTTATCTCGCCTTAGAAGCTTTTGAATTCAAAGCCCTTCAGCAAATCGTTGAGAAAACTTATCTGATATTTGGAGGATTTGCGTTCCTGGGAATGACCATTCTGGCATTCACTTCCAACAATTTCTCTGTGAAAAAACTGGGAGGAAAACGGTGGAAGCTGCTGCATCGAATGATTTATTTCGTCACCGTGCTCGTCAGCGTGCATGTTTTTCTGATTGAAAAAGCGGATCTCCCACTGTTTGCGATGATCCTGGTGCCTCTGTGGTTGGCTGAGAGTTTGCGTTTGATCCGCTGGCTTCGCCGCCCCCCAGGCCTCGTGAATTATTTCTTCAATTGAGCGCGGACAATTCTTTCGACTTCACTGACCACTTGATCGAAATCCATGGTGGTTGTGTCGACGACAAAAGCATTTTCTGGAACCTGCAAAGGCGCTGCTTTGCGAGTGGAATCCTGCATATCTCTTTTGTTTTGTTCTTCAATCAAGGATTCTGCCGACAAGCCTTGTTCTTTGGCTCTTCTCTCGGCACGGCTCTCAGAGCGAGCAGTCAGATAAATTTTCACATCGGCAGTGGGAAACACAACTGTTCCGCAATCGCGACCTTCTGCCACCAATCCTTCAGTTCTCAGGGAACAGTCTCTTTGTCCTTCCAGCAAACTGCGACGAACCTGCGGGAAGTGACTGATTTGGCTTGCCACATTGCCGACATCTTCGCGGCTGATTTCGGAAGTGACATCTTCTTCACCGAAATAAACATGAGTTTTGTATTCGGCCATTTCGACCCGCCACACATCACTGCGAGACAAATCGCTCAATTTGATCTCGTCACTCAAATCCAATTTGAGTCTTTGAGCCACGTAGGCCAAGCCTCGGTAAAATGCTCCCGTCGAAACCCAATGCCAACCCAAGCGGTGTGCAAGTTCTCGGCTGACAGATGTTTTTCCTGAAGCTGCAGGTCCATCGATTGTCACCACTCGGCCCATGTCCAAATCCTTACTCAATTCAATTTCTGTGTTCATGCTGCAATCACTTGATTGGTTTCACTTCTTTAATCACTTCGCGCAGAGCTTGCATAGCTCTTTGATTTTCATGCGCCAGGCCCACACTGAGGCGGATTTCTGTTTTGAACCCATAATTCTGAATGGGTCGCATGATCACACCACGGCGCAAAAGAGCTTCGTTAACTTGGCCCACATCGCGAAGAGTGTCAAACATGACAAAGTTTCCTTGAGACTCAATGTAGGGAAGTCCCATGGCTTTCAGCTCAGAATAAAAATAATCCAATCCCTGCCAAGTCACTTCGCAGGTGCGGCGAATAAAGTCAAAATCGTCCACAGCCGCAATGGCCGCCGCTTGTGCGAATTGGTTGACATTGAATGGAGTGCGCACTCGGTTGGCCAAATCCACTGTTTGCAAAGGAGCCATCATGACGCCCACTCTCAATCCTGCCAAACCATAAATTTTAGACAGAGTTTTTAAGACGACGACATTGTTGTATTTCTTCAAAGAGTCTTGCGCCGATTTGTAATCTTTGGCTCTCACAAATTCAGTGTAAGCTTCGTCAAAAACAATCAACAGTTCTTCGTGATTTCCGAATTCCTTCAAAAATTCATCGACTTCGGAAGCTGTATTGTAAGTTCCCGTGGGATTATTGGGATTGGCAATAAAGACAATTCGCGTTTTTGTTTCCACTCGGCGTTGGCGAAGAAATTCGGCCATGGCCTTCAAATCAAAACGATAACCGGGAGCCAACGGAGTTCTT
>JACCDX011849866.1_pt1 | contig 77677 bp, 72 predicted proteins | sample 7449681 | NCBI WGS metagenome assembly JACCDX01 (sample SAMN15323450, study PRJNA562643) | freshwater metagenome | isolation source: river surface water | place: USA:Blue River Watershed | collected 2017-08-18 | reverse complement strand
GCTCGCAGAAGCGCACTTGATTCCAGGTGCGCTCACCCGAAACCAGCACCTCCACTTCCTCTGTCTCGATCAGAAGATTCGAATTGAAAATAACAGTACTGTTTGGACAAATTCATATACCGAGGGCCAAGAGATTGTTATTCCACTGAAGAATGGTGAAGGCTCATATCAGTGCGACGACGAGACGTTGAAGATGCTTGAAGGTGAAGGCCGTATTGTGGCGCGCTATGTCGGAGATAATCCAAATGGATCTAGAAATTTAATTGCGGGCATCACCAACGAACGCGGAAATATCGTTGGCTTAATGCCACATCCCGAGCATGCGGTTGATTCATTAACTGGCCCTGGTGAAGATGGACTTGGATTCTTCACCTCCGTATTGAAAGCGATGGTGAAGTAATGTCTCTCGATACCGTTGCTAAAGCGAAAGCAAACCCAGATACTCCGCAACCCTTTGCGGAACTCGGATTGAAGCCAGATGAGTATGCAAGCATTAAGGAGATTCTCGGCCGACGTCCTACATCTTCAGAGCTTGCCATGTACTCAGTCATGTGGTCGGAGCACTGCTCATATAAATCATCGAAGGTCCATCTCAAACAGTTCGGCGAGAAGGCGGTAAAAAGCGATGCTCTCCTCGTCGGCATCGGCGAAAATGCTGGTGTTGTCGATGTTGGACAGGGATATGCAGTTACCTTCAAAATTGAATCTCATAATCACCCTTCATATATCGAGCCTTATCAAGGTGCAGCGACTGGTGTAGGCGGAATCGTTCGCGACATTCTCACGATGGGTGCGCGACCAATTGCAGTTATGGATCCACTCCGCTTTGGCCCAGCAGATGCACCTGATACCCGTCGCGTCTTACCTGGTGTCATTGCCGGTGTTGGCGGATATGGAAATTGTCTTGGCCTGCCCAATATCGGCGGCGAGGTCGTATTCGATGAGACATATCTGGGTAATCCACTGGTCAATGCGCTCTGTGTTGGCGTGATGAAGCACAGCGATATCAAGTTGGCGAAGGCCGCTGGCGCTGGGAATTTGGTAGTTCTCTACGGCGCTAAGACCGGTGGCGATGGCATCGGTGGCGTTTCGGTACTCGCCTCAGAGACCTTTGAATCTAAGGGTCCAGCCAAGCGCCCAGCGGTGCAGGTCGGAGATCCATTTGTCGAGAAGGTATTGATTGAGTGCTCGCTCGAGATCTTCGCAGAGGATCTCGTTGTTGGAATTCAAGATCTCGGTGGCGCTGGTTTGTCCTGCGCGACTTCAGAGTTAGCTTCGGGCGGCTCTGGTGGCATGAAAGTTCAGCTCGACAAGGTGCCGCTACGCGATCCATCGCTATCTCCAGAGGAGATTTTGATGTCCGAGTCACAAGAACGTATGTGTGCAATTGTCGAACCATCGAAGATCGCTCGCTTCTTAGAGATTTGCAAGAAGTGGGATGTCACATCTACCGTCATCGGCGAGGTAACTGATGGCACTCACTTGGAAATTACCTTCAATGGTGAATTGATTGTTGACGTTCCACCTCGCACTGTCGCTCATGATGGCCCGGTTTATAAGCGACCATTGGCAAAGCCGGCCTATATCGATGAAGTTGCAAAGGAAGTAATCAACCCACCACTGCCAATAACTGCAGCTGAAATTAAGTCGGCAATTCTTAAGGTTGCGGCAACACCAAACTTGGCCGATAAATCTTGGGTCACCGATCAATACGATCGATATGTTCAAGGAAATACCATTCAGGCTCAACCAGATGATTCCGGAATGGTGCGAATCGATGAGCAGACTCATCTTGGCGTTGCGGTAGCTACTGATGCCAACGCCAATTGGTCATACCTAAATCCATATGAAGGAGCGAAGTTGGCGCTGGCAGAAGCTGCGCGCAATATTGCTACAGCTGGAGCGAAGCCACTTGCAGTCACGAACTGCCTCAACTTCGGATCACCGGAAGATCCTGGTGTGATGTGGCAATTTGCCGAATCTGTTCGCGGATTAGCAGATGGTTGCCTTGAGATGGGTCTGCCAGTTACTGGCGGCAATGTCTCTTTCTATAATCAGACCGGATCAACTGCAATCCTGCCTACACCTGTAATTGGCGTATTAGGCGTTATTGAGGATGTCCGTACTCGCACGCCAATGTCCTTTAAAGACGCTGGTTTGGAGCTTTATCTTCTCGGTGAGACCGATTCAAACCTTTCGGGTAGCGAGTGGGCATATATCCACGGCCTTCGCGGTGGAGTGGCACCAACTGCTGATCTTCAACGCGAGATGCGCTTGATTGATCTATTAGTCAGTGGCAATCGGAGCAAACTCTTCATAGCAGCACATGATTTGAGTCAAGGTGGCTTAGCTATCTCGCTCATTGAAATGGTTCTACGCCACAACGTTGGCGCAAAGATTGAAATTGATAACCCAGGAATCTCTCTATTGAGTGAGACCCCAGGTCGCGTCATAGTTGCGGTTGCTCCGGCAAAGGTGGCTGACTTACAAGCGCTAGCTGCCGAACATAAGATTCCATTAGCTAAGTTGGGAACCTCCGGGGGAGATGCGCTGGTAATCAACGATGCACGCATCTCGCTCGCGGAACTTCGCGTTGCGCATACCGAGACCTTCAAGAAATTATTTGGTTAAGTAACGATGCGCGATCCTGAGATTCTCAACGAAGTGAAGGCAACACTTGCCCTCCTCGTTGAGCGTTATCCCGGAAAGGCGATAGAGGTGCGAATACCGCCATATGCAGCCGTTCAGTGCGGAGAAGGTCCAAAGCACACACGAGGTACTCCGCCAAATGTGATAGAGATGGATGCCCAAACCTGGTTGCAGCTGGTGGATGGGAAGCGGAGCTGGGCCGATGCCTTTAGTGAAGGTCTCATCTCAGCATCTGGTGTGAGGGCTGATTTAAGTCACCTGCTACCGCTAAGGAGCGCATCATGACCCGAAGAGGCGATGGAAATCTCACGCATAACCTGCTCGATGAAGATAGAGGGCCACAGGATGCATGCGGCGTCTTTGGCGTCTATGCACCAGGCGAAGAAGTCTCCAAGCTAACTTTCTACGGACTCTATGCGCTGCAACATTGCGGACAAGAGTCAGCTGGAATCGCGACTTCCGACGGCGAACGTATCGTGATCTTTAAAGATATGGGTCTGGTCTCCCAGGTATTTACCGAGAGCGACCTCTCTTCACTCAAGGGCGAAATCGCTATTGGGCACTGTCGATATAGCACTACCGGCTCAAGCACCTGGGTCAATGCTCAGCCGACTCTGCGCCCAACGAAATACGGAACCATCGCACTTGGCCACAATGGAAACTTGACCAACACTGGCGAGCTATTCGATTTGGTGCGCAAACTAGAGCCGGAGAGTTCGAAACTTGGTCGAGGTGCAACAACTGATACCGAAATCATGACTGCACTTATTGGTCTGCAAGATCATGAAACTATTGAAGAGAATATCGTCGCGGTTCTACCGATGTTGCAAGGCGCGTTCTCATTGGTAATTATGGATGAGACAACTCTCTATGCCGCACGTGATCTCAACGGTGTAAGACCACTTGTTCTTGGAAAACTTGAGACCGGTTGGGCAGTGGCATCAGAGACTGCCGCGCTCGACATTGTCGGAGCAACATTTGTTCGAGAGATCGAACCAGGTGAATTTATCGCTATCGATGGCGATGGCGTTAGATCTCAAATGTGGGGAACTCCAAATCCGAAGGGTTGCATTTTCGAGTATGTATATCTCGCACGTCCCGACACTACAATCGCAGGTCAGGGAATTCACGCTGTTCGTGGCGATATTGGTCGCCAATTAGCTATTGAAGCGCCAGTTGAGGCAGATCTAGTTATTCCTGTCCCGGAATCAGGAACACCTGCTGCAATTGGATATGCCAAAGAGTCTGGGATTCCATACGGGCTTGGCTTGGTAAAGAATTCATATGTAGGTCGCACATTTATCCAGCCGTCACAGACTATTCGCCAACTTGGAATTCGCCTCAAACTCAATCCGCTCCGTGAAATCATTGAGGGAAAGCGGATCGTTGTCGTCGATGATTCAATTGTTCGCGGAAATACCCAGCGCGCAATCGTGAAGATGTTAAGAGATGCGGGTGCGCTCGAGATTCATGTTCGAATCTCTTCACCGCCAGTGAAGTGGCCATGTTTCTATGGCATTGACTTCGCTACCCGTGCCGAGTTGATTGGTGCCGAGATGACCGTTGAGGAGATTCGCCAATCTATCGGCGCTGACTCTTTGGCATTTGTCTCTGAGGCAGGGCTGATTGAGGCGACAAAAACCCCAGAAAATAAGCTCTGCACTGCATGTTTCTCGGGTAAGTATCCAATTCCAATTCCGCAGGACTTATCTGAAGGCAAGACCCGGTTAGAGATTGTGGAGGGGTAGTAGATGGCAACATATAAAGATTCAGGCGTTGATATCGATGCTGGAGATCGTGCTGTCGAGTTAATGAAGGCGTCAGTTGCCCGCGCATCTCGCCCTGAGGTTATGGGTGGCATTGGCGGCTTTGCCGGTCTCTTCGATGCGTCAGCGCTCAAGGATATGAAACGCCCGCTGCTCGCAACCTCAACCGATGGCGTTGGCACCAAGACCGAGATTGCTCGTCAAATGGGCATATACGACACTATCGGTGAAGATCTCGTGGCAATGGTTGTCGATGATCTCGTTGTCTGTGGCGCAGAGCCATTATTTATGACCGATTACATCGCAGTTGGAAAAGTTATTCCAGAGCGGGTTGCCGCAATTGTCTCCGGCATAGCGCGAGGTTGTATCAAAGCTGGTACCGCACTTGTCGGCGGCGAAACAGCTGAGCACCCTGGTCTCTTAGCAGAGGATGAGTTTGATATCGCAGGTGCGGCAACCGGTGTTGTCGACGCTGATCGTCAGCTCGGTGCAGATCGAGTGAAGGCGGGAGATGTAATCGTTGCGATGCCTGCTAGCGGCATTCATGCAAATGGTTTCTCATTGGTTCGACATATCATCGCCACGCAAGAGTTGGATATCACTCGTAACTACGATTTCGATAAATCACTAGGTGAAGTACTTCTTACTCCGACCGAGATTTACACTCTCGATTGTCTAGCTTTGATTAAGGCGCAACAGGAGAACATCCGAACTTTCAGCCACATCACCGGTGGTGGATTGGCCGATAACACTGCACGCGTTATTCCAGCTGGACTTACCGCAATCTACGATCGTTCAACGTGGTCACTGCCAAGTGAGATGAAATTCTTGGCAGATGTTGCAGGTGTTCCTCAGCACGATCTCGAGCGAACCTGGAATGTGGGAATCGGCATGAGCGCTATCGTCGATAGCCAGGTCGGAGATCTCATAGTTCGCTCACTCGCAGCCCGTGGGATGAAGGCCTGGATAGCTGGATCTATTGAGCGAGCAGAGGGGCCAGATAGCCCTCGCGCAGCGTTGAAATCCACATATAAGGGCTGAAACGCCCCCTCGAGCCCCGCTTTGGTAGGCGGGGGCCACTCACGATAACCTACCCCCCTGAAACACATAGTTCCGATGAGGAGGTCTCGCCCATGGGTCGCGGCCGTGCAAAAGCAAAGCAGACAAAAGTAGCTCGTGATTTGAAGTACAACTCCCAAGAGATGGATATTGAGCGTCTCGCCAAGGAGCTTCATAGCGATGCCCCACTTCAGCCAGAGCGGGATGATGATGATCCCTTCGCTGAAGGCAACTACATTCCACGCGCATAGATATCCTCTCGCCGTGAAACTCTGATGAGTTCAACACCTTATGTAGCATCGCTACGAATTTTCGAACCGATCTCTGCCTTCCCTGCCGCTGATCGTTTGCGGTGGGAAACTCTCGACGCCAATACAGATACCTATGCCGAAGAACAAGCGCTCGCACTCCGCCGGTTAATTGCGCCAGAGTCACCAGCTCTTCGCCCTGATGGTGTGCATGTAATGGATATCGATGGCGTTCGTTATGTCGCGCCTTGGTCGACCGCATCGCGCTGCTGGTCGGCGCTCGATGATTTTAAGGATTCGTTACCATCAACCGTTGTTCCATTCTTTCTGCCACCTGCTCTAGAAGAGGTCCTCACCTCGGGCATGGAGAGCGTCGAAGATCGAGTGCCACACATCATCACCGAGACTTGGATGGTTCCGCCTCGCTGGTTAGCCCTCTTCGAGCCAAGCGAACGAGATCGCGGCTATAAAGATGGCGTTGCATATTCAAGAGCGCGCACAACTATTGCTAAAGCGATCGAACGATCACGAAATTCACATGAGATTGTCCTGCAATCTTTCGGTGAAGGAGTTGTCGAACAAGAGATCGCAGTTTTAATTGAGTGGCTCGAACTCTTCCATCCGCTCTCACAAGTTCTCCTCGATTATGGAGGGCTTGCTCAATATCTCGATGGCACCTTAAAGAGCGATGGCCTACGTGGGATCGAAGATGATGGCTCGATAGAGGATGTCATCTTCAGCCTCTCCGGCTTGGCTAGCGGCGATGGCGCAATCGCAGGTGAGGGCTATAACCGCCTGGTCTCGCGCTGGCGCCCCGTTCAAGCGCTTGAATCGGCGATGTAACCGGTCATTTACCAACTTTTCTCGCCCCAGATATTGCCAACTCACCCCCTTCTCGACAATACTTCCCGACATAACGGAGCAATTCGGACATTGCTTATTGAGGGCGGAAGGCAGGCATACATGAATCGCGCTCCTGAGCCTGAAACTCTTCTCACCCCTCGCGAGGTCGCCGAGCTCTTCGGTGTAGATCCAAAGACTGTCACCCGCTGGGCAAAGGCTGGAAAGCTTACATCTATTCGAACTCTCGGCGGACATCGTCGCTATCGCAAATCAGAGGTAGACGAGTTACGCGCTAATTACTTTAAGAGCAATAGCTAAAATTCTTTTGCAATGAATTATTCAATTCCAGAGTTCGCCCTGCTCGGTTTTATCACCTTTGCATTTGTTGGAGTGATTACGCCACAGATTCGTAAAGTAGCGATTCACTTTAATGCCGTCGATGCTCCTAATCTCGAACGGAAAGCTCAGAAAGAACCAGTTCCGTATCTTGGTGGAGTTGCAATCGCTATCGGCGTAGTTGCTGCATCCTATGGATCACTTCTCGCAGTTGATTTCTCACTGGAGACACTTCGCTTGGCAAGCACGGTTTTGGTGCCAGCAATCGCAATCTCGGCGATGGGACTTTGGGATGATCTCAAAGGTCTGCAACCATGGCCGCGACTTATTGCTCAGACATTTACTGGAATCGCAGTCTCATCAATCTTGATTGCAACCGATACCAGTGGCGTCGCTTTCGGAAATTCAATTCTTAACTATGCAATCACGACGTTATGGATTGTTGGTGTCTGTAACTCAATCAACTTCTTCGACAATCACGATGGTGGCGCAGCGGGCACAGTTGCAGTTATCACCTTCTTCCTCTTCTTTATCGCCTATGACCGCCAGCAGATTCTGGTCTCCGCTCTCGCCGTGGTGACTGCAGGTGCTACCGCAGGATTTCTTATCTGGAATCGTCATCCAGCGAAGATCTATATGGGCGATGCCGGCTCACTCTTCCTCGGAATCATCATCTCGGTTCTTACAATTCGCCTCAGCCCAGGTGTGGTTCCGGCCTATAAATCACTTGCTATTCCAGTGCTGCTGATGGCGGTACCTATCTTGGATACAACGGTCGCCGTTATCTCGCGCCTCTACCGCGGAATATCGCCATTTCAGGGCGGTCGAGATCATCTATCTCACCGGTTAATGCGCCTTGGCCTCAATCGAAAAGTCACCGCAATTTTATTGTGGGGGTTGGCAGCTTTCTATGGCGCGCTGGCGCTCTCTCTCTATACCTGGCCTGATACCCATGGCACCTTAATTATCTCTATTGCAGCGCTGACCTGGGTGTTGAAGTTGATTGGGTTCCTTCGCATTCCATCTGAGGGCTAAACTAAGGCCATGTCCAATAACGCAGCAGATGATATGAAGGCAAAGATGCTCGCCGCTCTTGAAGCAAAGAAGAATAAGAAGGGCGCGCCAGGCACTCAGAACCATGCTGAAGGCGGATCAAAGATTAAGGGTGGCCAACGTTCAGGTGGCGCGCCACAAGTTCAACGTAAGGCCGGCCCATCTGGCTCTGGCTCTGCCGGCTAAATCTGCTTCACGCTCGCTGTGCTCCTTGAGATTCGAGTACGACCAAATTCATCTCGCAATAAAGTCGGTGGGTCGGTCGGCGAACCACCGCGGTTAGTTGTTGCCGTTCAAGCACCTGCTGTAGATGGCAAGGCCAATCAAGCTGTCATAAAGGAGTTGGCTGAAGCGCTCGACCTTCGCCCCCGTAATTTCACAATTGTCTTTGGCGAGCTAGGGCGCGATAAGCGGATCATCATTGAAGGGATCACAGAAGAGAATGAAAAAACTCTCCAAGCAAAGCTTGAAGAGTTGATGGAGATTAATCCACGTCTTATCTAAGAGTGGCTCGGGACAGGATCGAACTGTCGACCTCACGATTTTCAGTCGCGCGCTCGTACCAACTGAGCTACCGAGCCATTATGTAATTGTTGAAAAAGAAAGAGAGTGTGTGGACACTCCCTCTCTTTAGCGACCCGGACGGGACTTGAACCCGCGACCTCCGCCGTGACAGGGCGGCGCGCTAACCAACTGCGCTACCGGGCCTTGATAAATCAAAGCCGTTACTACTTTTAGAATCTCAAGCCGAAGCTTGCGAATCCGTGCCCCCAACGGGATTCGAACCCGTGTTACCGCCGTGAAAGGGCGATGTCCTAGGCCCCTAGACGATGGGGACGTATGAGGCTGGGAAAGAATACCCGCTCGGCTCCCATGCTCCAAACCCGCTCAATTGCTGGAAGATGGTCAGTGCTGGGCTTTACGAATCGCCACCATCGATGAGGTGATGAGAGCGATTCCCGCTGTGAGCAGACCTAAAAGTGCGCCCAGTGAGCCACCAAGTGTGGCGGCAACAAACTCGCCAGTTGTAAATGTCGTCATTGCAACTGCGCCAAGTAGAAGAGGCCATCGACGATCTTGAAGATACATCAAACCCAAGAGCGGCGCGGCTACGAGCACGACTAGATACGAGATGAGTCGGTGATTGGTTGCGAAGAGAAATTGGCTAGCGATAAATAGCGTTGCAGCTGAGATGAGATAGCCGAGAGTCTGATCAACTAGTCGAGTCCAAGAGAGATAAAGCCAGAGGCTGCCAAGAACCACCCAGTAGAAAGCAAAGACAAAGTTATCTTCTGGTTCGATATTGGTAATTGCGCCAAGAATCATAAATCCGGTTAAGAAAAGATAGCCATATGCTCCGATATGCAAGATTTCATGACGGAAGCGGATAAATGAATAGACCGCAATCGCTGCACCTACAGTAAATGGCCCCCATGGTGCGCTGTTACCAGATTCGTATGAGAATGCGATTGCACCAGTTGCTGCTATCGCAGCGCCCATAGATAGAACGCTCGTCAAACGAAGTCTCATCGCATTAACGTTGCTCAAGAAATGTGCGACGATTAATAACAAAGCAGAGAGAGTAGCTAGCGAACCAACCCGAACTGCGCGAGGTGCGTCATCCCAACTCTTTGCCGCCAAGAAGAGCATGGCGATAACAACAAAAGCGCCGCCAAGATAGGCGGCGATTTCAGCGAAGATACTTTTACGAGAGTCGTTGCCCTCAAGCGCTTCGAAGCGATTATTAACTAGGTGTGACTGCTCGGCGGTTATAGCGCCCTCGCTTACGAGGGATTCGAGAACCCCTCGTAAGCGCTTAGAGCCTTCTTGCATCTATTACAACGCCCACTGGACGGTGATTGAGACAGTTACATCCTGCTCGCCGAGATCGACGACAGTTGCATCTGATTCAGCCTTAGCTGTTGCAGCATAGATTGGTGTTGAGATAGCAGGGCTGCCGTTTTCAGAGAGGTAATTAACTTTGCCGAGCTTTACGCCAAGGAGCTTGGCATAAGAATTCGCCTTCGCCTTTGCGTTCTTTACTGCCGCGGTGCGAGCCAGGTCGGCTGCCTTTGCTGTGTTGAGAACAAATGGCGAGGTGCTGTTGATTTGAACTGCATCGCCACCTGCGGCAACAACTGCATCAACGACAGCACCAGCTGAGGCAGCTGCGCGAATAACAACGTTAAATCCCTGTGATGCTCGGTAGCCCACAAGAGTTGATCCACCATTGTTGTCGTACTTGTACTCTGGATAAACGGTGATGTTCTGAGTTGAAATATCTTTTGCCGCGATTGAATTTGCCTTCAACGCAGCGCGAACAGCGGCTGAATTTGTCGACGCTGTAGCTAAAGCCTCTTTGCTGGAAGCGCCAACGACTGAGACTGTCGCATTGAGGCGAACTGCATCTGGGACTACCTTGACTGTGCCCTCTGCGCTAACGGTGATGTAGCGAGTATTTGTCGCTGCCTCCGCTGGCGCGGCAATGGTTGCGATAAGGGCGATTGGGAGAAGGACGAGAGCTAACTTCTTTAGGGGATTGGAAAAGTTCTTATTTGTCATGCCCTAAGTATGGCTTATAAATTCTGTGAAAATTCATAGAGCCGAGCATGGTCCGCGAGAGATTTATCTAATGAGAAGTAACTCTCTGCGCGCGCCTTTCCAGCGCTACCCATCACAGCTGCACTCCCTCGATTTCTTACCAATTTCTCGAGTGCATCAGCCATCGCAGTTGGATCTGGCTCGGTGAGATAACCGCTCTCGCCATCGATGACGATATCTGCGATTGATCCAACTCGCGGCGCGACTATGGGTAGCCCGGCTTGAGCTGCTTGAATCAAGGTAAGTGGAATTCCCTCATTATCGCTGGTAAGAATTGCGATATCGCTTGCCGCAAATATTTCTGCAATATCCTTGCGCCAACCTAGGAAGGTGATTGGCAAGAATTCTTGAGATGCTCGATTGCGAGTCTGCTCAAATAAATCACCTTCGCCAGCAACGAGAAAATGAATGTCGATGCCACGTTCTTTAACAATTGAAGCAATATCTAAGAGGCGATCAGGGCGCTTGATTTGGGTAAGTCGGCCAACAAAGGTGCAGTAGATATCTTCAGAATTTAACGCTAGCCCACGACGACACTCACTCTTGCTCGCCGTTTGTGGCTGAGGAAGGCCCGGAAAGAAAACTTTGAACTGTGGCACTTGGCCGATTCCCGCAGCCAATAAATCGTTCTTCACTTGATTGCCGATTGCTATCAAATGATCTGTATGGCGAGCTAAGTACTTCTCAATTGCAATGACTAACTTGGTCTTCCAACCATCGAAGTAGCCATGAAGCAAATGGCCATGAAACGTATGTACTCGCGTTGCTTTACTGCCTGCAATCATGGCAGCCAGGCGACCAAGGACGCCTGCCTTAGCTGTATGAGTATGTATGACATCTGGGTGTTCTCGTTTGATAGTTGCGATTAAAGAGAGGAATGCTCGCGCATCGGCAATCGGTGAGACGGAGCGACCAAGCCCGCCAATGCGAGTTGCCTTCACATCGGTGGCAACGGTGTCGAGATAATCGGCTTCATCGGCATCGCAGAAACCGGTAATAAGTATTTGATCGAACTCCGACTTATCGAGTCCGCGCATCAGGTCGGCGACGATGACTGCCGGCCCGCCCTCATTCATGCGGGCAATTATCTGCATCACCTTAATTTTCTTAGCCGAACCCATGTGGTTATCTTCTCGCAAAAAGGCGAGATAATGGCTCTTATGAGCCAGGGTCAATTCATCTCACACTGCACTGCAGATGCGCTCACCAGCGCTGCAGAGCAGTTGCAGGCTGGCCGCTTGGTCGCATTTCCGACTGAGACTGTCTATGGCCTAGGTGCTGATGCCACCAACCCTGATGCAGTGGCGCGAATCTATGAAGTTAAAGGCCGCCCTGCCGATCATCCGCTCATCGTCCATCTGGCTGATATGCAAGATATCTCCGAATGGTCCGATGAGATTCCAGATTATGCAATCGACCTTGCTCGATCTTTCTGGCCCGGCCCTATGACCTTAATTCTCAAGCGCTCTGCACTTGCTAAAGATTTCATAACCGGGGGCCAACCGACTGTTGGAGTGCGAGTTCCTGACCACACGCTAGCTCTGGCATTCCTCAACGCATTTAAGCGAATTGGCGCAAAAGGAGTGGCTGCACCAAGCGCAAATCGTTTTGGCCATGTCTCACCCACAACCGCAACTGCAGTTCATGACGAGCTCGGCGCCTACTTAGCGCCAGATGATTTGATCCTCGACGGTGGAGCTTCTAGCGTTGGTGTTGAATCTACGATTATCGATTGCACGGCAAGTGCGCCAAGGATTCTGCGACCTGGCGCGGTGACTGTTGAAATGGTTGAAGCTGTAACTCGCCTCAAGGTCGAGAATCGAGATGACGTGATCCGAGTCAGTGGTTCGCTCGAAAATCACTACGCACCTTCTGCGAAAGTTCTTCTCGATACCACGCCACAACCCGGTTATGGCTTTATCGCATTGAACTCACAGCCAACACCTGCTGGAGTTATTCGCCTTGCCTCACCAATAAATAATGAAGATTTTGCTCGTCAGCTATACAGCGCTCTCCGTGAAGCCGATGCGCAAGCGCTTGAACGAGTTGTAGTTATTCAGCCTGAGGGCAGTGACATCTCAATTGCAATCCGTGATCGCTTGAAGCGTGCGGCCGCGGGAAGATAAGTCGCCTTCGGCGGTTCTTCTTTTGAACTCTTCAATCGCCAATACCGCCTGACATCGCTTACGATGGCGACATGAATACAAAAGGTTATGCAGCTCTAGCAGCTGGTGCAGATCTTGTTCCATTCGAGTTTGATCGTCGCGACGTGGGTACGAATGATGTCGAATTAGACATTAAGTTTGCCGGAATCTGTCACTCGGATATTCACCAAGTTAAAGAAGAGTGGGGACCTGCGATTTTCCCGATGGTTCCCGGCCACGAGATCGCTGGCGTTGTTAAATCTGTGGGTTCTGCAGTTACTAAATTTAAAGTGGGCGACCATATCGGTGTCGGAGTCTTTGTTGATTCTTGCCGTAAGTGTGATCAATGCTTAAAGGGCCTTCAGCAGTACTGCCAAGAGGGCATGACTGGTACCTATAACGGATACGAGCGCGACGGTAAGACTGTAACTATGGGTGGATACAGCAACCGTTTCGTCATCAACGAAGATTACGCAGTTCGAATCCCAGAGAATCTGCCACTCGATGGAGTAGCACCACTTCTCTGTGCTGGCGTAACTCTCTGGTCACCAATTAAGCATTGGGGCGTCACAAAGGGCACCAAAGTCGCGGTGATGGGCCTTGGTGGTTTGGGACATATGGGTGTGAAGTTTGCCGTCGCTATGGGCGCTGAGGTCACTGTCCTTTCGCACTCACCAGCGAAAGAGGCAGATGCGAAAGCTATGGGCGCTCACCACTTCGTATCAACGAAAGATCCAGAGAACTTCAAGGCGATCGCAAAGAGCTTTGATTTGATTCTCAATACCGTTAGCGCCGAGCTCGATATCAATCAGTACCTCAACCTGCTTAAGCAGGATGGCACACTGGTTGTCATCGGCCTGCCAGGCAAGCCATATGCCGTTCATGCGGGAGTGCTCTTGGGAGCGCGCCGTTCAATGGCAGGATCCATGATTGGCGGCATCCCAGAGATGCAAGAGATGCTTGATTTCTGCGGCGAGAAGAAGATTCTCAGCGATGTAGAGGTTATTAAGGCCGACTACATCAATACTGCTTATCAACGCACAATCGCGAGCGATGTGAAGTATCGCTTTGTGATCGATGCATCAACTTTCTAGTTTGTACTTAAGATCTAACTGGAACTAGTTGAGGCCTCTGCGCTTAAGGAGGGGTTCAATAGTTGCATCCTGACCGCGGAAGTTTCTAAACATCTGCATCGAATCAATTGAACCGCCTCGGCTCAAGAGCTCACGACGGAATCGCTCGCCATTCTCGCGAGTGAGGCCGCCATTGGCTTTAAACCAATCGACGGTATCTGCATCAAGAACCTCTGACCAGATATATCCGTAGTAACCCGCAGAGTAGCCACCAGCGAAGATATGGCTGAAGTATGTTGAGCGATATCGAGTTGGCACTGGGGTGTAATCGAGACCGTAATCTGCGATTGCTCGCTTCTCAAATTCAATGACATCACCGATATCTGAACCATCACTGATTGAGTGGAGAGCAAGATCAAGGACAGCCGCAGCAAGATAGCTTGTAGTTGCATGGCCTTCATTAAAGGTCGATGCAGCTTTGAGATTATCGATCCACTCTTGTGGCAAGGCTTCACCAGTTTCGTGATGGCGAGCGTAGTTTGCAACCACCTCTGGCCAGAGAATCCACATCTCATTTACCTGTGATGGGAATTCGACGAAGTCGCGTTGAACGCTAGTGCCCGAAACACGTGGGTACTTCACTTGAGAGAGGAGACCATGGAGCGCATGGCCGAACTCATGGAACAAAGTTGTTGTCTCATCGAAGGTGAGCAAGGCTGGCTGCCCTGATGGCGGCTTTGGCACATTGAGGTTATTGACGACAACTGGCAATTGGCCAAAGAGGAAATTTTGATCAACTAAATTGTTCATCCAGGCACCACCACGCTTTGAGTCGCGGGTAAAGAAGTCGCCGATAAATAGCCCAAGCTTCGAGCCATCCTCATTGAAGACCTCAAATGCGCGGGCCTCAGGATGATAGGTAACTAGATCAGGGCGCTCCTTAAAGGTGATTCCGAAGAGCTTCTGCGCGGCAAAAAAGACGCCATCGCGAAGAACTCGCTCGAGTTCAAAGTATGGACGCATCTTTGTTGTATCGAGGTTGTACTTCTCGAGGCGAACTTGCTCGGTGTAGAAATCCCAATCCCATGGTTCGAGAGTGAATTCTTCGCCAATTGCTCGCTGAATATCTGCACCCTCTGCCTTGGCGTTACGAACAGCCGCCGGAGCAATCTGGCGCAACATGGCATGGACGTTTTCTGGATGCTTTGCAGTCTGCTGCTGAAGTACGTATTCGGCATGGGTATTTACACCGAAGAGCTTTGCTCGCTTTGCGCGAAGCGTTGCCATCTCAACCAGAATCTCCTTATTGTCATTTGCATTATCGCGGTTAGCCTTCTGTAGCGATGCTTCCATGATTCGGCGACGCAGTTCGCGATTCTTTAATGAAGCCAACAATGGATTGCCGCTGAAGTTAACTGCAGCAATCAGGTACTTGCCTTGCAATCCGCGATCAGCAGCTGCTGCTGCACAGGCAGCGATTTCATTATCTGATAGACCGTCGAGCTCGCTAACGTCTTCGACAATAACGGCAAGTTCATTGGTATCGGCAAGTACGTTCTTGGAAAATTGTGTCTCCAGCTTAGATAACTGCTCGTTGAGAACCATCAACTCTTCACGCTGGCTCTCGGTTAAGTGAGCACCGGCATGGATGAAGTCAAAGTAATAACGCTCGAGCAGCCAAGCATCCTCAGTGTTAAGACCAAGTGACTCGCGCTTCTCGTAGAGCTCTTTGATTCTGCCCCAAAGCGCAGGGTTCAATTTAATTGCATCAGAGTGCGCAGCTAGTTTTGGCGCAATCTCTTCTTCGATTGCATCGAGTGCATCATTGGTATCGCTTGAAGACTTGTTATAGAAAACCAAGAGCATGCGCATCAAAATCTGCCCACTCTTCTCGAGCGCCACGATGGTGTTCTCGAATGTGACTTCGCCGGTAGCGGTTATCTCCGCAACCTCTTTGAGTTGCGCTTCACACCCAGTGTAGAAGGCGGGGAGGTAATGCTCTTCTCGGATCTGCGCGAAAGGGGGCAGTTCGTATTCGAGGGTTGAGCGCTCTAGGAAGGGATTTGCGGTATCGATAGCCATGTTTTGAGTGTACTTCTGATGCTCGGAAGTAGGGGAGTTGAGGGGTGAAAAGATGGCATAAGATGTCCCACGTTTGCACACGTGCAGACGGTGGGGCCTATAGCTCAGTCGGTAGAGCAACGGACTTTTAATCCGTGGGTCGACGGTTCGAGCCCGTCTGGGCCCACTTTGTTAGCCTGATCTAAGTAGTGTCTGGTCATCTCTACGATACAAATTGCGGGCCTACTTGGACTGCGCAAGACTTTGGTAGTGAAGAGAGCCTTTTGGGAGCGCAGGAACCTCGTCATTGTGACGGTAGGTTTTCTCTTTCTGAGCACTTTGACTGCGCAGGCTGCTCCTACTCCTAAGGCAACACCCAAGGCAACGACTAAAGCAACGACTAAAGCAACGACTAAAGCGACGACTAAAGCAACGCCAAAGAGTTCTGCTTCGAAAGCACCTACTAAATCACAAACGAAGTCGGACACAACATCGAAGCCAACAGTAAGTGCAACCTCAAAATCAGGTCCCGCTTTAAAAGTTGTCCCAAAACCAACTACGACGACTAAAGCAACTCCAAAACCAACTACGACGACTAAAGCAACTCCAAAACCAACTACGACTAATAAAGCAACTCCAAAACCAACGTCGAAGGTGTCTTCAACACCATCTCCCAAAGTGGTTCCGACTCCGACAGCGACTCCGCTCGCGACACCGACTTCAACACCATCACCTGCTCCCGAAGCAACACCTTCACCAACTGTTTCACCCACTCCATCTGCATCACCAAGCCCAAGTGAAGCTGCACCTGCAACTGGTGGATTTAGCGGCGGAAGTTTCAGCGGTGGATTTGGAGGTGGTGGCGGTGGTGGATTCGCACCTGCTCCAGCTCCTGCTCCAGCTCCTGCTCCAGCTCCATCGCCGACGCCAACTCCTGCGGCTCTGCCTCCATATCCAACTATTGAACCGACTATCTCGGGAGTTGCATCAGCTACTACGACCTTGAGTGGTCTCATTGGGTCTTGGGTTACAACCGATACCAGCACTGTTACATTGCAATGGATCAAATGTAGCCAAGCTCTCGGCAACGCCTACGCTCTATCAGAACTAAATCCTGTGCCTACAAATTGTTCTGTAATTTCTGGAGCGACGAGTAACGATTATGCTCCTACAACGAGTGAAGCTGGAAGTTACTTAGCTCTCCGCGTGACTGTTACGGATACTGTCGGTACAACTCTCTATGTTTCAGCGACATCGGACGCAGTAAGTGCGCCACCAACTGCAGGTGGAATACTTACTTTTAACAGCGTTGGCAATTACCCGGGCGAGATTGAAGTTCGCCTACCGTTATGGACATTCTACGGAACTAGTGAAACCTCAACATCCTTCAGTTGGTATATGTGCGATGCCCAAATATCAACCGCCCCCACAACACTTCCGGCAGGCTGTACGTGGCTAGGCACCCGAGGGTACTCGCTCATTGATTCTGGAAATAAGTATTCTTCAATTTCTGAAATATATGGTGAAAGCGTTGGAAAGTACATACTTGTCTCATCTACAGCCACTAATAATGCGGGTAGAACAACGATTTGGTCTTTAACCACATCAAAAATACTCGGCGCACCTTACTTAAATTCGAATCCCTCGGTAAGCGGAGTTGCAGCAGCAGGAAATCTCTTGACCGCCGAAACTGGGACATGGATCAGTGAGACGACAGCTTCATATTCTTACCAGTGGTACCGATGCGAACGAGAAATTACATATGTAGTCACCGTGGCCACTAGTTATTTATGTGCTCCAATTTCTGGAGCAACTTCTTCAACTTTCACCCCGAGTTCGCTAGATGAGGGATTCTTCTTGACTGCAAGGATTACTGCAACAAATGCAGTGGGCTCGGGGGTTCCTGTATTTATTGGAAGTAAAGGCGTCACAGGTGCGCCTGGATTCACAACCGGCCCACTCATTACCGGAACAGCAGCTAAGGCTGCGACACTCACCGCGGCTGGAAATATAAAGGGCTATCCGACACCGACGAGAACTCAAAAGTGGTATCGCTGTTCAGCCTCAGTAGCAGAGACTTCAACTGCTGCGCCTGCGGGGTGCGCGGTTATTTCGGGAGCAACGGCGCTTACTTACTCGCCGACAGCTGCCGATGTGAGTTATTACATCTCTGTACTCGAGACTCTAACAAGCACTGCCGGTGTAATTGCTTTGTGGTCGCCAACCACAGACCAAATTGCCGGTGCGCCCGTGAATATAGAGGTTCCAACGATCTCTGGCACGCCTGCCGCAGGAAGTATTCTTACCGCAGTTGTTGGTAGCTGGCGGGCAACACCAACTGCTACATATACATACACTTGGTACGCCTGCACCTCATATTTGGCAAGTGGTTACGCTGACTATGTACATGTAAATTGCACAGCCATACCGGGTGCGACCTCTTCGACTTACACAGTTTCACAAACATACTATGGGAAGAATCTTTCAGTACGAGTGATCGCCTCAAATTCATACGGCTCGACAGCATATATGTCAATTGGCACCTCGTTGGTCGAATCTCTTCCATTCACGATTACAGAACCAGCCATTACAGGTACAGCAAAATCTGGAAGCATACTTTCTGCTGGCGCAGGAACTTGGGTTGGTTATACCTCACCAAGTACAACCTTTCAGTGGTATCGCTGTACGACCAGCGTAACGGCAGTTACTTCAACCGAACCACCAAATTGCACAGCTATTTCGAATGCAACTAATGCAAACTTAACGCTGGGAAGCAATGATGTAGGCAAATTCATGACTGTGAAAGTCATCGCCACGAACAATAAGGGTTCATCGGCAAAGTGGACTATTTCAACGGTTTCTGTAACTCAGGCACCTTCACTTGATACTGAGCCGGTGATGAGTGGAACAGCTCGCAGGGGAGAGACCCTTACCGTCACTAGTGGAACTTGGACAGCGACGCCATCGGCGACGATAACCTATAAGTGGTTACGCTGCACTCAAGCACTGAGCACTTGGACTGCAACAAAACCGGTGTATTGCACTGAGATCAGCGGCGCAACTTCTTCAAATTACGTACTCGGTGAGGCGGACGCGAGTTCATATGTCCTAGCTCAAGTCATAGCCACAAATACAGCAGGAGTTTCAAATGTATTTACGGCTACTACGACTGTTGTTTTCGCATCACCAACTCTTAAAACATCACCAACTATCTCTGGAGCTAATGTTGTTCAAGCCGATTTAACAGCTTCAATCTCTGAGTGGTTTGCGTATCCAAGTCCAACTCTGACTTATCAGTGGTATCGATGCACTTCTCAAGTGACTTCAACACCTTCCTCATTACCCAACCACTGCTCTAGTGTCTCCAGCACTACTCGCTTTTATAAGGCTGTATCTGCTGATGCAGGAAACCACATCTTGGTTGAGGTCACAGCCACGAACTCTGAAGGTACTAATACAACCTGGTCATTGTCGCTGGCGATCGAAGGAGCGCCTGCAGTCTTAACCGAACCGAGCGTCACAGGAACCGCTCAGATTAATCGCTCACTTACAGGTTCTCGTGGTACATGGATTGGTAATCCAAGCCCGACCTTTACATATCAGTGGTTTGCCTGTGATACACAGCAATCTGCCGCTAGTGATGAATTAGCAGGAGGTTGCTCTGCAATCAATGGGGCAACATCCATAAATTACGTGACGGCTCTTTCTGATAATGCAAAGTTCCTCGGCCTAGCTGTCATTGCGGTAAATTCCAAGGGAACCAAAATTAGATATTCAGCAACGACCGCGAAAATTGGTGGTGCGCCAGGAATAATTACAAATGCCACTTTTAGCCCTACTAAACTTACCTATGTAAATGGTGATGTTCTGACGGCATCGCCTGGCGTCTGGACCAGTTATCCCGTTGCAACAGCCACTTATCAATGGAAGCGTTGCAGCTCTGCTATTAGCTATGCCGGCTCGAGTGTTAATGGATTGACTGGTTGCGAATCAATTGCTGGAGCTACTTCTGACACCTACACAGTTCAATCAATCCCGGATGCTGGAATGTATATCGCATTCCAGGTAACAGTGACCAACTCCGACGGAACTCTCTACATGCATTCAACAACAGGTTATGTAGAAGGGCCTCCATGGGTGAGCGGCACGACAACTGTGGGCTCCCAATTAACTGCGCATACAGGAAGCGTTGGCGTCTCCGCTGCTTGGGTTGCGACCGTTTGGTACCGCTGTACGCAGTCGGTAGCCGTCTCCTCCTCTACCCTGGACGCTTCTTGTAGCTATATTGATCTTGGTTCAGCACGGACTAATTACACCCTAACAACTGCTGATGAGGGCTTCTACATCATCACTGCGGCTTATTACCCAGTTACGAAGCGAATCAATGGCGTTTGGACAGAAGTAGCCGAGTACGTCTACAGCGCAAGTACAGGAATTGTTAGCGGACCACTCACTTATGAAACAAACCCAACTATTAGCGGCACAAACACACTGGGCTCAACTTTGACAGCAACCGGCGGAACGTGGACCGGCTATCCAGCCAAGACCTCATCAACCTTCGCGTGGTATCGATGCAATTCAACAACTGGAGCGGGTAGCGATGAGTTGCCATTTGGCTGCAGCGCTATAACGGGCGCAACAGCCTCTACATACATCATCGTCGACGCCGATAGATCCAAATATCTGAGAGTTGCTGAGACAGCCAATAATGGTTTTGGTGCAGTCACTCGCTGGTCAATGGGATATCAGATTTCAGGACTTGGCTAGAGTGCTTGACAGGAGTGACAGCTTGAACCAACCTTCACTCCATGGCGGTTGTAAAAGTCCCTATTACAAAGACCATCACCGGCCATCAAGAGGTTAGAACCGCGCTTCGAGATACCGCGACATACTCCTCGGACTTACAAGGTGATGCTGATGTCCGCGACTATCGCCAGCTTCCATTAGAAGTTGATCCACCACGCCACCACCTCTATCGCACTGCGCTCACACCTTATTTTGTAAAACCCACCATCGAAAAACATATCCCAGAACTCCAACGCATCTCTGAAGAGTTGATATCACAATTCTTTGCAAAGGGCGGCGGGGATGTGGTGAGTGAATTAGCTCTTCCGCTCGTCATGTCGAATCTCGGTGTTCTATATCGACGCCCACAAGATGTAGCTGAATGGATTTCATGGGGGCCAGATGTTTGGACCGCCGCAGGTCCAATACGAAGCGGTGATGTTTTGCACGGTTACTTGGATCGAATCTATCAAGAGGCAATTGCCGAGCCAGGCGATGATATTTGGTCGGAAATCGCACGACTAGAAATTGAAGGGAAAGTCATCTCACCAGCCGAATTCCGAGGAATCGCAGGAGTCTTACTTGCTGGCGGACGAGACACAGTTGTTAAGTTATTAACCGGAATCATTTGGCATCTAGGTCGCCGACCAGAAGATTGCGAATTACTCAAGAGCCAGCCCGAGTTGATAGATAACGCGATTCAAGAGCTACTCCGCTTCCTCACTCCGCTGCCAGCTATGGCGCGAACTACTACGCCAGAGAGCCTTGGCGGCGAACTTCCGACCGATAGATATGTCAGCGTCAGCTTTATCTCTGGAAACTTTGATGAGAGCGTCTTTGATAATCCCTATGAAGTAAATCTAAAGCGTGAGCGTATTCCCCACCTTAGTTTTGGCTTTGGCCCCCACACCTGCCTTGGCAATCACGTCGCAGAGATCGAAGCGAAGGTTTTCCTGAAGGTGCTTCTTGCGTCGAATTTCCAATGGAAAGTGCTCGAAACCTCAAAGATTTCCTTCTATGCCGGAGCGATGAAAGATGTGCCAGACCATATTGCATCTCTCCTGATTTCTTCTTAATTTTTCGATTTACCATCTAGAAATCTCCGGTTCCTACAGTTAGAGTGCAGCTCACTCATAACGCGCTCTCTGAGAGGTCATCCATGTTTAACCCTTCACCACAGGATAAATTCACTTTTGGTCTTTGGACTGTCGGATGGCAGGCTCGCGACCCATTTGGCGATCCAACGCGTCCAGCGCTTGATCCAGTTGAAACTGTTAATCAACTCGCCGCTCGAGGTGCATATGGAGTCACTTTTCACGATGACGATTTAATTCCATTTGGCTCAGATGACTCAGCGCGCCAATCACATATCAACCGCTTTAAGAAAGCGTTGGCTGAGACCGGTATGAAAGTTCCGATGGCGACAACCAATCTCTTTAGCCATCCAGTTTTTAAAGATGGCGCTTTTACAAGTAACGATCGAGACATCCGTCGTTATGCGATTCGCAAGGTGATGCGCAATATCGAACTTGCGGTTGATCTTGGAGCGCAGATTTATGTCTGCTGGGGAGGGCGTGAAGGAGCAGAGTCAGAGAGCTCAAAGGATGCATATGTTGCGCTCGAGCGTTACAAGGAGGCATTTAACGTCTTAGGTCAATATGTAATCGATCAAGGTTTTGACATTAAATTTGCCATCGAACCAAAGCCAAATGAGCCACGCGGCGATATCTTCCTACCAACTATCGGCCATGCGCTTGGCTTTATCTCTCAACTTGATCATCCAGAATTGGTCGGACTCAACCCTGAAGTCGGTCACGAACAAATGGCTAACCTCAACTTTGTTCATGGTATTGCGCAGGCGCTATGGCAGAAGAAGTTGTTCCATATCGATCTCAACGGTCAACGAGGCCCTAAGTACGATCAGGACTTCGTCTTCGGCCATGGCGATCTTAAGAGCGCCTTCTTCTTAGTCGATCTCCTCGAAAGCTATAACTACACAGGTCCGCGCCACTTCGATTACAAGCCGGTACGCACAGAGAATATGGACGGCGTTTGGGCTTCAGCTACATCAAATATGCGCACCTATTTGATCCTCAAAGATCGCGCCAAGGCTTTCCGAAGCGATCCACGTGTAATTGCAGCGATGAAGAACTCTCATATTGATCAGCTGGCTATTCCGACGCTTGCTGCTGGCGAAACCTGGCGCGATCTTGCGGCTGATTCATTCGATGTTGATCTCGCGGGCGAACGCGCATATCACTACGAAGTCTTGGATCAATTGGCGATGGAGCATTTGATGGGCGTCTCTATCTAAAATGGCAAGAGTTGCGGGGGTAGATTCTTCAACCCAATCAGTGAAGATTGTGGTGCGCGATAGCGATACCGGCACTCTTCTTTCGCAAGCTTCACATCCGCACCCTGATGGCACAGAGGTCGATCCACAACACTGGCTTGATGCACTACATCGCGTCATTGAAGAGATTGGTGGTCTCGATAGCCTTGATGCGATCTCTATCGGCGGCCAGCAACACGGAATGGTTTTGCTTGATGCAAATGGCGAAGTAATTCGCCCAGCGTTGTTATGGAATGACACTCGCTCTGCAGGGCAAGCAACGGCCATTAATGAGAAATTCCCGAATATTCATCAGCAGACTGGGTCTCAATTAGTGGCCTCATTTACCGCTTCAAAGGTCCGTTGGGTACTTGAGAACGAACCAGCGAATGCAGCGAAAATTGCGGCTATTGCACTTCCGCATGATTGGCTCTCGTGGAAGCTCTCCGGAAGTAGCGATTTAAATGATCTCTTCACAGATCGATCTGACGCATCTGGCACTGGATATTTCGATCCCATCAATAACACTTACATCTCCGAGATTGTCGAATGGGTCGTTGGAAAAACTGATGTAGTTCTGCCAAGAGTTATTGCACCTGGCGACACTGGCGCGCGAATAGGCAATACTGTAATTGCGTCAGGCGCCGGCGATAACGCAGCAGCGGCACTTGGTATTGGTGCAACGCTAGGTGATTTAGTAATCTCATTAGGAACAAGTGGTACTGCATTCTCAGTCTCATCATCGCCTACACACGATGCCTCTGGTGAAGTAGCTGGATTTGCCGATGCTTCCGGAAATTTTTTGCCGCTAGCGTGCACGCTTAACGCAGCAAAGATCTTTGATTCAACTGCGAAGTTACTCACCATAGACTTTGAGAAATTTAGTGAGTTGGCGCTACAAGCAAACCCAGGATCAGATGGCTTGATGGTGATGCCACACTTTGATGGTGAGCGAACACCTAACCGGCCTAGTGCTCAAGGGGCGATTGTCGGCGTAACTCATTCCAACTTCACGCCGGCAAATCTCGCGCGAGCGAGTATTGAAGGCGTTCTCGCCGGCCTTGCATATGCAACCGATGCACTTCGCAGAGAGAAGGTCAAGATCTCTCGCCTGCTCTTAGTGGGCGGTGCTGCCCGCAATAAAGCGGTACAGCAGATCGCCTCGGAGATTTTTGGGCTTCCGGTCCATCTGCCATTGCCGGGCGAATACGTTAGCGAAGGGGCAGCAATTCAGGCTGCCTGGGCCCTATCCGGTAGCCGCCCAGAGTGGTCTCAGCTCGATCTCGAGGTAATCCACGGCGAGCCCCAGCTAGAGGTGCGGGCTCGCTACCTGCGCGAGATAGCCTCAATCTGAGTGTTATTGAAACGTTACTCAAAAATTCGAATTATCTATTCCCAGAATTATTAATCCTCAATAGATTTCGCCTCAAGTCAAGTAACCCCAGACACCCTTGTATAGGGCTGGTGTTACACAAATACTAAGGAGATCTAATGAAGAAGACTGCACTCATCGCTGCAGTAGCGCTTGGTGCTTCAACTGTTCTTTCAGTTGCAGGCATCTCAACCGCGTCAGCTGCAAGCACACGTGCATGCATCATCCTTCCAGATGCAGATAGCGGAACACGTTGGGAATCAGGCGACCGTCCAGCATTGGACAAGGCTCTCAAGGCTGCTGGTTTCGAAACTGATATTCAGAACGCACAGTCAGACACTGCAAAGTTTGCAACAATCGCAGATGCACAGCTCGCTAAGGGTTGTGGCGTCATGATTCTCGTCGACTACCAGGGCGCTGGTGTTTCTGTTGCTGCTAAGGCAAAGACACAGGGAATTCCTGTTATCGCTTATGACCGTCCAATCGCTGGCGCTACATACTATGTTTCATTCGACAACACAGTAGTTGGTCAGCTCCAGGGTCAGACAATTATCGATGGCCTCAAGGCTGCAAAGAAGGATCCAAAGAAGGCTTCAATCGTTTACGGTTCAGGTGATCCATCAGACGGAAATGCAAAGATGTTCCTTGATGGAGCGCTCGCAGTTCTCAAGAAGGCAGGCGCAAAGCCAGCATTCACAATGAAGGGCACATGGGACGGCGCAAAGGCTGGAACATACTTCGAGCAGGCCTACACAGCTGTAAAGGGCAAGGTAGATGCAGTGTTGGCTCCAAACGACAACAACGCAGCATCAATCATCGCTATCCTCGACAAGAACAAGCAGAAGGCTGTTATCTCAGGCCAGGATGCTTCAATTGCCGGTCTTCAGAACGTTCTTCTTGGCAAGCAGACAGCAACTGTCTACAAGCCATTTAGCGTAGAAGCTAAGGTTGCAGCAGATCTCGCAATCAACCTTCTCAAGGGTAAGACTGTCACAGCTCCGAAGAAGCTTGCTGATGGAACACCATTCTTCGCATCAAAGCCAATCTTGATCAAGGCTGCAAATGTTAAGACTGTTGTTGCTGCAGGCGATGCAAAGGTCGCAGACCTCTGCACAGGTGCAGTTAAGGCAGCATGCGCTAAGTACGGTATCAAGTAAGTCATCTACCGTAGTTAAGCAATAGCAGTAAAGGTGAAGAACCTTGCACTAGAGATAGTGCAAGGTTCTTCACTATTGCAAGGCAAACCTTGTTATTTCCCGTGCCGTATAGAAGGATTACGATCATGAGCTCACCGGTAGTACAACTAAAAGACATTAAGAAAAGTTTTGGACCTGTCGACGTTCTCAAGGGCATCGATCTGACTTGCTACGCAGGCCAGGTAACCGCTCTCGTCGGCGATAACGGTGCTGGAAAATCTACTTTGATTAAAGGTCTTTCTGGTGTGCAGCCATACGACTCAGGCAGCGTGATTTTTGGCGGCGAGGAAGTTTCTATTACATCTCCGGGTCAAGCTAGTTCTTATGGAATCGAAGTCGTATATCAAGATTTAGCGCTCTGCGAAAACCTCGACATTGTTCAGAACATGTTCTTGGGCCATGAAGAGATGCGCAAGGGAACTCTCTTCGAGCCAGAGATGGAGCGCTTGGCAACAAAGGCGCTACAGAGCCTCTCGGTGAAAACCGTGAAATCCGTTCGACAAAAAGTTTCATCGCTCTCTGGTGGTCAGCGCCAGACCGTTGCGATTGCACGCTCAGTTCTTCGCGAAGCGAAGTTAGTTATTCTCGACGAACCAACCGCTGCGCTCGGCGTAGCTCAGACCGAGCAGGTCCTCAATCTAGTTCAGCGCCTTGCCTCTCAAGGAGTCGCTGTCATCATCATTAGCCACAACCTCCATGATGTCTTTAAAGTGGCAGACCAAATTTCAGTTCTCTATTTAGGCAAGATGGTTGCCAACCTTGATCGCCGTCAAACCACATCTGACGAAGTAGTTGGCTATATCACCGGTACTAAGACACAGGAAGGTAACTAAGACCGTGGCAGAACAACAAGTAACTTCGCTCGCAAGTGGCCACGAAGGCACCGTTCGAGATCAGGGTCGTGCATATCTTCTCCGCCTCAAGGATGGCGAAATGGGTTCAGTGCCAGCTATCGGCGCTGCAATCTTCCTCGCATTTGTCTTCCAATTCTTAAGCCCTTACTTCTTCACCAAAATTAACTTCACCAATATGTTCGTTCAAGCTGCTGAGCTCACCATGCTCGCAGCAGCGCTCGTCTTCGTGATCCTCCTCGCTGAAATTGATTTGGCGGCAGGTGTTACTGCAGGCGTTGCGATGGCGGTATTTATTCGGTTATTGCAAGCTGGCTGGGATTGGATCCCAGCGTTAGGCGCCAGCTTCGTCGTCGGTATAGTCGTTGGTTTTGTTATAGGTTTTATGGTGGCGAAAATCGGAGTTCCCTCGTTTGTGGTAACTCTCGCATTCTTCTTAGGTTTCCAAGGTTTGCAACTCTTGCTCCTTGGCGAAGGTGGCGTTTACCGAATTGAAGTTCCAGAGGTTATTGCTGTGATGAATAGCAATATGCCAGCTTGGGCGGGTTGGGCGATGTTGATTGCCTGTCTGGTTATATCTCTAGCTATATCTATCTGGGATCGCTCACGTCGCTCTCGAGTTGGTCTGGTAAATAAGCCATTCTCAATCATCATCATGAAGCTCTCAGTAGTCGGAGCACTTGGCGCTGTCGCTATCAGCATCATGAATATGAATCGAAGCCAAGGTGTCATTCCAATTCAAGGTGTGCCGATCGTTGTGCCGATCACCATTGCAATTCTCGGAATCTGTACCTTGATTCTCGATCGCACAAAGTTTGGTCGCCATCTCTACGCAGTCGGTGGAAATCCTGAAGCGGCACGTCGTGCAGGCATCAAGGTAGTTTCTATCCGAGTTTGGGCCTTCATTATTTGTGCGATTCTCGCCGTGGTATCTGGCCTCTTCCATGCCAGCCGCCTTCAGAGCGTTGACGGCTCTGCCGGAAAGACGATTGTTCTCTCAGGTGTTGCCGCTGCCGTCGTAGGTGGTGTGAGCCTCTTCGGTGGTCGCGGTCGTATTTCACACGCTGTTATCGGAGCATTTGTTATCACCATGATTGACAACGGTCTTGGCCTCTTGCAGATGCCAGCAGGTGTGAATTACTTGGTACAGGGTGGAGTTCTTCTCCTGGCTGCAACTATCGATGCTCTTGCACGTCGTCGCGGTGGAGTCGTCGGTCGAAATTAAATCGATTGACGCCAGGTAAGCTTCAATGAAATTCACTGATGGCTTCTGGCTACTTCGCGAAGGAGTCTCAGCGCTCCACGCAACCCATCTCCAGAGAGTCGATATCGATGGAAATGGCTTCAAAGCATTGGTCGCTCCAAAGGTCGTTGAACATCGTGGCGCAACTCTCAACTCTGCGCTCTTCGAACTCGACTTTACATCTCCTGCTGCAGATGTGATTGGCGTTCGAGTTCGCCACCATCGCGGCGGCATCGACTCACGCTCGTTCGATCTCAATCAAGCGCCGACTACAACCTCCATTACTGAAGATGGCAGAGCTATTTCATTGACCTCGGGTGCGCTGAGCGCACGCCTTAGCAAAGGTTCCGAATTTAACCTTGAGTTTCTCGCCGATAATCGTGTGATCACGCATCAACGAGCCAAGAGCATCTCCTTCTACAACGTGGCCGGTGAGCACCACCTCGCTTCACAGCTCAATCTCGGCGTGGGCGAACTTGTCTATGGTTTAGGTGAGCGATTTACTGCTTTTGCAAAGAACGGTCAGAGCGTAGATATTTGGAATGCAGATGGTGGCACTAGCAGCGAACAGGCCTATAAGAACATTCCGTTCTACATGACCAATCGCGGATATGGCGTCTTTGTAAATAACACCGGAAAAGTTTCATTTGAAGTTGCTAGCGAGAGCGTCGAGAAAGTTCAATTTAGCGCGCAGACGCACGATCTCCAGTACTTTGTGATTTACGGACCTACTCCAGCCGAGATTCTAGAGAAATACACCGCCCTCACTGGACGCGCGCCGCAGTTACCAGAGTGGAGTTTTGGTCTCTGGCTTAGCACCTCATTTGTTACCGATTACGATGAGAAGACTGTTTCTACATTTATCGATGAGATGGAAGCGCGCAAAATTCCACTCGATGTTTTTCACTTCGATTGTTTCTGGATGCGCGAGTATCAATGGTGTGATTTCCAATGGGATCCACGCACCTTTCCGGAACCTGAAGCGATGTTAAAACGTCTCAAATCTCGTGGCTTGAAGATTTCACTATGGATTAATCCGTATATTGGACAGGCTTCGCCACTCTTTGATGAAGGAAAAGAGGGTGGCTACTTTCTTAAGAGGCTCGATGGTTCGGTATGGCAATGGGATTTGTGGCAGGCAGGAAATGCAATAGTTGATTTCACCAATCCAGCTGCTCGTGAGTGGTTTAAGTCAAAGTTGCGCCCATTACTTGAAATGGGCGTCGACTGCTTTAAGACAGATTTTGGCGAGCGAATCCCGACAGATGTGAGGTATCACAATGGTGCCAATCCTGAGGAGATGCACAACTTATATACACAGCTCTACAACGCGACAGTGTGGGAGCTTCTACAAGAAGTTAAGGGCGATAACGCAATTGTCTTCGCTCGAAGTGCAACTGTTGGCGGCCAGAAGATGCCAGTGCATTGGGGCGGCGACAACACCTCATCATTTGAGTCGATGGCAGAGAGTCTTCGCGGCGGCTTGAGCCTCTCGCTCAGCGGATTTGGATATTGGAGCCACGATATTGGTGGCTTTGAAGGCCAGCCTGATCCAGGGGTCTTTAAACGATGGCTCGCATTTGGTCTGCTCAGTTCGCATAGTCGGCTCCATGGCAATGAATCAGTTCGAGTTCCTTGGAGTATCGATGAAGAGGCGGTCGAGGTGACAAGAACTTTTGTAAATCTCAAGAAGAAGTTGCATCCATATCTAGTGGCCACCATGCGAGATGTAACTTCAAAAGGTCTGCCCATGATGCGACCTATGCTCCTCGCATTTCCAGAAGATCACACATCTTGGTTCCTAGATCAGCAATACATGCTCGGACCAGATTTGTTGGTAGCCCCTGTCTTCAATAACTCTGGAGAGGTGACTTTCTATCTGCCAGCAGGGCAGTGGCGAAATTACTTTACCGATGAACTAGTTGAAGGCGGTCGCTGGCTTACCGAGAGCCATGGATTTAACACGCTTCCGTTATATGCGCGATCAGGTGGTTCGCTTTGAGCCAGCACCGTAGTTTGCTGGCCGACCATATATATGCGGCAGATCCCTCTGCGCATGTCTTCAACGATCGTCTCTATGTCTATGTTTCATATGATGAACCAAATACCAATTCGTACGATTCCATGGTCTGCTATCACGTCGTCAGTAGCGATGATTTAATCAATTGGATAGATCACGGTCGGGTGCTCCATCTTGATCAAGTCAAATGGGCGCTCAGCCACATGTGGGCGATTGATGCCAACTTCTATCGAGGTAATTATTACCTGACATTCTGCGCCATCGAACGAAGCACCGGTACCTTTAAAACCGGGCTAGCTATCTCTGATAGACCAGAGGGGCCATTTACCAACCTTGGATTTATTGAGGGAGTTGAGTGGGGCCAAGATCCTGCTTTCTATATCGATGATGATCAACGCCCTTATTTAATTTGGGGTGGCCGCGGTTCAATCTTGATTGCAGAATTAAACGAAGATCTCTTGAGTGTTAAGCCGGAGACAATCACCAACCTCAGCGACGATATCAACGGTTACGAAGGGCCATTTCTCCATAAATACAACGGCACTTATTACTTAACTTACCCAGCTCTCGATGGTGAGGAATGGCCACAACGAATGTCATATGCGACATCGACCGAGATACTTGGCCCATACAGCGCCCGTGGCATCTACATAGACCAATATTCAGGCCACTCCGGCACTATCCATGGATCGGTCGTCGAATTTAAAGATCGCTGGCTCGCTTTCTACCATTCTGGTTGGGTCTCTGGAACAGAGACCGCTCGCTCGCTGATGATGGATTTTATTGAATATGACGAAGATGGAAATATCCTTCCGATAATTCCATCAGAGTCACCAGCTGGGCGCTCCAAGATCGATGGAAAGAGCTGGCGCATACAGTTGCGGGCATCTACAGCGGTGGGCAATGGCGGAAAGTTGTTCAACGTCCGCATTGAAAATGATGCGGTGACCGGATTTACCTCGCAAGAATCAGGGTTACGAGTTTTATTCCAAAATGGTAAGTCTCAAAAATATCGACTCACAATCACCTACAAGAGCATCACTGAACGCACTGCTCGGATTCTTGCTGGAAATCATCTCTTCTATCATGGAGTTCAGAATCAAAGTTATGAGCAGTACATCAATCGCGGAACCCTCTTTCCTTCTACAGATGGGGACTGGCGTGAGATAGAGATTGGTATTCGCCACTATGAACCCGGTGAGTACCTCATCCGCTTCTCAAATAGCCACAATGGCTCGCCAGATGATTTTGCAATCTCACAATTTAATCTCTACCCAGTAAGTTAAAGAAAGAAGGAGCGCTATGGAGTTTCAGAAGGATTTCCTATTTGGAGTCGCAACGGCTGCCTACCAAATTGAAGGAGGTTTTGATGAGGATGGCAAGGGCCGTTCGATTTGGGACACCTTCTGTGACACTCCTGGAAAAGTTGCTCGTGGAGAGAGTGGAAAGATTGCAAATGACCACTATCACCGTTGGCGGGAAGACGTTGCAATTATGAAAGAGTTGGGAGTTAATTCCTATCGACTCTCATTGGCATGGACTCGTATGTTTCCCGATGGAACTTTGGCGAGCAGAAATGAGAAGGGTTTTGAGTTCTACAACAACCTCATCGATGAACTCATAGCAAATGGCATAGAACCGATCATTACTCTCTACCACTGGGATCTTCCGCAGGCTCTGCAGGATAAAGGTGGCTGGAATAACCGCGCGACTGCCCTTGCTCTCGCAGATTATGCGCGCGAGGCGGCTATCGCGTTTGGCGATCGAGTCGAGAAATTTGCACCTATCAATGAACCATGGGTTATGTCATGGCTTGGTTACGGACTTGGCTACCACGCTCCTGGTGTGAAGGATTTTTCACATGCGATTGCAGCATCACATCACACAGTTCTCGCACACAATCTCTGCTTCAAAGCGATTAAATCGGTGCGACCAAACGCATTGGTTGGACCGGTCTTAAGCCAGAGCCACCCTGATGTTGATGACATTACCGATGAGAAGCAGATGAGGGCGGCTGCAGTATTTGATATGAATCAAAATCTCTTCTGGATGGAGGCGTTCTTCAATGGAAAGTACCCAGACCTAGCCTGGGAGCTCTATGGAGATCGTTTAAAGAGCGTGGTTCACGATGGTGATCTCGAACTCGTTCCACATGACTTTATCGGCATCAACTACTACTTCAACACCAGAATTGGCCATGAAGTTGCGCCAGATCACGTCAATCGCGCTCGAGTTATCGATGAGCTCGCTGGTCTTTCGATGTTAAGTACATCGATGGGACATGTCACCGATATGGGTTGGCCAATTACTCCATATGGATTGGAAGATCTCTTAGTCCGATGGACGAAAAAGTATCCAAATCTTCCGCCAATCTACATCACCGAAAATGGCGCAGCTTATGATGACGGTATTAGTGAAGATGGTGCCATCCATGATGAACGTCGAATCGAATATCTCAATGACCATCTGATGGCGCTACTCTCTGCGATGAAGCGAGGTGCAGATATCCGCGGCTACATGCAGTGGTCGATGATGGATAACTTTGAATGGGCAGTTGGTTATGCCAAGCGCTTTGGAATAGTTCATGTTGATTACCAGACGCAGAAACGCACCATCAAAGATTCAGGTCACTGGTATCGAAAGACGATCGAATCCAATGGCCGAAATCTCATTGAAAGAACTGTAGACTTTGCATAAAGGAGATGGCATGGAGAATTTTCAGAAACGCACCAATGAATTTTTGGACGCCCTCGCGCTGATCCCAGATCGTGATCGCGCAATTGCACCTGCCGGCGAGTGGTCTGCCGCCTTTGTGGTTCATCATGTGGCCGATGGCGAACTTCACTTCGCTGCCCGTTACCTCCACACCCTTGGCTCTGATAATCCGCCGATGGTCTATTTCGAGGAGGAGCGATATCCAGCAGCCCTCCACTATGAGAAGCGGAGCGTGGCAAAGTCGCTCGCCTCAATCGTCGGAATCCGTGCGATGGTCTTTGAGGTTCTTTCGCTCGTTGATGAGGCGGCCTGGTCTCGCACCACGACCACCATTGATGGCACCACCTTTACCCTGGCAGATCTCATAGCCAAGGCTGATAGCCACCTAGTTAGCCATACCGAGCAGCTCAAGGCGCTCCGCACTCTCATCTAGGACTGACCAGCCAAAGACCAGTCGAGCTCTGACTGGTCAGGAATGGACACCCCTCTGCATAAATATGGGGCTTTCCCTACGGTGACCACCTCACAGAAAGTTGAGAGGGTTTAAGGGCATGAGTGAGATCCGCAGTTTTATCGATTGGTTGAGCTATCACCCAACCCCCGATGAGATCACACGCGCCTTGGTTCTCGATCACCTCGCCTCGCTCCATGCCTGTTGTGCTCGAATCGGGATACTCAACTCCGATGGCTCACTCACATATATCGGCGAATATGGATTTGACGATGGCAAGAAGGGGAAGACATTTCCGGGAAGCGAGTGGCGATCATGGAGCGAAGAGGGATCTGATATTGCGTTTGGATTAAATCCAAGCCACTGGACCGAGGACAAGAAATTCCTAATTTATCCATTGCGCCACAGAGGCGGAATTCAAGGTCATCTCAGTGTGCGCTTCTCACAACTTGTTTCAGATACTCATCAAGTTGAAGAGATTGTTATCGACTATGCAATTCCAATTTCGCTCTATCTCTCACTTAAGCAAGATGGCGTTAATGGACCTCGAATTGACTCAACTCTTGAAGAGACTGGATCAGGCCAGCTCACGGTAAGACAGCTCTCAATCTTGCGCGGTATGGTTGAAGGAAAGACCAATCACGAATTGGCGACCGAACTCGGCTTTAGTGTGAGCACGATTCGCCACGAGACTATGCGCATTTATCAAGCGCTTAGCGTCAGCGATCGAAAAGAAGCGGCGAAGAAAGCGATTATTCTCTCGCTTCTTTAGTATCTTCAACCAGTGAAGAAGTCCGAATCATGGATCCTGCCATACCTGTTGGTCGGTCTTATTTGGGGCTGTTCCTTTATCTTTATAAAAGAAGGACTCGAGTTCTTAACGCCATTTGGAGTCGCATTTGTCCGCTGCGCTCTTGGCGCACTCACGCTCTATCTAGTTGCTCGCTATCGCAAGATCGAACTTCCCAAAGATAAGAAGACGCTCTTCTATATCTGGATTGTTTCCTTACTACTCAATGTCTTTCCAGGTGTCTTCTTCGCATATGCCGAGACTGCAGTAACTTCGATATTTGCCGGCATCATCAATGCCGTCACGCCTCTGGCAACGCTCATCGCAATTCTCTTGGTAAATCGCGCTGAGCAACCAAAATCAGCGCAGTTAATCGGCATCTTCATTGGATTTATCGGAGTTCTTGTCGTGCTTGGAGCTTGGCGAGGCGTGGGCGAGAACCCTTGGTGGGCGATTGGGCTCTTACTTGCAGCTGTTATCGGTTACGGCTTCTCATTTCCATTTACCCGTCGCTATGTAATGCCACTTGGCCTTAAGAGCGAGGCGATAGTTTCAACACAGTTAATTCTTGCGACTATAACTCTCGCACCGTTCTTTCTAATAGGTGGCGCTACCGATAACGATTTTTCACTAGCACCTGTTCTATCGATGATTGGCTTAGGAGTTTTCGGTAGTGGATTTGCTTATCTCTGGAACTTTCGAGTCATGGAGCTCGCCGGAAGTGCAATCGCAAGTAGCGTCACTTATCTAACGCCGGTAGTCGCCGTAGTTATGGGTATCTTGTTTCTGGGAGAGAAGATCACCTGGAATGAGCCGGTTGGTGCGTTGGTAGTTCTATTTGGCGCAGCCATCGCCCAAGAGCGAATAAAGATTGCTAAGCGGTGACTTCAAATCCCGCTGGAAGTTCAAGGCGATACTTCGCCAACTTCTCACCATCTGCCAATAGCGCTCTCGTCGGACTGTCTTCAGCAATCAAACCACCGCTGAGTACAACTGATCGCTCACAGAGCTCCAAGGCGTATGGGAGATCGTGGGTAACCATCAAGATTGTGACATCGAGAGATTTGAGGATTGAAGCTAACTCTCGACGACTAGCTGGATCTAGGTTTGAGGAAGGTTCGTCGAGCACGAGAATCTCTGGCTTCATCGCCAATACGCCGGCAACTGCAACTCTACGCCGTTGGCCGAATGAGAGATGGTGCGGTGCTCGATCGGCGAAGTCGCTCATACCAACTTGAGCTAACGCATCATCAACGATTCGATCGAGCTCAGCACCGCGAAAGCCCATGTTGTATGGACCAAATGCGATGTCCTCTCGAACAGTTGGCATAAATAATTGATCATCCGGATCTTGAAAGACGATACCTACTTGAGCGCGAATCTCCTTTAAATTCTCCTTATTGCTGGCATCGATTTTCTTTCCGGCAATCAAGACCTCGCCGCGTTGGGCCGCGTGAATGCCGTTGAGATGCATCACCAACGTGGTCTTACCTGCACCATTTGGGCCAAGTAGGGCAACGCGTTCTCCCTTACCAACAGTGAGGTTCACACCGAAGAGCGCTTGGTTACCATCAGGGTAGGCGAAGGCTAGGCCAGAGATATTGAGTGAAGGCGTGCTCATGCGATTGCTCCCGAGGCGATTGTGATTGCAATTGCCGCTAGTGGAATTACAGCAGCAAATATCTGATTGGTCTTGGTAATTGTTGGTCGCTCGGTCTTTGGTAGCTCACCGTTATAGCCACGAGCAATCATGGATGTGTGAACACGCTCTCCGCGTTCGTACGATCTCACAAAGAGAGCGCCGGCAGTGCTTGCGATAAATTTCCAATCCCGGATTCCGCGTTCTTCAAAGCCGCGCGATAGACGAGCGACTTTCATTCGCTCTAACTCATCGGTGATGACATTCATATAGCGCAACATAAAGGTCATGATTTGAACGAGTAGAGATGGCATCTTTAAGAGTTCAAAGCCACGCAAGATCTCACGTGCCGGCGTTGTACCGGAGAGAAGAATTGCAGTCAGGACGCCGATAGTTCCCTTGGTGACAATTGATAGCGCTGCAATGGCACCAGGGCGTGAAATTTCGATGGCGAGAATTTCAAATCGCTCACCTTTGGAGAAGAAGGGCATCAAGATAGCGAAGACGAGAAATGGAACTTCGATTGTTGCCCGCTTGAGAATGGTAAAGACAGGGAGCTTGGCAAGCGCCAATAAGGTTGAAATCAATAGGCCATATCCAATAAATGCCCAGTAATTCTCGATAGGTGTTGCCACGCAGATAATGAGAAAGGTCAATAGAGAGAGGATTTTGAAGTGTGGCGGTAGTTCATGAAGAGGAGAATGGCGATGAATATATAGGCGCTCACCTACATCGTGGCCGTGGTGATGTCCGTGGGCGGCTTCACCACTTTCACGCATCAAGGTTTAGTCCTTCTTTCGCTTGCCGAGATAGATGAAGAGCCCGGTAGCGACCGCACCTGTTGCAACAACGCCAATTACTCCGGCAAGCCCAACAGAGGCACGTTCATTCTCAACCCCCGCGATTCCGTAATCGGCGAGTGCGCTTCCCGCAGTTGCTGGATCCTTTGCTGTTTCAATAAAGCCAATATCGTTGGCAACTTTCTCAAGGCCATCAGGATGCGATGATGCGTAGAACGAGACGACGCCAGCGAGTATGAGCGAGATGAGAGCGCCGCCAATGTAGAAGCGCTTTGCAGAGACCGGCTTCATGAACGAATCTCCAGCTCTTGCACATTTGCTCGGTAGCCATAAACTAAATCTGAACGGCTTGCCAACACTGCGCTAACTGTTAAGAAGGTAATGATTGCTTCGCCAATTCCAATGAGAATGTGAGTGCTCACCATCGCAGCAAGGACGGTAGAAGTTTCATATGTTGCCGTTGCACCAACTGCATATTGGAGAACGAAACCAAGAGCGGCTGCTGGTACCGAGATAAATCCAGCAAATGCTGCAGCAACAGAAATTGATGCTTTCTTCTTTGGCATAACTTTGCGAACCAAGAGAAAGGTTCCGTATCCGGCCCAGACGCCGATGATCGACATATTAAAGAGATTGAGACCGAGAGCGGTAAGGCCACCATCAGCGAAGAGAAATGCCTGGATGATCAATACAACGGTGATCGCCAACGTTGCCGCGTATGGTCCAACTAGAACCGCGGCGAGTGCGCCACCGAGTAGATGGCCAGAAGTTCCGGCAGCGACGGGAAAGTTGAGCATCTGTACCGCGAAGACGAAGACTGCGGTTAGCCCCGCTAGCGGCGCGCTTTTCTCAGTGAGCTGCTCTTTCGCTCCCTTAAGGGCGGCAGCGACGCCGACAACGCCGGCAGCTGCGACGGCAGCCGAGGTCTTGAGATCGATAAAACCATCAGGGATATGCATGGAGCCCTCCGCCTAGATGCAAATGATTTGCAAGAAGAGAAGCGTACGTGGCGGCTAGCTAAAGCGCCACTTGAAGGGCGGCGCAGGAGCGGAAATATCCACCGCTGCCCCATTGTTGGGTCTACAGTGCGCTCAATCGAGCGTAAGGGGGAGGTCGCAGTGAGCAACGACGATAACACCCACGATGGCGATGAGATTCTGACCGAGGAGATGCTCTGGGATCGAATCCCAGAGGTCACAGGTGAAGAGCGCGCCGATACCTATTACGAACTCAGCGCTCGCATCTTTGCTCGCGGCCAATACGACGAGGCGCTCGCTCTGGCAGAGACTGCACGAGATATCTACTCAGAACTCGGTACCGCCGTCGCTAGCGAAGGTTTAGCGCAAGCGTATTCAGCGATCGGTTACAACCTCAACCAACTCAAGCGAATGGATGAGGCAGCGACTGCAATGTCGAAAGCGGTTGAACTCCTGCGCGAGAACAAATCTCCTATCGCTCTCGAGCTCGCCTGCACGCTCGGTGAGTGGTGGTACTCGTCGAAGAATTACGAGAAGGTAATCGAGACGATGTACGAGTGCGCGCAAGAGCACCTCGTCGATGGCAACAATATTGGTGCAGCAAACGATATGCACTTAATTGGTTGCGCACAGCGCGAACTCAAGAATTACGAAGAAGCGATTATCTGTTTCCAAGAAGCTCGAGCTACTTTTAAGAGCGAGAAAGAAGTTCTCCATGTCGCTCGTTGCGATCAGAAGATTGCATCGTGCTACAACGAGCTCGGTGACGGCGAGAAGGCGTTAGAGGCAGCTCGCAAAGCGATTGATGTCTTCGAAACCGGCCATGATCATCGCCGTGAGACTTTTGCCCTTTACGAGTACGGACGTGCGGAAATTCTTCTAGGAAAGCTGGAAGATGGACTAGCTACTCTTGATAACGTCCTGCAGATAACTGCCGATGAAGAGAGCAAAGATTTTGAATTTATTATCGAAATTGAGAGCAAGATGGCCGTTGTTATGCGCCAGCTTGGACGGATTGCCGAGGCCGATGAGATTGATCGACGTCTCGCCTCAGTTCGCGAATCGCTCGGCTAACTCTTCCGAGGTAAGTGCTGCAAGGCCCAGTGGTACATCGCAATAGCTGCCGCAGCTGATGCATTCATAGATCGAGTCGAACCATATTGTTCGATGGCGTAGAGCACAGAGCAGATTGCAATTGCCTCATCTGACATGCCAGCTCCCTCTTGGCCAAAGAGCAGAACACAACTCTCTGGGACTTCCGATCCTTCAAGATTCTTTGAAGTTGGCACATTGTCGATGCCGATAATCGGAAGAGAGTTATCGCTACACCATTGGGCAAAGTCAGCGACTGTTGGATGGTGGATGACGGTGAGATATCGATCGGTCACCATCGCGCCGCGTTTGTTCCAATCGCGCTTTCCGATGATATGGACCGCGCTCACATTGAAGGCATTTGCAGTACGTACAACTGACCCAATGTTGAGATCATGTTGCCAATTCTCAATCGCAATCTGCAGTTTATGTCTCTTGGTATTGAGGTCAGCGACAATTGCGGCGACGCTCCAATATCGATAGTGATCTAGGACATTGCGACGGTCGCCATTTGCTAGGAGCTCTGGGTCGTATTGTTCGCCGACCGGCCAGGGTTGAGGATGAGGGCCTACGCCAACTACCGGGAAGAATTCACCTGGACCAATCTCTGCCGGTGTCTTAATTTCCATAGCGGCACTCTAAACTAGTATCCATGAAGACTGTATTTAACATCGCGCTCGGCATTCACATCGTCAGCATCCTTGGCATCCTTGGATTACTTCTATCTCAGGTTCATAAGAGCCCACGTAAGTTAAATCCCGGCATTATCCATGCGACTCTCACTGCGCTAGTTGCAGGAATCGTGATGGTGGGAATCCTGCCGCAGATCGAGCCAGAAGAGAGCGTTAATCACGGAAAGATCGGCGTGAAGGCGCTCGTCGTTTTTGCAATTCTCTTCCTTGGATATACCAATGTGAAGAAGGATGTACTTAAGACTTGGGTCTGGGGAACAATGCTTGGCCTTACTGCACTTAACGTTCTCATCGCAGTCGGTATTTAACTCTTCCCGTGAATCGAAATCGCTCTGTTGTAATCGCCAGCATCCTGGTCGGGGTGTTGGCGCTTTCGCCTACCGGAGCGAGTGCAGCTGATTCATCGGCAATTACCTCAGCGTTCTCACGCCTGGTTACCAATAAAGATATGGCCAATCCTTCAGTGATTGTTGTTGATGAAATAACTGGCGAAGTCGTTTATCAGGCAAATGCATATGCACCTCGTAAGCCCGCTTCAGTTATCAAGTTACTTTCTGCGATGGCAGCATTTACCTACCTATCGCCGTCAGATAGCTTTACAACGTCGCTCTGGAGTGGTGTGGATACCAAATCTGTGGTCATTCAAGGCTCACTTGATCCATGGATAAGTTTCGACGATAAATTGGCACAGAAGCAACAACGTACGTCGCTGCCTCGAATCGAATACAACGCGCTAGGTCGATTGAAGAACGCCAATGCCGGTTCGACTGAAGGAACAACTATTTACGTCAGCAATCTCAACCCACAAGAGGTCCGCCATATAGAGGCTTTTCTAAAGGAGCGAAAAGCTTCGACCAAAGTCGTGCGTACATATCCGAAATTTGCACAGGCTAAATCAGCCAACATACTGCTCTCCTCAACATCTCCCACACTTGATGTCATCGTAGATTGGGCGCTTACCTGGAGCGATAATCTCGTCTCCGAACGAGTAGCCCGGCTCGCATCGGTAGCTGCAGGAAACCCACTTAATAGTGAGGGTGCAGCCCTCACCTTCAAGGCGATGCTTACAGATATGGGGCTTTCAACAAAGAATCTGGTTATCAAAGACGCGAGCGGCCTCTCGCACGATAACCGCATTACCGCAAAGCTAGTTGCAGATTTATTAATGATTATTTATCACAATCCAAAGTTTTCACCGCTCATTGAAGGATTTCCGGTTGGTGGCCTAACTGGCACTCTGCAAGAGCGATTTATTGAAACTGCGCCACAAGCTATTGGGCTAGTTCGAGCGAAGACAGGAACTCTCAATGGCACGACAAATCTCGCCGGTTATGTCGAATCGGGAGATCGCCAATATATCTTTGTGATTATTGCTGACCGCCACAACCGAAGCTACACAATCACAAAGCGCGTTCGCGCTTTCGTGGATCGCGTTTTGGGAAGAATTGCAATACCAAAGCTGCCAGATCTCTTGCCGATCACACCGGTGGATACAACGACAGTAACTACTGAGAACTAAGCTCCAGCAGAAGGAATAGTTGGCGCATCTTCACCGCGCTCACCGCGTTCGTGGTGGCGGCGTCCTTCATGTTCTTCACGTTCTTCACCTTCTTCATGATCGTCGTCGTCACCAAAGATGTCGTACCACTCGCCATCTTCGTGATCTTCGCGCTCTTCTCCACCACGATTTACATCTGGTTTTGCCACTCCTCCTTGTGTTGGAGCGGTTGGCGCAGTGTTACCCGTGGCATCGGGAGTTGAGGCAGACTCGCTCGGTGTTGCAGCGGTTGCGGGAGTGACAGTCTGGGCAATCTCTTGAACTTGGCTATCGGATTGGGATGCGTTTGCGAAGAAGGCGCCAGTTGCAATCACAGCGCCCGCGATTAACACTGCTGTGACTGGAAGGAACTTATTAACTTTGGCTACCTGAGCAGATGGTGCGCTGCCATCGGTAAGTTCAAACCACTCTGGCTTCTTATTCTCAGTCATTTCAATGCCTCCAACTCAAGAGGTCCGTGGCCTCTGATGTGATGTAAAAGTAAGGTCCAAACCTGAGAAAGTGCTGGGACTCAGCGTGAAGGATGCTGCCAATCGTAGATAGGCTACGCGCGTGACGAGAATCCGCGCCTATATCGACCTGATGAAGCTCCGGGTCGTTGAGCTCCTCATCATCACCACCGTCCCAGCGGTAGTTCTCGCAGAGGGAGGCTTCCCATCGTTGGCCCTGCTGGCCTGGACCTTAATCGGTGGAACCCTCGCAGCCGGCTCGGCAAATGCATTTAATATGGTGATCGAATCAGAGCGCGACAAGTTGATGAAGCGAACTGCGAAGCGTCCGCTAGTAACTGGCGTCGTCTCGCGAACCGAAGCAACAATTTTTGCCTGCGCAATCGGCTTACTCTCGCTCGCTATCTTCTATACCTTCACAACTCCGTTAGCGACACTACTTACGGCGATTGCAATCTTGTACTACGTCGTCATCTACACCATTGCGCTTAAGCCAAATACTTCGCAGAACATTGTCTGGGGAGGTGCAGCAGGTTGTATGCCGGTCTTAATCGGTTGGGCTGCGGTAACGAATTCGCTGACTCTGGTTCCGGTTGCGTTCTTTATGGTGATCTTCTTCTGGACGCCACCGCACTTCTGGGCGCTAGCCATTAAATATAAGGATGATTACTCAGCGGCAGGGATTCCAATGTTGCCTTCGGTAGCTACCCGCGCAAATGTCATTGGTCAGATGTGGTTTCACACTATCGCCATGGTTCTCTGCTCAACTGCACTTATTCAATTGGCAGAGCTCCCAGTATGGACGCTAATGGCGACGGTTGCTCTTGGTGCGGTATTTACATTCCAGTTATTTGCTCTCAAAGAGAACTCAGATAATTACAATAAAGTCGCCGGTGGCATATTTCACTGGTCGATAACTTATTTAACGCTGTTATCTGTTCTGTTAGTTGTAGCTCAGCTCTTGAGCGCTTGATCCAAATCTTTAATAAGATCATCAACATGTTCGAGCCCCACAGATAAACGTAGCGTTGAAGAAGTAATACCCATGCTGAGTTGAATCTCTGGCGCGAGGCGGCGATGAGTAGTAGATGCAGGATGGGTGATCAGAGATTTGCTATCACCAATATTGTTTGAAATATCAATGACTCGAAGCGCATCCATAAAAGCGAAGGCATCGCGCTGAGAGCCGTTAAATTCAATACCTATAGTGGAGCCGCCACCCTTCATCTGCTTAGCAACAACTGCGGCATCAGGATGAGACTTAAGCCCTGGATATTTAACGCTCTTAATTGCCGGATGAGTCTCAAGGAATTCGGCGATTGCCTGTGCATTTGAATTCATCCGCTCAACACGTAGCTCAAGGGTCTCAAGCGATTTAAGGAGCACCCAAGCGTTAAATGCGCTCAGCGATGGGCCAGTATGGCGAGTAAATGGCAACAACTTCTCATGAATGTATTCAAAAGAACCCAAGAGAGCGCCAGCGAGGACTCGACCTTGCCCATCAATGTGCTTTGTCGCTGAGTACATAACTACATCTGCGCCGAGTTGAAGCGGACTTTGCAAAACTGGCGAAGCCATTACGTTATCTACGATTACGGTGGCACCGACCTTATGAGCCAAATCGCTCACCGCGCGAATATCTGTTACCTCCAAGAGTGGATTACTTGGGGTTTCAATAAAGACCGCCTTGGTTGGCTTAGCTAGCGCTTTCGCCCAACCTTCTAGGTCATCGGACTTTACGAGTTCGAAGGTGACTCCCCACTTTGGAAGAATCTCAGTGATGACGACATAGCACGAGCTAAACATCGCCGACGATGCAACGATGTGATCGCCAGATTCAACCAGACAGGCAAGTGATGCAAATGCAGCAGCCATACCTGAGCTAAATGCGACACAGTAATCGGCGCCTTCAATGGCAGCGAGACGATTTTCAAACATAGAGACAGTTGGATTGTGAAAGCGGCTATAGAGGAAGTGGTCGGTCTCATCGGTAAATGAGTCGAAGGCTTCCTGCGCCGATGAGTATGTAAATCCGCTATTGAGAAAGAGCGCTTCGGAAGTTTCGCCGAAACCTGTACGGGCCAACCCAGCACGAACCGATTCAGTCTGTGAGTTGAGTTTCCAATCAGGGGCAGGACGATTGTTACGTGGTTGATATCCCCATACGCCGCTGCTCATACGAGAATCTTAAGGCACTTCGCCGGCTGCCACGTTATAGTCGCACTCATGAGTAATCAGGCGATAGAAGTAGCAAACCTCACCAAGCGGTACGAGAACATGGTCGCTGTTCAATCAGCGACATTCTCAGTTCCACGAGGCACTATCTGCGGATTTGTCGGCCCAAATGGCGCTGGCAAGACCACCACGATTCGAATGTTGCTCGGTTTGATCTCACCAACATCGGGGGAAGGCACCGTACTTGGCCATCCAATCTCTGAGCCAGAGAAGTATTTGGCATCAGTTGGCGCAATGATTGAAGGTCCAGCTTTCTACCCTGCGCTCAGCGGTGCAGAGAATCTCAAAGTCCTCGCAACAATGGGTGGAATTCCGGTTGATCGAGTGGATGAATTAATTGATTTAGTTGGTCTATCAGGACGTGGCGGCGATAAGTACAAGACATATTCACTTGGAATGAAGCAGCGGTTAGGAATTGCTGCGGCGCTCTTACCGCAACCCGAGTTGTTGATTCTCGATGAGCCGACAAATGGTTTGGATCCCGAGGGCATTCAAGAGGTTCGAGATTTATTGAAGAAGTTGGCGGCCCAAGGAACAACAGTCTTTGTCTCTTCACACCTACTCTCTGAAATTGAAATCATCTCTCAACATATTGTGATGCTACGTAAAGGTGAAGTTGTCTTTGCTGGTCCGATTGAAGATTTACTGCTCAATCAGAAGCCAATGATTATTGTCCGAACTGAAGTCGAGAGCGATCTGGAGAAGGTAGCTGCTATCGCTCGAGAGGCAGGTCACCACGTATCGATCCGCCATGGTGAGGCCCATATTGAAGGCCCTCACGAATGGGCTCCGATATTAAATAAGCAGGCATTTAGCGCCGGTATAACGTTGGCGCAATTAACACCCACACTGCCAAATCTTGAAGAGACATTCTTTGAGATGACTGGAGGTCGCTCATGATTAAGGTTTTCTTCGCCGAGTGGCGCAAACTTCGCCGCCCAACGCTCCTATTCGGAACCTTTATCTCCGCGCTCTTCTTTAATGGTCTGATTACCTCATTTATCTACCTGATGATCGATTCACCTGATGGAAATGCAGATCGAGGACGTAGCGTCGGCCGTGAAGTTCTTGGTTTAGCAAGTGGCTCAGTCAATGGCTTCGCCTCAATCGGCGGACTCCTAGGCATCATCGCGCTCTGCGTCTTCGCAGCTCAGAGCGCTCAGGAATACACCTACGGAACTCTTCGCAATCTCTTGGTTCGCCAGCCAAGAAGATTGGTGCTTCTCGCCGGCAAGTACAGCGCAATGGCAGCCTTTGCTCTCATCCTCACCATTGTTAATGCGATTGTCAGTATCGCAATCTCGGTCTATCTCTCTGATAGAGCGAGGGTATCGACCGATCTCTGGTTCACATCCGCTGGTTGGTCTGCCATTGGCCACACGCTGGTCAATGTCTATATCTCAATTATCTTCTATGCGATCATCGGAATCAGTTTGGGAATTCTTCTACGGTCGCCAATCTCTGCAATTTCGATTGCGCTGGTATGGATTCTTATCCTGGAGAACTTGATTGGTGCAGTAAAGCCAGTAACTCTCGATTGGGTGCCAGGCAATCAATTAGCTTCAATAGCACAAGGTGGTACTCCAGATGTCTCATATTTGCATGCGATGATTCTTGGAAGTTCCTATGTATTTCTTGCGCTCTTCGTTTCATCGCTCCTTTTTACAAAGAGAGATGTGGCTAACTAACGTCTGTAGGCGCGTTGCTCTGCGGTAACGCAATAACTCATTTAATCTTGACTCATGCGCCGCAAGTCAGTGATAGCTCTCGCCCTCATGGGTGCGCTGACCCTTGCCACAACGCCGGCTATCGCAAAGCCAAAGCCGACTCTCGCTGAGATCGAGGCGGCGAAGAAGGCCGAAGCGGCGAAGAAGAAGGCGGCTGATGCTGCGGCGAAGAAGTTAGCGGCAGCTAACCTCACGCTCCGTCAGCTCACTGCGAAAGCTAACGCTGCTCGCGCCCTCTATCTCAAAGCTAGAGCTGAGTTAGCGGTAGCAACCGCCCAGGCGGTAGCGGCAGCGAAATATGCAGCAGAGACTGCGGCGGCAGTTGCTGAAGCTCACAAGACAATTGGCCAAATGGCATCGAACGCCTACATCATGGGTGGAAGTTTGAGCGATATCCAGCCACTGCTATCGGCAAATGGACCACAGGACATCATTGATCAACTTTCAACGCTCAATACCTTAGGTGCTCGCAACTCAACTGCCCTTGATCGATTTAAAGCGGCAGAGATTGTTGCTCGCGCTGCTAAGAAGAAAGCTGATGAAGCTCGAATCGTTCAAGAGACTGCAACTGCCAAAGTAGCGGCAGCGAAGAAAGTTGCTGACGATGCGCAGGCGCTTCAGCAGAAAGAGGTAGATAAACTTCAGGCAGTTCAAGATAAGTTGATGAAAGAACTCGCCTCGGCTCGTAATGTTCGCGTCACACTTGAACAGCAACGTCAATTAGCTCTCCTTGAAGAGAGCCAAGCAAATACGGCTTCCACAACAATCAATCAGGCGAAGGTCTGGCCAGATAGAGGATTCAAGGGTCGATCAACATATCGAACCAATGAGACACAGCGACTTGCTGCGGTAGCGTTTGCGAAGAAGCAGGTACAAGCGCGAAAGCCATATATCTGGGGTACTCAGGGACCAAACTCATTCGACTGTTCAGGACTCGTCTATGCCGCATATAGATCTGCCGGTTTAGGGTGGCCAAATTGGGATCGCCTCAACTCAGCGCTCTACGCTGGTTATACCTATCATGTTCCGCTCACACAGCTTCAACCGGGTGACTTACTTTTCTATTCTTACAAGGGTTCTATCTCAACAATTCACCACATCACAATTTACGCCGGCAACGGAATGATGTGGGAGGCGAACTCAAAGGGTAAGGGTCTGCTTTATTCAAGCATCTACTCAGTTAAGGGCTTAATGCCATTCGGTGGCCGAGTCTAAGATTATGGTCAGCCCTTCGGTTGCGATTCGTAATGCAGTTAAGCCCTTTCTTCAGAAGCTAGAAGCTGGCGACACCTTCCTCGTAGCAGTTTCAGGCGGCGCAGATTCACTAGCACTTTCCTGGGCGCTCATGGTTGAATCGAAAGATTTGGCGCTCAACCCAATTGCAATCACCGTAGATCACCAACTCCAACCAGGGTCAGATGTCCAGGCAGAGAAAGTCGCGAAACAGTTAAAGGAGATTGGTTATGCCAAAGTTCTTATTAAGAAAGTTGTGGTCGCTACTGAGTCCGGCATCGAAAGCGGCGCTCGTGATGCACGCTATCAAGCTATTAATGAAAGCTATCAAGAAGAGGCGGCAGTCAAAGTCTTCTTAGGTCACAATCGTGACGATCAAGCAGAGACAGTTCTCTTAGGTTTAGCTCGGGGATCAGGCGCACGTTCATTATCTGCCATGGCAGCTGACTCCGGAATTTATGCTCGACCGTTTCTTGCTATCACTCGACGAGAGATCGAAGCAGCATGTGAAGAAGTTGGTCTTCAATATTGGAGCGATCCGCATAACTTCAATATCGATTTCACCAGAGTCCGAGTTCGCCGCGAAGTAATTCCATATTTAGAAGAGCACTTAGATCCGGGAATCTCTCGCGCCCTGGTCCGCACCGCATCGCTCTTGCGCGATGATGCCGATGCGCTCGATCAATGGGCATCTCAAGAGGGTGGAGATCTCGATTGCGAACGCCTTGCCCAGCTGCCACGGGCGATCCGAACTCGAGTGATTAAGAAGGCGGCCCTCGCCGCTGGCGCCACCCCAGGGCAGCTCACCTTCGAGCAGATTGGCGCAATCGATGCCCTCATCTCCGCTTGGAAGGGGCAGGGAGCGGTCAGCCTCGCCGGCGGTGTGAAGGTTGAGCGTATTTCGGGCAGACTGTCCCTCTCGCGGTAGGTCCCCACCGGGCTCCTACCAACCTCGATCAATAGGGAGCAAAGCTAAGTGGATCTTGCAGCAGTCGGAACCGATGTAGAGCGCGTCATTGCAACAGAGGAAGAGCTCAAGGCGCGTGTAGCCGAATTAGCAGCTCAAGTTGATGCCGATTATCAAGGTCGCGATCTCCTTCTTGTCGGCGTTCTCAAGGGTGCGATTATGGCGATGGCCGATCTCACTCGAGCTATGCAATCTCATATCGAGATGGATTGGATGGCAGTCTCTTCATATGGGTCTGGCACAAAGTCTTCTGGAGTCGTTCGCATTCTCAAGGATCTCGATCGCGATATCACCGGCCGCAATGTTTTGATTGTTGAAGATATTGTCGATACCGGACTTACTCTCTCTTGGCTCAAGGCAAATCTCGAGTCACGCGGCGCTGCTGATGTTCAGATTCTCACAATTTTACGTAAGCCAGAGGCGGCAAAAGTTGAAGTTGATGTCAAATACGTCGGCTTCGACATTCCAAAAGAGTTTGTTGTGGGTTACGGATTAGATTTTGATGAGAAGTACCGCAACCTTTCGTTTATTGGTGTGCTCGCAAAGCACATGTACGAATAAGGAATTTCAATGAGTCAAGATAAGAAGCCCACAAATCCGTTGAAGAAGATGGCTTCGCAGAAGAACGGAAAGCCGACAGCTAAGAACGAGCCGAAGTCACGTGCTCAGAAGATTCTCCGCGGTCCGCTCTTCTGGATTGTCGTTGCGATCTTTGCGGTTTCAATCTTTGGCCAGATTACGAGTGCATCAAATCGATACACTGTAATTTCTACCTCGCAAGCTCTCGATGCGATTGCACAATCTGAGGTTGAATCGGCGCTCCTCATCGATAAGGACCAAAAACTCCAATTAATTCTTAAAGATGGCAAGACCATTAAAGGCGCTACTAAAGTCGAGTCTTCTTATGTGGTTCGACAAGAGCCCACAATCGTTGATGCTCTCACTGCAAACCCTCCCATCAAGGGCTGGGATGTAGATGTTCCATCTCAATCAATCTTCGTATCGCTTCTCTTTTCATTTGGACCGCTATTAATTATCGGCTTCTTGCTCTTCTTGATGATGAGCAATGCGCAGGGTGGTAATCGCGTATTTAGCTTCGGCAAATCTCGTGCCAAGCTACAGAACCCAGATGTGCCACAGAGCACCTTCGCCGATGTGGCAGGTGCAGATGAAGCCATTTCAGAGCTTGAAGAGATTAAAGATTTCCTCTCCGATCCAACAAAGTACCAATTACTTGGCGCAAAGATTCCAAAGGGCGTATTGCTCTTCGGCCCACCAGGAACCGGAAAAACTCTCTTGGCTCGCGCAGTTGCTGGAGAGGCAAAAGTTCCGTTCTATTCAATCTCTGGTTCTGACTTTGTTGAGATGTTTGTCGGTGTTGGTGCGGCGCGCGTTCGCGATCTCTTCGCGCAGGCGAAAGCTAATTCACCAGCGATCATCTTTATCGACGAAATCGACGCAGTTGGTCGCCAACGCGGAACCGGTATGGGTGGCGGTCACGATGAGCGCGAACAGACGCTCAATCAGTTGCTCGTTGAGATGGATGGCTTTGAGGCAAATGGCCAGGTAATTCTGATTGCCGCAACCAACCGTCCCGATGTTCTAGATCCAGCGCTACTTCGCCCAGGTAGATTTGATCGCCAGATTCCGGTAGATCGTCCAGATCTCAAAGGTCGCGGTGACATTCTTAAAGTTCATGCGAAGAACAAGCCAATCTCAGAAGACGTTGATCTCGTTGCATATGCTCGTCGCACTCCGGGCTTTACCGGTGCAGATCTTGCAAACGTACTTAATGAAGCAGCGCTGCTTACCGCGCGTGAAGGCAAGAAGGCGATCAGTAACTCCCATCTTGATGAGGCGATCGATCGCGTTATGGCGGGACCACAGCGCAAGACTCGTTTGATGTCAGAGGAAGAACGCCGCGTAACTGCATATCACGAGGCTGGTCACGCACTTGTTGCCCGCGCACTTCCACATACCGATCCAGTACATAAGGTGACGATCATGCCGCGCGGACGCGCCCTTGGCTACACCATGGTTCTTCCAGATGAAGATAAGTACTCAACGACCCGCAATCAGCTCCTTGATCAACTCGCATATTCATTAGGTGGCCGCGCTGCCGAAGAATTGATATTCCATGATCCATCGACTGGTGCCTCTAATGACATCGAGAAGGCAACAGCACTTGCGCGCGCCATGGTCACTCAATATGGAATGACTGAAGCGATTGGTGCAATCAAACTCGGTGCTGACTCATCTCAACCATTTATTGGTCGTGAATACGGCCATCAGCGCGATTACTCTGAAGCGGTAGCAGCTATCGTCGATGAGGAGATTCGCAAGATGATTCAGAATGCTCATCAAGAGGCGTTCGATATTCTCGTCGCAAATCGCGAGACTCTTGATGCGATGGTGGTTGTCTTGCTTGAGAAGGAGACCATCAATAAAGATGAGATTGCCGAGATCTTTGCCAATATCATCATGTGGCCAGAGCGTCCAAAATGGACCGGTTCGCTGACTCGTATCCCATCTGATATTCCACCGGTAGCGCTCACGGAGAAGTTGGCACCAGCGGAGGAGATCTCTGATGAGAGCAAGCCAAAGCGTGCCCGCCGAGTAAAGAAGGCAACCCAAGAGTGAGCGAGATCAACTCTGTCTCAATGGGAGCTGAAGATGGTCGCGCTAGCGCACCATACGATCAAGCTCGTGCGGAGGCGGCAGTTCGCGAGCTCTTACTCGCACTAGGCGAAAATCCAGATCGCGAAGGTCTGCAGGAGACACCTGCTCGCGTCGCTCGCGCCTTTAAAGAGAACTTTGAAGGTCTATGGAAGCGTCCAGAAGATGTACTGACCACTACCTTCGATATCGGCCATGAAGAGCTCGTCATTATTCGCGATATCGAAGTCTTTTCACATTGCGAACACCATCTCACGCCATTCCATGGCGTTGCCCACGTTGGTTATATTCCAAGCGGGAAAATTACCGGCCTATCAAAGGTTGCACGATTAGTAGATCTCTATGCGCGCCGTCCGCAAGTACAAGAACGCCTCACCACACAGATTGCCGACGCTATGGTGGAAATCTTGAAGCCGATGGGCGTCATTGTAATTATTGATTGCGAACACCTCTGTATGTCAATGCGCGGCGTTCGAAAGTCTCAGGCGCGCACGACAACTTCAGCGGTACGTGGTGTTTTACGCGATCCTGCCACTAGAGCTGAAGCAATTAGTTTGATCACGAATCGATAGCTCATGTTGGTAATGGGCATTCTCAATGTCACGCCAGATTCATTTGCCGATGGCGGGCAACATTTCGCCTTTGAACATGCGGTGCATCGTGGGTTAGAGATGATTGACGAGGGTGTCGACATCATTGATATCGGCGGTGAATCTACTCGCCCGGGTGCAGATCGAGTAAGTGCGGAAGAGGAAGAATCTCGAGTTCTTCCGGTTATTCGTGCGCTAGTTGGAAAAGGCCCTCAAATCAGTATCGACACAATGCGCGCTTCAACTGCCCGAAAAGCGGTCGAAGCAGGGGCAACAATTGTCAATGATGTGAGCGGGGGAGCTGCAGATCCTGAGATGTTCGCAACTGTTGCTGCGTTGGGCTGCAAATACACCTTGATGCATTGGCGTGGCCACTCCAAAGATATGAATTCAAAGGCTCAATACGATGATGTTGTTGCTGAGGTCATATCCGAGGTCACAATTCAGCTCGATAAAGCGCTGGCCGCCGGCATTAAACGCGAGAACATCATTCTTGATCCGGGTTTGGGTTTTGCTAAAGATACCGAACACAACTGGGAGATTCTCAAGCGAATCGATGAGTTTCAATCCCTTGGCTATCCAGTTCTCATTGGCCACTCGCGTAAACGATTCTTGGGCGGTGCAACCCCTGATGATCGCGAAGCAAGTACGCAAGAAGTCACTCAATCACTTGTCGGACGCGGTATCTGGGCGATTCGTGTTCATAGCGTTGCCCCACATGTAAAGTTGGTAAGGCCATGAGCGATGTAATCTCGATTAAAGGAATTAAAGGCTTTGGCTATCACGGAGTCTTTGACTTTGAGAAGCGCGATGGCCAAGATTTCTATGTTGATCTCGAAATCTCAGTTGATCTTCAGAGCGCAAGCAAGAGTGACAAGCTAGAAGACTCAATCGATTACAGCCTTTTAACCGCTATTGCTCGAGATGCGATAGAGGGCACACCTTTTGATCTCATCGAACGTCTTGCCGGATATATCGCAGATCGAATCAAATCTGACTTTCCGGCTGTAAAGAGCATCGCCGTAACTGTTCATAAGCCATCAGCGCCAGTTAAAGAGTCGGTGACCGATATTTCGGTGACGATAACTCGATGAAGGCAGTTATCGCGCTCGGGGCTAACTGGGGTAATCCACAAGAGCAGATGGAGATTGCAATCTCCCTACTTCGCGAAGCGATTGAAATTCAGGCGGTATCTAGCTTCTATCGCACCGCGCCGGTGGGGGGACCTGCCCAGCCGGATTACCTCAACGCAGTTGCAATTGGTGAATCTGAGCTACCGGCGGCAGAGCTGCTCTCGCTATTTCATGGAATTGAGAAGACCTTGGGTCGCGAGCGAAACGAGAAGTGGGGGCCGCGAACAATCGATCTCGATCTCATTCAATATGGATCTCTCTTGAGCTATGCCGATGAATTGCTACTGCCGCATCCGCGTGCGCACGAACGGCGATTTGTTCTCGAGCCATGGTGTGAGATTGAGCCGGATGCAATTCTCCTCACCCACGGCAAAATTAGTGACCTTTTGTCACAACTACCCTAACGCTTTAGACTTAAGCCACCTGCCCGGTACCTGAAAGGACTGGAGCCATGAAGGTCGTTACTACATCGCAAGAGCTTCCCTCTGCCTGCGCATTTGTTCCGACGATGGGCGCGCTCCATAACGGACATGGATCGCTCTTTAAGTTGGCCGGCCAATATGGTGATGATGTAGTGGCTAGTATTTTTGTAAATCCACTTCAATTCGAGAACAAGGAAGATTTGGAAAAGTATCCGCGAACTCCAGAGCGCGATATTGAATTAGCTGAAGAGTTTGGTGTGACCCATCTCTGGTTTCCAACCTATGAAGAGTTATATCCAGCAGGATTCACAGGGCTTACCGCCGGTCCTATCTCAAAACTCTATGAAGGTGCATCACGTCCAGGACACTTCGATGGCGTGGTCACTGTCGTCCGCAGACTCTTTGATCTTGTGAGACCAAAGGTTGCAATCTTTGGCGAGAAGGATTTTCAACAACTCACACTTATTCGTGAAATCGCCGGTGAGGTAGAGATTATTGCTGCCCCAACTGTGCGCGAGAGCGATGGTCTGGCGATGTCGTCACGGAATATTCGACTTACTCCAGAAGGACGACTGGCGGCGAAGATAATCTCGAAAGCGCTTCGCGAATCTTCGACAGAAGAACAATTGCGAAGTACTTTGGCGACCGAACCGGCGCTCACCATCGATTATGCAGATTTCATCGATGAGAAGACATTCCTGCCACCTTCAGAAACGACCCAATCTACGCGGGCGATTGTCGCTGGCTGGATTAATGGTGTTCGTTTGCTCGACAATATGCAGATGAAAAGCCAGGTGAAGTAATGAGGCTTCTTGCCCCTGCGCCAGGATGGACAGCGACCGCCGATGTGATTGTGGTCGGTTCAGGAATCGCTGGTTTAACGACAGCGTTGCAATGTCGCACCTATGGGTTATCGGTCCTACTCGTAACCAAGGCGAAAGTTGATGAAGGTTCGACCAAGTGGGCACAAGGAGGTATCGCTGCTGCGTTAGGTGAGGGAGATACACCTGATCAACATTTGGCAGATACGTTAGCGGCGGGTGTTGGGCTCTGCGATGTAAGCGCCGTTCGAGTGCTTGTAACTGAGGGACCAGAAGCTGTTCGCAAGTTAATCGAGCGCGGTGCCAAATTTGATACTGAAGCATCAGGCGAAATTTCACTTACTCGTGAAGGTGGCCATCACCGTAATCGAATTATCCACGCTGGTGGCGATGCAACTGGTGCAGAAGTTTCGCGTGCGCTGCTGGCTGCCGTGACCCAAGATCCAGAGATTGAAGTTGTCGAGCACGCACTGGTCTTAGATGCGCTTAAAGATGAAGATGGTGAAGTATGTGGCGTCACCCTCCACGTTATCGGTGCCGGAAGTCGTGATGGAGTAGGTCGCGCACTCGGCAAAGCAGTGGTTCTAGCAACTGGCGGATTAGGTCAAGTATTTGCACAGACGACGAATCCATCGGTCTCTACCGGTGATGGTGTTGCTCTTGCGCTTCGTGCCGGTGCAAAAGTAGCTGATGTGGAGTTTATTCAATTTCACCCCACAGTTCTCTGGCTTGGTGAAAATTCACAGGGGCAGCAACCATTGATTAGTGAAGCAGTCAGAGGCGAAGGCGCTTATCTCCTTGACGATCATGGCAACCGTTTTATGCAAGGCGTTCATCCCTTAGCTGAGTTGGCACCGCGCGATGTCGTTGCGATAGCAAGCATGCGAGTCATGAATGAAACTGGTGCGCACCATGTCTGGCTCGATGTTCGCCACCTTGAGGGCTTCGAGAAGCGTTTCCCAACTATTTACGCCTCATGCAAGGCGCACAACATCGATCCAATGAGAGATCTCATTCCAGTTGCTCCAGCATCTCATTACGCATCCGGTGGAGTTCGCGTCGATCTCAACGGTCGCACTAGCGTCCCTGGACTCTATGCCTGCGGTGAAACTGCCTGTTCTGGCGTACATGGCGCCAATCGATTGGCTTCCAACTCGTTACTTGAAGGATTGGTTTTTAGCGCGAGAATCGCGGCAGATATTGCAGCTCACACCCCAGAGCCAGGAGCGCCGGTTGAGAACTCATCCCGGGAAATTCTCCTAGATCCACAAGTTCGCCTTGATTTACAGAGGTCTATGAGCCGCGGCGCCGGTGTTCTGCGCAGTTCTGACTCACTATTGAAGACGAGCGCAGATCTGACTCGAATCGAAGACCGTCGCAGTAACGAACCTTGTGTTGAAGCGTGGGAGGCGACCAATCTCTTCCAGTTAGCGCAGGCGATTTTAAAGGCAGCCCTCATTCGTCAAGAGACTCGTGGTTCGCACTGGCGTGAAGATTTTCCAGATACAAGTGATCTATGGCGAAAGCGCATCGTGCAACAACTTGATCAGAGCGGTGCTTGGACGACTGGCTATCAGGAGGTTGGCGATAAATGATTGATCGGGATTTGATTAAGCGAGCTCTCGCTGAAGATCTACAAGGTGGGCAAGATGTCACATCTGTTGCAACTATCGCAGCTAGCGCAGTCAGTACCGCCGACTTTGTCGCACGCAAATCAGGTGTGCTGGCAGGTATTGAGATGGTTAAAGCCACTTTGGAAGAGGTAGGCCTTACCGATATCTCAATCGTTAAGTTAGATGGTTCGGTAGTGAGCGCAGGCGATATCTTGCTGACGGTAACTGGAAATACTCGAGCAATACTATTGGCCGAACGCACTGCACTAAATTTCGTTGGCCATCTCAGTGGTATCGCTAGTGAGACTGCTCAATGGGTTGCAGCCGTGGCTGGAAGTAAGTGCCTGGTGCGTGATACGAGAAAGACAACACCCGGATATCGCCAATTAGAAAAGTACGCAGTCCGTATGGGCGGAGGCACCAACCATCGAATGTCACTCTCAGATGCCGCGCTCATAAAGGATAATCACATTGCTGCAGCTGGGGGAGTTGCACCAGCTTTCTCAGCGGTACGCAACGCTTTTCCAGATGCTCCAATTGAGATTGAGGTCGATACTTTGGATCAGTTGCGAGAGGTATTGCCGCTTCACCCTGACTTAGTTCTCCTCGACAATATGAGCCCAGAGCTCTGCGCACAGGCAGTTGCAATAGTCGCCGGCGCAACCAAGTTGGAGGCATCTGGTGGAATAACTATCGATAACGCACGAGCATATGCTGACTCAGGCGTTGATTTTATTGCTATCGGCGCACTCACACATAGCGCGTCAGTACTTGATATCGGTTTAGATCTAAGAGCGGAGTAGGCGATGCTATTAACAGTCGACGTTGGAAATACAAATACCGTCCTAGGAATTTTCGAGGGTAAAGAGCTTGTAAAGTCTTGGCGAGTAAAGACCGACCCACGTTCAACTTCTGATGAACTATGGCTTCAATTTAGCGCGTTGATCTCTGGCTATTCATTAACAGGTCTATCTATCTGCTCAACCGTGCCAGCTACCTTGCGCGAACTTCGCACCATGATTGCTACCTACTTTGCCGATCTGCCAACAACAATTGTGGAGCCGGGAACAAAGACCGGAGTCCAACTCTTAGTCGATAATCCAAAAGAGATCGGTGCAGATCGAATCGTAAATACTCTCGCCGCACATACCTTGTTCGGCGGACCGGCTATCGTTGTTGATTTTGGAACATCAACAAATCTCGATGTGGTCTCACCAAAGGGTGAGTTCCTCGGCGGTTCGCTCGCTCCCGGCATTGAAATCTCGGTAGATGCACTTGCATCTCGCGCAGCTCAATTACGAAAAGTCGAGCTCGTTCGCCCGAAGAGCGTCATCGGTAAGAACACAGTTGAGGCGCTCCAATCTGGAACTATCTTTGGCTTTGCCGGCCAAGTAGATGGTTTGGTCGATCGAATTACTGCGGAATTGGCTCTCGATTACGATCAAGCGCCAACCGTCATTGCAACTGGTGGTTTAGCGCCATTAATTATTGGCGTGGCGGAGACCATCGATGAATACGAGCCGGATTTGACCTTGATTGGCCTTCGATTAATACATGAGAAGAATCAGTAAGAGTAAAAGGTAGAATCTCGCCATTATGACGACTGAAAACACGCCAGCAGTAGAAGATGATCTACCCGAACAGCTCCGCATCCGCCGCGAGAAGCGCGCCGGGTTGCTTGAGCGAGGTGTAGAGCCATATCCAGTCGCCGTATCTCGCACCACATCACTTAAGGCTATTCGGGAGAAATACACCGGCCTCGATATCGATGTTGCCACTGGCGATATCGAATCACTCACCGGACGAATCATCTTTAAACGCGATACCGGAAAGCTCTGTTTTGCAACGTTACGTGAAGGTGATGGAACCGAACTTCAAGCGATGCTTTCCCTCGATAAGGTCGGACAAGAGGCGCTCGATGCTTGGAAGAGCGATATTGATCTTGGTGACATCGTCAGCGTTACCGGCGAAATCATTACCTCAAAGCGTGGCGAGCTCTCAATCTTGGCCAATAGTTGGACTCTTGCATCTAAGTCTCTTCGACCGCTACCTAACGATCACAAACCGATGTCTGAAGAGACTCGTGTTCGTATGCGTTATGTCGATCTCATTGTTCGCCCAGAGGCTCGAGCGGCAGCGAGAATGCGCCCGCAGGTGATGCGTTCGCTGCGAGAGACCTTTAACGGCTTCGACTTTATTGAAGTTGAGACACCGATGTTGCAGGTAATGCATGGCGGTGCTGCAGCTCGTCCCTTCAAGACATTCTCAAATGCTTACGATATGGATCTCTTTATGCGCATTGCGCCTGAGCTCTTCCTTAAGCGTTGTGTGGTCGGCGGTATTGAGCGCGTCTTTGAAATCAATCGCAACTTCCGCAATGAAGGCGCTGACTCCTCTCACTCACCAGAGTTTGCAATGGTTGAGTCATATATGGCTTATGGTGATTGGCGCTCAATCGCAGATGTCACTCGTAATCTCATTCAGAACGCTGCCATGGCAGTCGCTGGATCGCATGTTGTCACCCATCACGATGGACGGCAGGCAGATCTTGGTGGCACCTGGCGAGAAATATCGCTTTACGACGCAATCTCTGAGGGCGTCGGAGAAGAGGTCACAGCACTGACTTCATACGATGTATTGAAGAAGCATGGCGAGAAGTTAGGGATGAAAATCGACCCTAAGTGGGTTACTGGAAAACTCGCTGAAGAAATCTTCGAACATGTTGCGCAGGATAAATTAATCGAGCCTACCTTTGTTATGGGCTATCCAGTTGATACTTCACCGCTAGTTCGCGCTCATCGCGAGATTCCTGGAGTTGTTGAAAAGTGGGATCTTTATGTCGATGGCTTCGAACTTGCAACTGGTTACTCCGAACTCATCGACCCAGTGATTCAGCGCGAACGCCTCGTTGAGCAGGCAACTCTCGGCGCAAAGGGTGATCTTGAGGCGATGCAGGTAGATGAAGATTTCTTACGTGCAATGGAATTTGGCATGCCACCAATGGGTGGAATGGGTATGGGCGTAGACCGACTTCTGATGGCGCTAACTGGACTCGGTATTCGCGAAACAATTCTCTTCCCATTGGTAAAGCCTGAAGTCGAATAATGATTACTGTTCGTCCGGCCCGGACTAGCGATGTTAAAGAGATCCGCGAGCTCGTCGACTCTTATGCAGCGCCAGGTCAGATGCTTTCAAAAGAGACAGTTACTCTCTACGAATCTGTGCAAGAGTTTGTTGTTGCCGAGAAAGATGGAGTAGTGGTTGGTTGTGGCGCGCTCCACGTTCTCTGGGAAGATCTCGCCGAAGTTCGTACCGTTGCAGTTGCGCAGAATTTTCATAAGCAAGGTATCGGCCATCTCATCCTCAAAGAGATCATCCGTCGCGCCCGTGAAGTCGGAGTAAAGCGAATCTTCTGTCTGACTTTCCAAGTTGAATTTTTTGGTAGCGTCGGCTTCCAAGTTATTGAAGGAACTCCAGTCGAGCCGGCCGTATATGCAGAGCTTCTCCGCTCTTACGATGCTGGTGTGGCCGAATTCTTGGATCTCGAGTCGGTTAAGCCAAATACCCTTGGCAACACCCGAATGCTCCTGACCCTCTAAATACCGGCCATCTCAGGGAATATGAGCCCCAGATATGGGGTTCTATAGGCATAGAAATCCTCACCTCGCGCCCTCCCATCGGCGGGCGATAGGCTAACCATCCTTACCGAAGGAGATATCGATGTTTGAGCGCTTTACAGATCGAGCCCGCCGAGTAGTCGTCTTGGCCCAAGAAGAGGCACGGATGCTCAACCACAACTACATCGGTACCGAGCACATCCTCCTCGGCCTCATCCATGAAGGTGAGGGCGTCGCCGCTAAGGCGCTCGAATCTCTCGGAATCTCACTCGAATCAGTTCGCGCGCAGGTGGAAGAGATCATCGGCCAGGGACAGCAAGCTCCAAGTGGCCATATCCCATTTACTCCTCGCGCTAAGAAAGTTCTCGAACTCTCACTCCGCGAAGCGCTACAGCTCGGCCATAACTACATCGGAACTGAACACATCCTCCTCGGACTTATCCGTGAAGGCGAAGGCGTTGCCGCACAGGTTTTGGTAAAGCTCGGCGCAGATCTCAATCGCGTCCGTTCATCGGTAATTCAACTTCTCTCTGGTTATCAAGGTAAAGAGACGGTCGCTCAAGGTGGGCCAGCAGAGGGCACTCCTTCAACTTCGACCGTGCTCGATCAATTTGGCCGCAACCTCACCGTTGCTGCTCGCGAAGGAAAGCTCGATCCAGTAATTGGCCGCGATAACGAGATCGAGCGCGTGATGCAGGTTCTCTCACGTCGTACCAAGAACAACCCAGTTCTAATCGGCGAACCTGGCGTTGGAAAGACTGCAGTTGTCGAAGGTCTAGCGCAAGCAATCGCAAAGAATGATGTGCCAGAGACGCTGAAAGATAAGCAGCTCTACTCACTCGATCTCGGCGCACTTGTCGCAGGTTCTCGCTATCGCGGTGACTTTGAAGAGCGACTTAAGAAGGTATTAAAAGAGATTAAGACTCGCGGCGACATCATTATCTTTATCGATGAGATTCATACTCTCGTCGGTGCCGGTGCCGCTGAAGGTGCAATCGACGCCGCGAGCATCTTAAAGCCAATGCTCGCTCGTGGTGAGCTCCAGACAATTGGTGCGACCACTCTTGATGAGTATCGCAAGCACATCGAAAAGGATGCAGCGCTTGAGCGTCGCTTCCAGCCAATCCAGGTGAAAGAGCCATCAGTTGCTCACACCATCGAAATTCTCAAGGGACTTCGCGACCGCTACGAAACACACCACCGCGTTTCAATTACCGATGGTGCGCTAGCTGCTGCGGCAAACCTTGCAGATCGCTACATCTCAGATCGATTCTTGCCAGATAAGGCGATCGACCTTATCGATGAGGCAGGTTCGCGACTTCGTATCAAGCGAATGACAGCACCTGCTGAACTCCGTGAATTTGATACCAAGATCGCAGAGGCGCGTAAAGCTAAAGAATCTGCAATCGATGCCCAGGACTTTGAAGGTGCTGCTGCACTGCGCGATCAAGAGAAGACTCTTATCGCTGAGAAGAACGAGGCGGAGAAGAATTGGAAGGCGACTGACCTAGATAAGGTCACCGAAGTTGATGAAGAGTTGATTGCACAAGTTCTCTCTGCCTCAACTGGTATCCCAGTCTTCAAGCTCACCGAAGAAGAGACTGCACGTCTGCTTCGTATGGAGGATGAACTCCACCGCCGCGTTATCGGCCAAGATCAAGCGATCAAGGCTCTCTCGCAGGCGATTCGCCGTACTCGCGCTGGACTCAAAGATCCAAAGCGCCCTGGTGGATCATTTATCTTCGCAGGTCCATCTGGCGTTGGAAAGACCGAGCTCTCACGCACCCTCGCATCGTTCCTCTTTGGCGATGAGAGCGCGCTTATCCAATTAGATATGTCTGAGTACTCAGAGCGCCATACCGCATCACGACTCTTTGGAGCTCCTCCAGGATATGTCGGTTATGACGAGGGCGGACAGCTCACCGAGAAGGTACGTCGTCGCCCATTCTCAGTAGTTCTCTTCGATGAGATCGAGAAGGCGCACCCAGATATCTTCAACTCTCTTCTACAAGTTCTCGAAGATGGTCGCCTCACTGATTCTCAAGGTCGCACCGTCGACTTTAAGAACACAGTGATCATCATGACCACCAACCTCGGTACTCGCGATATCTCTAAATCACTCGGCCTTGGCTTCTCTAATGTTGAAGACGACCTAGGTAATTACGAGCGGATGAAGGGCAAGGTTGCCGATGAACTCAAGAGCCACTTCCGGCCAGAGTTCCTCAACCGTATCGACGATGTCATCGTCTTCCACCAGCTCAACAAGGAGCAGATCATTCAGATCGTCGACCTTATGGTCGCCAGCCTCGATGATCGCCTTAAGGCTAAGGACATGGGAATCGAACTCACTCAGGCAGCTAAGGATCTCCTCGCCGCCCGTGGCTACGACCCACTCTTAGGCGCACGCCCACTTCGTCGCGTTATCCAACGTGAGATTGAGGATGCTCTCTCAGAGCGAATCCTCTTCGGCGAGCTCAAAGCTGGTGAGATTATCGTGGTCGATGTCGAGGGTGTTGATGCCGAGGCGAAGTTCACCTTTAAGGGTGCTCGTAAGGCGCTCACTCCAGATTCGCCTGAAGATCTCGCTGAAGCACCTACCGCTTAGCTCTAACTCGCTTCTTCCAGTCGATCGAACCTAAGGCGACTAGCGCTGCAATCATTGCAATCTGCACCGCTATCGCCCAAGGTGATTTCAACTGGCTAATCAGAATCTCACCAAAGTTACTTTCGGCGATAACTGCTGCGCCAGTGACATAGGTTGAATAAGTCAGAGTTCGACCGGCGGCAAATGCAGCAAGCAGCGGTTTGAGATTAACCTGCTTCATCAGTCCAACCGCCTCAAATAACTGCGCAGATGAGACCGGGGAGATAAAGAACATGGCAAAGAGTGCATATCTCTTTGTTGAATGGTCGGTGAAGTAATGGCCGGCATACTCCATGTTTTTCGAAAACTTAGTAGGAACCAGATGTGCAAATTTACGGAAGTACCACGCCAAGAATGCGCGGCCAGTTGTAGCGCTTAAGACGCCAAGTATTACTAGCGCGACTGGATTGAGATCGTATTGAATTAAGAAGAAGACCAGTGCCATCCAAGTCGGCGGAGCAAATGCCGGAATCGCATTGAGCAAAATGATCGCTGCAATTGCAACTAGATAAATCTCCACCTCGCCACTCTACTGCGGAAGCGAGTATGAATTCTTCCGCCGCTCTTCAATCAGTCCATCATCAAGTAGTGTGAGAATCGCTTTCTCTAACTGCGACGGAACATCCCAGAGAAGATGCAACTCTCTCTTGGTCAGCGTTTCATTCTCTCGAAGCGCCTGCACCACAGTGCCTCGACATTGGCGATCGGTGCCGTGCCAGCTCTGAGTGCGCTTCACCCGCTCAGAGGCAGGGTAATCGAGGCTCCGCCATGCACATTGATCGGCAACTGGGCACCGGCCGCAGAGCGGGTTCTTGGCGGTACAGATAAGCGCTCCAAGTTCCATCGTTGCCGCGGCCCAGATGTGAGCATTCTTCTCTGGTAGATATTGGGCATATTCAAGGCGCTCGGCCTTTGTTGGCGCGGTAGTTGGCGACTCTTCACCACGATAGAGGCGGGAGAAGAGGCGTCGTATATTGATATCGAGCACCAATGATCTGCCGTTAAAAGCGAAAGCGACAATCGCAGCGGCTGTGTATTCACCGATGCCCGGAAGTTTGCGGAGTTGCGTTTCATCATTAGGAATAACGCCATCGAGTTCGTTGGTAATTACCTTTGCACATTCGTGCAGGCGCAGTGCGCGACGCGGATAACCAAGACGTCCCCAGGCGGTAATCACCTCTGCTGGTGTCGAACCTGCAAGATCAGCTGGCGTTGGCCAGCGTTTCATCCACTCGTTATAGATTGGCAGAACTCGCTGCACTGGAGTCTGTTGCAACATAATCTCTGAAACTAAAACACCCCAGGCATCGCTCTTGCGCCAAGGCAAATCCCGCTTATTCTTCTTAAACCAATCAGTGATTAGTCGTTCGTAACTAGAACTGGCGTGCATTAATCAGCGTTGATCTTTACTCGTGCAATTGCTTGATCGAGGCGCGATACCTCGACTATCTCCATGCCATCAATCTTTACCTCAGAGCCAGCTGGCACTAGGGCGCGTTTAAAGCCGAGGCGATGGGCCTCTGCCAATCGACGTGATACGCCACTGACTTTTCTAATCTCACCGGCCAAACCAACTTCACCGATTGCAACGAGATCTGCTGGTAGCGCCAGACCTTTCGCTGCAGATGCAACGGCAAGTGCAAGTGCGAGATCGGCGGCAGGTTCGGTCATCTTCATGCCACCAACGGTTGCGGCATAGACATCACGACCGCCAACCCGGACATGTGCGCGAAGTTCGAGTACAGCAAGGGTCATTGAGGTTCGTGCAGAGTCGAGACCGCTAACAACTCGACGTGCATTACCGAAGTCGCTCTCGCGACCTGCACTAACCAGCGCTTGGATCTCTGCCAGTAGCGGGCGACGACCTTCAAGAGTGACGGTGACGCAGGTTCCTGGGACTGGCTCGCTATGGCGTGAGGTGAAGAGGCCGGTTGGATCTAGAACGCTCTCGATTCCGGAGTCGCTTAAATCGAAGCAGCCGACCTCATCGCTGGCACCGAAGCGGTTCTTTACTGCACGTATAAGACGTAGCCGCGAATGGCGTTCGCCCTCGAATTGGAGAACTACATCAACGATGTGTTCGAGCAGGCGAGGACCGGCAATTGAGCCATCTTTGGTGACATGTCCAACTAAGAGGAGAGTGATATCTCGATCTTTACAGATACGAATTAGTGCGCCAGCAACTTCGCGAACTTGAGTTACGCCGCCAGGTGCGCCATCGACGTTTGAAGATCCAATAGTTTGAATCGAGTCGATAATGAGTAAATCCGGTTTAACGGTATCGATATGGGAGATAACTGCGCCGAGATCAGTCTCAGAGGCGAGAAATAGTTGTGGATCAATAGCTTTAATCCGTTCGGCCCGTAGACGAACTTGCGAGGCAGATTCTTCACCGCTGATGTAGAGGACAGGAATTGATTTCTTAGCTGTCTCTGCTGCAACTGATAAGAGGAGCGTTGATTTACCAACGCCAGGTTCGCCGGCGAGCAAGATGGCAGCGCCCGGAACCAACCCGCCGCCTAAGACGCGATCGAGTTCGCTCACTCCAGTTGGTCGCGCATGTGCTGCCGAGAGATCGACATCGCCGATGGCAGTTGCTTTGGCAGAGATTGGCCCAGCTTGAAGTGAGAGCTTCTTAGGAGCGCCGATCTCTTCCACAGTTCCCCACGCTTGGCATTCGCCACATCGGCCAACCCACTTTTGAGATGTCCAGCCGCATTCAACGCAGCGGAATGGATCTTTCTCTACCTTGGCCATAACCCTAGGTTACTTGGCTGCGGCGACAGTTGCTGGGTGTTGAATAACGTAGAGGGGGAGCGACTTAGCCTGCGCCTCGCGAATACCGGCCATCCGGCGATCGCAATGCTCAGCGAGAATTGCATAGGCATCTTCGCCCATCAACTTCTGTAACTCTGCCTTGTTGGAGATATAGACCGGCTCTTTACCTACATGGGCTTCGGTATTGCTGGTGCAGTACCAATCAAAATCTTCACCGCCATCGCCCCAGGCGAGACGTTCGTATTCACCGATAACAATAATTGAGTATTCGCGCTCACCGACCTCACGAGTTTCGTAGCTGCGGCGTAACGGTAATTGCCAGCAGACATCTGGCTTGGTATCTGAGAAGTGCATATCGCGCTTCTCGGCTAAGTGGTGGAGTACGCAACCAAATGAACCAGTGAAACCTTCAGCCTCATAGCCCTTGCGATTGAGGAAGATGCAGGCATCATCAACAGTGCGCGTCTTCCGCTCATCATCTTCATCGGTATCTGTGATTCGTAGCTTTCCACCAGGCTTCTTTGGTCGAGCCTCGTTGTAGAACTGCCACATATCTGGAGTAAGGAACTCTGCGGCGCGGAGAGTGCGCTCTTCATCTGCAGCATCGGAGTACATCGCACCCTCTGTGCAACATCCATCGTTAGGGCGATCGGCAAAGACGCCTTTACAGCCATCGCCATAGATGCAAGACCAATTCGAGGTAAGCCAGGTCAGATCGCACTTATAGATTTCTTCTGGAGAATTTGGGTCTGAGAACTCAATCCAGTCACGTGCGAAACCTGCTTTAACCTCTGACATAGGGCGAGAGCCTACGCGTACTCTTACGCCATGGCTAATCACATTGGAGTTATCGGCGCTGGCGTTATGGGCGAGGCGCTCATAGCTGCCTTGATCCGAAGCGGTGCCAAGCCAGCCGAAATCTCATTTGCAGAGAAGCGCACAGAGCGCGCCCAAGAACTTGCGGCACGTTACTCAATTATCCATAGAGAATTGGCAGAGGTAGCGGCAAACTCCGGGACGCTCTTAATTGTTGTTAAACCACAAGATATGGCAGCTACTCTCGAACAACTCTCACCCGATATAAAGCCAGAGGCTCTGGTTATTTCATTTGCCGCTGGAAAGACAATTTCATCTATCAGCGCAGGACTTGGAAAGCCAAACCCAGTGGTGCGCGTGATGCCAAATACGCCAGCTCTTATCGGACTCGGCGCATCGGGATACTCATTTGGTAACGGCGTAACTCCTGCCCAACGTACCTTTGTCGCTGAATTCTTGGCTGCGACCGGTCGCGCAATTGAGGTGCCTGAGAATCTGCAAGATGCGGTCACCGCTACTAGTGGATCAGGCCCGGCGTATTTCTTCGCCTTCGTGGAGGCGATGGTTGCTGGTGCAGAAACTCTTGGCCTATCGCGCGAAGCTGCCACCACACTTACTATTCAAACAATCGTTGGTGCTGCCGCGCTACTCGAGAGAGGTGAGGACTCCCCAACAACGTTGCGTGAAAAAGTTACTAGCCCTAATGGAACTACTGCAGCTGCGCTTGCATCATTTTCTAGCGCCGGCCTCTCTGCAATTGTGGCCGATGCCATGGCGGCAGCAGCGAAGCGTTCCCAAGAACTTGCGTAGATGAAGCGATTTCTTGCTGCGATAGTTGGCGCTTCGTTAATTGCAGCGCCAGCAACAGCTGCCCCTAAATCGGTCACAGTTGGCCTTGGCTCCATCTACAGTGCGCCAACAAATACCGAAACGATGGTCCAATCAGGAAAGAATTTAATCTTTATCAGTAATACAAACCTCACGACCTCAGATATTTCGATTACCGCTCAAGATCTGACTCGAAATCAAGCTTGGCAGCTCACAATTGATTCCGGCAGCGATGAAGCCTTCACCGCAGCAACCATTGATTTACAGGGAAATATCTGGCTTGCTGGTTCTGCTGCGCTTCCGGCAGTGGTTGAGACGGCAACGCCGACTATCGGAATTGATAATCCAGATAACGTTCAGATTGAGAGCTCAACTGCAATGCGCGAAGATATGGACCAACTTTCACTCTGGAAGGTATCTCCAGCGGGAGAGTTGCTGGCAACATATCTCAACCCAGTAAAGGTTATTCCTGTCGTATCTGCAATATCAGTTGCGAATTCCGGCATCTCCATTGTCGGCTCTCTCAACGCTAAACCATTCTTTATTACAGCCACGCTTACGGGCGAGTTTGGCAAGTTAGTTTCTATTGGAAGCGAGAAGAGTGAGATCAATGCAGTAGTTCGACACTCTGATGGAACATCTTCGCTCTTTGGCTCTAGCGCAGAGACTCTCGCCGGTAAGCCAGTTGCTGGAATAAGAGATGGCTTTTTAGCTCGAGTTTCAAAGACAGGTGCAATTACTAAGGTTGTTCGCAGTTCAGCGCAGAAGGCGGCAAGAAGTTGGCTCACTGGTGATTCTAATTTTCTTCTTACCGGTCCAGTAATTACCGGCAAAGTTCGAGAGAGTGCAATCACAAAGTTCAACTCATCCTTCGCGCCAGTGTGGACGACTCGAATTGCAAGCACTGGAGTCTCGAGATCGCTGAGCGCAAATGGGAATTCATATCTGGCGATTTCTAGCCGTGGTCCAATAACGGGAATCTCCGGCTGGCGACCAACATCTCCCTCTCTGCTGGTGATCACCTTTGATGGTAAGGGTGTGATTAAAGGCGCCACCGCCCTGCCTGGGCTCGTAACTCCGCTTACATTGACCTATTCAAAGGAGCGAGGCGTCACGGGGCTGGCCAGCTCTAGCGACGGAACCGTTTCGATTTTTACCCTGGTATCGCGGTAACCTTTGCCATCGATTTACCGGTAGCAAAGCTATTCGGGCACTACTACTAGGAAGAGCGTGACTTATGGGTTCCGTTATCAAGAAGCGTCGCAAGCGTATGGCTAAGAAGAAGCATAAGAAGCTTCTGAAGAAGACACGTATCCAGCGCCGTAACGCCAAGTAATAGCTGCTACGGACGGAGCATCGAAAGCTGGCCACCAATGCTGGCGACAAGATACTTCACACGATTGACGATGACCCAGGTGGAACTTATTCCATCTGGGTTTTCGCTTGCTGCGATAAATGAAATCTTCGGCACGGTACGAGAAGTGTCGAGAGCGCAGAGACGATTTTCGCAATTGAATGCAATCAGCGAGCCATTTGTAGCGAGGTACTTTGCTGGCCTTCCGAACATTTCCGTAGCGCTACTCTCAATCTGTGGGCTCTTGCCGATATAGCTCCAATGAATCTTATTTGCTTTTGGCAGAGTTGTTGGAAGTGCGCTGAGCCAGGTTGCAAAGACTCCCTTTACACTCTTATCGATCGCGACATCAAATCCAAGAAGTGGAGTCGCGGGGGTTGATGCTTCGAGAGTTTGATAGGCCCAGCTCGAAGGTGAGAAATCGCTACGGGTAGCGACTCGAATCTCGCCCGCAGTTACCTCTTTCTTCTGATTAATATTTAATACTGAGTCATAAACGATATAGCTCTGCTTACCATCAAAGGTTGCCTTGAGATGGAAAGCGACATCGCCGGTAGTGCGACCATCGGTCTTACGATCACCATCAACTAGCTCGTAATCCCAGCTCTTGGCAAAGTTTCGCTTAACAGCTCCCAGCAAGATTCCCTGGCTCTCATCTCGATAGAAGACTTGAACACCCTTTGTCGATGCGATACAGGCGCTAGACACACTGAGATCAGAGGCGGTGCGGATGCGAACTGGATCTTCATATTTATTTACTGCAGCCCCATTGCCGTCAACAATCTCATAGGTGTATTTCTTGCCATCGTACTTTGCATAGCGAAGATCGGTATCTTGGCTATCGGAGTAGAAGATATGAAGAGTCTGTGCCTTGCCTATTCCGCTTACGCAGAGTGAGAGCGCTCCCTTAATACTCGCACTGGTGCGACCACCGGTGCCGCCAGCGCCATCGATAGTTTCGCGGCGCCAGATTGCGCCATCCCAACGAGCGAGTTTGAGATCACCGCTCTTGCTATCGATATAGACCAGTACCGGGAGTCCGTTAAAGGTAGCGCTTGAAATAAGTGAGGCATCGCTGCGGGCATCAATAACCGTGCGCTTCCAACCAGCTTGTGGGGTCACGCTCTGGGTAGTGACGGGTTCGGAGGTGCCATTGGAGTTAGCTGCCGTAACTGAAAATGTGTAAGTGGTGCCGTTCTTTAATCCAGTAAAGGTAACGGGGGATGAGGTGACAGATTTGATCTGGTTGGTCTTGAGATTTTTAACCGCATAACTAGTGATCTGCGCAGAGCGAGCATTGGCTGGTGGGTCAAAGGTAATAATGGCGCTCGAATCTGCAATAAGTGCGTTGAGATTTCGAACTACTTGTGGAACTCCAACTGCGATGCCGACCGGTGGCTTACGACGCATATCTTCCATCATTGCCAACATCAGTGGCCCAGGTCCTTGGAATATCTCACCGGCATCTAGATTTGGTGTCATTACATTGTCGAGTTCAGAGTTTGCAAAGGTGCTCTCATCGAGATGGCTCACAGATGAGCCATCTTCATAACGTGAAGGTGTGTAGAGAAGTGGTTTGACGCCGCCATTTGCTGCGATTCCCAACGCGCCTGACCAGACCAACGGTGAGGTGAGCGCCTTACCTAATTCGAGTGATGGCGAAGGCAAATCAGCGAGGCGACGTCCGTCCTCTACCTGAGCATATGCGGAATATGGCGTTGGCTCTTCGATCGTGCCATAGCCAAAGAATGGGTCATACGAATCGGTAGAGAGAAAACCGAGTCCATGGCCCATCTCATGGATAAATACTGATTGAAGATCGTACTCATTGGGATAGGACTTGCCATCGTTACGAGTATTCCACTGTGCCAGAGAATTAACCGTTATCACTATCTCTGATTGACGAGGATCTAAATCTTTGCCAGCGAGAGCATTTGCTAACGCTGATGGATACCAGAGACTTGAATCAGGGGCACCGGCGAAGCTAGCGAAGTAATCACCTGGTCGCGCGCTTCCTAAAACGCCAAATGAACTAATTCGACTCCACGATGCATCGATAGTGATTGGAACGCTCGATGAAAAATGTGCCGACCAGATATCTACAGCTGATTGAAAATCGCGCTTCGCCCAATCTGGAAAGTTCTTGTAATTAACAACAAACTTAGATTTCGCTTCAAGGTTTGCAAATTTCTTACGTGGGCTCTGTGGCTCAGTAGTGCTGGGACCGGCATAGACATGCCCCCATTGAGTTGCTTCACGTTGCAGAAAAGGAGAAATCGCCTGCGCTGGGAGCGGGGCTAGTAAGCCGGTGATGAGAGCCAGGGATAGGAGGGTGCCTTTAGCGTTGCGGATTAAGCCCCTCATAGCGGGCAACGTTATCAGGGTGCGAGAATATGCATATGGTCACCGTTTACTCCCGCCACGGCTGTCATCTCTGCGAAGATGCTGTGAATATTCTCGAGGGGCTTAAGGAAGAGCTCGATTTTGAGATTGAGATTATCTATATTGACGGTAACCCGGAATTAGAGAAGCTTTATGGCGAGCAGGTTCCGGTAACTCAGATTGACGGCGAACACCATGACTTTTGGCGCGTCGATCCAGTTCGCTTTAGATCTTCCCTTGAAAAACATCGTCAGCGTCGATAATTGTGTAGCTATAGCCTTGTTCGGCTAAGAAGCGTTGGCGGTTCTGCGCAAAATCTTGATCAATAGTGTCGCGGGAAACAACTGAGTAGAAACGCGCACCTCGACCATCGGCCTTAGGTCGCAAAACACGACCCAGGCGTTGCGCCTCTTCTTGGCGTGAGCCAAATGCGCCAGATACTTGAATTGCGATAGTGGCCTCAGGTAAATCAATCGAGAAGTTCGCAACCTTAGAGACAACTAGACATGAGATCTCGCCAGTTCGAAATGCTTGGAAGAGCTCCTCTCGCTCCTTCTGCGGTGTTGAGCCCTGGATTACTGGCGAGCCCAAGGTCTCACCTAAATCATCGAGCTGATCTAAATACTGGCCAATCACAAGAATTTGTTCCTTTGCATGCAAACTGACGAGCTCTTGTACAACATCCCGCTTTGTGCGAGTTGTTGCGCAGTAGCGATAACGCTCCTCTGGCTCGGCTGTTGCATAGGCAAGACGTTCCGCCTCGGTGAGATTGACTCGAACTTCAATACATTCGGCAGGAGCGATATATCCCTGGGCTTCAATCTCTTTCCAAGGTACATCGAAGCGCTTTGGGCCAATGAGCGAGAAGACTTCTCCCTCCATGCCATCTTCGCGGACGAGAGTTGCGGTTAATCCGAGGCGACGTCGAGATTGAATATCAGCGGTGAAGCGGAAAATTGGTGCGGGAAGTAGATGCACTTCATCGTAAATAATCAGCCCCCAGTCATGGCTATCGAAGAGATCGAGATGTGCATAGACACCATTCTTCTTCTTAGTCATCACTTGATAGGTAGCGATAGTGACCGGACGAATCTCCTTCTTTGATCCCGAGTATTCGCCAATCTCATCTTCGTTGAGTGAGGTGCGCTTGAGAAGTTCATCACGCCACTGTCGAGCGGCAACGGTATTGGTCACGAGAATAAGGGTGGTCGCCTTGGCATGTGCCATTGCCGCAGCGCCGACAATTGTCTTTCCAGCTCCGCAGGGCAGAACGACTACGCCAGAGCCACCATGCCAGAATCCTTCAGCTGCATGCTCTTGATACTCGCGAATCTTCCAGCCATCTTGCTTGAGTTCGATCGGGTGAGCTTGGCCATCGACATAGCCAGCAAAGTCTTCAGCTGGCCAACCGAGGCGGAGCAACGACTGCTTGATCGCACCGCGTTGGCTTGGATGGACAGCGATGGTTTCATTATCAATTCGCGCACCGAGTAGTGGTGCAATCTTCTTGGCACGGATTACCTCTTCCAAAACCGCGGTGTCGGTAGTGACCAAGATGAGTCCGTGAATGGGATCAGCCTCTAACCGCAGACGCCCATAACGTGACATCTGCTCTGCAACATCGATAAGTAACGCATGTGGAACGGCGTAGCGAGAATATTTAATGAGGGTATCAATCACCATCTCGGCATCATGGCCGGCAGCGCGAGCATTCCAGAGCCCCAAATTTGTGAGGCGGTAGGTATGCATATGTTCTGGTGCGCGCTCTAGTTCTGCAAATGGCGCTATCGCGCGGCGACATTCGACTGAGAGCGGATGATCGATATCAAGTAAGAGCGTCTTATCGCTCTGAACGATTAGTGGTCCATCGCTCATACAAGCAACTCTTTAATGAAGGCGTGCAAGAAGGCGCTACGTGGTTCGATCGATGAGAGGCTCACCCATTCATTTGCCGCATGTGCGCCACCACCGACAGCTCCCAAGCCATCGAGAACGCGAGCACCAGCTGCAGCAGCGAAGTTTCCATCCGATGCGCCACCGACCTCAGCCGAACCAAGTGGCGCCATGCCGATCGAAGCTGCGACTTTCTCAGCTATTTCGTAGAGCTCGGATGTGGAAGATGGTTGTAGTGGAGGGCGATGGAGACCGCCGGCGACTTCGATTCGAGCGCCAGGAAGAGTCGCGGTTAGAGCCTTGATTGCAGAATCAACTCGTTGGAGATCTGTCTGTGAAAATGAACGGGCATCAATCTCAAGGACCGCTAACTCTGGAACTGTATTAATTGTGGTTCCAGATTGGAGGAGCGTTGGAACCACAGTTGTGCCGTGCTCAGGATTTTCAAGTGCGGACATAGCGAGAATTACATGGGCAATCTCAGTTGTCGCATTGATTCCTTTCTCCGGTTCAAGTCCAGCATGTGCCGCCTTGCCATGAACAGAAATTTGGAACATGGCAGTGCCTTTACGGCCAGTCTTCACCTTGCCATCTAGTGATGCTTCCAGGACAAGAACCGCATCAGCAGTTGAAGAGAGTTGCGCAATGAGCGCTTTGGATTTGTGGCTACCAATCTCTTCATCGGTGGTTGCAACCAGCGCAACATCACCAGTAATTCCCTTGAGTGCATAGAGCGCTTGGACAAATCCTGCCTTCATATCGAAGACACCTGGTCCGCGAACGACATCACCTTCGACGCTCCAGAGCGGTTCGAATGAGCCAACCGGCCAGACGGTATCGAGGTGAGCGAGGATAAGTACGCGAGGTTGGTGAGCGCCCCACCAGAAGACCGGCCGGCCTTCTATCTCTTTAATCTCCGCTGGAGTTCCCAAAACACGAGTTGCGATATCGCTCGCTAACTTTACGACGGCGCGGCAGGCATCGAGATCTTCGCTGGGAGATTCGCACTTTACGAGCGCTTCGATTGCCGACAACATAGGGGTAAGTCTGCCGTATTCACCGCTGTTAGCGCTCGTCATATCGTTGCTACCCCCGTTATACGCGGAATTCTAAAGGTGAGGACCTCGCCGGTGGCGTGATCTCGAGCTAATAGCGATCCTGCCGATATCTTGAGTGGGTCGATAATTCGATGCGAGACCAAGCCATTGTTATCGGCATATCCGATGGAGAGTGATTTATTTGGGCTCTCGAGCAGATGTTTCGTTAATAGATCAAGGGTCTCATTAGCGGTTGTCCGCGGTAGCGATCCGAGGGATTCCTGCGAGATATTTCGAAGCGTGCTCTGCTTTGCGCTCGATTTCTCGCCCGTGCGGATGGTTCGAACAATTGTCTCTAGCTGCGAACTCTCGAGCACTTCAAATTCTCCGATAATCCGAGGAGGTCGCGCCTTGCTCTGCGCTCGCTGAATTCGAGGACCGCTGAGCAAAAGCCCTTGTGAATCTTCCGCAGCTGGCAGGTATCCAGCGCTTCGCAATACATTGATTGCATCGTGGGCATCGTGGGTGCAGATAAGAACTTCAGGTGCGATTCGCCGCAATCCCAATGCTTCAACCTTTTTATCTTTAAGAATTTGGGTGATGAGCGCACTGTCTTCACACCGAATAAATGATGAGGCATTTCCAACCCGAAGTTTTCCATGCTTCTTTGAGATATCACCTATGAGATATTCAAGAGGTTGCGGAACGGGAGTCTTAGATGCTCTCTTTAAGAAGCTAAGAATCTCGTCGCCAGTTCGACCATGATCAAGACCGCGCCGCAGCGAGCTCTCGGAAAATCTAAAGACAGTTGCAGCGCCACGAGATTCGATATCTGCGATTAAATCTAGCTCTTGTGCCATCTCATGCTCAAGCGGCCCTGGTGCAATTGCAGTGTTATCGCTTTGAATGAGAATGTGATCAACAGTTGGCGGAAGATCGTTATCGATCTCATCGAGTTCATCGCCGCGAAGAAGTGAGCGACCATATGGCGAGAGCGCACCTTGCCCAGTTACACCGAGCCACTCTGCCTCCCGGAGGATCCACTCAACATGCTCTGCAGGTATGCCACCGGTGCGGCGGTACGGAAGGCGCCATTGTGTAGCGCAGATGAGGGATGGTTGAGCTGGTGCAGTGTTTTCAACGCTCTCGAGTAGCGCTAAAACCGTACGACGGAGAAGGGCGGCGTTACTGCGATCGAGCTCTGGCCCCATTGGCGCTGCCGCCAGACCACTCATGCGAGATGTAATCAACCACGCTGAGAGCAGGTTCTCCCACTTGGTAGATGGCTTCTGCGCCAACCAGATATCAAATTGATGGGTTGGTAGAACACGATCATCAGGATCGATGGTGAGTAAGCCACTTATGTAGGCAACTTCAACTACAAAGGATGCGCACTCTTCAGAGACGCCGAGATGAGCGGTGAGTTCGCGTAAATCTCGCACGCCGATGCCCCCTGCTTTCAGAGCAGTCGCAGGTGATTGCCCCCAGAAGTTGAGGACTTCTTCAGTCCATCGAAGAAAGGTGGTGATATTTGAGATTGCCGCGGACCGCAAACTCTTCTCATCAACAGTGCGACCTAATAACTCTGGTTGTTGTATCTCTAATTCGCGATGCACTTTATTGCCGCGAAGATGTAGAGCTACTTCGCGATGGAGTACAACAGTCTGTTGATTTACCGGTGAGACAAAACCTTGTTCGAGCAACCAAGCAAGACCGGGATTTGGTTTCTTAACATCTGCCACTGCGCCTCGTGGCGGGCCCCAGACCATGGCATCGAGCACTTTCTTCGACGGTGCAGGTGCATTTTCGAGCTCTTTAAGTTTTAACTTCTTTGGCGATGCTGGGCCTAAAGCGGCAACTTCATTACCAAGTACTTCGCGGAGATTTGTTGGAAGGCGATATCCATCCTTATCGAGATAGATCAACCCTCGAGCAACAAGCGTTGAGATGAGAAACTTCGCGCTCTTATCGGTGTAATTGAGGAGCTCTTTCTCAGTAAAAGGTTCTGGTAGAACTGAGGCTGCCTCTAAGACCTGGAGCTGCCATTTGTTGAGCGCATCAACTGCTCTTACCAAACTTGGAATTGATGAGGCACGAACGGCCAAACTTGCGATATCTGGCGGAATTGGATTTGCTAAATCGCTTCGACTCTCAAAGAGCGCGATAAGACCTTGGTCGTCCAGCGACCGGAGGTAATCTGCGAATGAGCGAATTTCCATAACCTGCCTACATTAGCGGGGTTGCGCACTGTGGCGCGAATTGGCTTAGCGGCGCTTGCGTGGAGCCACGAGTGCGGCGAGTGCAGCGAGGCGGCTGACCGCCGGGCCTAGGGCGCGATTGAGAAAACGTGCTCTCCGAAAGTCATGAATAGGCCAGCCCTCGGCGAGAGCTTTAATGCGAAGGAGGGCATCGGGATTGATCGCAGATGGATGGCCGACTGCAGTTAAGAGTGGAATATCGTTATGGCTATCTGAATACGAATAACTCTCTTGCAAGTTGTACCCACGCTCTTGCGCGAGTGTGCGAATTGCAACTGCCTTCTCGGTACCGTGTAGCAACTTTCCGTCGAGTTCGCCGGTGTAGATACCATCCTTGATCAGAACACGACTTCCGAGCGCACCGGTAAAGCCGAGTCTATTGGCGATGATCTCTGCCATATCTTGCGGAGCCGCTGTTACTAGCCAGACGCTCTCACCCTTGGCGAGATGTTGGCGCGCGATTTCACAGGTGCGCTCCCATAACTTAGGTGAGACGTACTCGTCATAGATCTCTTCACCAAGCTTGAGAATATCTTCAACTTTATGGCCGCCGACAAAATCTGTTGCTGCTTTCTGAAAACGCTCGATGACCTCTTGCTTCTCGGTTCCAGTCATTCGGAATCGGAGGTTGGCGACTACAAATCGCGAGATATCTGCCTTTGTGAAATAGCCACGCTGGTACATCCCTCTTCCCAGAAAGTAGAGAGTCGACCCTCGAACCAAGGTGTTATCTACATCAAAGAAGGCTGCACGTGTGGTGGTGAGAGCCATGTGACAACCTTAACCATTGGCTAGGGAGAATGTCTTCGCGAATGACGCTTTATGCTTATCCCATGAGTTCAACAGTCCATGTGGTGCGCCACGGAGAAGTCGAAAATCCAGAGAAGATTCTCTATGGACGTCAGCCTGGCTGGCGTCTTTCGGCTCGTGGCCAGGAGATGGCAGAGGTACTCGGCGAATGGTCGAAATCTATAAATCTCGGTGCGCTCCATGTCTCACCGCTCCAGCGCGCACAGGAAACTGCTGCACCTATCGCTCGCGCACATGGAATCGATATCCATACCGATGAGCGATTGATTGAAGCAGCAAATGTCTTTGAAGGAAAGCCCTTTGGAATTGGTGATGGCGTTCTACGACATCCATCTGCATGGCGATATCTTTATAACCCTTGGAAGCCATCATGGGGCGAGCCATATGAAGAACAGATCAACCGGATGCTAGCTGCGATCTTTGACGCAAAGAAAGCTGCCGGTGATAAAGATGCAATCGTTGTTTCGCACCAATTGCCAATCTGGATTCTTCGTAGCGCAATCGAAGGACGTCGATTGATTCACGATCCACGCAAACGTGAATGCACACTCGCCTCTGTAACTAGCGTTCACTTTGATGACGATGGTCTCATCACCGGAACTTCGTACGCTGAGCCAGCTGCCCACCTGCTGCCAAAGAAGTAAGGGCACCACTGATGAAGAAGCTAACGCTCACAGTTGTAGCGCTCTTGCTTCTAACTGGCTGCGGCAACGTCGGTAGCTCGACGGCTCAAGAAGATTTCATCGCTGGAAATGGCGCTACAACTTATATTGCTCAACAAGATCGCATAAAAGCTCCGGCCCTATCCGGCATGACTCTACTCGGCGTTGATTACACCTTGCCCCGCAATGAGATGGCGGTAGTAAATGTCTGGGCTTCTTGGTGTGCCCCTTGCCGCGCAGAAGAACCTGTACTTGCTGCAATGTCAGTCAAATATTCTGACGTTAATTTTGTTGGAATTCTTACTCGCGATAATCCAGTTAATGCAGAGGCATTTGTGCGCAGACATAACAGCCCTTATCCAACGCTGATTGATGACTCATTGTTAATTGGTTTCAGTAAAGCGCTACCGGCAAATGCTATTCCTACGACTTTAGTACTTGATTCTAAGGGAAGAGTCGCTGGACGCATCTCTGGTGTGGTTACAACGGCATCACTCTCCGAGTTGGTAGATAAGGTGGCATCAGAGTGATTGATTTTCTTATTGAACAACTCTCCAGCGGAACTCTCCTGGCAGCGCTGCCTATCGCCGTTTTCGCTGGCCTGATTTCATTTCTATCGCCATGCGTCTTGCCGCTGGTTCCGGGATATGTTGCATATGCAACTGGCTACTCGACAACAAAGGGAAGAGTTTTTCTTGGCTCGCTCTTATTTGTTTTGGGTTTTACCTTTCTCTTCGCCTCTTATGGCCTGGCATTTGGCGGACTCGGCAGTCAGATTATCGAACGCGAAGAGTTGATTACTAAGGTACTCGGCATCTTCACAATTGTGATGGGAACTATTTTTCTCGGGCTCTTTCCATTTGCTCCTACATTTTCGCCGAAGCTTTCAACTACCGGTGGAATCGCAGGTGCGCCATTACTCGGTATTCTCTTCGGAATCGGTTGGACTCCATGTATTGGACCTGCGCTAGCGACGGTGCAGACATTGGCATTTACCGAATCAAGTGCAACGAGAGGTGCAATTCTTTCGATTGGTTATGGACTTGGTCTTGGCATCCCATTTATCCTCTCTGGACTTTATCTCGATCGCAGTAAGCGGATTCGCTCATTCTTCTTACGTAGAGGATCGCTCATATCTAAAATTGGCGGCTTCGCTCTGATTGCTATCGGTATTCTGCAAGTAACAGGCGCTTGGGGAGAGCTGATGATTTCGCTCCGTTCATCCATCGCTAGTTTTGTGCCGGTGATCTAATGAGTAGCAACGTTGAAGTTCCAGAGTTAGGGTTGATTGGTCTGGCTCGCTTTGCTTGGCGTCAATTAACAAGTATGCGCACAGCGCTCATTCTCTTGATGATGATGGGCATCGGAGCAATTCCAGGTTCGCTGATTCCACAACGCACCTCGAATCCAATCGCAGTGCGGGATTTCTTTGAAAATCGCCCAGAGTTAGCTCGCTGGTACGACCGATTCTCGCTCTTCGATGTCTATTCATCACCATGGTTTAGCGCTATCTACATCCTCCTCTTCATCTCACTCATTGGTTGTGTATTGCCGCGCACAGTCGAGCACTTCCATGCGATGAGGGCTCAACCGCCACTAACCCCAAAAAACTTAAGTCGGATGGAGCACTACGAAAATTGGGAGGGCTCGAATTCAGAGATCGAGCGAGCTGCGCAATGGTTTAAGAAGAATCGCTTCCGAGTCCGGAGCGAAGCGGGATCTATCTCAGCAGAGAAGGGTTATCTCCGTGAGACCGGAAACCTACTTTTCCACCTCTCCTTAATCTTGATTCTCGTTGGCGTGAGCTTTGGTTCGCTCTTTGGCCTTCGAGGTGAGGCGATTGTTAATGTGGGCGAAAGATTCGTCAATGTGCCAACTAGCTATGACAGCCTTGCACTAGGCAAACTCACAACCGAATCTGATATTCCGCCATTCACTATTAAGGTCGATGACTTTGTAGCTGTATATGATCCAAAGACCAATATGCCTAAGGATTACACCGCATATGTAACGACATCCAATAACGGTGTGAGCAAGAGCGAGATCATGAAGGTAAATTCACCGCTCACATTTGGCAGTACTCGCGTATATCTCCAGGCAAATGGCTATTCGCCAATCGTCACAGTGAAGAACGAGGATGGAAGCGTTGCATTCCAAGGTCCGGTAACTTTCTTGCCGCAAGATGGAAACCTTCGCTCAATCGGTTCAATTAAAGTTCCCGATGCACAGGTACCAGTTGGATTTGTCTCCTCATTTCTACCTACCTATGCACGCACTGCAAATCAAGGTGGTGTCTCAATCTATCCAGAGCTGCTCGATCCACGACTTCTGTTCTCGGTATGGGCGGGAGATTTAGGTTTGGATTCAGGCATTCCACAATCTGTAT
>JACCDX010006132.1_pt1 | contig 77718 bp, 68 predicted proteins | sample 7449681 | NCBI WGS metagenome assembly JACCDX01 (sample SAMN15323450, study PRJNA562643) | freshwater metagenome | isolation source: river surface water | place: USA:Blue River Watershed | collected 2017-08-18 | reverse complement strand
TTTGGGTTATCAGAGATAATCTCGCCGTCCCGAAAGGTGATGATGCGTGAGGCAAATGCAGCGATATCTGCTTCATGCGTGACCATCACAATTGTCATGCCAGCAGCATTGAGCTGCTGCAGCAAGACCATGATTTCCAAACTGGTGCGCGAGTCGAGCGCACCCGTCGGTTCATCGGCCAGTATCAGCGCGGGATCATTCACCAGCGCACGGGCAATCGCTACGCGTTGCTGCTGACCGCCAGAGAGTTGCGAGGGATGATGATCATGACGAGACGCCAGCCCCACCTGCGAGAGACGTGCCATGGCTCGCTGACGACGCTGAGCTGCCGGTGTGGATGCATAAAGCAGCGGTAGCTGTACATTATCCAGCGCGCTGGTACGCGGCAGCAGATTAAACTGTTGAAACACAAAACCAATACGACGATTGCGAATCGCCGCCAGCGCATCACCACTCATGTCCGATACTTTTTCGCCCGCCAGTCGGTACTCGCCGGCAGTGGGTGTATCCAGGCATCCCAGCAGATTCATGAAGGTCGATTTACCGGAACCAGATGCGCCCATGATGGCAACGAACTCGCCCTCGCCTATGGTTAGCGACACACTACGCAGCGCAGCAACGGTATTTGAGCCCATCACATAGGACTTGCTCAGGCCGCGTACGTCAATCAAGGGTTTCATCACAGGTCAGAACATGCGCGGCGCACCGGCCATGGACGAGCCTTTTTTGCTTCCACTACCACTGCCACCACCCTCGCCCTTGACACCCGTGACCACGTCCATGCCCTCGGCAATACCCTCGCCCATGACCTGCACCATCTTGCCATCGGACGCGCCCGTCTTGACGGGAATGCCTTTCAATTCACCATTTTTCAAGACATAAATCGTGGAGCTCGACGGATCGGGACGCCCATTGCCACGCCCGGGTTTATCACCCTCGCCACGTTTTGATTTTGCAGGCTTGTCATCCGATGTTTGCGGCGGACGAAACCGTATCGCTGCATTGGGTACTTTCAGTACATCTTCGAACGTCTCCGTGACGATGCGTACATTGGCCGTCATGCCGGGTAATAGCTGCAGCTCTGGGTTCGGTGCCGAGACATCGACCAGATAGGTCACGACATTCGAAACCACCTGCGCCGACTTTCGAACCTTACGCACCTCGCCCTCGAAGGTTTTGCCGGGAAATGCATCCACCGTGAAAGTCGCGCGCTGCCCGACCTTGATCTTGCCGATTTCGGATTCATCAATCGCAGTATCCACACGCATATCTGCGAGATTTTCCGCGATGATGAACAGCTCAGGTGCTTGCAAACTCGCGGCCACGGTCTGGCCTTTGTCGACACTGCGCTTGATCACGATGCCACTAACAGGTGAACGAATGGACGTGCGCTCCAGATCTACCCGGGCCTGGGACAACGCTGCCTCGCGCTGTTTGACCACCGCGGCCGCATTGCCGGCATTGGCCCGCGCGACATCGACTTGCGCCACCGCTGATTTTTGCTGCTCTGCCAGCGAATTCACCATCGCGCGCGACTTATCAACCTCAGCGGGCGACAGGAATTTTTTATCCGACAACTGCTCCTTGCGCTCCAGATCACGGCGGGCATCGGCCAGATTGACTTCGACCTGCGACTGCGCGGCACGTTGCGCGGCAATATTCGCCTGCTGAGTGGCCACTTGAGCACGGGCCGCGTCCAGATCGGCCTGGGCCTGACGAACCCGGTACTCGAAGCTTTCGGGGTCAATGCGGGCAATCAGCTGGTTTTTGCTGACCTGGCTGTTGAAATCGACCAGTACTTCCTTGAGCTGACCGGACACCTGGGAGCCGACCTGCACCGACACCACTGCTGCCAGCGTGCCGGTCGCCGAGACGCTAGCCACCAGACGGCCTTTTTCAATGGTCGCGGTGCGGTATTGGGGGGCGTCGGATTTTTTGATGCCAAACCAATACCAAGACCCCGCTCCGACCAGAACCACCAGCAACGCCAAACCTGCCCATCGTGCTTTCACCGAGATGTTCCCCGCTGCTATTGAATTGAGGGCTCGATTTTACTGGGATTGCTGATCTCTTACTTGCAAGTGCATTTCCATACCCGACGGAAGGCAGTGGGCTGCCTCCATCCAAAAACCCGCCAACTGGAAAGTCAGAGGGCGGATATCAGGGGCAGACATTGAAAAGTAGGTAGCAGACTACTGTTTACTGGAAGACGAATCGTCTTCAGACGTTGCGTCTGTCAGATTGCCGTCAGTCGATTTTTCCGACTCTGTCGATGCATCATTTCCATGCAGGGACGTACTTTCTGTGAAGCCAGTTTCTTTTGAAGGCGCAGAACTCGTTTCCTTAACTGAATCGGTGGCAGTAATGTTCGCGCCAGGCGTCGTGACAGTAGTTGTAGTTACACCAGAACGGACGGGGTTGACGGCCACTGTCTCGGGCTGGCGTACCTTCTGTTGCGCAATCAGCTTATCGAGACTATGTTTGAATTCGATAATACGCTCCGCGTCGTACTCGGGCCCACTTTCGAAAACGTATTCATTCAGCTTTTCAAGAGCAAAACCAGCTGGATTTTCTTTGAATTTTTTATACTCATCTCTGTTTAAATTAATGACCAGATCTTTAAGGTAGTGAAAAAACTGGGCATCAAAAACCAATGCGCCCGTGTCTTTGAGTAACGTATCCACTTCTTTTCTTCGCATATTCTCCAATTGCATCGCTCTTTTTGGGTTTCTTTTATCGACATCATTTGTTGAAAAATTACGTGATTTTTCATTTTCTCTGAGCTTGGCTGCTTTGTTATGAGCTTCCACTAATTTTTTTTGTTCCGAGTCTTGATTTTCAGCTTGCAGCATAATGTCGATATAAAAATCATCGATCTGACTATTAATTACTGTAGCCAGGTATCTATTTAAAATATCGAGCTTGTCTGATTTAAATTTATCCTCATCCCATCTGTTAGTCGTTGCACCGCTGGAGGGAGATAATCCAGTGGTTATGCCCTTCAACGTGGCGTTCACGATAGGTTGAATTCCTCTGGTATTTATAAAAGCCGCAATCGCAGATTTTCTTAACCTGAACAGGAGGTTCGGATCAACCCTTCCAATCGCGTTAGCCCAACGTACGACACCTGAATCAATGCCGCTCAAAAAATTCCTGAATTCAGGTGAGAACCCGGAACTGGATAATTTCATCTCTTTACCAAAAAATTTCTCAATAAAGCGATCGGTTAATGGCTTCATTAGATTTACGAATAATATATTTTTTCGTAAAGTTTTTGGATCCATATGCTCGCATTCCTGCGGTATTTTTTGCGCGATTGTTTTGTATTCAACAGTCAATTCATTCACGAATTTTCTTATGTTTTCTACTTCTAAATGCCCCTCATGCAATGCTCTTTGAACCAATTCAATAATATTGACGTCTTTCTTTATTGCAGCATCTTTGCTATCTTCGAAATTTCCTACCACCAGACTGCCCCGTAAAATTGTTTTCACCATAGCGTCCGCGATTGGCATTGAATATCCATTACTCGCGGTACAAATGAGCAGTTCTGCGAGTTGAGCACCGGTTGGAGTCTGCCCACTTTGTGCGCAATGAATTGCTCGACGCGCACCCGCCGTCAGCACGGAGGCCATGGCTGTTGGCGTAATTGTTTTACCAGAGTCTGTCGCTTTCGTTTCAGTAACTTTGGTTTTTTTGTTGGTATCCCTCTGTTTCTCATCCGGCATTTTTTGATTTTTTTGTTTTCCAGAAAATAAATTCCGAGGAATTCTCGGGGTGCTACTGGCGGGTTTTTCGACCGGTTGCAATGATTTGGCAATTGATTTGCTGAGTGTGGCGGTGGTAGTTGTCGTAGTAGTCGACGTTGTCGTGGTATGCGAATTGACGGTTGTCATCTCTGACGGCCTAGGTGCTTGCAAATTCGATGACTGAGTAGAATGCGAAACGGCACGCGGGCTTGCCGGCGACCAGCTCGAAGCAGTTGTCGTAGTGAACGTTTGGGGAACAACACTTGCATTCAGAGTCGTCGTGGAAGTGGTTGTGGCACTGGTCGTTCTCTTCGAACGACTGCCGTTCTCAGTGCCAATATGGTCATCCTGCGTTCCTCTGCGCGTCTTTCGCGGCGAGACGGTCATTTCCCGCCGGTCGGATGCAAGGTCTTTTAGCGCGTTACCCAGATTTTGCAGCGAAAGCTTGGGGACTTTTGGGTTAGTGTTTTTTTCTTTCGCAGTTGATTGCGGCTGACGGGGTGATGATGGCAGTGACTCTTCTCCTGATGAACTTTCGTCGAATTGTTCTTTGGCTTTACTTTTAACTCCCAAAAACAGTTGGCCAAAAACATCTGGAGATGCTCTTGTATCCCCGGAGTCGTTCTCCCTGGGCTTCCCTCCCTTTGTTTCCTCCTTCGACTTCATTTGCGGCTTGGCCTGTTTGTTTTCCCCGTTCCCGCGACTTGCGTTTTTGTCCGATTGAGCTGATGCGTTTTGGTTGTCAGTGCGGGCATTGTTTTTTTTATCCTCAGGTTTGTCCTGACCATAATTAGGCAAATTACTCTGCGAGTTGCTTCTTGACAGGCGATCACTCATGAAAAATTCTCCATTCATTAATTTCCGGGGGGGCGGGTTTTAGGCAGGCGCTGGGACGCTCCGGGCATTCAAGGGGTATTGCTCACTTCCGCCATTACTGTTAATTTACTTTTTTACAACAATAAAGGTGTCATTTTCGTAACCCCTTCCAAGCTTCGGTTCCGGAAATCAAGGAAACATTGAAGAAGGGGGCGCCAGCTGAAAGCTTGACTGGACAGTGCCTGCCACCTATATTGCTGACTCACTAGTTAGTAATTTTCCCTACCCATGCCCGCCCTGGAACCCAAAACAAAACCTCGCTGGGAACGCCGCAAGGATGCTCGTCCGCAAGAGTTGCTGGCGGCTGCGCTCGATTTGTTCGTAGAGCGCGGCTATGCGGCCGCCCGGCTGGACGATGTGGCAGCACGCGCGGGGGTATCTAAGGGAACCCTCTATCTGTATTTCGAGAACAAGGAAGAGCTGTTCAAGGCGGTGGTCCGGGAAAACCTGGTCTCGGCGCTTGCGGAGGCAGAGGACCAGATAGAACGCTCCAGCAGTAACAGCCGGGACCTGCTGCGCGCCTTTATTCTGAATTGGTGGGAACGTGTGGGCAAAACCAAGCTCTCGGGTATTTCGAAGCTGATGATGGCAGAATCAGGCAATTTCCCGGACGTTGCGCGCTTTTACCACGAAGAAGTTATTTCCCGATGCAATGCGCTGATCGTTGGCATTCTGGAGCGCGGCATTGCCCGGGGCGAGTTCCGGGCCGTCGATACCGTCAATGCCAACCTCGTCATCGTCGCGCCCATTGTGATGCTGATGATGTGGAAGCATTCTTTCCATTCCTGCCGGCTGGAGCCGATTTCGGCGGACGATTATCTGGATTGCTATCTCGATCTGCTCATTAATGGCCTGCAGTCGCCGGATCTTCCCTCTCGCGACCTTCCGGCGCCACACGAACCACCCGCGAATCACCACTAAAAAAACTATGTCAAAGAAACTTGTTCGCGGGATTGTCCTGCTGGTGTTGCTGATCGTCGCTGCCGGCATCGCCTGGAGCCTGATGCAACGCAGCCAAGCCCCGGCCAAACCCGCACCGGCGCCGAGCGCTGCGGTGCCACCGACGCTGGAGTTCTTACCCCAGGAAGTCGTTACAACAGCGCCGGTCGAGTTGCGGCAAACCTTGTCTCTGTCCGGGTCGCTGCGCGCGGTCGATATGGCCACCATCAAGGCGCGCGTATCGGCCGATGTGCGACAGGTACTGGTGCGCGAAGGCGAATCCGTTCGCGCGGGGCAAACGGTGGTGATCACCGACGCCACCGAATACGAAGCACGGGTCGCGCAGGCACGCGGCAATCTGGATGCCGCGCGTGCACAGCTTGAGATCGCGACCAAAACACGCGACAACAACCGCGCGCTGATGGAAAAGGGCTTCATCTCGCGCAATGCGTTTGACAATGCGGCCAGCCAGTACTCGGCCGCCGAGGCGAACGTGGCCGCCGCACGCGGAGCGATGAATATTGTCCAGAAATCCCTGAATGACACGGTGATCCGCACGCCGATCTCCGGTCTGGTCGCCGCACGTTATGTGCAGCCGGGTGAAAAAGTCTCCCCGGACAACAAGCTGCTGGATATCGTGAATCTGCAAAAAATGGAACTGGAAGCGGCGGTACCCACCAGTGACATTGCGCAGATCGTGATTGGCCAGCCCGTCAGTTTGCGTATCGAAGGTCTGCCCGAATCATTCGAGGGCAAGGTCGTTCGCATCAATCCGGGCACGCAGGCCGGTTCCCGTTCGGTACCCGTGTATGTGCAGGTGGCCAACCCGAAAAGCATCCTTCGCGTGGGCATGTTCGCGGAAGCGCAACTGGTGCTGCGCGCAAAACAGGGGGTGCTGGCCTTGCCGCAGAGCGCGGTGCGAAAAGATAGTCAGGGGGCGTTTGTCTACACCATTGCCAATGGCCAGCTGAACAAAACTGCGGTGACCGTGGGCATTGATGGCCGCAGTGGCGAGGACTACCTGACTGAAATCATCTCGGGTCTGGATTTCGGCGCGCAAGTCATCCGCACCGACATGGGCAGTTTGCAAACCGGCACACGGGTTCGGGTGGCAGCGCCAGCCGCCGCTCGCTAGGCAGATCGGGGCACGCTGCGATGTGGTTTACACGAATTAGTATCGGCAACCCGGTTCTGGCCACCATGATGATGGTGGCATTTGTCGTTCTGGGCTTGTTTTCTTACAAGCGTCTGCGCGTCGATCAGTTCCCCGATGTGACCTTCCCAGTGGTCGTCGTGCAGACCGAGTATCCGGGTGCAGCGCCGGAGACTGTGGAGACCGACATCACGCGCAAGGTCGAGGAAGCGGTTAACACGATCAATGGCATCAACAGTCTGACCTCGCGCTCGTACGAAGGGCAGTCAATTGTCATCATCGAATTTGCGCTCACGGTCGATCCGGCGCAGGCGGCACAGGATGTGCGTGAAAAGGTCGCGCTGGTCAAAGCGATTTTCCGCAAGGAAGTCAAAGAACCGCGCGTCACCCGCTATGACCCCGCAGACCGCCCGATTTTCTCGGTGGCGGTCACAAACGAAGCGGGCAAGGGTAAATACAGCATGCGCGAGCTGACCACGATTGCGGATCAGCTGATTAAAAAACGTCTGGAAAATGTGCGTGGCGTGGGCTCGGTCACGCTGGTTGGCGGTGTGAAACGCGAAATCCAGATCCAGGTCAGGCCGGCTGAAATGGAAGCACTGGGCATCAGCATGGACCAGGTGCTCAATGCCTTACGCAATGAAAATCAGGAACTGCCAACCGGCAGTGTACGTGCGGCAGCCAACGAGCAAGTGGTGCAGGTGCAGGGCCGTATCAAGCGGCCGGAGGATTTCGAGCGCATCGTCGTTGCCCAGCGCGGCGGTCATTCGGTGCTGCTTGGGCAGGTCGCCCGCATCATTGACAGCCAGCAGGAACAGGAAAATCTGGCGCTGTTCAATGGTCAGCGCACGCTCGCGCTGGATATCCTGAAGGCGCAGGGCCAGAACACCATCGATGTGGCCGATGGCCTGAAAAAAGTCATCGCAGATCTGCAGCCGACACTCAATGCACTGCATCCGGGCGTGAAGCTTGATGTGATCAAGGATGGCTCGCGGCAGATTCGTGTCGGTGTGGAGAATGTGCGCCGCACGCTGATCGAGGGCGCGCTGCTGACGATTCTGATCGTCTTCCTGTTTCTGAATTCATGGCGCTCGACCGTCATTACCGGTCTCACGCTGCCGGTCTCGCTGATCGGTACCTTTCTGTTCATGGACATGTTTGGCTTCACGATCAACATGATCACGCTGATGGCTTTGTCGCTGTGCGTGGGCTTGCTGATTGATGATGCGATCGTCGTGCGCGAAAACATCGTACGCCACGCCGGCATGCGCGTGAACGGTCGCTACAAGAACCCGCGCACTGCCGCATTGGAGGGTACGGCCGAAATCGGACTGGCAGTGCTGGCAACGACGTTCTCGATCGTTGCCGTGTTTTTGCCGGTGGGCTTCATGGGCGGCATCATCGGTCGCTTTTTCCATCAGTTCGGCATCACGGTCGCAGCGGCCGTGCTGATTTCGATGTTCGTGTCATTCACGCTGGATCCGATGCTGTCATCCATCTGGCACGATCCGGCAGTACACGGTCCCGGTCCGCGTCGCGGCTGGTATGCGAACAGCATCGGCCGCGTGCTTGAGCAATTCGATCGCTTCGTGCAGTGGCTGTCCCGGATTTATCAGGTCACGCTGCGCTGGTCACTGCGCCACCGTATCGCCACGCTGGTGCTGGCGCTGGCGACCTTTATCGCCGGTTTGCTGTTGCCTGCCTCGGGGCTGGTTGGTACCGAATTCGTACCGCAGGCTGATTACTCTGAAACCGGCGTGATTTTCCACACGCCGGTCGGATCGTCGCTGGAGTTCACCGAGAAAAAGGCAAAACAAGTTGAACAGGCGTTGCGCGCGCTGCCCGAAGTGCGCGACCTGTACACGACGATTAACACGGGCAACGCACAAGGCAGAAACTATGCAACCGTGTACGCACGTCTGGTGCCGCGCAGCGAGCGAAAACGCAGCACAAAAGAATTAAGCCAGCCGTTGCGCGAGCAACTCTCGCGCATACCGGGCATCACCGTCACGCATATTGGTCAGCTTGATGGGGTGGGCGGTGACAACAAGCAAATTCGCCTCTCCATACTCGGTCCCGATCTGAAGCAACTCGGCAAGCTTGCGGATGAGGCCACTGCGCGAATACGCGCCGTGCCCGGTGTGGTGGATCTGGATTCCAGTCTCAAACCCAACAAGCCCACCATTCACGTTGAACCCTACCGCGAAGTCGCTGCGGACCTGGGTATTGGCGTGTCACAAATTGGCAATACGCTGCGACCATTGCTGGCGGGCGATGCCGTGACCGGCTGGCGCGCACCTAATGACGAAACCTATGACGTGACGGTACGTCTGGCCCCATCAGACCGCAGCAATATCGCCGACTTGTCGCGACTCATGCTAGCCAGCAGTGAAATGAATGCGGATGGCTCGCCGCGCATGGTGCCTTTGCGTCAGGTCGCCAGCATTACACCCGCCGCGGGTGCGAACCAGATCAATCGCCGTGATCTCAATCGCGAAGTTGAGCTCTCCGCCAATGTGGTCGGACGGTCGGCCGGACAGGCGGGAGTCGATATCAAACGCACGCTGGAATCGATGAGCTGGCAACCCGGCTATCGCTACCAGATTGGTGGAGCAGCCAAAAACATGCAGGAGTCGTTTGGCTATGCGCTGTCGGCGCTGCTGTTGGCGATCATTTTCATTTACATGATTCTGGCCTCGCAATTTGCGAGTTTCCTGCAACCGATCGCGATTATGTCCGCGCTGCCGCTGACGCTGATCGGTGTTTTCTTGTCGTTGATGTTTTTCCGTTCCACGCTGAACCTGTTCTCCATCATCGGCTTCGTGATGCTGATGGGGCTGGTCACCAAGAATGCGATTCTGCTGGTGGACTTTGCCAACCAGGCGCGCAAGGCGGGCGTAGAACGCGGCGAAGCTTTGCTCGAAGCCGCACACGTCCGACTGCGGCCAATCCTGATGACAACGCTGGCGATGGTATTCGGTATGGTGCCGCTGGCGCTGGGTCTGGCCGAAGGTTCCGAGCAGCGCGCACCGATGGGTCAGGCGGTTATTGGCGGCATCATCACCTCGTCGATATTGACGCTGGTTGTGGTGCCGGTGATTTATACCTGGTTGGATGATTTCGCGCAGTGGGGTCGTCGTCGTTTCGGCGCATCAGGCGTACCGGACGAGGCGGGCGGCTCGCCATAAAATGTGAGTGTTTACATAAATTTTTGTTGCAGGAGTCTGAATGATGAATCTCGAACAAGCACGTCTGAACATGATTGAACAGCAGATCCGCACCTGGGAGGTGCTGGACCTGGACATTTTGCAAACCCTGGTAGCAGTGCGGCGCGAAGCCTTCGTGCCCGCGGCTTATCAGACGCTGGCATTTGTTGATACCGAGATTCCTCTCCCGCAGGGCGAAAACATGCTCTCGCCCAAGCTGGAAGCACGCCTGCTGCAGGAAGCAGCGGTACAAGCCCACGAATCGGTACTGGAAATCGGCGCCGGGTCAGGCTACATGGCCGCCCTGCTCGCACATCACGCAAAACAGGTGGTGACGGTCGAAATCGACCCCGAGCTCAAAGCGCTCGCCGAAAAGAATCTCGCCGGCTATGGCATTGGCAATGTCAGCGTCGCGCTGGGTGACGGTGCCCGCGGCTGGACCGGTAGCGGATCACAGGCATTCGACGTCATCATGATTTCCGGTTCGTTGCCCGTCATGCCCGACGCCTTCCTGCACCAGCTGAGAACCGGCGGACGCATCCTCGCCGTGATTGGCGAGGCGCCAGTCATGTCGGCCTGCATGATCACGCGCGTGTCCGAGGACGCATGGGACACGGTGAAGTTATTTGAAACCAGTATCAAACCGCTGCGCAATGCCGAGAAGCTCTCGGCCTTCCGGTTCTGAACCTGAGTGGACTGACGATATGAATCACATTTCCGCCGCCGAGCTGGCGATCTGGCTTTCGGACCCGACACGCACGCAGCCCCTGTTACTGGATGTGCGCGAACCCTGGGAGTACGACACCTGCCGGATCGATGGTTCGATGCTGATGCCCATGGCCACGGTACCGGCGCGGCAGGAAGAACTGGACCCGGAAGCGCCGGTCGTCTGCATCTGCCATCATGGGGCTCGCAGCATGCAGGTGGGCGCATTTCTGGAGCGCGCCGGTTTTGCGAATGTCACCAACCTGACTGGTGGTATTCATGGCTGGGCGGTGCAAGTCGACAGCAGCATGCCGACTTATTGAGTGTGAGCTTCAAATTGAAATTGAGACTAATACCGAGACCGACGATTAAATAAGACTGGAAAAACTAATGCGTAAAACTCCGCTCGCTGCCCTGATCGCTTCCGCACTACTGTCGCTGGATGCGACTGCGCTTGATCTGATGGAAGCCTACCGCGAAGCCCAGGCTTATGACAGCCAGTTTGCCAGCGCGCGTGCCGCGCGCGAGGCCAACTCAGAAAAATCGGTGCAGGGACGCGCGGGTCTGCTGCCGTCGGTGAACCTGACAGCGTCGGCCAACAAAGTAACCGGTCAGTCCACCCTCAACCCCAACATCGACTACACGGCCAACAGCTACCAGCTGCAACTGCGACAGCCGCTGTATAACCGAGCCAATAACGACATCTACGAACAAAGCAAACTGCAAGTCGCTGTCAGTGAAGTGCAATTCGATCAGGCACGGTCTGACCTGATGATCCGGGTCGCGCAGGCGTATTTCGATGTGCTCACCGCACAGGATACGATCGCGTTCATTCAGGCGCAGCGGATGGCGATTGCAGAGCAGCTGGCGTCGGCCAAGCGCAATTTCGAAGTGGGTACCGCCACCATCACCGACACCCACGAAGCGCAGGCCCGCTACGATCTGTCGAACGCGCAGGAAATCGCCGCGCAAAATGATCTCGAAGTCAAACGCAATGCCTTTGCACAGATCACCGGCAAACTGCCACCTGCGCTCAGTCATCTGAAATCGGGGCTGACACTCAATGCGCCTGAACCTGCGGCCATGGACGCCTGGGTACAAAGCGCCGAATCGGGAAATTTTGGTGTGGTTGCGCAGAGCCTGCTGGCCGAAATTGCCAAACTCGACATCAGTCGTAATCGTGCCGGACATTTGCCGACGGTCGATGCGGTCGCCTCGCACGGCCGAAACACGAATTTTTTTACCTCGGCACTGACCACCACCACCACTAACATCGGCGTCCAGGTGACGGTACCGCTGTTCAGCGGCTATGCCACCAGCAGCAAAATCCGCGAAGCGATTTCACTCGAAGACAAGGCGCGCTCTGACGTCGACACAGCCCGACGCAATGCGGCGCAAAATGCACGCGCCGCCTACTTTGGTGTGCAAAGCGGCCTGTCGCAGGTACGCGCGCTGGAGGCGGCGGAGATCTCCAGTAAATCGGCGCTCGAATCCAACCGTCTGGGCTATGAAGTCGGTGTGCGTATCAATATTGATGTGCTCAATGCGCAGCAGCAGTTGTACTCGACCCGCCGCGATCTGGCCAAAGCACGCTACGACACGCTGATGAACAGCCTGCGACTGAAAGCTGCCGCCGGCAATCTGAGTGAAGCTGATCTGGCCAAATTCAATGAGCTATTTGATATCAGGTAAGCGCTGATACCGTCGTTTTTTATTATTTATTTTGTATTTAATACCAAGCAAAGAACAGCTTAATCAAAAGAAAAATGCTCTGAGCACTCACGACAGCGACTCAGGTTTTATTGTGTACGTTTGCGGTCGGAATGCTGCTCAGAGGCTCTCCAGGGAGTTTGCCCTGCAGCGTCCCTCTTGTCGGTAGTTTTTCGTCTGGCCGGTTGATGGGCACATCGCCGGACTGACACCTCTTTTAATGTGGCGGAAATTCATGAATACCAAGAACACATCCAGCAAGCTTCTTATCTCCGGTTTGTTATTGGCACTGCTCGGTGCTTGCGGTGACAAAAAAGACGCAGCAAAAGCCGGACCCGGAGGGGGCACGCCACCGCCGATGATGGTGTCTGTCATCACCGTGGCACCGGAAAACATTTCGAACGCCACCGAGTTACCCGGCCGGGTGGAAGCCACGCGCACCGCCGAGGTCCGTGCGCGCGTCGGCGGCATCGTGCAAAAGCGAGTGTTCAGCGAAGGCAGCGATGTGCGCACCGGACAGGTGCTGTATGAAATCGACCCCGCACCTTTCCAGGCCGCTTTCAATAGCGCAAAAGCGACAGTCTCGCAGGCGGAAGCCGGACTGGTTCGCGCCGAGGCCAATCTTTCGCAAGCCAACGCCAAGCTCAACCGCTACCGCGGACTGGTCGACAGCAATGCGATCAGCAAACAGGAGTTCGATGATCTGCAAAGCGCGCAAAAACTGGCGGCGGCGGACGTCAAAGCTGCTACTGCAGCGATCGAGACGGCGCGTGCGGCGCTTGAGACATCCCGCCTGAACCTCTCCTATGCCACCGTAACCGCACCGATTTCAGGACGCATCGGCCGCGCGCTGATTACCGAAGGTGCGCTGGTGACTGCCAACGACCAGCACAGCATGGCGGTGATTCAACAACTCGATCCGATTTATGTGACGCTGACCCAGTCCAGTGTAGAGACGCGTCGGTTGAAAGATATCGTCAATCAGTCAGGCAAGGGCGGTACCCGCGCCAGGCTGACGCTGGTCACCGAAGATGGCCGTCCTTATGAATATCCGGGCCAGCTGCTGTTCTCCGAAGCGGTGGTCGATCCTGCGTCCAGCTCCGTGATTTTGCGTGCGCAGTTCCCCAACCCACAGCGCAACCTGCTGCCCGGTACGTATGTGCGTGTGCGCCTTGAGCAAGGTACTCGCGCCGGCGCGATCGTTGTGCCACAACAGGCGGTGATGCGTACTGCCGACGGATCGATCGTCATGACTGTCGATGGCAACGGCACCGTGGCGCCGCGTCCGGTCAAAACCGATGGCGCGCATGGCAATTCATGGATCATCAGTAGCGGTCTGAATCATGGCGATCAGGTGATCGTCGAAGGTCTGCAAAAAGCAAAGCCGGGTGCGACGGTCAAGCCGCTGCCATGGACACCCGCCAGTACGGCTGGCAATGCCAGCGTAGCAGCGCCGCAAAACAAATAACGACTAAGGACGCCTCGCCATGGCAAAGTTTTTCATTGATCGCCCCGTGTTTGCGTGGGTGATCGCGCTGTTCATTCTGCTCGCTGGCATTCTGGCGATACCCAACCTGCCGGTGGCGCAATATCCGCAGATTGCCCCTCCCACCGTCATCGTCAACGCTGTCTTTCCCGGCGGCTCTGCACAAACCGTTGATGAAAGCGTCACCAGCCTGATCGAACAGGAGATGAATGGCGCGGAGAACATGCTCTACATCGAGTCGCAGAGCCAGTCCGACGGTCAGTCGCAAGTCTCGGTCACCTTCAAGAACGGCACCAATCCCGAACTCGCGGCGGTGGACGTACAAAATCGTCTCAAGCGTATCGAAGCGCGCCTGCCACAAGCCGTGGTGCAACAAGGCGTGACAATTACGCGCGCGCGCAGCAATCTGCTGATGTTCGTGAACCTGCGCGCCACCAATGGCGATGTATCACCGGTCGCTCTGGGGGACTACCTCGCACGCAATGTGATCAACGAGATCAAGCGTATTCCCGGTGTCGGTGTGGTACAGCTGTTCGGCACCGAACGAGCGATGCGCGTCTGGGTCGACCCTGACAAGCTGGTCGGCTACAAGCTCACGCCCTCCGATGTAGTAGCTGCCATCCGTCAGCAAAACGCACAATTCTCCGCCGGCATTCTCGGCGATCTGCCGGCACCCAGTTCACAGCGTATTGCGACCTCGATCATTGTGAGCGGACAACTGGCCACACCCGAGGAATTCGGCAATGTCGTGCTGCGCGCACTGCCCAATGGTGCAACGGTACGGATTCGCGACATCGGCAAGGTCGAGATTGCCGGTCAGTCGTATGGCTTTTCTGCTCGTCTGAATGGCAAACCGATTGCCGCGATCGGTATTCAGCTGACACCCACAGCGAATGCCTTGCAGACCGCTGAACTGGTCCGCGAAAAAATGAAGGATCTGAAAAAATTCTTCCCGCCGGGCGTGGAGTACGTGATCCCCTATGACACGTCGCTGTTTGTAAAAATTTCGATCGAGGAAGTGATCAAAACGCTGCTCGAAGCCGTGGCGCTGGTTTTCCTTGTGATGCTGCTGTTCCTGCAAAGTCTGCGTTACACACTGATTCCTGCGATTGTTGTCCCGGTCGCACTGATGGGCACGTTTGCCACCATGTCCCTGTTTGGTTATTCGATCAATGTGCTCACCATGTTCGGTATGGTGCTGGCGATCGGTATCCTAGTCGACGATGCGATTGTGGTGGTGGAAAACGTCGAACGCATCATGGCCGAGGAAGGCTTGCCGCCGCGCGAGGCGACAATCAAAGCGATGAGCCAGATTACCGGCGCGATCATTGGTATTACCGCTGTACTGATCGCCGTGTTCGTGCCAATGGCATTTTTCACCGGCTCAGTGGGTGCGATCTACCGGCAGTTTTCAATGTCGATGGTCTCGGCAATGGTGTTCTCCGCGATCATGGCGATTACGCTGACACCGGCGCTGTGCGCCACGGTACTTAAACCGATCGCGCCCGGACACCATGAACGCAAGGGATTTTTCGGCGTATTCAATCGCTTCTTCCGTCGCACGACCGAAAGCTATGAATCCGGCGTCAAGAAAATGCTGCGCACCACCGGTCGCTACATGGTGATTTACGGCGTGATCATTGCCTGCGTCGTGTGGATGGCATCACGCATGCCGACCTCGTTCCTGCCTGCCGAGGATCAGGGTTATCTGCTGGCGAATGTGCAGCTGCCACCGGGCGCCAGCACCGGCCGCACGCTGTCTGTGATGGAGCAGGCTGAGCAATACTTCCTGAAACAACCGGGTGTCGCCGGCATTGTTTCAGTGATGGGCTACAGCTTCTCGGGCAACGGCCAGAACGGTGGCCTGTTGTTCGTGCCGCTGAAAGACTGGAAAGAACGTACGACACCCGAAACCAGCTCGGCAGGCCTGGCGCAAAAAGCGATGTCGCTGATGGTGACGATCCGTGATGCGATCGTTTTTACTGTCAATCCGCCCGCCATTCGTGAGCTGGGTAATGCCACCGGTTTCTCGTTGAGGCTGCAGGATCGCGCTGGTCTGGGCCACGACGCGCTGCTGGCTGCGCGCAATCAGTTGCTGGGCATGATGGCCCAGAGCAAAGTGATCAAGAGCGCACGTCCGGAAGGCATGGAGGATTCGCCGCAATTGCGCCTGGAAATCGATCGCGACAAGGCCAATGCGATGGGCGTGTCGCTGATTGATATCAACACCACGCTGTCTGCGACCTTTGGTACTACCTATGTCAATGACTTCCCGAATCAGGGCCGACAGCAGCGCGTGATCCTGCAGGCTGATCCGGACAAGCGACTGATGCCTGAGGATATCGACAAGCTTCATGCACGTAACGCTCAGGGTTCGATGGTGCCCTTCTCGGCCTTCACACAAAGTCGCTGGGTCACCGGCCCGGTGCAACTGGTGCGTTTCAATGGCTATCCGGCGATGAAGGTGCAAGGCGATGCCGCACCGGGTGCTTCTTCGGGCGATGCGCTGGCCGAGGTAGAACGCATGGTGGCGCAGCTGCCGGCAGGCATAGGCTTCGAGTGGGCTGGTCAGTCTTTTGAAGAAAAAGCGGCAGGTTCCACTGCGACTCTGCTGTTTGCCTTGTCCCTGCTTGCGGTGTTCCTGGTACTGGCTGCGCTGTATGAAAGTACGGCGATACCGCTGGCCGTGCTGCTGGTCGTGCCGCTGGGCGTGCTGGGCGCCGTAGCTTTCACCATCTGGCGCGATATGCCGAACGATGTGTATTTCAAGGTGGGTCTGATTGCGATTATTGGTTTGTCCGCAAAGAATGCGATTCTGATTATTGAATTCGCCAAAGATCTGCAGGCCGATGGCATGGATCTGGTCGAAGCCACCCTGACTGCGGTGAAGCTGCGCTTTCGGCCGATCATCATGACCTCGCTGGCTTTTATTCTCGGGGTGCTGCCGCTGGTGATAGCCACCGGCGCTGGCTCCGCCAGTCAGCGCGCGATTGGCACCGGTGTGATGGGCGGCATGATCACCGCCACGGTACTGGCGGTGTTCTTTGTCCCGGTATTTTTTGTTGTTGTTCGCCGCATCTTCAAAGGCAGTGAGCGACAGCGCAAATTGTATGCGGCGCATATGCATCAGGAAGAAGACAAATCATGACAACAAAAAAACTCAGCATGATGCTGCTGACCGGCGCGGTCGCCCTGTCCGGCTGCCAGATCCTGCCCGAATTCAGCAAACCCTCAGCGCCGGTTCCTGAAAAATTTCCGGTCGCCAGCGAGCCGGCAGCGGCGCCGGTTGCTGAGATCGGCTGGAATGAGTTCTTTCTCAATCCGGAACTGAAACAAACCATTGCGGCCGCTCTGATTAATAACCGTGATCTGAAAACCGCTGCGCTGCGTATCGAGGAAGCACGCGCGCTCTATAACATCCAGCGCAGCGATCAACAGCCCACCATTAACGGAACAGCCGGTGTGTCGGACTCGCGCCAGCTGCTGGCTGGTACGATGCGCGACACCACTGTGTATCAGGTCGGTGTCGGCATGACCGCCTTCGAGCTGGATTTTTTCGGTCGCGTTAAAAATCTGTCGGAAGCCGCACTGGCGCAATTCTTTGCCACCGAAGAGGCGCAACGTGCGATGCAGGTCTCTCTGATCGGCGAAGTCGCCAAAGCCTGGCTTACCGAACGCGGGCTGGCCGAGCAAATCGAGCTGGCCGAGCGTACGCTGAAAGCGCGCACAACCTCGTACGATCTGGTTAAACAGCGTTTTGACGCTGGCATTACCAACGCACTGGAACTGCGGCAAAGTGAAACGCTGGTACAAACCGCACGCTCGGCCGTGCTGTCACTCAAGCGCCAGCATGCACTGAGCATCAATGCGCTGGCACTCCTGGTCGGGACCAGCATTACGCCGGCGACACAAAGTGCCAATCTGTCGTCACAGGCCGTTACAGCAGATATCGGGGCGGGCTTGTCTTCCGAATTGCTTACGCATCGCCCGGACATTCGTGCAGCAGAACAGCGCCTGCGCTCGACACAAGCCAACATCGCTGCAGCCCGCGCGGCTTTCTTCCCACGTATCTCGCTGACAGCAGGTCTGGGGCTGGCCAGCACCGAACTCGGCGATCTGTTTCAGGGAAATTCTGCAACCTGGAATTTCGCTCCGCAGCTGGTATTGCCGATTTTTGATGCCGGCCGCAACAAAGCCAACTTGAGCCTGGCTGAAGTACGCAGTGACATCGCGATTGCCAGTTACGAAAAAACCATTCAGGTGGCTTTCCGCGAAGTGGCTGATGCTTTGTCCGCACGTGCCACACTATCGGATGAAATCAAGGCACAGGAAGCGGTGCGTGCAGCGCAGGCAGCGCGACTGGAACTGGCACAGGCACGCTATAAAAACGGCATTGCGAATTATCTGGAGGTACTGGATGCCGAACGCGAGCTGTTTGCTGCCGAACAGCAGCTGCTGCAGACGCGACTGCTGAAGATCACCAATACGGTGGACTTGTATCGTTCGCTGGGGGGTGGGTTGAATGAGGTGAGTCAGCAAACGGCGAAGTAAAACCGGCAGTCTGATCATTCGGGAGAAGCGTCACGCTGGCTCTGGTGAGCGTGCGCTAATCCTGTCGGAGCTGCTACCCGCGTATTACTTCCGATAGCAATCGCACTGTCTTTCCCGTCGCCCCCCGATGCAATTGCGTGAATTGCATGGCTCTTGCAGACCTGTCCTGCAGCACGGATTCAGCGCTCAGCCATGAGGACAACTGTCTGAACAAATCGCCTGCATCGTCGATGCGAACCGCTACACCCGACTCAATCGCATCTTCCGTGATCTGCGCAAAATTATAGGTATGCGGCCCGACGACGACGGGCTTGCCACAGGAGAGTGCCTCCACCAGATTCTGCCCGCCCAGCGGCAACAGGCTACCGCCGATAAACGCGATATCCGAGGCGGCGTAATAAGCAAACATCTCGCCCATGGAATCGCCCAGCACGATGTTCACTTTCGCTGGCAAAGCAGGCGTATCCCATGCTGAGCGTCGAACCCATTGGAATCCGTGCTCTGCGATCAAGTCAGCGACTTCATCAAAACGCTGCGGATGCCGGGGGACGATCAGTACCAGCAGCTTATCCGGCAATGGAGTACTGGCCATCGCCTCGAGCAGCAAGCGCTCTTCACCCTCGCGGGTACTCGCGCACAACAGCACCGGGCGACTCCCCCATTGCGTGCGCCATTGACGGCCCAGTGCCAGCAAGTCGGCCGGCGGATCGATATCGAATTTCAGGCTGCCTGTGACGCTGACCTGTTGCGCTCCCATGGCACGCAACCTGTTCGCATCGGCCTCTGTCTGCGCTGCCACCCTGTCGATCTTGCGTGCAGCCGCACCCAGCAGACCGGCGAAGCGCTGTGCTTTTTTCAGTGACCGTTCCGACAGCCGCGCATTGACCAATGTGATCGGTATCGAAGCACGCTGACAAGCATCGATCAGGCCGGGCCAGACTTCGGTTTCCATCAGCACGCCCAGCTGAGGACGGAAATGCGCGCAAAAGCGCTGCGTCATCGAAAGCGTGTCGTAGGGCAGCCAGGATTGCATGACGCGTGATTCGTCAGCAAATAATTGCTGGCCGGTTGCACGACCTGTGGCAGTCATGTGCGTGAGCAGAATGACGTGGGACGGAAAGTCAGTCAGCAAACGCCGGATCAGCGGTTCTGCTGCACGGGTTTCTCCGACCGATACTGCATGGACCCAGATCAGCGGTGATGCGGGCGCAGCCGCATAGCTGCCGAGGCGTTCACCCCAATGCCTGCGATAGCCCGGCTCACTGCGACCGCGCCACCACAGACGCAGCAGCACCAGCGGCAAGACCAGCCACCAGACCAGAGAGTAGGCGCGCAGCCGGAGTGCATCCATCAACATTCAGAAAGGCAGTGCCGCGTCGGGTCGTATCGCGCGTATCGCTGCACCCAGCGATTGCTGGATGCGATGAAGCGCATCAGCATCTTCCGCTTCAAAACGCAACACCAATACCGGCGTCGTGTTGGAAGCACGCACCAGACCAAAGCCATCCGCGTATTCCACGCGCACACCATCGAGCGTGATCACATCACGTGCACCCGGCCATTGCGCATCGCGCTGCAGCTGGGCGACAACGCTGTGATTCTCACCTTCAGGCAGTGCAATCTGCAGCTCCGGCGTGGACAGTGACTGCGGCAAAGCATTGAGCATGGCGCCCGGATCGTTCACCTTGCTGACCAGCTCGAGCAAGCGCGCGCCGGCATACAGGCCGTCATCAAAACCATACCAGCGATCCTTGAAAAACAGATGACCGCTCATCTCGCCGCCGAAGGGTGCGCCGGTCTCTTTCATTTTTGCTTTCACCAGCGAGTGACCGGTACGGCACATCAGCGGCTGTCCGCCTGCGGCTTTGACCACTTCAGCAACATGGCGGCTGCATTTGACATCAAAGAGTATCGATGCGCCGGGATGTCGGCCGAGAATTTCCTGCGCAAACAGCATCAGCTGACGGTCCGGATAAATGATCTCGCCGGTCTTGGTAACGACACCGAGACGATCGCCATCACCATCGAAAGCCAGCCCGATTTCTGCGTCGCTGTTGGCGAGCGTGCGAATCAGATCCTGCAGATTTTCCGGATGCGCAGGATCAGGATGGTGATTCGGGAAATGACCATCCACCTCGCAAAACAATTCTGTCACGGTACAACCGAGCTGGCGATACAAATCCCCTGCAACTGCACCGGCAACGCCGTTGCCGCAATCAATCGCAATGTGTATCGGGCGCGCAAGCTTGATATCGCCGACGATGCGCTTGAGGTAAGCGTCACGCACCGACGCTTCACGATAACTGCCGCGTCCCTGCGCAAGCCGGCCTTCCTGCAGCCGCTGATACAAGGCCGTGATCGTATCGCCGTAAATCGCCGCACCGGCCAGCACCATCTTGAAGCCGTTGTAATCTGGCGGGTTGTGGCTGCCGGTCACCATGATGCCGCTGTTGGCACCCAGCGTATGCGTCGCAAAATACAGCATGGGCGTGGCGACCATGCCGATATCAATGACATCAACACCCGCGGCCTGCAAACCTGCGGCCAGCGACGCCGAGAGATCGGGGCCTGACAAACGACCATCACGACCGATCACAACCGTATGCTCGCCACAATCGACGGCAGCGGATCCGAACGCTTGCCCGATCTGATAAGCGATACCGTTATCGAGCGTCGCGCCCAGTACACCGCGTATATCGTAGGCTTTAAAAATGCCGGGTGTTAATTTGACCGTACCAGTAACCATGATGTCAGAAGCTCTCAGAAAATTTTTAGTCACTCAAACCATTGTCATGATGATGCATACTGTTCAAACAGTCGTGCAAAGCGTTCTGCCAGGCCGGCAATTCGCCGAAACACTGCCGGAATTTTTCGGTACTCATCACTGAATTGGCCGGGCGACGTGCGGGCGTCGGATATTGCGCTGTCGTGATTGGCTGCAGCGCCGGACGTTTTTGTACGGCGGGATGCGAAAAAATCGCCTGTGCAAAGCCATACCAGCTGGTGTGTCCGGTCGCGCACAAATGATAAATGCCACGATGGTCAGCGATTTGTTCAGCTCTGGGAAATTGTTTCACGATACTCGCCGTGGCTTCAGCGATTGTATGACTCCAGGTCGGGGCACCGATCTGATCATCGACAATAGAGAGCGAATCGCGGGATTGCGCGAGTCTGAGCATGGTGAGTAAGAAATTTTTACCGTGCAAGCCATAAACCCAACTGGTGCGCAGAATCAGATAGGGAATACCAACGGCAGCAACCGCCTGCTCGCCAGCGAGCTTGCTGCGACCGTAGGCCGATAGCGGCGACACTGCATCGTCTTCGGTCCACGCACCTTGTTTGCTGCCGTCGAACACATAGTCGGTGGAATAGTGAATCAGCGATGCGCCGATTTTCTTCGCTTCTTCAGCCAGGATGCCAGGCGCTTCCGCATTGATGCGCATGGCGAGTGCTTCCTCTGATTCGGCCTGATCGACTGCCGTATACGCAGCAGCATTGATCACCATCGTCGGCCGCAGCGCTTGCATCACCGTCCGAATCGATTCCGGTCGAGCCAGATCCAGCTGCTCGCGCCCGAGCGCATGAATCTCACCCAGACCCTGCAGATGTTGACTGAGCGCCTGACCGACCTGACCGTGGCAACCGGTGACGAGTATTTTCATTCGAAGGTTTCAGCCTGCGCGAGGGGCAAGGCGGATTTGTCTTTGGCCGACAGTAAAGGCTCAGCCTGCAAAGGCCAATCGATTTCCAGCGCCGGATCATTCCACTGCAGCGAGCGCTCGTGTTCGGGCGCGTAGTAGTCGGTCGTTTTGTAAACGAATTCAGCGTATTCGCTGGTGACGAGAAATCCATGCGCGAAGCCCGGCGGAATCCACAACTGACGGTGATTGTCAGCGGAAAGTGTAACCGCGACTGATTTCCCGAAAAAGGGCGAACTGCGACGCAGATCGACGCAGACATCAAATACCTCGCCGCTAATCACGCGCACCAGCTTGCCCTGAGGCTGACGGATCTGATAATGCAGCCCGCGCAGCACACCGCGCGCAGAACGCGAGTGATTATCCTGAACGAAGGACGGCGTAAAACCTGCCAGCGCTTCGAACTGACGGGCATTGTAGCTTTCGAAAAAAAATCCGCGAGCGTCACCGAACACGGTGGGCTCAATGATCAGTACATCCGGAATCGTGGTCGGAACAATGTTCATGCGATCAGAAAATCCTGTCTTCGAGCAGGCGCAGCAAATACTGGCCGTAACTATTTTTCTTCATCGGCTCGGCGAGCTTTTGCAGTTGCGCTGCATCGATATAGCCCTTGCGGTAGGCGATTTCTTCCGGGCAGGCGATTTTCAGACCCTGCCGTTTTTCCAATGTGGCGATGAACTGCCCGGCTTCCATCAGTGACTCATGGGTGCCCGTATCCAGCCAGGCCATGCCGCGCCCCATGACTTCGACCTGCAACTGGCTTTTTTCAAGATAAATGCGATTGACATCCGTAATTTCCAGCTCACCCCGCGCGGAGGGCTTGATGCTGGCTGCAATGTCGCACACCTGCTGGTCATAAAAATACAAACCCGTGACCGCGTAATTGGACTGCGGTTTCGCCGGTTTTTCTTCGATGCTGATCGCACGACGCTGCGCATCAAAACCCACCACACCATAGCGCTCGGGATCCAGCACGTGATAAGCAAACACCGTCGCGCCCTGTGCACGGGCATTGGCTGCATTTAACCGCGCATCCAGATCATGACCATAGTAGAGGTTGTCACCCAGGATGAGTGCCGAGGTCGAATTGCCGACAAACTCGCGCCCGATGATAAAGGCTTGCGCCAGACCGTCCGGCGAGGGCTGCACTGCGTACTGAATATTGATACCCCACTGATTGCCATCACCCAGCAATTGCTCGAAGCGCGGCGTGTCCTGCGGGGTGGAGATCAGCAGAATATCGCGCATACCCGCCAGCATCAGGGTGGTGAGCGGATAGTAGATCATTGGCTTGTCATACACAGGCAGCAGCTGCTTCGATACCGCCATCGTTACCGGATACAGCCGGGTACCCGAACCACCGGCCAGGATGATGCCGCGACGGCCGCTCATGCTGCCGCTCCGTCGCGCTGGCTGTAATTACGGTCTATCCATTGCATATAAGCTCCCGACTGCACTTCCCGAACCCAGTCCTGATGATCGAGATACCACTGCACGGTTTTGCGCATACCGGTCTCGAAAGTTTCTGCGGGTCGCCAGCCGAGTTCGCGTTCTGCTTTGCGGGCGTCAATCGCATAGCGGCGATCATGACCGGGGCGGTCGGTGACAAACGTAATGAGTTCACTGTATGAGCGTTCACGCGGTGCGAGCTCATCCAGCAGAGCGCACAGTGTATGAACCACATCGATATTGGCTTTTTCATTCCAGCCGCCGATGTTGTAGGTCTCGCCGGGACGACCGGCTTCGAGCACACGGCGCAGTGCGCTGCAATGATCACCCACGTACAGCCAGTCGCGTACCTGCCGGCCATCGCCATACACCGGCAGCGGCTTGCCCGCGAGCGCATTGGCAATAATCAGCGGAATCAGCTTCTCGGGAAACTGCAGCGGGCCGTAATTGTTCGAGCAATTGCCGGTGACGACCGGCAGACCATAGGTGTGATGCCATGCGCGCACCAGATGGTCGGACGCCGCTTTCGATGCCGAATACGGACTGTTCGGCGCATAGGGCGTGGTTTCGGAAAACGGCGCGTCGTCCGGACCCAGGCTGCCGAACACTTCATCGGTGGATACATGCAGAAAGCGAAACGCGGTGCGCTCAGCCTCGGTCAGGCCAGTCAGATAGGCGCGCGTTGACTCAAGCAGGCTGAACGTACCATCAACATTCGTGCGCACGAAATCGCCGGGACCGTGAATCGAGCGATCGACATGACTTTCAGCGGCGAAATGCACGATCGCCCGCGGCCGGTGCTGGTCGAGCAACGAGCCAACGAGTGCGCGGTCGCAGATATCGCCCTGCACGAAGATATGACGCGCATCGCCGGACAATGACGCGAAATTGGCGGGGTTGCCCGCATACGTCAGCTTGTCCAGATTGAGCACCGGCTCATCGCTGGCCGACAGCCAGTCCAGCACAAAGTTCGAGCCGATGAAGCCGGCACCGCCAGTCACCAGAATCATGAAATACCTCTGAAATACGATGAGAATACAGAACGAATTTTGAGGCGCATTTTACGCTACTGACCCGGCTTTTCCGGGGAAAAGCAGGACCCGGCCCGCAGGATCGGCGCTGCGACTACAATGAGCCCGCCTCACCCGTTCAATAACGTTTCGACATCATCGAATTGAACCCCATGGAAACTTACGCTATCGGCGATCTGCAAGGTTGTGCCGCCGACCTCGAACGGCTGCTGGAACGCATTGATCAGCGGTCACCGGATGCGCAGCTGATCTTTGTCGGTGATCTGGTCAATCGCGGGCCCGCATCACTCCGCACACTGCGGCTGGTCAAAGCAATGGGCAACCGGGCCCGCACGGTTCTTGGTAATCATGATCTGCATTTGCTGGCGATCGCCTGCGGCGCGCGGGCACGCGGTCGCATGGATACGATGCAGGAAATTCTGGACGCGCCCGATTGCGATGAATTGCTGAGCTGGCTGCGTCAGCAACCGCTAGCACTGTTCGAGCAGGGCCATCTGATCGTGCATGCGGGTGTGCTCCCGCAATGGACTGCAGCACAGGTGATGTCGCTGTCAGATGAAGTCACCACCCAGTTGCGCGGCCCGCACTGGCAGACATTTCTGCGGACCATGTACGGCAATACTCCCTTGCGCTGGAACGATGCGCTGCAGGGCGAAGAGCGCATGCGCTGCATCGTCAATGGCTTGACGCGCCTGCGCTTTTGCACCGTCGAGGGCGATATGGAATTCGATACGAAAGAAGGGCCGGGAAATCCACCCGCAGGTTATCTGCCCTGGTTTGATGTGCCGACGCGGAAGACATCCGATGTGACCGTCGTCTTTGGTCACTGGTCCACGCTGGGATTGATACAACGTTCGCAGCTGCTGGGCATCGACAGCGGTTGCGTCTGGGGCGGCAAGCTTACGGCGGTGTGTTTGCAGACTCGACAGCTGTTGCAGGTGGATTGTCCGCAGCATCAGGATCCGGGCTGACCCCAAGCACCGCTGCTATCTGCGCGCGCGCCGTCTTCGCCAGATCACGCCGGTGCGCGCCCTGCGTATCGATCGCGGGTAAACGAATCAGCTCTGCTTTCATGCCTTTGTTTTGCATGATGGTGATGACACTGTCGAGGAAACTCATCTCGCCCACAAAGTCTGCCGCTGTGTGCAGCCCGCCCTGCGCATCAACATACCGTATCGCATAAGGCTGCACAGGCACTTCCGCTTCAATCGCAGCCTCAAAAAGATTCGCATGAAAAGGCAGCACGGTGCCTTGCGATGCCGTAGTCCCCTCCGGAAAAAACGCCACGCGCTCACCGGCATGAATGCTCTGCACCAGTCCGGCATAAATACGCCGCACATCACGCTGCCGGCCGCGCGCTATGAAGATGGTGCCGGATTTATCGCAGAGCCAGCCAATCAGAGGCCAGTCGCGGATATCGGATTTGGCGACAAAACGGCAAGGATGAATCGTGTTGATAACGAAAATATCCAGCCAGGAAATATGATTACAGATGATGAGCGCTGGGGATGCCGCCTGCGGCTGCACGCTGGCGTCGAACTGCAGCGTGAGGCCACAGAGACGCACCAGCTGCTCCGACCAGCGCTGGATACGACGATCGCGGCCGGCAGCATCGAGCCAGGGAAACAGCAGAGCCGCTTTCAACAGACCGACGGCCAGATGCAAGGCCAGTCTGGCCAGCGAGAGCACGGGCATGCTCGAACTCGAAATCAAATTCAGGCCGTACGGCTGAAGGCCAGACGACCGGAGACGATGGTGTGACTGACCCGCCCCTGCAATTCATAGCCAATGAAAGGCGTGTGCTTGCCCTGACTGATGATTGTCTTCGCATTCACCGTCCAGCGATTGTCAGGATCGAAGAGGCAGACATCAGCGGTACTGCCCACCGACAGGCTGCCGGCATTCAGACCTGCGACACGCGCGGGGTCACAGCTGATGCGCGCCACAGCCGCAGACAACTGATCTTTTGCCGGCAGCGTTTCGGTGGCCCACTTCAGCGACAGCGACAGCAGCAGCTCCAGACCGGTCGCGCCCGGCGATGCTTCGCCGAAGGGCAGGAGTTTTTCATCATCATCGACCGGCGTGTGATCGGAGCAGATCGCATCGATCGTGCCATCGATCAGTCCCTGACGAATCGCGTCGCGGTCGCGCTGACTGCGCAGCGGCGGCGACAGGCGCGCATTCGAATCGAAAAAGCCGATATCGTTGTCCGTCAGATGCGCATGATGTGCACCCACATCACAGGTAACAGGCAGCCCTTCCGCTTTCGCTGTGCGTACCAGCGCAATGCCGGCCGCAGATGAGATTCGGCACAAGTGCACGCGGGTGCCGGTCGTACGAATGAGTTCAAAAATGGTGTGCAATGCGATGGTCTCGCTGATGACCGGTATGCCGGACAAGCCCAGTCGCGATGCCAGCGGACCGCTGTGCGCAGTGCCGCCTTTACCGAGATGCGGATCCTGCGGACGCAGCCAGACGGTGTAACCAAAGGTCTGCGCATACTGCAAAGCGCGCATGAGCACGTTGGTGTCACCAATGCTCTCCTCCGCTTGCGAGAAACCGACACAACCGGCCTCCGTGAGTTCGGCCATTTCGGTGAGTTCTTTGCCTTTCAGACCCATGGTCAACGCACCCAGCGGATAGACGTGTGACTGATTCAGGCCGCGCGCGCGATGCACCAGCATTTCGACCAGCCCCGGCTCGTCGAGCACCGGATCGGTATCGGGAGGACACAGCAAACTGGTCACGCCACCAGCGAGCGCTGCCTGCAGCTCGGACTCGAGTGTGGCGCGGTATTCATAACCGGGCTCACGTAGTCGTACCGACAGGTCTACCAGTCCGGGTGCGACGACCAATCCGCTGGCATCGATGACCTGATCAGCCTGAAAGCCGGCAGGCGCTGCTCCCAGCGCTGCAATTTTTCCGTCTGCGATGAAGAGATCTTGTACCGCATCGATCTGGTTTGCCGGGTCGATGACGCGGCCGTTTTTTAGTTGAAGTCTCATGCTCATTTTTTCAGGTACCCGCCAGCATGCTCATCACGGCCATACGCACCGCAATACCAAAAGTCACTTGGGGAAGAATCACCGCTTGTTCACCATCAGCGACCGCTGAATCGATTTCGACGCCGCGGTTCATGGGTCCGGGGTGCATGACGATCGCATCCGGTTTGGCCAGTGCGAGTCGCTCGGGCGTCAGGCCGTAGCTTTTGAAATATTCCTGTGCTGATGGCAGCAGTGCGCCATTCATGCGCTCGTTCTGCAGACGCAGCATGATAATGACATCGACGCCTTTCAGGCCCTCATTCATGTCATTGAAAACGCGCACGCCCATTTGCTCCAGGCCGCCGGGCAGCAAGGTACGTGGTCCGATCGCACGGACTTCTGGCACACCCAGCGTGGTCAGGCCATGAATATCGGATCGAGCGACGCGGCTGTGCAGTATGTCGCCGACGATGGCAACCGTCAGATTGCGAAAATCTTTTTTGTAGTGCCGGATAGTGTACATATCCAGCAGACCCTGGGTCGGGTGCGCATGACGGCCATCACCGGCATTGACGACATGCACGTGGTCCTGCCGTGTTTCAGTCAGATGGCGCGCAATCAGATACGGCGCACCCGACTGCGCATGGCGCACCACGAACATGTCCGCGTGCATGGCGGCGAGATTGTCGATGGTATCGAGCAGCGACTCCCCCTTGCTGGCCGAGGATGCAGAAATATTCAGATTGATGACATCGGCCGACAGACGTTTGGAGGCGATCTCGAAGGTGGTGCGGGTGCGCGTCGAATTTTCGAAAAACAGATTGAAGACGCTTTTGCCGCGCATCAGCGGTACTTTTTTTACCTCGCGGTCGCCGACACTGACGAAGGACGCTGCTGTATCCAGAATACGGGTAATGACGGCGGGTGGCAGACCCTCGAGCGTGATCAGGTGCTGCAGCTCGCCGTGCTTGTTAAGTTGCGGGTTATGCATGGTCTATGGTGAGTGAGAAACGGCCATCATCGGATTTCTGCAGCACGAGTTGCTGATCGTCTGCGAGTGAAATTGTCTGCGCTACAAAGTCGGGGGCCACCGGCAACTGGCGTCCGCCGCGATCGACCAGCGCCGCCAGCATGATGCGTGCCGGACGACCGTAGTCAAACAGCGTGTTAATCGCTGCTCGCGTAGTGCGACCCGTATAGAGCACATCATCGACCAACAGGATGGTCGCGCCTTCGACATCGAAGGGTATCTGGCTTGGCCGAACCTCGGCATGCAGGCCGCGCTCGGCATAATCGTCGCGGTAAAACGAGACATCGACAAAGCCGAGATCCGCCACACCAAGCGAAGTCGCCAGACGCTCAGCGATCCATGCACCGCCGGAATAGATGCCGACAATCGCGAGCCGCGAGGTACCGGCCAGTCCGGCGCCAACGGCTTGCTCGAGTTGCGTAAACAGCGTTTCGGCGTCGAGTTCAGTGGGATTCATGCGTATCAAAATATTGTTGAAGTATCAGAGCAGCAGCTTCGTGATCGACGTGCTGGTGGCGACGCTGCGTCAGCACCGCCGACGTGTAGCGCTCATCGACCAACACGGTTTCAATACCGAAACGACCGTGGATCTGGTTGGCGAAGCGCCGGCAGCGCACGCTCATCTCGTGTTCCGCACCGTCCGGATGCAGCGGCAGGCCGACGATCACGCGCTGCGGCTGCCACTCGGCAAGCAGCTGCGAAATCGCATCGAACTTGCCGTCATTGGTCGCTGCTTCGATCACCTGCAAGGGCTGCGCTTGCCGTATCAGCGTGTTGCCGACCGCAACACCGATGCGCTTGAGGCCGAAATCAAAAGCCAGCACGGTCATCATGCGCAAAAAAAGAGGTGGACAGCAGACACTTCACGCACCGCGCGCGCCTCATGCATGCCCCGCTTCTCCGGTCAGCCGGTTGGGATCGATACCCAGTAAGTTCATCGCAGCGACGAAGCGTGATTCAATCGGCGTCTCGAAGATGATTGCAGGGTCAGCACGCACGGTCAGCCAGCCATTACGCAGAATTTCTTCTTCGAGCTGACCGGCGCTCCAGCCGGCGCAACCCAGAGTCACCAGCAGCTGTTGCGGCCCCTGTCCGCTGGCGACGGCCTCGAGTACATCGCGCGATGTGGTCAGCGAAATCTCCTCAGATACCGTGAGCGAAGAATTGTAGGCGGCACCGGGTGCATGCAGCACAAAACCGCGCTCGACCTGTACCGGACCACCGAACATCACGGGCGCGCGCGGCAGCAGCGGTACATGCGGACTAATTTCCAGCGACAGCTCGAGCCGCTCGAACAGGACATCCATGGTCATGTCCGTCGGACGATTGATGATGACGCCGAGGGCGCCACCGACATGATGTTCGCAGATATACACCACGGTACCGCCAAACACTGGATCGAGCATCGAGGGCATGGCAATCAGGAAGTGATCGGCCAGCTGAAGCTGCGGTGTGTCTGTTGATGTGTCAGTGGGTACGGCAGAGGAAGAAAAATCGCGGTCGTCCGCGTCTGGCGCGGAGGAGGAAGTGGAGTGTGACTTGCCTTGCTTGGCCATGAGCCGAATTTTATCAGCTTTGACAGCGGCAGCCGGAGAAAGTCAGCGCGGCCGCCCCGCGCTCGCTGCGCCCGGAAAGGCTACACTGCCGGCTTTCCGATTCACGCCCGCCGCGCCCTTATGAGCCACTACGATAAATCACTGGTCTGGTTTCGCCGCGACCTGCGCAATGTTGATCATGCCGCGCTCCATCATGCGCTGCAGAGCAGTCGAACCGTGTATTGCGCTTTCATTTTTGATAAGGACATCCTCGATCCGCTGCAGGCGCATGGCCGGAGGGATCGTCGTGTCGCCTTCATTCATGCCAGCCTGATTGAGCTCGATGCTGCATTGCGCGAAAACGGCGGCGGCCTGATCGTCCTGCATGCACGCGCAGAGACCGCGATCCCTGAGCTGGTCGCCGAGCTGGGTATCAACGCGGTTTTCATCAATCATGATTACGAACCGGCGGCACTGGCACGCGATCAGGCCGTCGCTGAAGCACTGAAGAAAAAAGGCTGCGCGCTGCTGACCAGCAAAGATCAGGTGATTCATGAAAAAAACGAGGTGTTGTCGCAGATGGGCAAGCCGATGTCGGTATTCACACCTTACAAGAATGCCTGGCTGAAAAAATTCCAGCTGCCCTCGGGTGGATTCGATCTGTCCCTGCTGGAGGCTTTCGATTGCACACCGAAAAAATCACAGCTCGCGCCCCCGCCCGTCGGCGTCATACCGACACTGGCCGAGATGGGTTTCGATGCATGTGATCTTGAGGCTCTCCACATCAAACCCGGCATGCAGGGTGCACAAGCACTTCTGGATGATTTTCTGCCGCGTCTGTCACGCTATGGCGTTGCACGCGATTTTCCGTCAGTAAAAGGACCGTCGTATCTTTCAGTGCATCTGCGCTTTGGTACCGTATCGATTCGCGCGCTGGCGCGCCACGCAATGCAGGCCATACAGGCAGGCACGGGCGGCGAGGGCGCGGCTGTCTGGCTGTCGGAGCTGGTATGGCGGGATTTTTATTTCATGGTCCTGCATCACAACCCGCGCGTTACTGAGCGCGCATTCAAGCCTGAATACGATCGCATTGTCTGGGAAGAAGGCGCGGCGGCAGATGCAGCGTTTGCCGCCTGGTGTGAAGGTCGTACCGGCTATCCGCTGGTCGATGCAGCGATGCATCAGCTCAATCAGACGGGTTATATGCATAATCGTTTGCGCATGGTGACAGCCTGCTTCCTGATCAAGGATCTGGGCATCGCCTGGCAGCGCGGCGAAGCCTACTTCGCGCGTCATCTGAATGATTTCGATTTGTCTGCCAACAATGGTGGCTGGCAGTGGGCGGCGTCATCCGGCTGCGATGCGCAGCCCTATTTCCGGATTTTCAATCCGATCACGCAATCGGAAAAATTCGACGCTGACGGTAAATTCATCAAACGCTACCTGCCGCAACTGGCCGGGCTCGATCGCAAACATATTCATGCGCCCTGGCTGGCGCCTGAGATGGTGCTCAGTGGTGCCGGGCTTACGCTGGGCAAGGATTATCCGAGACCGATCGTTGCGCACGACGAAGCGCGCAAGCGGACGCTGGAACGCTATGCGGTGGTAAAAAAATAAAGCCTGTCAGAATAGTTTTGACCAGACATCTCACTCGGCGGTTTTACTGACGGCGCGAGTGTGATGGGTGAGATCGTACTGAGTCGCACCACTCGCCTGACCTGCATGCTTGAGCCACTCGGGATGCATCAGGGTGTCGCGCAGATCGCGCCGACCGGCTTCCCAGCGTTCAAGCACGGACACCCTCGAAAATTCATAATCCAGCGATTCGCGCTCATGCGGACCGGGACGGTAAATCAGGTGAACCAGATCGACCGGTGCGACCCGGGCAAACTCGTCGAGATGACGGACTTCAGGATCATCCTTCAAGCCCTCGGGGAGCTTGGCAATCAGGTCGCAAATCGCGCGCCGGGTATTGGTGATTTCAGCCACCATGTTGCTGGTGTAGCGGGTGCGACTGGAATAAAGAATATCTTTCTGACGTTTGAGTACTTCATCGAAAGTTTTCGGTACCGCACCGCGCGCGTTGAATAAGTCAATCTGGAAAATCAGCACGCATTCGTTTTTGCGGCGCATATCGAGCACATGCTGCAAAGGTGTATTCGATAAAATGCCGCCATCCCACCAGGCTTCACCTTCGATAATCACGGGCGGAAACGATGGTGGCAACGCGCCGCTGGCCATGATGTGCTCGGGTCCGATGCGACACTGTGTACTGTCGAAATAATGAGAGTTGCCGGTCCTGACATTGACCGTTCCCAGTGATAACCGGATCGATCCGTCATTGAGCAGATCAAAATCAATCAGTGATTCCAGCGTCTTGCGCAGCGGCGTGGTGTCGTAAAGACTCAGCGCAGCGGCGCTTCCCTCGGGCTGAAAAGGCGGTGGCGGTATGCGTGGCTGATAAAAACCGGGGATACCCAGTAATGCGGCGTGCCATGCGCTCCACTGACTGAACGCGGCTCTGGGCTCGCTTACTTCGGTCATCGCACGTAACCAGGGCATCAGGAAACTGGTTTCAGAAAATCCCGGCACCCCGGAAGAGACCTGATGCCAGAATTCCGACAAACGCTCGACACGACGTTCGGGTGGGTTCCCCGCAATGATGGCTGCGTTAATCGCGCCAATCGACACACCGACGATCCAGTCAGGCTGATAAGCGGTACCCGATAATTCTTCAAATGCACCTGCCTGATAAGCACCGAGCGCGCCACCTCCCTGCAAGACCAGCGCGATCCGGTCATGCGGACGATTCATGCCGGTCGTGCTTCGATCAGTCACCCATGCGAGCTTCATTCACGCCTCCGGTTCAGGAAAAATTGTGCTGATGCTGATGCTGTCGCTGATTCCCCGATTCAGCGGCTCAGGCGACATCGAGCTTATCCTCCGTGGATGCCGGCACAAGCCACTGCGTCAATAAAGCCAGTAATTCTTCCTCAACAAAAGGTTTGCCCAGATAGGCCGTCGCACCCAGTTTCATCGCGTGTTCGCGATGCCTTTCTGCAGTGCGCGAGGTAATCATCGCCACCGGAAGATCACGCCAGCGCGGATCGTCGCGCAAGGTCGTGAGCAATTCGAAACCATCCATGCGGGGCATTTCGATATCCAGCAATACGGCTGCGGGCAAATGAATACGCAGCTGCGCAAGCGCGTCGAGCCCGTCGCGTGCCAGCGCCACTGTATAACCATGACGCTCAAGCAATCGCTGGCTGGCGCGTCGTACGGTGAGTGAATCATCGACGACAAGAATTGCGGGCGCCTGTTTCGCCCGGGTTTCGGATGAAAACAGCTGCGGGGAAGTGACTGTATGCGTCGCCACAAATTCGGGCAGCGGCAAGGGATTGATGATGAGCGTGATACTGCCGTTACCCAGCACCGTCGCACCTGCCAGACCGGGCACCTGCGCCAGCTGAGGCCCGAGATTCTTGACGACCACTTCACGGTGACCGGCCACAGCATCGAGCTCAATCGCCAGCGCCTGATCCAGCTGCCTGACTACCGCTACCGGGGTACGGTGTGCGATTTGACTATCCGTCACGGGCTCGCCCAGCAAATGAGCGAGACGATATAAGGGAATTTGACGTCCCTGCCATCCGAGTCTTGCGTCATTGCGTGCCTGCACCAGCTCTGACGGCGAGAGTTGCAGCATCTGCTGCACCAACGCCGCAGGAATGGCAACGTCGCGCGCGCCAGCCGTGACCAGCACCACTTGCATGGTGGCCAGCGTCAGGGGCAGACTCAGAATGAAACAGGTACCCTGACCCAGTACGCTGGTGACTTTGATCTGGCCGCCGAGCGCCACAACCACCGCCCGCACCGCATCCATGCCGATACCCCGGCCAGAGAGTTCAGTGATTTCGCTTGCAGTTGAAAATCCCGGCTCGAAAATCAGCTCGGACAAAACCGTTTCATCGACATGTACATCCGGCCGCAGCAAGCCCAGCGCCACGGCGCGTTGGCGTATACGCTGATGATCAAGTCCGCGTCCGTCATCCCTGATCTGCAGCAGCAGACCATTGCCCTGCTGTGACAAGCTCAGGCTGATTTGCCCGACAGCGGACTTGCCTTGTGACAGACGTTCCGCCGCACTCTCAATGCCGTGCGCAACGGCATTGCGCAGCAAATGCTCAAGCGGCCCCGTGATGCGGTCCAGCACGCCCCGATCGACTTCAACATTACCGCCATCAATGCCGAGCACAACATCGCAGCCTTTGTCGCGGGCGACCTGGCGCAGCAAATGCTGGAGTCGCCCGGTCAGGCTGGCAAAAGGCACTGTCCGTACCCGCCTCAAATCCGATTGCAGGCCGCGCGCATGACGTCCCTGCGCAGTGACGGTCAGCACCGCGTTGTCCAGCTGACGTGACAGGGTTCGCTGCAGGCTGCCAATATCGGCAATACTTTCGCTCATCATGCGTGTCAGCTCATGCAAGCGGGTATAGCGATCAAATTCGAGCGGATCAAATTCGGCTGCGGTGTTTTGTGCGATACCGGAGGCGATGTTCGACTCGGCATGAATTTCAAGTTCGCGCAGCTGCGACCGCAAGCGTCCGAGGTTATCCGAGAGATCGCTGACGGATTGCCGTTGCAGCTGTAATTCGTTCGCCAGACGCGAACTGCCAACCAACAGCTCCGCGCCGGAACTGGTGATACTGTCCAAAAAATCTGCGCGCACACGCAGCTGCAACGATACGGCGCGTTTTTCCCGGGACTCTGCTGGAACAAACTCCGTTGCTGGCGTCGGAAGATGGGAGATATTGACGCTATCAGCGATGATGCCTGTCGTCGCGGTATCGATCAGCGGCTTCAGATCGCTGCGCGTCGCAGTGCCCACAGACATTGCCAGGGGGGTGACCGATACGAAGGGCTGCAGACACTGATCGAGCGTCGCTTCAAGAATACGCAGGGCGGCTGCATCCGGCGACATCTGGCGCGACAGTTCATCGACCGTTTGCTCCATGCGATGCAGAGCATCACCCAGCGCCACCTCGCCTGCCATGCGCGCGCTGCCTTTCAGCGTATGCAGAATGCGCAGCATCTGGGCAGGCGTTTCCCGGTCGGAAGGTTCAGCGATCCAGCCGCGCAGCAGCTGATCCAGCTGCGGCATCAGGTCGGCCGCCTCCTCGGCGAAAATCTCATGCAGCTCATCATGCACGGCATCGGTGACAGGCTCTGCTGGTCGAGCCAGTGCCGGGCTCAGGGGCCGAACGCTGCCGGGCTCCCGTCTCTCGCCATCCTCTGATGCAGCCTCATCTGCACGGTCTTTGAAAGTCATAGTCGACTGACCTTCGGCGACTGCCTCACGCTCCCGTGTGTCGGGCATCGCGGTGGTCGCGAGCGGCGCAGCTGCGTCCGGCAACTCAAGCGGCAGTGCCAGCAGACGGTCCAAGAGAGCGGGCTGCACCTCGGGCATGATGCCCGATGACCAAGCGGCGAGCATCTGCTCAAGTGCTTGCAGGGCATCTCGAAGAAGAGCTAAAACCTGTGCGTTGCGTCCGCCGCTGCTGGTGTTCAGTGACGAAAGTACGGCTTCCATCGCCATCGCGAGCTGACGCATTTCCAACAAGCCGACAGTTTCTGAACATCCGGCGAGTGCATGGGTCGCATTGGCAGCCAGTTCATATACTGCCGTATCTTCTGCATCTGGCGCATGAAGCAAAGTCTTTAGCTGATCAATGCGGGCGCTGGCTTCCTCGATAAAAATAGCGTGCAAACCTTGCGTGTTATCCGATACCTTCTGACTCAGATTATTTTTATCATCTGTCTCTGATGCGAGATCCGGATCGGCACTGGATACATGATCATTTGTATCATCGCTGACATCAACAGAATGCGTGCGATGCATCCCAGCGATCAGCTTAGACAGGCGCACGAATTGCTGAGCAAAACGATCCAGAGCATCCTGATTCTGTTCAGGGTCTGCGTCGCTAACAATTACCCGAAGCTGATCACGAACTTTCTCCAGATGCATTTGGAGGCTTGAATCCCCCAGCATGCGCAATGCGGCATGAATTTCCGACAGTCGCTGATCAATCAATGCAAGTGTCGACTGATGCTCAGAAGGTGTGTGGATTTCATCGATCAGATGCTCTGTCTGTCGCTCGACGACGATCAGACTCTCCATCAGAGCCTGCGTTAATACCGCCAGCACCGATGGCATTTGCAAGGCGATACCCATTCGGTGGAGCATGCGCCATGCGGGCAAACCTTCCTGATCGCCGATGGCCTCCACCGCAGCCGTAATGCCTTGGGCAATCGGGCTGCTGGCGGCCACCCCAGTCACATGCCCGCTATATTGCTGCAGACTCAGCAGGCAGGCGGCGATCGCCAGCGCTTGTGCGGGATGAACCTCATTCGACGATAAGCTTGCCTGCAAATGCGAAAGCGCTGCGGCGATCGATTCAAATTCAGGCAGCTGCCTGCACAGACCGATCAGCGGGTCGAGTTGCGCAGGCGTCGGTAAATCTGATCTGCCCGGTGTATCGAGGCTGGCGATCAGTGCCTTTATTTCGTCGCTGATCGCTTTGACACTCAGTGGGTCGGCTGCCGCTGTAACCTGCCCTGCCTCCTGACTCGTCTCCTGACACGCGATATCAACGGACGGCAACTGAGACGCCAGTTCGAACGCTCGCGCAACGGCACTAGATTCGGTGGTGTGAGCGCTGGCGGTGGCAATCGCGAATAAGGCTTCTCTGACCAGCGCAGCAGGCACAGGCAGCGATCCCGTTGGCCCGATATGACGAATCACTCGCCCGGTCGCCGCGAGAATTTTTTTTGACAACGTGATGTCTTTGATAGCGCCGCTGGCGATCAAACCGCTCGCCGCATGCAAAACCTGCCAGCCAGCGCCTTGCGCTGCGGGCTGCTCGCGCGAGGCAATCGCTGCAATCACCCGTGTCATGCGCTGCGCTGCCTGCACAATTTCGTCCGGCGATTCCGAGCGTAAAAATCGCAATAGCGCACGTTCGAATTCGCCGCGGAGATCGAATTGCAGGCCGCTCTCCCCGGGCGCTGTCAGCAGTGCTGTCACCGGCACCAGCTTCGTGTAATCCGCCCGCAACGACAACAGCGCCGACGGATGAGCGTGTCCGGTGCGATCCCAGCCAGCCATGGCGGTCCAGCAGGGCAACAGCCATGAGACCGGCACGGGTTGATGCAATAACAGGCGATCCGCCGCATCGATCAGGGTGCTGAAGGCCTGCTCCAGGGTCTCGACCAGACCGACGCGGAACAATGAGGCATCCTCGGATAATCGGATCATCAGACGCTGTGATAACGACGTGACAGCGGCCAGACTGTCTGCGTCTGCCATCACAAAGGCAGCCTCCACTTGCCCCAGCGTGACGACTATGGAGTTCATCAACGTCATGAGCTCGGCGTCATCGGCGTTATTGTTTGTCTTTGCGTTGGCATTAGCTTTCGCCTGCGCCAGATCGTGCTCGACACGTCGCAACGAACGCGTAATCTCCGTGAAGACCGGCAACAGACCATCATCTGCGATGACGGATACAGACTCGGGGGAATTCATCGATCAGTTTCCGGGAGCGGCTGCAAGTTCACTCAACAATCCGGAAGCGTGCGATGGCGCGCTCAAGCTCGGATGCCAGTTCGCCAAGCTCTTGTACCGAGGATGCCGTCTGCTGGGTACCGTGACGGGTGTGCTCGGTCACGGTCAAAATGCTGTCAATGTTGCGCGCCACACCATCCGCAAGCGTGGCCTGTTCGACAGCGGAAGCGGAAATGCCACTAATGAGTTCGGCGAGATGATGCGAAATGCGCCGGATGTCGGCGAGTGCATGACCTGCAGCATCCGACAAACGGGTGCCTTCGACCACACCCTGGGTCGAGCGCTCCATCGCAGATACAGCCTCCTGAGCATCTGCCTGCACTGTCTTGACCAGCGTACTGATTTGCCGCACGGCATCGCCACAACGCTCCGCGAGGCGTTGCACTTCTTCGGCCACCACAGCAAACCCCCGGCCCGCCTCACCGGCCGACGCCGCTTGTATGGCCGCATTCAATGCGAGGACATGGGTCTGCTCGGTGATGTCTGAAATAAGATCGGTGATATCACCGATTTCCAGCGAAGACTCGCTCAGCCGCTTGATACGCTTGGCGGTTTCCTGAATCTGCTCCCGCAGTTGCTGCATGCCGCGAATGGCGTTTTGCACGGCGCTTTCGCCCTCTCCGGCCGCATTGACCGACGATTGTGCGACATCGGCTGATTCACTGGCGGCACGTGAGACCTGATGAATCTGGGCTGTCATCTGCAACACGGCCTCACCGGTTTGCTGAATTTCCCTGGACTGCCGCCCCGCAAGCGAGAGCAATTCACCCGAAATATTTTGCGCGGTACTGCAGGATTTGGCGACCTGCTGCGCGGTGTGGCTAACTCGGGCGAGCAGATTGCGTAGCTCTTCGAGGGTGAAATTGACCGAGTCGGCAATCGCGCCGGTAATGTCTTCGGACACCGTGGTTCGAATGGCGAGATTACCCTCGGCCACTTCCTGCAATTCATTCATGAGCCTCAGAATGGCCGCTTGATTTTGCTGATTGATCGCGCGCGTCGCTTCTTCTTCCTGCATGGCTTTACGACGCTGCAGCTCGGCCTGAACGCGACGCGCTTCGGCCTCGGCAGTGCGCTGCCGGCTGTCATGCAAGAGCAAGAGTCCGAGGGACAGCGCGAAAATCAGCGATGTCAAACCCGTTGCACCCAGTGCCCAGTCGGTCCAGTTACCTTCGGTTTCCTGCGCACGATACGCTTGCTGCAGCTCGAGCAAACTCTCGCGCAATACTTCGTTGTCAGCAAATATCTGCCGCTCTGCCTGTTTGGCTGCGATGAAATTTTTCAGATTACCCAGAATGCTGGCCAGCTCCCGGCGATAGCTTGCGAACGCGTTCTGCAGTTCCTGCAAACGTGCACGCGCATCCGGATTACTGATCGCAGGCAGGCGCAAGACCGTGCTTCCCTCGATAAAACCTGTGATGATGTCCTGAAAGGCATTCGCATCACGACCCAGCATGAACGCCGTGTCCTGATTGATGCCCTCGGGCGTGAGGAACTCATTCGCACTTTTCCCGAGCCTTTGCGTCAGCATCACCAGCTGGCCCGCTGCCGCTACTTCACGCGCAGAAGCACCCGATTGCGCGCTGACGATGGCCACTTGTTCTGCCAGCTCGAGCAAACCGGGATTGAGTTTGTTCAGGGTTTGCAGCGTCGTGCCAAAACCGGTGAGCTCTTTCTCCAGTGCCAGCAGCTTGACGGCAGACCGATCGGAACGCTGCCAGGCATCACTGATGCGGGCGATCCGTTTGGCAAAATAGGTATCCGGCACGGGTACCGAACGCCCCTGCCATTCGCCACCTGCGGACAATATCCTGAGCGACTCATTGATAGCGACGCGGCTTTGCGCAAGCTGGACAAAGGCGTCACGATTTCCCTGGATTGCATTGGGTGCGGCTTTGCCCAATCGCTGTGAATGCATGACCAGATCACCGGCCATCTGCGTACGGACAGAAGCTTTGGCTGTCTCCTGGGAATTCAACCAGACGAAGCTACCGAGCGCGATCAGCGATAACGCGAGTCCGATCTGCATCAGGTGCAGCAACCGTTTTACTGACAGATAAGCCAGCCACGGCTGGATCAGCGGATTATTTTTGACGCCGGCGAATATCTGCTGCCAGCGGCGAGGTCGCCGATCGCTTTTGAGCTCATCAGAATTTGTGGAGGAAATATCGGTGACAGGACTTGCGACATGGCTTGTATCGATTTCCACGTAATGCTCCGCCTTTGAATAAAAGATAAATTTGCCGGCCTTCGCTTATGTCGCGACGACCGCAAGGAATGCCGGATCGTTGATAAGCAAAGACAAGTCCAGCAGTCGCCAGGACTGTGCATCGCGATCGGTATAAATCCCGCTGACCCACGCGGGTTCATCATCAGGTTTTGAAGGATCGGAAAAGCCGGACAAACTCACCAGACTGGGTACACGCGTGACCCGCAAAGCACAGGGCGCAGCGAGGGTGTCAGACAAGACCAGCAAACGATCAGTGTCTTGCCAGGGCATCACCGGATGCCCGAGAAACCCCGGAAAATCGATGACACCGGTCAGCTTGCCGCGACAATTGATCAGGCCCAGAAACCAGGCGCAGGTATGCGGCACCGGTGTCACGCCCTCGCAGAGAATGACCTCGAAGGTGTGCGCAACATCCAGCAATAGCCGTTGATCGCCGGCCTGCACCGCAAGCCGCAAGGACTGACTGTGATTGTCCGAGCGGGCGAGCTGAGTGCGCTCCACCAGCTGACGCTGAAATTCGCGCAATGCCAGACGGCGCGTTTGCCGGTCCGGTGAGGTCATGCTGTCCGACTCATCAGCCGGTGCGATGACTGCGTGTGCGTGCATCTCAGCTCACCGCGCGGGATAGCGCCGCAATTTTCTGCAGCAGCAAACGCGGATCCACCGGCTTGACCATGTAATCGCGCGCGCCTTGCCGCATACCCCAGATGCGATCAGTTTCCTGATTTTTACTGCTGCAAATAATGATGGGTAAGTGACTGGTCGCCGGATCACGCGTGATCGCGCGCGTGGTCTGAAATCCGTTCTGACCGGGCATCACGACATCCATCAGAATCAGATGCGGCGGATTTTGTCGTATCCGTTCCAGTGCGACCTCACCATTTTCTGCGGTGGTGACCGAGTAGCCATTCATGGTCAGCAGTTCAGACAGAAAGTGCCGCTCGGTCGCTGAGTCATCGACAATCAGTATGTGCTTGATGGACATATCAGAGAAAAAACGAAGGGTTGACGGAAAAATCCGTGTCATCAGCCAGCGACCTGCTGCGGCACATGGTCGCGAACTGTCTTGAGCAGACTGTCTTTGGTAAAGGGTTTGGTCAGGTAGGCGGTCGCACCCGCGATCACGCCACGCGCACGATCAAATAATCCATCGCGTGAGGACAGCAACACCACGGGTGTATGGCGAAACTCTTTGCTGTAACGAATCAGGCTGCAGGTCTGATAACCGTCGAGCCGTGGCATCAGGATGTCGCAGAAAATCAGTGCCGGCCGACGTTCGACGATTTTGGACAAGGCCTCGAATCCATCTTCGGCCAGTAGAACGGGATAACCCGATTGGGACAGAAAAATCTCGGCAGAGCGCCGGATCGTACTGCTGTCGTCAATGACCAGTATTTCTGGTCCAGCCTGCAATTGCGAAGCCACCATTGCGCCACCCGATGAATACTTTCATGGAACCGGGCGCAAATGTAACAAAAAGAGCAATTAGTTAGTACATTGAAAAATCAAACTTTGATCAATGTAGGGGTTTTGGCGACATATCTGCGTCATTCGTCGCGCTTTGCATGAAGCTCTGGTGCACGACGAATGCTGTTGAAAGGCTACTTTGACCCCAACGAAACACGGTACAGGCCGGTCAGATGGCGACCATTTCAAAGTCTTCCTTGCGGGCACCGCATTCTGGACAGGTCCAGTTCATCGGCACCTCATCCCAGCGTGTTCCGGCTGCAATGCCTTCATCAGGCAGGCCTGCTGCTTCATCGTAGACCCAGCCACAAATGAGGCACATCCAGGTCTTGTATTCCTGCTCGGTTGTCTTGTTGTCGCTCACAGCACAGCCCTTCAAGTAAAATGCAAAAGCCCCCTATGTTAATCCTTTCCCAGTGCAAAACCAAACTTCTCCGCTTGTGATGACCTTCGGCGTCGCCGATCCTGTGGGTGCGATCGGCGTTCAGGCCGATCTCGCCGCATTTGCCGCGATGGGCTGTCACGGACTGTCCGTCATCACCGCGCTGGCGGTGGGCGACACCACCGGCATCGAAGACCTGCAATTCGTCGAACCAGAATGGATCGCAGATCAGGCCCGTGTGCTGCTCGAGGACATGCCGGTCACCGCGTTCAAGATCGGCTACCTCGGCAACATCGAAAGCGTTGCCGTGATCGCCGAGATCATGTCCGACTATCCGGAAGTACCGCTGGTGCTGGATCCGTTTTTGACGTCGCTGTCGGAACAGGAAACCGACGACGAGTTGTTGCTGGCGGTGCGACAGCTGCTGGTACCGCAAAGTACGCTGCTGCTGGTGTCAACCGATGAGCTGGCGCGGCTGGCGGAAACCTGGCGCGAGCCATCGAACGACGACATGCTCAGCATCGATGCGATGCACGCGATACAACTGGGCTGCGAATTTGTTTTTGTCACCGGAACACCGGGCGAAGCGGGCAAGGTTTGCAACACCCTGTTCGGTAGCGAAGGCATGATTCGCGCCGACAGCTGGGCAAGACTCTCCGGCACTTACACCGGCGCTGGTACGACTTTGTCAGCTACGATCGCCGCCATGCTGGCCAATGGGATTGAAGCACCAGAGGCGGTCTTCGAAGCCCAGGAATTCACCGTCGCTGCGCTCACGCATGCGCAGCGACTGGGCATGGGCAAACTCGTGCCGGATCGTTTTTTCTGGGCGCGCGAGCCGGACGGCGGCGAGCACTAGACACCATCATTCACCACATCTTCAAGGGAAAAACCATGTCCAAGAACGAAACCCTTTTTGCACGAGCACAGAAAAGTACGCCGGGTGGCGTGAACTCGCCGGTGCGCGCCTTCCGTTCAGTCGGCGGTACACCGCGTTTCATTACGCGCGCTGAAGGCCCTTATTTCTGGGATGCGGACGACAAACGCTATATCGATTACATCGGCTCCTGGGGACCAGCGATCGTCGGACATGCACATCCCGAAGTCATCACGGCTGTGCAGAAAGCGGCCGCACATGGCCTGTCCTTCGGCGCACCCACCGAAGGTGAAATTCTGATGGCCGAAATGATTTGCAAGATCGTGCCATCGATCGAGCAGGTCCGACTCGTGTCCTCGGGCACAGAAGCAGCAATGAGTGCTTTGCGTCTGGCGCGCGGCGTCACCGGGCGCGACACGGTGATCAAGTTCGAAGGCTGCTATCACGGTCACGCGGATTCGATGCTGGTGAAGGCCGGCAGCGGACTGCTCACTTTTGGCAACCCAACATCCTCGGGCGTACCCGCTGATTTCGCCAAACACACGATGGTGCTGGACTATAACGACAGCGCACAACTGGAAGAAGTCTTTGCGAGGTTGGGCTCAACGATTGCTGCGGTGATCGTCGAACCGGTGGCCGGCAACATGAATCTGCTACGTGCAACGCCTGAGTTCTTGCAAACCATGCGTCGACTGTGTACACAACACGGCGCGATCCTGATGTTCGATGAAGTGATGTCCGGTTTCCGCGTCGCACTGGGTGGTGCTCAATCGTTGTACAACATCCAGCCAGATATGACGGTGCTGGGCAAAGTGATCGGCGGCGGATTGCCGGTCGCCGCTTTCGGTGGACGAAAGGAATTTATGCAGCATCTTGCGCCGATAGGATCGGTGTATCAGGCAGGCACGCTCTCGGGCAATCCGGTGGCAGTGGCTGCCGGCATGGCGACGCTGGACATCATTCAACGGCCGGGCTTCTATGAAAATCTGGGCGCGCAAACGACGAAGCTGATCGATGGTTTGTCGAAAGCCGCCGCCGAAGCAGGCATCGCCTTTTGCGGCGATGCGATCGGCGGTATGTTTGGTATTTACTTCACCGAACGCTTGCCCGGCAATTATGCGGAGATGATGGCCTGCAACAAAGAACGCTTCAATCAGTTCTTCCATGCGATGCTCGATGCAGGCGTTTATCTGGCGCCGTCAGCGTTTGAAGCAGGCTTTGTCTCAGCCCGGCATGATGATGCCGTGATAGCCGAGACGCTCAGCGCAGCACGCACGGCATTCAAAGCAGTGCACTAAGCGAGGCATCCCGGCTTGCGCCGGGATGCATTACCGCAGCCAGCCGCGCCTACGGAAATACCAGAATGGCGTGACCGCGCTGGCAATCATCAGCGCGATCGCAAACGGATAACCAAAGCTCCAGTCCAGCTCGGGCAACACCCGGAAGTTCATACCGTAGATGCTGGCGATCAGGGTCGGCGGCAGGAAAGCCACCGACGCGACCGAGAAGATCTTGATGATCTTGTTCTGATTGATGTTAATGAAACCAACGGTCGCATCCATCAGGAAGTTGATTTTATCGAACAGGAATGCGGTGTGACCATCGAGTGATTCGATGTCGCGCAGGATCTGACGCGCGTCGTCAAACTGATCCGGGCTCAGCAGACGTCCGCGCATCAGAAAACTAACCGCGCGGCGGGTATCCATCATGTTGCGACGAATACGGCCGTTCAGATCTTCCTCGCGCGCCATGGCATTCAGGGACGCGGCCGCATCCTGGTCACTGAAATCTTTTTGCAGCACGCTGCGGCTGACTTCATCCAGATTCTGATAGATGCCTTCCAGCGCGTCCGCCGAATATTCAACGTCGGTCGAATAGAGATCCAGCAGGACATCTTTGAAGTCGCCAATCGATCCGGGACGCGAGCGCGCACGCATGCGCACCAGACGGAATACCGGCAAATCATCGCTGTGCATGGAGAACAACATACTGCGTGCGAGGATGAAGGCCACCGTCACGACCCGGGACTCGCCCTCATCTTCTTCGAGCAGGAAGTCGGAACGCAAATGCAGGTCGCCATTGTCAGCTTCGTAGTAACGCGCCGAAGCCTCGATGTCCTTGACCTCGTCTTCATCCGGCAATCTCACACCGAAAATACCGCTGACCCAGTCGCGCTCTTCATCGCTGGGATCGGTCAGGTCGAGCCAGACCGGCGTGACTCTGGCCAGATCTTCGCGCGAGTCGATAGGAATCTGATTGAGTCGACCGTTTTGCAGGACGAATACATTGATCATAAGTTCTCCTGGCCGCATTCGATGCAGCGTGTGTGCGCCATTCGCGCACGCTGTAAAACATCAGGGAACGCGGCCCGAGAGCCGTGCGCGCCTGCTTACCCGTACCTGGCAAGCGACGCGATGGAAGAGAAAGCGTTAGCTTGCGAAGAGCCCGTCGAACGACGGATGGGAATGTGATTTGGGACTACCCAAGGTAGGTCTCCGATTACAAAAACAGCGCAAGTGTACTGAGATCGGTCGGGCTAGGCAAGCGCCCGGGGCATCCCGTGGTCCGTGCCATCAGGGCAATCCGGCGCTGCGCATGCGCAGCAGGATCAGTCCAGATCGACGCGCGAGATAACCGGAGTCGAGATGCCGCCCGAAGTAACGGGGATTGGGTAGCATAACCGCGAGGCGCGCCGCCTCTTGCGGACCGAGTGCTGCAGCCGGCTTGCCGAAATAACGCACAGACGCTGCCTCGGCACCGAAGACACCGGTGCCCCATTCGACGACATTCAGATAAATTTCAAAAATACGGCGCTTGTCCATCATCAGCTCAAGCATGTAGGTGATGATCATCTCCTGACCTTTGCGCCAATAACTGCGCTGACCGGACAGGAAAAGATTTTTTGCCAGCTGCTGGGTGATGGTGGATCCGCCGGAGACGACCTTGCCCTTCTTGGCATTCTTTTCATAGGCCCGCTGCAAGGCTTCCCAGTCCACACCCTCATGTTCAGCGAAATTGGCGTCCTCGGAAGCAATGATCGCGCGCTTCAGATGATTCGAAATGCGGTTATAAGGCACCCAGCGATGCTGTAACTGGGCGTTGGGATTTTTTTCGCGAATCCTGCTCAGCTGCTCGCGCATGAACGAGGTGGACTCGGGATTGTGATTCACCCACCAGCAGATATGCAGGAAGTACCAGAGCTGCAACAGCAAAAACAAGAGCAAGGGGATGGCGACAATCCAGAACAGCAGGCCGCGTCCGGATAACCTCGATTGACTGGAAGCGCGAGCGCTCACAGCTGACCTCGCAGCCACTGATAAACAGACGCTGTCTCTGGCCGCACACCCCGCCAGATGAAAAAAGATTCGGCCGCCTGCTCAACCAGCATGCCCAGTCCGTCACGTACCTGCGCACCCCGTTGCGCAGCGTGCTGCATGAAGAGGGTGGGCTGTGCGCTGTACATCATGTCGTAAGCGAAGGTCTCGGGACCAAAAACGGCATCGGGCACAGGCGGCAACTCCGCCGACAGGCTGGCTGAGGTGGCATTGATGATCACATCAAAAGGCCGGTCCAGCTGCCCGAACGTCGAGGCCAACACCGGCACGGTCGACGCCGAAAAATGCTGCACAAGTTCCAGCGCCCTGCCTTCTGTGCGGTTGGCTATCACCAGACTCGCGATGTTCGCCTCGATGAGGGGCAATATGACACCGCGCGCGGCGCCACCCGCGCCCAGCAACAGCACGGTGCGCCCTTTGAGCGGCACAGCCGCATTGATCATGATGTCGCGCACCAATCCGATGCCATCGGTATTGTCGCCTTTGATGCGACCTGCGGAAAAACTCAGGGTGTTGACTGCACCGGCCGACTGCGCGCGTGGCGTGAGTTCCTGCGCCAGCGCAAACGCCTCCAGCTTGAAGGGTACGGTGATATTCGCACCACGCCCACCCTGACCGATGAAGTCCTGCACAGACGCGGCAAAACCATCCAGCGGCGCGAGCAAACGCTCATAGACCATCGTCTGTCGGGTCTGCTGCGCAAACAACGCATGCACCTGCGGTGATTTGCTGTGCGCTATCGGATTGCCGATCACTGCGTAACGGTCAGGAATGGATTCGAGTGTCAAGGCACAACTCCGGTGGAATGCGACTCCAGGATCTGATCGCGGGTGAAATGAAAACGCGTGACGATTTCCCACACATGCGCCTTGCCATCCCGACGCAACTCGGCAGGAAAATTCCCGAACGGTGCGGCACGGCGAATGATGGCCAGCGCGGCCTGATCGAGTGCCACACTGCCGGAACTGCGCTCGATGCGCGGCCCACCCTCTTTCTCATAAATCGACCCATCCTGAAAAACCGGGATGTAAACAATCAACTCGCCGTAGAGTTTTTTACCCTCTCGCTCGGGAAAATGACGTGTGCCAGTCTGCTCAATACGCTGTTGCAACGCAGTGTAATACATCGCGTAAGCGACCTTGCGGGTCCGAGGTGTGAGCTGGGTTTTGACCGGGCGTTGGTTGTAGTCGGAAATATCGCGAGCGATCTCGGCTTCGCGCCTTGCCAGCAAAACCATCGTGGCATCCTGGTCGCTTGCAGTCAGGGCATCTGTGGTTTTTGCCGGCAGCGGTCGCGGCACGATCCGCTCGGCTTTGTTCGCACTGAACTGTGCAAACAAACGGGCCTGCTGCTGCTCCAGTTCAGCGACGCGCTGCCGCTGCATTTCGAGCAAGCTGCCTTCGGCAGATCGGCTCCGGTCGGGCAAAGGTGATGTGGACCTGCCGCGCTCGGCATTACCGCCACCATCCAGATTCACCTGTGCGAGCGCATCGGCATGCAAGGGCACGCGCTGATCGGCGGTGTTCATCAGAATCACCTCCAGACCGCGGTTCACATTCGCCAGTGCTGACTGATCATGATCGACAAAACGTATCGACAGCAGAGCCGCATGCAGAAGCAGTGAACCCGTCACAGCAATCATCAGCAGTTGACGATCTGCCAGCGCCACGAAGCTTATGCCGGTCGAACCGGTGAAATGACTTGCGGCTCACCCTCTGTTGCCGCATCGGATGCATCCAGACTGTCGGCAGTGTCGGGAGCGTCGACAAGCGCCGATGTCGCAGCGACGTCAGGAAGCGCGGATTCATCGCCCATGTCATCAACGATAGCAGCCCCGGCATTGCTGACCTCAAGCACACGCGCCTGTACCGTCAGATCCACTTCATCCCAGCTGATCAGCTCCAGTCGGACCTGCGTGCCACGCGGATGCTTCACACCCGGCAGCGCAACGACCAGCGGCACATCCACCAGTCGGAGCACTTCATCTCGGAGGACCACCGCATCGGCCTGACGCACGGATTGCTGTGCCAGCCATCGGAGACACCAGTAGCGCTCCATGGTGTTCTGGTGGTCAGCATACGCGGCATAGGCGCTGTCGAATGCCGAGACGATCGCAAATAAATCGGCATCTCTGGGCTTGAAGGGTGCGACCAGCGGCGCTGTAACGCCGTGTCTGACACAGGCCAGTATTTGCCACTGATTGACGAGATCCGTGTAGCGTCGCAGCGGCGACGTGCTCCAAGCGTACTGGTCAACTCCCAGACCCTGATGCGGGGCAGCATGCGTCAGCATGCGTACCTGCATGCGCGCTGCCCACCCATTGCCTGTGCCCTGAGTCCGGTAAATGCCAGGAATGCCGTGCTCATGCATGAGTTTGCCCCAGCTGCTGTTGGCAAAGATCATCAGCTCGGCGACGATTTTATCGAGCGGTGCGCCGCGCTTTCTGCGAGTGATGGTGACGACCTCATCGGCCACATAGAAGTTGAAATCGACGCGATTATTCTGTTCGGGTCTGAGACCAAAACTCTCTCGCTTTGCCATGCGTGCACGCTCGAGAACCTGCGCCCATTGCCAGAGCAGACCAATATCGTGCTTGTGCGGATAGTCACCACTACCCTCCGCAAGTGCCTGCTCGCTGACATGCTCATCAAGCTCGTTATGACGGAGATTGAGCGCAATCGGCACCTGCTCGACCACGGTCTCCGTTGCCTGCACAGACCAGTCACTCATGTCCAGCGTCACGTACAACGACACCGCAGGACGCGCCGCGCCCTCGGCGAGCGTGAACTGCTGAACCAGCGCGTCGGGCAGCATCGTGATTTTATCGCCCGGCATATAGACGGTACTCATGCGCTCTCGGGCAATCGCATCCAGCGCATCATCGCGTACGATGCCAAGGGCTGGCGCGGCGATATGGATGCCGACACGGACCTGAGCCTCGCCAATCATTTGCACCGAAAACGCATCATCGATCTCGGTGGTGGTGATGTCATCGATCGAAAATGCTTTGACGTCAGCGATTGGGAGCGCCGACAGCTCAGGCAAATCGATCTCCGGAAAACCGGTACCGCGCGGGAAGTGCTCGATCAGGAAACGGGCATCATGCAGCGCCTTCACCGAGGGCAGTCCGCCCAGAGACAGCATCAGCCTTGCGGGCGTCGTTTGCAATTCGGCGCAGGCAGCATCCAGCGCTTTGTATTCCATTGTGTTCTTGTCAGGCTTGAACAACAGCTGACGCACGATCGGCGCCATCGTCTGCGGCAGGCGTCCCGCCTTGAGCTCATCGACCATCGCAGCCTGCACCAGCGCCTGCTGCTTTTTTCTTTCGAGGCCGGCAAGTGCGGCTTGCAAGGTCGCCGCCGGTGCGGCCTTGTAGCGGCCCTTGCCTTTCTTGTGAAAATAAATGGGTGACGCTGCCATCTTCAGCAACAGACCCGCCGCTTCTTCAGGGCGCGGTGCATGACCAAAATACTCTTCACCCAACCGCTCGACGGCAAATTCTTCCTCGCCAGCGACTTCCCACAAAAAGGCAATATCAATGTCGCCGGCAAGATCATTCGCGCGCGATATCATTTCCGACGGTGACGGGCTGTCGAATTGCAGCAGCACATCCCGCGCGCGCACTTTGGTACGTTTGCCTGAAGGTGTCTCGACCTGAAATGCTTCGCCCTGCTGCGAAATCACAGCACCGACTTTGAAATCCCCGGATTCTTCAAAAAATAAATTCATCAACGATGTCGCTTAAAGGGATGTCGGTTATCCGGATTGACAGGTATTTCATGAAAGTGTGGCTCGCGCTTCGGTGAATCATGATGTCACTCGCCGCAAAACGCGAGAACCTCATCGATGTACTGCGCAAAATCGGACAAGCCATGATCACTGCCTTCAATCACACGCTGACGAGCGCCGGGATAATGCGCGACCATGTCACGCCAGTCCAGCACTTCATCACCGGTCGCAGCGACCAGAAAATAGCGTTCGGGCCGGGTGATGCGCGCCACTTCCATTGCGGCCAGCTCATCGATGTACTCGGGCAAAAACTCGAACTGATCCTCTGAATGCCAGGCCGTTTGCAGCCCCACGTGCGCTGCAAGACCACGCGCCGGACGCACGGCCGGATTCAGCATCACGGCACGGCAGCCGGTCGCTTCAGCCAGTGCGGTCGCATAGAAACCACCCAGCGACGAACCTATCACAGCCAGCGAGGCGGGCGAGGTGCGCAACACGTCTGCCACCAGCGTTTGCGCGAGCTGCATCGCCTCCCTCGGCGACGGCGGCAATTGCGGACACATCAGGCGCGATCCGTGACCCCGCGCGTTCATCACGTCGCGAACCATTCGGGCTTTGGCCGACTGCGGGGACGAACGAAAACCGTGCAGATAAAGGATCATCAAAGAGCCATGACAAACAAGAGGCAGCGCGAGCGCTCAGCTTGCCGCTGGCTGGAGAGACGCGAACGCATCGAGCATTTTCTGATGCACGCCACCGAACCCGCCATTGCTCATGACCAGCACTAAGTCGCCCGGCCGGGCCGCTGCACCAACGGCCGACACCAGCGCGGACAAATCATCAAAGGCCTGCGCCTTGTCACCCAACGGCTTGAGCGCCGCCGACAGATCCCAGCCCAGCGCTTCCTTGCCTTCGCCACGGGCACCGAAGCCGAACACCAGATCAGCCGCCTTCAGGCTGTCGGGCAGCGCGTCTTTCATGGTGCCCAGCTTCATGGTGTTGGAGCGTGGCTCGAGTACCGCAAGAATGCGCGCCTTGCCCACCTTGTCCCGCAAGCCGGCAACCGTCGTTGCAATCGCGGTCGGGTGATGGGCAAAGTCATCGATCACCGTGATGCCGTTGACCACGCCGCGCGTCTCCATCCGACGCTTCACATTCTCGAAACTGGCCAGCGATGCAATCGCTTGTGACGGAGGCACACCGGTGTGCCGTGCAGCGGCAATCGCCGCAACCGCGTTCCAGCGATTGTGCTCGCCGGTCAAAGACCAGCTTACCGTGCCCTGTAACTTTCCCTGAAAGAGCACATCGAAACGACCATCCGTATGTTCGATCATGCCCCATGTGTCGCTGTCGTCATGGCCGCCGCCGAACCATTCCGTTTCGCTCCAGCAGCCGCGATCAATGACGCGGCGCAGCGAGGCTTCGCGACCGTTGACCACCAGACGACCGATCGCCGGGACCGTCCGGACCAGATGATGAAACTGGGTTTCAATGGCGGCAAGGTCGGCAAAAATATCAGCGTGATCGTACTCAAGATTGTTGAAGATCGCCGTGCGTGGCCGGTAATGAACGAATTTACTGCGCTTGTCGAAGAAAGCCGTGTCGTATTCATCGGCCTCGATCACAAAAAACGACGTACCCGACTCGCTGCCCAGCCGAGCTGATATGCCAAAGTTCAGAGGCACACCACCGATCAGAAATCCGGGCTGATAGCCGGCCTGCTCAAGAATCCAGGCCAGCATCGAGGCCGTGGTGGTTTTGCCATGCGTGCCGGCCACTGCCAGCACCCATTTGTCATGAAGAATATGTTCGCCTATCCACTGCGGCCCGGACACGTAGGGCAAGCCGCGGTTCATGATCGCTTCCATTAGCGGGTTGCCACGGGAGACGACATTGCCAATGACATAGAGGTCAGGCTGCAAACTCAGCTGATGCGGACCATATCCCTCAATGAGTTCAATGCCTTGCGCGCGCAATTGAGTGCTCATCGGCGGATAAACATTGGCATCGCAGCCGGTGACTTTGTGGCCTGCTTCTTTCGCCAGCACGGCCAGCCCACCCATGAAAGTGCCGCAAATGCCGAGAATGTGGATATGCATATAAAATCGTGTCCGAGAATCCCCGGAATTCTACCTGACAGGCGCATGATGGAAATGATGATCAGCATGCGCTTTCGCGCCCGATGGCCTGGCTGCACTACCCTCCGGCGTCTTGACCCTCTTTGTCCGCGCACTACTTCCCATGAACATCAATTACCCAAGTGATGCCGAGCTGTTACGCGCCGAAATCGCGGCTGCCGCAGCGCGGATGATCGCCGAAGATGGCGCAGATTACGGCACAGCCAAGCGAAAAGCGGCCAGGCTCATCCTTGGCAACCAGCGTGTGCGCGGGGATGTGCTGCCCGACAATGCACAGATCGAGGCCGAGGTCCGAGAGTATCAGGCCCTGTTTCAGGGCGACGAGCAAAGCCGGCGCTTGTTACACTTGCGCCGGCTTGCGCTTGAGATCATGGAAAGATTCGAGGGATTTGCCCCTTATCTGACCGGCGCGGTGCTCAATGGCACGGCGAGCGAACATTCGGATATTCATTTGCAGTTGTTTGCGGAAAGCAGCAAAGACGTCGCACTGTTTTTACTGAACGCAGGCATCGATTACGAAGTGTCGGAGACCCCGCATTTCCGTCGGCCGGATCGGGATGTGGAAACCCTGTCCTTTTTCTGGAAAAACGAGGTCATCCACCTGGCCGTGTATGAGCAGGACGATTTGCGCGGTGGCACCCGAAGCGCCAGCGGCAAACGCATTGAGCGAGCCGATACGGCGGCACTGAAAACCCTACTGGCAGAGGCCGGGACTGATGAATAAATCTAAACTATTAGCATTTGTGCTTATCTCCATTCTTTTCACCGGCATCGGGATTTATTTTGGAGCAAAACGCTTCGATCCCGCTCCGGCAGCGGACGGCGCCGTGTCGGCACTGTTCCAGAGCAGCTTGCCAGATACACAAAACCGGCAACGCAGCTTGAGCGAGTGGAAAGGCAAAATTCTGCTCGTCAATTTCTGGGCGACGTGGTGCCCGCCCTGCGTGGCGGAGATGCCGGAGTTAGTCGAATTGCAAGCCGAGATGGCGAGCCAAAATCTTCAAATTGTAGGCATCGGCATTGATTCCCCAACTAACATCCGTCAATTCGGAGAAAAACTGCAGATCAGTTATCCGCTGCTGGTGGCGGGAATGGAGGGCACTGAACTCTCCCGGCAACTCGGCAATCAGGGCGGTGGCCTGCCTTTTACGGTCCTGATCGGACCGGACGGACGAGTCCGGCAGACCTATATTGGCCGTCTTGACATGAAAAATGTTCGCGCGGATCTCTCTTCGCTATAGATCCCATAAGCGTTTCCACTTGCCATTCTGCGGCTTTTAGCAGCAAAATGCAGCCTTCTTCGTCAAATCAAGGCCTATCTTCATGGCAATAAGCTTGCTTCTGGTTAATGGCCCGAACCTGAATCTGCTCGGCACGCGGGAGCCTGAGGTCTACGGATCAGTGACACTGGCTGAGATCGAGCAGCAAGCCACGGCTCAGGCCAAAGCGGCGGGTTCGGCGCTCAGCTGCTTTCAGAGCAATCACGAAGGCGAACTGATCGACCGTATTCATGCGGCAAAGAGGGAAGGTATTCAAGCCATCATCATTAACCCGGGCGCGCTGACGCATACCAGTGTGGCCTTGCGAGATGCTCTGGCGGGCGTGGCGATTCCGTTTATTGAAATACATATTTCGAACATTTACCGCCGCGAAAGCTTTCGCCAGCATTCCTACCTGTCGGATCTTGCGGCGGGCGTGATTTGTGGCTTTGGTGTCGAGGGCTACCGGATTGCCATCGAATTTGCAGTTAAAAAACTTTAATTTGCGGCGATAATCGCCAAAATTCATTTTTCCGTGATCCGTTAAGCTGTCCGGAACCACGCGATTTTCCATCAACTCAGCAGGCAGAACTTCAATGGATTTAAGAAAACTCAAGACTCTGATCGACCTGGTGGCCGAGTCCGATATCTCGGAACTGGAAGTCACCGAAGGGGAAAGCAAAGTCAGGATCGTGAAATCCGGGGCGCCTGTCGCCCAGGGTCAGGTCGTCATGATGCAACCTCAGGCGCAGCCGATCGCGGCCACAGCCGCGGCGGCACCGGTCGCAGCTTCTGCCGCGCCGGCACCGGCCGAATCGGCGCCCGCCGAACCGGCAGGGCATGTGGTCAAATCGCCGATGGTGGGCACGTTCTACCGCTCATCCGCGCCGGGCTCACCGCCTTTCGTGGAGGTTGGCTCGGTGGTGAAGGAAGGCGACACCCTGTGCATTATTGAAGCCATGAAACTGCTGAACGAGATCGACGCCGATGCCAGCGGCACCATCCGTCAGATACTGGTCGAGAACGGTCAGGCGGTCGAGTTCGGCCAGCCTTTGTTCATTATTGGTTAATTTCGCAAAGTGCCGGACCGTCAGGACCGCAATCCGGTTCTGACGCTGGCACGCTGAGGGCACTTCCCTATCTATGTTTGAAAAAATTCTTATCGCCAATCGTGGCGAAATCGCTCTGCGCATACAGCGCGCGTGTCGCGAAATGGGCATCAAGACCGTGGTCGTCCATTCCGAAGCTGATCGCGAAGCCAAATACGTAAAGCTGGCGGACGAGTCCGTCTGTATTGGCCCGGCCCCCTCGGCTCAGAGCTATCTGTCGATGCCGGCCATCATCAGCGCAGCCGAAGTCACGGATGCCGAGGCCATTCACCCCGGGTACGGATTTCTGTCCGAGAATGCCGACTTCGCTGAGCGTGTCGAACAGTCGGGATTCGTTTTTATCGGCCCGCGTTCGGATTCGATTCGCATGATGGGCGACAAGGTCTCCGCCAAGCAGGCGATGATCAAAGCAGGCGTGCCTTGCGTGCCGGGCTCTGAGGGCGCATTGCCGGATGATCCGAAAATCATTATTCAGACGGCGCGGCGTGTAGGCTACCCCGTCATTATCAAAGCGGCAGGCGGTGGTGGCGGGCGCGGCATGCGCGTGGTGCGTACCGGAGCAGCGCTGGTCAATGCGGTGACAATGACGAAAACCGAGGCAGGCGCTGCGTTCAGCAATCCGGAAGTCTATATGGAGAAGTATCTTGAAAATCCACGCCACGTGGAAATTCAGATACTGGCCGATGAATTCAAGAACGCCATCTGGCTGGGCGAGCGCGACTGCTCAATGCAACGTCGCCATCAGAAGGTGATCGAAGAAGCCCCCGCACCAGGCATCCCGCGCAAGCTGATTGAAAAAATCGGTGACCGTTGCGCCGAGGCTTGCCGCAAGATTGGCTACCGTGGCGCGGGTACGTTCGAATTTCTTTACGAAGCGGGCGAGTTTTATTTCATTGAGATGAACACTCGTATTCAGGTCGAGCATCCGGTCACGGAGATGGTGACCGGTATTGACCTCGTGCAGGAACAGATCCGTATCGCTGCCGGCGAAAAACTGCGTTTCAAACAACGCGACATCGTGCTCAAGGGACATGCGATCGAATGCCGCATCAATGCGGAAGACCCATACAAATTCACGCCCTCCCCCGGCCGCATTCAGTCGTGGCATGCGCCCGGTGGCCCCGGGATCCGGGTGGATTCGCATGCCTATGCCGGCTATTACGTACCGCCCAACTATGACTCTATGGTGGGCAAAGTGATTGCCTATGGCGCGACCCGTGATCAGGCAATCAAGCGCATGCAGATTGCGCTGTCTGAAATGGTGGTCGAGGGCATACTGACCAATATTCCGCTTCACCGCGAGCTGATGGTCGATGCGCGATTTGCCGAGGGTGGCACGAACATTCACTATCTTGAACAAAAACTCGCCAAGGAAGCACTGATTAAGTAAAACCAAAGGCTTTTGTGGATAAAAAATGACGTGATGCCCTTGATTTTCATCGGCCCCGCGTCGCACAGCTGCGCTGGCTCGCCACAAAATGTGGATTGAATCAGCGCTTCCCTAACAAAAAATAAGCGGTCATCATGAGCTGGACCGAGATTGTTCTTGAAGTACCGCGCGATCAGACCGAGCAGATATCCGATGCGCTGATCGAGGCCGGCGCGCTTTCGGTCTCTGTCGAGGACGCCGACGAAGGCACGGATGCTGAGCGGCCGCTGTTTGGCGAACCCGGCATGGAACCCGTCGAGCATGCGTGGGAACACAGCCGCGTGGTGGCGCTGGCCGATGCCAGTGCCGATTGCGCCGCGATCGTGCGCGATGCCTGTCAGTTATGCGAGATCGATCAGCCGCTACCGTTCTTGCTGCGGCCCGTGGCGGAACAGGACTGGGTCAGAGTGACTCAGTCCCAGTTTGAACCCATTCACATTGGCCGTCGCATCTGGGTCGTGCCCAGCTGGCATCAGGCACCCGAGCCCGATGCCGTCGTTCTGGAACTCGACCCGGGGCTGGCGTTCGGTACCGGCAGCCACCCCACGACGCGGCTGTGCATGGAATGGCTGGAATCGCACGCTCCAAAGGGTAAAACGATGCTCGATTACGGCTGCGGCTCAGGCATACTGGCGATGCTGGGTAAAAAGCTGGGTCTGGGATCCGTCGATGGGGTTGACATTGACGAACAGGCGATCAGCTCCGCGCATGACAATGCGGCGCGTAATTACTGCGAGATTCATTTTTTTCTGCCGGAAGATTTCAAAACGGCGCGATCGACTACCCGTTACGACCTGGTTATGGCCAACATACTCTCCGGTCCTCTGAAACTGATGGCGCCCATGCTCTGCGGCCGCGTGGGCGATGGCGGCTCGCTGGTGCTGTCGGGTGTACTGGCACGGCAGGCAGATGAAGTCATTGCGAGCTACGCGCCGCTGATTTCCCTGTCTGTCTGGGCTGAACTCGATGGCTGGGTCGCGCTCGCCGGACAACGCACTGTTTGATTCACACCTCATGCCGACTGCTCTTGCCACCCGCTGCCCCAACTGTCACACACAATTTCGTGTGACGCCCCAGCAGCTGGCACGGCGTGAAGGCATGGTTCGCTGTGGCGCATGCCGGGAAGTTTTCAAGGGCACAGACCATCTGTCGGAACGCGAGTCCGAACTTGATGCCGCATCTGATTCCCCACAGAATCTGAGTTCGGACACAGACCTTACCTCTCGCAATGACGATGATTCAGCGGGGCGTATGACTCTGTTTGACTCAGGCGTGGCAGGCGGTGCTGCGGTGCCCAGTGATTCGACGATGCAGGAAGAACTGGATGCACTCTCCAAGGCAATCGCAGAATTGCAGAACAAGCCCTGGAGTGAGCCGACCTCCGGCAGTTTATTGCCCACTGATGATGACGAACGGGAAGACAGCGCACCGGGTTTTGTGCAGGAAGGACGCCAGCGTCAGCGCACGGGATGGCTCTGGAAGTTATTGCTGGTTCTCGGCATCCCCTTGCTGCTACTCGGTCTGGCGGCCCAGCTGAGTTACCTGTTCCGTAACGAGATCGCCGCGCATTCACCTGAGGCTGCACATTATCTGCGCGCCGTATGCCGCCGGATTGGCTGCACGATTACGCTGCCCGCGCAGATTGAAGCACTGTCAATCGAGTCACGCCAGCTGCAAGCACTACCTGATCAGGCCAATCATTTCGAGTTGGTGATCCTGCTGCGCAATGTCAGCACCACCAGTCAGAGATGGCCGGCGCTGGATTTGCAGCTTAATGATGCGATAGGACAGGCGGAAATACGCAAAGTCTTCATGCCAGCCGATTTCCTGAAAGCCAGCGAAATCCGCGCCGGCATTCCTGCTGCATCCGAGCGAGAGATTCGTCTGCGCTTTGAGCTGAGTGGCGATCCGGCCTACGGTTTTAATATCCGAATTTTCTATCCCTGATTTTTCATCGCCAATACCTGAGCCTCGGGCTCACATAACAACAAGCGGAACATTATGACTTCACTGATTTGTGGTTCTCTCGCGTTTGACACCATCATGTCCTTTCACGGACGTTTTTCGGAAGCGCTGCTGGCTGACCAGCTGCACAAGATCAATGTCGCCTTTCTGGTCCCGGGCATCCGGCGTGAGTATGGCGGCTGCGCAGGCAATATCGCTTACAACCTCAAGCTGCTGGGCGGCGATCCGCTGATCATGGCCACGATTGGCCAGGACGGTGCACCCTACCTCGAGCGCCTGAAAAAACAGGGCATCAGCACACGCTGCATCCGCAGCTTTGACGATGCTTATACCGCGCAGGCTTTCATCACCACCGATGCGGACAATAATCAGATCACCGCGTTCCATCCGGGCGCGATGGGCAACTCACACCACAACAAAATCAGCGAGGCTGGCGATGTAAAGCTGGCCATTGTGGCCCCCGATGGTCGCGATGGCATGATCGAACATGCCCGCGATTGCGCGGCAGCGAAAATACCGTTCATTTTCGATCCGGGCCAGGGTCTACCCATGTTCAGCGGTCCTGAGCTGGTGGATTTCATCGAGCTGGCAACCTATGTCGCCGTCAATGACTACGAAGCCGAATTGCTGACCGAGCGTACCGGTCTTTCGCTGCCTCAGATTTCGGAACGGGTTTCCGCACTGGTCGTCACGCGGGGTGAACAGGGTGCAGAAATTTTCACCGCAGAGGGGCGCTTCGATATTCCGGTGGTTCGCGTGGACGATGTGGTCGATCCGACCGGCTGCGGTGATGCCTTCCGCGCAGGTATGCTGTTCGGGCTGACAAATGGCATGGACTGGATGACGATAGGCAGGCTGGCCTCATTGATGGGTGCCATCAAGATCGCCAGCCAGGGCGGGCAGAATCATGCACCAACGCCGGAGACCATCAGCGATCGCTTCCACAAAGAATTCGGCTATCGCTTCTGAACACTTGTATAGCTGGAGTGCAGCGGGGATTTCAGGCGGTATACCGCATGCCCGTAGAACGGTCCTGGCTCGCAAGCCAGGACGCACCCGGCAAAGGGTGCAACAACGCGCCAGCGGCTTTTTATCAGAGCCTTTTAGACAGAAAGATTAGAGCAAACGGGCTCGTACTTCGTCGGGCGTCAGATCACTATCAACTTCGAGCAGCTTTTGGCGGTGGGTTTGTCCGCGTATCACGCGGACATCACGTTGTCTGACCTGCAGTTTGTCTGCCATAAATGCGATCAGAGCGTCATTGGCCTTGCCATCGACTGGCGGTGCGTTCAGTCGTATTTTCAGTACATCCCCGATCTCTCCGACGACTTCAGTCGTTCGCGCACCCGGCTGCACGTGGACAGCGATGCGCAAAGATTCTGCTTGCCGATGACACCAGTCATGAAGCATTACAGACTATAGATCAGGTTATCCGCCAGAAAAACAGCAATACGCAAAATGAGGAAGGCCGCCAGCGGCGAGAGATCAACGCCGCCGATCGGTGGAATGACACGTCGCAACGGGCGCATCAGCGGCTCATTCATGGCGCGCACCATTGGCGCGAGCGGCGCGTGCGGGTTGACCCAGCTGAAAATCACTTCGATGAACAACAGGATGATCAGCCCGTAAAGCACCCAGTGGACGATGGAGAGCAGGGAGAGCAGTAGCCAGGGTTCTACGGCAAACACCGACCGCACGGCCAGTTCCAGCGCAATCGACACCATGGCAACCAGACAGGCGCCGGCCAGACTGGCCCAGTCATAACCGCCCAAACCGGGCAACACGCGCCGCAAGGGCAAGACAAGCCAGTCTGTCAGACGGAACATGAACTGACTCAGCGACAACGGCGGCCGAACCCGAACTGCCTGCATCCAGAAACGTAATAGCAGCAAAGCGGCCAGCAGCGTGGCGATCGTATCGACGATCAGATTGAAAATATCGTAGACCAAAACATCTCCAAAGACCCTGCGCCGGCAGCCAGCCGACAGACACGGGTACGCACTGAGAAAAGAACAGCGAACCAGTCCGGACGAAAAAAAACCGCTGCAGACATGACATCTGCAGCGGGATTTTGCCCTAAAGCAGTCAGGCTTCCAAGCGACACTCGCTTAAGGGCGAATGCCTGTCGGAAAAGGCCAGGCTGCTGCCGGACTCAGCACGGTCTTGATCGCCGATGCTGGTGCCGACGCTGGTGCCACCGCCGGTGCTGCAACTGCCGCTGGCTTCTTGGCGACTGCGGGCTTCTTAGCAACCGCAGGCTTTTTAGGCGCCGGCTTTTTTGCAGCAGCTTTTTTAGGGGCTGCCTTCTTTACCGCTGCTTTTTTGGCCGCAGGCTTGGCTGCCTTTTTAGCGGCCGGCTTTTTTTTTGCGGCAGCTTTTTTGGCAGCAGGCTTTTTCTTCGCTGCCGGCTTCTTGGCCGCTGGCTTTTTCTTGGCTACGGCTTTCTTGGTCGCTTTCTTCGCTGCTTTTTTAGCGGCCGGCTTTTTCTTGGCGGCGGCTTTTTTGGCAACAGGCTTTTTCTTCGCTACAGCCTTTTTAGCAACTTTCTTCGCTGCTTTTTTGGCGACTTTCTTCACTGCTTTTTTCGCAGCCGGCTTCTTTTTGGCAGCGACTTTTTTAGCAGCGGGCTTCTTCTTGGCTACTACTTTTTTGGTCGCGGCCTTCTTGGCGACCGGCTTCTTCTTTGCAGCCGGCTTCTTCTTGGCTGCAGTTTTCTTCTTTGCTGTTGCCATTGCTTTCTCCTTCATGTGATCACATGTCACTTGGTACAAGTTGGAAACCCGTCTGGCACCCTGAAGGTCCAAGCGGATTATTCATCGGCACAAACAAAAGTTTGTTTGCGCTAATGAATGCGGCACCAGCTGAACTGCTGCATCTCCTCGTCAATGCAGCACTTCAGCCAATTTGTCCCCCGATACACCCTTGGGCGGAACAAAAAAAACGCCGGCATGCAAGCCGGCGTCGGAATACTTTTGCAGAAAGACACACTCTTTTTCCGAAGAATACGCTGCCTTACCCGAAAACTCCGGGCGGATGGGCGCCGTAAAAAAAGTTGGTTGAGCTCGCGTACTGTCCATTCAGTCCGGTTGCTGCCTTTCGTTGTTCAAGCTGCTGTACCGAACCCTGCCCAAAACACCTGCCATCGCTTGCGTCTTGAGGAGGGCTCCTAAAATTCACGGGCGGACCCGCTGCCGGACCGCCCTTTGTTTACTCGTCTTGCGCGCTTACTCCCAGTTGAGCGCACCACCGGTCTGGTATTCGATGACCCGGGTCTCGAAGAAATTACGCTCCTTCTTCAGGTCGATCATCTCGCTCATCCAGGGGAAGGGGTTCTCTTCCTGAGGGAACAAGGCTTCCAGTCCGATCTGCTGTGCCCGACGATTCGCGATGAAGCGCAGGTAACCCTTGAACATCGCTGCATTGAGGCCAAGCACGCCACGCGGCATTGTATCCTCAGCGTAGCGATATTCCAACTCCACAGCTTCCAAAAACAACGCCTTGATCTCTTCCTTGAAGGCCGGCGTCCACAAATGGGGGTTCTCGAGCTTGATGGTGTTGATGAGATCGATACCGAAATTGCAGTGCATCGACTCATCACGCAGGATGTACTGATACTGCTCGGCAGCGCCCATCATTTTGTTCTGACGACCCAGCGCCAGAATCTGAGTGAAACCGACATAGAAGAACAAGCCTTCCATCAGGCAGGCAAATACGATCAGCGACTTGAGCAGGGTCTGGTCGCTCTCGGTCGTACCGGTCTGGAATTCGGGGTTGGTCAGCGTCTCGATGAAGGGGATCAGGAACTGATCCTTGTCGCGTATCGACGTGACTTCATTGTAGGCGTTGAAGATTTCCGATTCGTCCAGGCCCAGCGACTCGACGATGTACTGATAGGCGTGGGTGTGGATCGCTTCTTCGAAGGCCTGACGCAGCAGATACTGGCGGCACTCGGGCGCCGTAATGTGGCGATAAGTACCCAGCACGATGTTGTTGGCCGCCAGCGAGTCGGCGGTCACGAAAAAGCCCAGGTTGCGCTTGACCAGACGACGCTCGTCTTCAGTCAGGCCATTGGGATTCTTCCACAGCTCGATATCGCGCTGCATATTGATTTCCTGGGGCATCCAGTGATTTGCGCAGCCCGCCAGGTACTTGTCCCATGCCCATTTGTACTTGAACGGCACGAGCTGATTGACGTCGGTCTTGCCGTTGATGATGCGCTTGTCCACTGCATTGACGCGGCCGTGGGTATCGCCGGTCTTTTCGGGGCGCGCGAGTATGCCTGGATTGAGGGCCGTGTCGGCCTGAAACGCTGCGACGGGTGCGCCGGTTGGCACGGCCTGCAATTGCGGACGCGCCTGCGGTGGTCGGGCTGCGGATGCTGCGGTGTCGTCTTCCCAGGAGAGCATGGTGTTTTTTCCTCAATTACCTGTGGTGTTGAATCGTTAAAGCATAGTCCGGCTTCGCACTGCCGGCTTGATCGGTGTCCTGAGCGATGCAAGCCGGCTGCTGACCGGGCGTATCTTATCGTGCGTTCTTCTCGTGCGCTTTGGTCGTCCGTATTACTGGCAAGCCTCGCACTCTTCGAAACCGGGGTCGCCGGGGCGGAGCATGCAAGCCGGACCATCCGTCTCTGCTGATGCACCCACGGTTGCGGGCATGTCAGACGAAACCGCATTGAGTGCGCCCGCTTTCGACGTCGATTTTTCGGTGTGCGTAGCGCCAATGGTGCGCAGGTAGTAGGTGGTCTTCAGGCCGCGCAGCCAGGCCAGCTTGTACGTCTCGTCGAGCTTCTTGCCGGAGGCGCCCGCCATGTAGATGTTCAGTGACTGCGCCTGATCAATCCACTTTTGGCGACGCGATGCAGCTTCAACCAGCCAGCTCGGATCGACTTCGAACGCCGTCGCGTACAGATCGCGCAGATCCTGCGGAATACGATCGATGCGCGCCAGGCTACCGTCGAAGTATTTCTGATCAGCGATCATCTCTTCGTCCCACAGGCCGCGCGCCTTCAGGTCGCGTACCAGATGCTCGTTGATTTCAGTGAATTCGCCGGACAGATTCGATTTCACATAGAGGTTCTGATAGGTCGGCTCGATGCAGGCCGACACGCCGATGATGTTGGAGATCGTTGCGGTCGGCGCGATCGCCACACAGTTGGAGTTGCGCATGCCATGCGTTTTGATGCGATCACGCAGCTTGCTCCAGTCCAGTGTTTCGGAGGTATCGACTTCCAGATAGCCGCCACGCTCTTCGGCCAGCAGCTTGAGCGAATCCTGCGGCAGGATGCCGCGATCCCACAGCGATCCGCGGTAAGAGCTGTACGTACCGCGCTCCTCGGCCAGCTCGGTGGATGCCATGTAGGCGTGGTAGCAAACTGCCTCCATCGAACGGTCGGCAAACTCGACCGCCTCTTTTGAAGCATAAGGTACGCGCATCATGTGCAGGCAATCCTGGAAACCCATGATGCCCATGCCAACCGGACGATGACGCAGGTTCGAATCACGCGCCTTCTTCACAGCGTAGTAATTGATGTCGATAACGTTATCGAGCATGCGCATCGCCGTGCTGATGGTTTTCTGCAGCTTGTCGTGATCGAGCTTGCCATCCTTCATGTGCGCTGGCAGATTGACCGAACCGAGATTGCACACTGCGATTTCGGAGTCATTGGTGTTGAGGGTAATCTCGGTGCACAGGTTGGAGCTGTGAACCACGCCCACGTGCTGCTGGGGTGAACGGATGTTGCAGGGATCCTTGAAGGTGATCCATGGATGACCGGTCTCAAAGAGCATCGAGAGCATCTTGCGCCACAGGTCCAGCGCCTGAATTTTCTTGAACAGCTTCAGCTCACCATTGGCAGCCTTCGCTTCGTAGCCCAGATAAGCCGTCTCGAACTCTTTGCCGAATTTTTCGTGCAGATCCTTGACGTCAGACGGCGAGAACAGCGTCCATTCGCCCTTTTCCATCACGCGCTTCATGAACAGATCGGGAATCCAGTTCGCCGTGTTCATGTCGTGCGTGCGACGACGATCGTCACCGGTGTTCTTGCGCAGATCGAGGAATTCCTCGATGTCCATGTGCCAGGTCTCGAGGTAAGCGCAGACAGCGCCTTTGCGCTTGCCGCCCTGATTGACCGCTACAGCCGTGTCATTCACCACCTTCAGGAAGGGCACAACGCCCTGAGATTTACCATTGGTGCCCTTGATATGAGCACCGAGCGCGCGCACCGGTGTCCAGTCGTTGCCCAGGCCGCCGGCATATTTGGCCAGCAATGCGTTTTCCTTGATGGCCTCGTAAATACCGTCCAGATCATCCGACACCGTTGTCAGGTAGCAGGATGAGAGCTGCGAACGCTGGGTGCCGGAGTTAAACAGGGTCGGCGTCGAGCTCATGAAATCGAAGGACGACAACAGGTTGTAGAACTCGATCGCGCGTGCTTCGCGGTTGACTTCGTTAAGCGCCAGGCCCATCGCCACACGCATGTAGAACGCCTGCGGCATTTCGATACGCGTACCCTGAATGTGCAGGAAATAGCGGTCATAGAGTGTCTGCAAACCGAGATAACCGAATTGCAGATCGCGATCCGCCACCAGGGCGTCGGCAAGCTTTTTCAGATCGAATTGCGCGAGCTTTTCATCGAGCAGATCGGCTTCAATGCCTTTTTTGATGAATTTCGGGAAGTAATCAAGATAGTGCTGGGCCGCATCGCCCTGCGCCACTTCCTGACCGAAAACTTCTTTACGAATCGTGTGCATCAGCAGACGCGCAGTGACCTGGCTGTAGGCCGGATCTTTTTCCATCAGCACGCGCGCTGCCAGAATGGCGGACTTGTACAGTTCCTCAACCGGCACGCCGTCGTACAAATTGCGCACGGTCTCGTGCAGGATGGCGTCGGCATCTGCGAACTGCTCCAGGCCGATACACGCTGAGGTGATCATCGCCCTGAGCTTGTTCATGTCAAGCGGCACGCGCTGGCCATCAACTACGATCTGCAGCGAGGATTCACGCGCAGGCGCCGGCTTGCTGGCCTGCTGCTGGGCGCGCTCTTCCATACGTTTGGCGCGGTACAGCACATAGGCACGCGCCACATCGTGCTCACCCGAGCGCATCAGCGCCAGCTCCACCTGGTCCTGCACATCCTCAATGTGGAAAGTGCCGCCTGCCGGCTGACGACGCATCAGTGTCGATACGACACCGACGGTCAACTGCTCAACCAGCTCACGCACGCGCGCCGAGGCCGCACCCTGACCGCCATTGACGGCCAGAAATGCCTTGGTCATGGCGATGGAAATCTTGGATGGCTCGAAACCAACGACGGCCCCATTGCGACGGATGATCTTGTAATCGTGCAGCGGCGCAGTCGCGCCGGGGGACGAAGGTGCAAGCGCCGATACGGCGGGTGCGCCACTGCTCATGCCCGTGGACTTGGCTGAAATTTCCTGACTGGTCTGCACTGCGCCTCCCGAATGATCATGCGGCGGGCATCGCTGCCCTGTTGTCTCTGTTTTGCCGTGCAAATGCCGGCACCTTGATTTCTACTTACCGGCTTACGCGCCGCACGCTGCATTGCGCAGACACACCGAAGATTTACTGCTGATGGGTCCTGCCCAAGCCCACATTCATCCGGGCTGCCACACCCTTTAAAACGATTTGCTCATTGTGTGAGCTGGTCTGACTTGGTCAGTTCAGTTGAATTCGCGGAAAACACTAGATCTAGTAGATCCGGCGCCCGCGAGCACTAATTCTAGTGCCCGCCCGTGCAACTTGCAACCGATTTTTACACTGGGAAACGAAGCAGACCCGAACTTTTTATGTCCGAAAACCTGACAGTCATCCGGGCTTTGAGCTCGGACTGGTAGCGAACCCAGTCAAAATGCGGCCCCGGGTCAGTTTTACGGCCGGGCGCGATGTTTTCATGTCCCGTGACCTCGCGCAGCGGGTGCCCGTTGAGCAGGGCTTCGGTGAGCGCGGCCAGGGTCAAATACTGCGCATCGCAAAACGGCGTATGGTCATCACCTTCCAGTTCGATGCCAATTGAGAAATCATTACACCGCTCACGGCCGTTAAAACTTGACACGCCGGCGTGCCAGGCGCGATCGCGTGTACTAACAAACTGGGACGCACTGCCGTCGCGTCGGATCAGAAAATGCGCGGACACGCGCAACCCGTTCAACTGCGCGAAGTACGGATGCGCGGCGCAATCAAGCTGGTTGGTGAACAGGGCGTCGATATAGTCGCCGCTAAATTCGCCCGGCGGCAGGCTGATGTTGTGAATCACGAGCAGGTCGATGGGGGTTTCCGGCGGACGCGCGTCGTAATTCGGACTCCGCCGCTGGCGTACTTCGCGGCACCAGCCGCTATCGTCGATGGAAAAACGGAAATCAGTCGGCGTCATGAATCGTCAATCGCTGCATACGGTAACGTAGTTGCCGCAAGCTTATCCCAAGAAGTGATGCCGCGCGGGTGCGGTTGAAGCGCGCCTGCTGCAAAGCATGTCGGATCAACCCACGCTCGACGCTGGCCAGATGGTCGGGCAAAGAGACCGGCAGCGGCGGAGTATCCGCATGAACCGTCTGGGTTCGCGCGACCTTTTCGACCTGCGATGGTTCGGTCGTGCCGGGCGTGATCAGACCTTCGAAATACAAATCGTCCGGTTCGATGACGTCGGCGGCTGCAAAAGCCAGCGCCCGCTCGAGCACATTCTCTAGCTCACGCACATTGCCTGGAAAATCGTGTGCCGCCAGCCTTTGCAGGGCTGCCGCACTGATCACCGGCTTACGGGTCAGCGGCGACAAGCGCGCCAGGATCGCATCGCAGAGCAAAGGAATATCCTCACATCGATCCCGCAGTGGCGGCAGTGACAGCGCAATTACCTGAAGACGAAAATACAAATCCTGACGAAAGCTGCCCCGCTCTACGGCATGCATGAGGTTCTGATGGGTGGCCGACAAAATGCGCACATCGACCACATCTTCGCGCTGCGCGCCCAGCTTGCGTACCCGCCGCTCCTGAATTGCGCGCAACAGCTTGACCTGCATGACCAACGGCAGCTCGGCCACTTCATCGAGAAAAAGCGTGCCGCCATGTGCCGCATGAAAAAAACCCTGTCTTTCTTCGCTGGCGCCGGTGAAAGCGCCACGGCGATAGCCGAAAAATTCAGCTTCCATCAGGTTTTCGGGGATAGCGCCACAGTTCACCGCAATGAATGGCTGAGATGCGCGCGCGCTGTGGGCATGAATGTCGCGGGCGGCAAGCTCCTTGCCACTGCCCGACTCACCATAGATTGCCACCGGCGCATTGCTGAGCGCCAGCTTGCGGATACGCTCGCGCACCGCCTGCATCGCCTGTGACTCGCCCAGCAAACGAAATCCGGCAGAGGCAACAGGGTCAGAAGCTGAGATCATGGCAAATGCCAGAGAGGGAGCGGCGGAACGGGACGCGGAAGGGTAAGGGATACCGGGACGGGCGAGTGCGCGATGCGCACTAAACACAACATCTCAGACGCGTATCCGGCAAAATTTCAAATGACCAGAGGGAAATGCAGACATCGGCAGACGCCTCAGCAAAGACAGTGGCAAAGGCAATCGCAAAAGTGCCCGGAATCAGGGTCGCAACAATCAGTGGCGATAGGTAATCCGATGCGCTTCACTGCAGAACGCGATAGCACCGGGGCCAAAGACCGCTTCGGAGTGCGGCAGGTGAATACCGCATTGTGCGCATTTGACCATGGATTCAGCAGCGCTATCCGCTGCCGACCCGACGGGCTCCGCAGACGAAGCTGAGCGGGAGGCGGATTGCTTTGAAGCGGCATACCAGCGCCAGGCGATGTAAATGACAACGGCCCACAGCAGGTATTTCACACTAGCCCCTTGTGCAACACCACCTCCATGACAAAGCGGCTACCGACATACGCCAGCAACAGCGTTGCGAAACCGGTCAGAGTAAATGAGAGCGCTGTCTTGCCACGCCAGCCACGCCACTGACGACCGGCGAGCAACAAGCCGAACAGCAGCCAGGAGAGAAGGGTGAACAGCGTCTTGTGCTCGAGACGGAAGGGTTTGCCAAACACGGCTTCGGAAAAAAACACGCCGGAGATCACGGTGAGGGTCAACAACAGAAAACCGAAACTGATCAGGCGAAACAGCACGCGCTCCATCGTCAGCAGCGCCGGCAGGCGATCGATCGCCAGCGCAAACCAGCCACGATCGGAGGCCGCTGCGGGCAGAGCGTGCAAACGGGACTCCTGCATCGCCATCAATACCGCATGAAAGGCGGCAATCGTGAGCGAACCGTACGCCAGCGTCGACAAGGCCACATGCCATGCAAACCAGGACGACCTGCCGGCCAGAGGAATTTCCGATCCGGGAAAAAATGCCGGCAGCACAATCACGATGGCCGCGATCGGCAATACCAGCCTGCGCAATCCATCAACCGACAGATTGCGGTTCTCTACCCAGTAGGCGGCGACCGTGATCCAGAGCGCTGCCGAAAGCATCACTGCAAACCCCAGTCGCAGATAGTCGGGCGTGATCACAATGCTGGCCAGCGCTGCGCCGTGCAATAGCCAGGCTGCCGCGGTACCCGCCGTAATAGTGCGACTCTGCTGCTCGGGCAACAATGAGCACACGATGTACAGCAAACCGGCGGCGTGAATTAAGAAAAGTTGCATAAACAAAGTGTACACCATGGCTCTGCTTCAAAAGCTCGGAGGACACCGGCTTCGGGTAGAATCGCTGCGTGATTTTCCTCTGCGCCGACGCGCATCCGCCCGTTCTTTCCCGACACACATTCAAGACACCTCATGCTCGACAATCTGACTCAAAGGCTGGCAAAAGTCGTCAAGACCATGCGCGGCGAAGCGCGGCTGACCGAATCAAATACGGCCGACATGCTGCGCGAAGTGCGCCTTGCGCTGCTGGAGGCCGATGTGGCGCTGCCGGCAGTACGCGAATTCATCGCGCGGGTGAAAGAAAAAGCGCTCGGAGAGCAGGTGGTGGGATCGCTCACGCCCGGACAGGCGCTGGTAGGCGTGGTCCACGACGAGCTGGCCAGCCTGATGGGCGCCGACCTCGGTCCCGAGGCGACCCAACTCTCGTTCGCGACGCAGCCGCCGGCGATCATCCTGATGGCCGGCTTGCAGGGCGCCGGCAAAACCACCACCGTTGGCAAGCTCGCCAAATTTTTGCAGGAACAGAAAAAGAAAAAAGTCCTGACCGTCTCGGCTGACGTCTATCGCCCTGCCGCTATCGGGCAGCTGCAGACGGTGACAGCGCAGGTTGGCGCTGACTTCTTTCCGTCCAGCGCCACGGACAAACCCGTTGATATCGCACTCGCAGCGCTGGATTATGCGAAGAAGCACCACCATGATGTGCTCATCATAGACACGGCCGGCCGCCTTGGTATCGATGAAGCCATGATGCAGGAAATCCGCGCCTTGCACGCTGCCGTCAACCCGATCGAAACCCTGTTCGTGGTCGATGCGATGCTCGGCCAGGATGCGATCAACACCGCGCGCGCGTTCAGTGAGGCACTGCCACTGACTGGCATTGTTCTGACCAAGCTCGATGGCGATGCACGCGGCGGCGCTGCGCTGTCCGTGCGTCACATCACCGGCAAGCCGATCAAGTTCGCTGGTGTCGCGGAAAAGCTTGATGGCCTTGAGCCCTTTGATCCGGATCGCATGGCCAACCGCATTCTCGGCATGGGCGACATTCTCGCTCTGGTCGAAGAAGCGAAAAAGGGCGTGGACATGGCCGCCGCCCAGGACCTCGCGCACAAGATCAAAGGCGGCGGCAAATTCGATCTCAACGATTTCAAGGCCCAGCTTTCACAGATGAAGAAGATGGGTGGACTGTCCGGGCTGATGGACAAACTGCCCGCCCAGTTTCAGCAAGCGGCCTCGGGCGCCAACATGGGTCAGGCGGAAAAACAGGTACGGCGCATGGAGGGCATCATCAACGCGATGACCCAGCAGGAGCGCGCAAAACCCGATCTGATTAAAGCCTCGCGCAAGCGCCGGATCGCCGCTGGTGCGGGCGTTCAGGTGCAGGAAGTCAATCGCATGCTCGCGCAATTCGAGCAAATGCAGGGCATGATGAAGAAATTCAAAGGCGCCGGCATGATGAAAATGATGCGTGGCATGAAGGGTATGCTGCCCGGCATGCGCTGACAAATAAGCGATTTCCATAGGGAGAATACGCCTTGGCTCCCTGCCGCCGACAGACGTCAGGCGCACTTCTCTGAAGGCGAACGAGATTCGACTACCCCCGTCTCCACCACGCCAGCGTGGTTTCAAGAGCGCTCTTTCATAGGGAAAAACCCTCAAAAACCTATAAAAAATGCTTGCATCACGAGCAAAACCCTAAGACTATTGGCGGTGCGTGAATTGGCGCAATTTTTCACCACTACAGTAATGGAGGTTCAACAATGGCTACAGCCAAAAAAGCGGCAAAAAAACCCGCCGCGAAGAAAGCACCCGCAAAGAAAAAACCGGCCGCTAAAAAGCCGGCAGCAAAGAAAGTAGCAGCAAAGAAGCCAGCCGCTAAAAAGGTCGTAGCAAAGAAGCCGGCAGCTAAAAAAGTCGCTGCTAAAAAGCCTGCAGCAAAGAAGGTCGCCGCTAAAAAGGTCGTTGCTAAAAAAGCGCCTGCCAAGAAAGCAAAAGCCAAGACAGCCCGCAAGCCTAACGCAGCATTCATGAAGCCCCTGACCCCGTCCGCAGCACTGGCCGCCGTCGTTGGTTCCAACCCGCTGCCACGTACCGATGTCACCAAGAAGGTTTGGGACTACATCAAGAAGCACAAGCTGCAAGACAGCGTCAACCGCCGCAACATCAATGCAGACGACAAGCTGAAAGCCATCTTTAATGGCAAGAAGACCGTCTCCATGTTCGAGATGACCAAACTCATCTCTGGCCACTTGAAGTAATCATCAGGTGCCGAACAAAAACGCCCGCACAATTGCGGGCGTTTTTGTTTCTGCAGTTTTTTTACTGGGGCAGAAGCGCTATTTAGCGTTATGGAACGCGTTGATTGAGCGCGCCAGATCCTGATATTCCTCACAGCGCTTGCCGCATATTTTTTCAAGACGCGCCAAATGCTCGGCGGCCTTCTCGGGCTGACCGGCTTTCAAATACGCTTCGCCGATATATTCATTCGCGCCCCGGTGATTGGGATCGATCCGCAGCGCTTCATGGTAATGCGCAAAAGATTGGGTCAGATCGTCAAGATGGCGGTGCGCATAACCAAGGTAATTGTGAATATCGGCACTCTCGGGAGAGCGTGTCAGGGCCTTGGACAGCGAGTCGACTGCCGCCTTCCAGTCCTTGCGCTCGATCGCTTTTTTACCCGTGACGAAATCGGCGTCTTGCTTGTTCGCAGCCGGTTTGGACTGATTCATATTGGCCATGGCGAACGGGACACTTAAAACCAGCATCATTGCGCAGATTATTTTTTTCATGATGTTTCCTTTGCAAATTTTATTAGCTTTCCCATCGCTTCCACGCCGCTCTGACAGCATGCGGATAATCCGGCTTACCGCGGCTGCCATTGTATCGACCGAGCGCCATGTATAAATTACCGCGCTCCATGTCGATGTACATGCGCAGGATCGCGCAGCCGTAACGCAGATTGGTTTGCATGTGAAATAAGCGCGACGGCTGCCCGTCACCAATCACGCGCGTCCAGAAGGGCATCACCTGCATGTAACCCCGCGCACCCGCTTTCGATATTGCATATTTTCGAAATCCGGACTCCACCTGAATCAAGCCCATGACCATCGCCGGATCGAGCCCGGCGCGGCGCGATTCGTACCAGACGGTTTGCAAAAACTCTGAGCGCAGCAACGCATCGGGCATACGGCTGTGCAAACGCCGCGACATCGCCTCAAACCAGCTCTGCCATTCCGCTTTGTCGGTGTCATTGACAAAGGACAGTTGCGGCGGCCTTGAATCTGCAATCGCACGAGCCAGCGCAACCCGGACAGAATCCGCCAGCGCCTCCTCGCGCTGATTGCCCGCATCGGCTCGATGCGATGCACTGACCGCCAGCAGCAGCGCGAACCACAGCCCGCGAAAATGCGATGGCATGGCAGCGGCTGTCATGACTTATCCCAAATGGCCGCGCAGGAAAGCGAGCATACCGTCCCGTGCGACCGGCGTTGCCGCTTCATCGCGTCGACCCTGATATTCGAGCATGCCCTCTTTGAGACTGCGCTCGCCGACGACAATACGGTGCGGCACGCCAATCAGCTCCCAGTCTGCGAACATCGCACCCGGACGCTCGCCGCGGTCATCGAGAATCACATCGATACCGGCTGCGACCAGTTCGGCATACAGCGCATCGGTTGCCTCGCGCACAGCGTCACTCCGGTCATAGCCCATCGGGCATAGCACGACCTCGAAGGGCGCGATGGATGCGGGCCAGATAATGCCTTTGGCATCAAAATTCTGCTCGATCGCTGCGCCCAGAATCCGGGTGATGCCAATGCCATAGCATCCCATTTGCATCAGCTGCGGCTTGCCGTTCTCGTCGAGATAGGTCGCCTTCATGTCTTCGGAATAGCGGGTGCCGAGCTGGAATACATGACCCACCTCGATACCACGCTGCACGTCGAGCACACCCTTGCCATCGGGTGAAGGATCACCCGCCACGACATTGCGCAGGTCGGCAACGACGGGCTCAGGCAAATCCCGACCCCAGTTCACGCCGGTGTAATGAAAACCTTCGGCATTGGCGCCGCAGACGAAATCACTCATGAGTGCCACGGTCCGGTCGGCAGCAATCTTTACTGCAGCACCGACGTTGATGGGCCCGATATAACCGGGCGGTGTGCCAAAGTGTTCGAGAATCTCGCTCTCGCTGGCAAAACGGAATTGGCCAATGCCAGGCAGCTTGCCGGCTTTGACTTCATTAAGCTCATGATCACCGCGGATCAGCAATAACCAGATCTCGCGCTGCCCTTCGTCCTTTTCAACGGATAACACTACGGACTTGACGGTTTGCGTCAGCGGCACGCCCAGCAGCTGAGCCACATCTTCGCAGCGGGTTTTGCCGGGCGTGGGTGTTTTCTCCAGCGTCCTGGCAGGGGCTGCACGCGCCATGTCCGGAGCCAGCGCCTCGGCGGCTTCCATGTTGGCCGCGTAATCGGACGTCGGGCAGTACACCAGCGCGTCTTCGCCGGTATCGGCAATGACATGAAATTCCTGTGAGCCCGACCCGCCGATGGCGCCATTGTCCGCAGCCACGGCGCGAAAGCGCAGTCCGAAGCGGGTGAAGATACGCGAGTAGGCATCGACCATCATCTGGTACGAATGCCGCAAGCCATCCACATCACGGTCGAACGAGTAGGCGTCCTTCATCGTGAATTCGCGGCCACGCATCAGACCGAAGCGGGGCCGGCGCTCGTCGCGGAACTTGGTCTGGATGTGATAGAAGTTGACCGGCAACTGGCGGTAGGACTTGATCTCGCTGCGCGCTATGTCCGTGATGACTTCCTCGGACGTCGGCTGCATCGCAAAGTCCCGGCCATGGCGGTCTTTGAGTCGCAAAAGCTCCGGCCCCATCTTGTCCCAGCGACCGGTCTCCTGCCAGAGCTCGGCGGGCTGCACCAGCGGCATCAGCAGCTCCACCGCGCCGGCACGGTTCATTTCCTCGCGAACGATGTTCTCCACCTTGCGGATCACGCGCAGCCCCATGGGCATGTAGTTGTAAATACCAGAACCCAGCCGTCGGATCATGCCAGCACGAAGCATGAGCTTGTGGCTCACGATTTCGGCATCGGAAGGGGCTTCTTTGAGTGTTGAAATAAAAAAACGGGAGGCGCGCATGGAGTGTGAAATCTTTTGAAAAAGAGGGGGTTATAATCATTCCAATTCTAAAGTATTCGCTGGCCACCGCGCCGGCGGATTGCACGACCTTCGCTCTGGACAGCCCAGCCTTCGGGCGCTGCCCGTCTCTGGTTTGCGTCCGCGCCGGTGTCCGCAGAAAAAACGAGGTGCATCATGCTGGACCGTGAAGGCTTCCGCCCGAACGTCGGCATCATCCTGCTGAACCACCAGAATGAGGTCTGGTGGGGCAAGCGGGTGCGTGAACATTCCTGGCAGTTTCCTCACGGCGGGATCAAATACGGCGAGACGCCCGAGCAGGCGATGAACCGTGAAGTTGAGGAAGAAGACGGCCTGCGCGCCGAACATGTCAGGATCATCGGCAGCACGCGCGACTGGCTGCGCTATGAAGTGCCGGATCATTTCATTAAACGCGAAGTTCGCGGGCACTATCGCGGGCAGAAGCAGATCTGGTTCCTGCTGCGTATGATCGGCCGCGATTGCGACGTCAATCTGCGGGTCTCCGAGCATCCCGAGTTTGACGCTTGGCGCTGGCATGACTACTGGGTACCGATGGACATGGTGATCGAGTTCAAGCGTGACGTGTATACGCGCGCTTTGCAGGAGCTGTCCCGCTTCCTCACGCGCCCGGGTAGCGCCGCCCGGCGACAGCCTCGCGATCGCACACTGAACAAGCCAGGGACTCTGGTTAACGAGCCATCCTCAATGACTGAATCGGGCTCCGAATGATCCGCACCCATATCGACCACACTCTTCGCAGCCAGCTTGTCTGTCTGACCCTCGCGCTGCAACTGCCGCTGGTCTTCGCGCAGGACGACAAGACGCAGACAGAGGTGGCCGAAGATGCGACGCCACTGGTTCTGCCCGCAGCGCCCGCGAAGGAAAACCTGCTGCCGTTTTATGTCAGCCCGACGACCACCATGAATTTTGCGATTGATGCGTCGTCGGTCAGCGTGACGCCTGATGGTGTGGTGAGATTCACCCTGGTGGTCGCCAGCTCCGAGGGTGCGCGTAATGTCAGTCATGAAGGTATACGCTGCAAGACCGCCGAGAAAAAACTGTATGCGACTGGCGGCATGGACGGCAACTGGGCACCGTCGCGCAATAGCGCCTGGAACCAGATTCGGGATGTGGGAGCGAACCGTCAACACGCGGCGCTCTTCAATGATTATTTTTGTGATTTCGGCTCAGTCGCCGGCAATGCTGCGACGATCGTAAAAAGACTTAAGCAGAAAAAGACGCTGCGCTGATTGCCAAAGCCCGCTTGATCTGGCCTATGGTGTGCGGCGTCTTTACTTGTCGAGCGTTGTCCTCAGAGCAGCACGAGATTGTCGCGATGAATCAGCTCCACCTCTTCCACATACCCGAGAATCGCCGCGATCTCTGACGAAGGTTTGCGCATGATGCGACGAACCTCGGTACTGGCGTAATTTGACATACCGCGTGCAACCGGCGTCCCTTCGGGATCGACACAGGTGATCACATCACCGCGCCCGAACTCACCACCCACCGCAGTCACACCAATCGGCAGCAATGATTTGCCTTCGCTCAGCAGTTTTTGCACGGCACCCGCATCCAGCGTGACCTGACCAGCGGTTTTCAGATGATCCGCCATCCACTGCTTGCGGGCCGTCAGACGGGCAGTCTGCGCGCTCAGCTGGGTTCCGATGGCCTCGCCTTCGGCCAGACGCACCAGCACCTGCTCTTCCCTGCCCCAGGCAATCACGGTGTGCGCACCCGAACTGGCCGCACGTCGTGCGGCGAGTATCTTCGTCAGCATGCCACCGCTGCCGATGCCCGAACCCGCACCGCCGGCCATGGCTTCGAGCGCAGGATCGCCGGCCTTGGCTTCGTGAACAAAAGTCGCCTCGGGATTTTTACGCGGGTCGCTGGTGTACAAGCCGCGCTGATCCGTCAGGATGATGAGCGCATCGGCCTCAATCAGGTTAGCGACCAGTGCCCCCAGCGTGTCATTGTCACCAAACTTGATTTCATCGGTGACGACGGTGTCGTTTTCATTGATGACGGGGACCACACCCAGTTCCAGCAAAGTGAAAAGAGTGGAACGTGCATTCAGGTAGCGTTCGCGATCCGCCAGATCCGCATGCGTGAGCAAAACCTGCGCTGTCCGCAAGTCATGCGCGCGAAAACTGGTTTCATAAATTTGAGCGAGGCCCATTTGCCCGACAGCGGCACAAGCCTGCAGTTCATGGATGGCGACCGGACGACGCTCAAAACCCAGACGCAGCATCCCTTCAGCCACCGCCCCTGAACTCACCAGCACGACCTGCTTGCCCATGCGACGCAACTGCGCAATCTGATCGGCCCATTTGGCGATAGCCGCGTGATCCAGACCGCGACCTTCATTAGTGACGAGCGAAGATCCTACCTTGACGATGACACGCTGTGTCTGCCGGATGATGGACTGCATGATCAATCGGCAAGTTTGAACCGGGGATCATCGGCATCAATCGAATCAATGCCGATAGCTTCTTCAGTGAGGCCGGATTGCTCGCGCTGTTCAAGCTGACGCAACGCGGCCAGATGCTCGTAGATTTCCTTAACGAGATCATCACAACCTTCATGCGTGAGCGCAGAGATCCGAAACATCGGGCCCTTCCAACCAAAGCGCTTGATGAAATCCTTTACCTTCGCATCACGCTCATCTTCAGGCACCATGTCGAGCTTGTTGAGGACCAGCCAGCGCGGCTTCTCGAACAGGCTCTCATCATATTTTTTCAGTTCTTTGACAATCGCTTTTGCTTCCTTGACCGGATCGATGTTCGTATCGAAGGGCGCCAGGTCAACGATATGCAAGAGCAGTCGTGTGCGCTGCAAGTGGCGAAGAAATTGCACGCCCAGACCCGCGCCATCAGCCGCGCCTTCAATCAGGCCGGGGATATCCGCAATCACAAAACTTTTTTCGTGGCTGACGCGAACCATGCCCAGATTCGGATGCAGCGTCGTGAAAGGGTAGTCAGCAATTTTAGGCCGCGCGTTGGACACGGCAGCGATGAAGGTGGATTTGCCCGCATTCGGCATGCCCAGCAAACCGACATCGGCGAGTACTTTTAGCTCAAGACGCAAATCACGACGCTCGCCTTCTTTGCCGTCGGTTTTCTGGCGCGGCGCGCGATTGGTGGAGGTCTTGAAATGGATATTGCCCCAGCCGCCTTCACCGCCCTTGGCGAGCAATGCGACCTGACCATGCTCGGTCAGATCGGCAATGATGGCGCCGTCATTCTGATCCGTGATCAGCGTTCCCACCGGCATACGCAAATAAATATCATCCGCACCTTTGCCGTAGCAATCCGAACCGCGGCCATTTTCACCACGCTTAGCGCGGTGCAGTTTGGCAAACCGATAGTCCACCAGCGTGTTGATGTTGCGGTCAGCTACCGCGAAGATACTGCCACCTTTGCCGCCGTCACCACCATCCGGGCCGCCGAAGGGGCGAAACTTTTCGCGGCAAAACGACGCAACGCCGTTGCCGCCATCACCGGCGACGACTTCGATTTTTGCTTCGTCAATGAACTTCATGAGTTTCTGCCGCTAAAAAGTAAAAAGGCCCTACCTGCGGCAGAGCCTTTTCGCAGGAGGGTTGCGTCGGTCAGGCCGGAACGACCATCACCAGATGACGCTTCTGTGCGCCCTTGACCGCAAACTGGACTTTACCGTCCACGAGTGCAAACAGGGTGTGATCTTTGCCCATGCCGACGTTCTCGCCTGCATGCAGTTTAGTACCGCGCTGGCGAACAATGATGCCGCCTGCATTGATTGCCTGGCCGCCGTAAACCTTCACGCCCAGTCGTTTCGATTCTGAATCGCGGCCGTTACGCGTGGTACCGCCGCCTTTTTTGTGTGCCATTTGGTGCTCCTGATAACGGGTTGAGTCAGGTCAGCGGCTTAGCCGTTGATCGAGACAATCTGCAATTCGGTGTAGTTCTGACGATGGCCCTGACGCTTCTGATAATGCTTGCGTCGACGCATCTTGAAAATCTTCACCTTGTCGTGGCGACCTTGGGCCACTACCGTAGCAAGCACCTTGGCACCCTGAACCAGTGGCGAACCAAACTTCATGGTTTCACCGGCGCCCACTGCGAGCACCTGATCCAGCGTGATTTCGGAGCCTATGTCTGCCGGTATCTGTTCTACTTTAAGTTTTTCACCAGCAGCAACCTTGTATTGTTTGCCACCGGTTTTTATGACCGCGTACATGGGAACCTCATTGATT